>ERZ1034913.432-NODE-432-length-34556-cov-15.404162_pt1 | contig 34556 bp, 44 predicted proteins | sample MGYA00520697_ERZ1034913 | MGnify/ENA primary metagenome ERZ1034913 (study PRJEB33766, sample SAMN09781786) | gut metagenome | biome: gut microbiome | host: Homo sapiens | place: Madagascar | study: EMG produced TPA metagenomics assembly of the PRJNA485056 data...
AGCGGCTATTTTTCCGAATCCGGGACGGAAAATAGCCTATATATAATATACAAAAATCCGTCCGTATGTGATGGGGTATCCCGAAGGATGGGGCGTACACAGCCCCCATCCATTCGGGGACCCTCCCCATCACGTTGGCGCTAAAACCTGAAAAAAGAAAAAACGAGGTGAACCCCATGTACATGCAATTCTTTATCCCCATGCAGCCGCCTACTACTACTCACAACGCAAAGCAGCTGCACGCCTACATGAAGGGCGGCAAGCCGCACGCGGTGCTCCACGACAGCCCGGAACTGAAACAGACCCGTGCCAAGCTCCACGCCCACCTTGCGCCCCACGCGCCGCAGCAGCCCATTCCCGCAGGCCGTCCGGTGCGTCTGCTGGTAAAGTGGTGCTTCCCTGCCGAAGGCCGCAAAAGCGGCAGCTGGCGCACCTCAAAGCCTGACACCGACAATCTGGAAAAGGCCCTCAAGGACGAAATGACCCGCCTGCATTTCTGGGCCGACGATGCTCAGGTGTGCAGCGAGATCGTAGAAAAATTCTGGTCGGACCCCTGCGGCGTGTTCGTCCGTGTGGAGGAACTGTAATGACAATTGGAATGGCAATTCTTATCAGCTTCTTGGTTCTTTGTGTTATCGGCGCAGTTGTCGCCGCACTCTATGGCTTAATGATTTTGCTGGAAAATCATCCGGTCATTCTGGGCGTGCTGCTTTTTCTGCTACTTTGGACATTTGCCGCCGTGATGATTTATGTGAGAGGATGATGCCCAATGACCTACGAAGAGAAAAAGGCATGGCTCTGGAGGTACCGGGATGCCCAGAAGCTGCTGAAACAGCTCTGTTACCGGCTGGAAGAAGCACGAACTGCTGCCAGACATACCACACAGAATTTCAGCCCTACCCCCAGCGGCAGCGGTGACGGCCAGAGCCTTGCCCGCGCGGTGGAGCGGACGGACGATCTGGAGCATCAGGTAACTTTTCAGCTAGCCGAGTGTGATGCCCTGTATGAAGAGATCGACGAAGCTTTGCAGCAGCTGGAGGATTTCCGGGAATATCACATCATGAAAGGCTACTACCTCGACATCAAGACGTGGGAACAGGTCGCCCATGATATGAATTACTCTCTCAGCATGATCTATGTTGTGCGGCGCAAAGCAATGGAACAGCTGCGCCTTTGAAAAAAACATTGCAGTATCATTGCATTGCGATTGCAGTATTTCATGGTGTAACATGGTACCATCGGCAGAGCCGGAAAGGCCCACCGATATACGCAGCCTCCGCACCGTGTCCCCGCTGCTCGACAGCACGGTGCGCGGGCTGCTTCTATTATGCCGCCTGAGCGCAATTTGGAGCGCGGCGCGTGTGTGTAGACACGGCTGGTTCGATTCCAAGGGCGGCTCCACAATGCCGTGCCCCGTCACGGCAAACGCCTGACGCATGGGCCGACACGCCCGCCTGCGGCTGTGTGCAGAGTGGTGGTTGACCTCCTTACCAGCCCGAGCAGACTCTGCACACCACGGAGGCCACAGAATCCGCAAGCCGGTTTGTGAAGTTTCCCGGCAGGATGTGCGTCAACCGCCAGCATGGAAACGTGCTGGCTTTTTTGATATCCCCAAGTCGTCCATCCGGGCGGCTTTTTGATTTTACGGCAAGAGAGGTGGTGAGGATGACCGACAAGCAGGATCGTTTCTGTGAAGAATATATGATCGACCTGAACGCCACTCAAGCGGCCATCCGCGCCGGATACAGCCCCAAAACAGCCCAAGAGCAGAGTGCTCGCCTGTTATCAAATGTTATGGTTCAAAATCGTCTTGCCCAGCTGCAGGCCGAGCAAAGCCGTCGGACCGGCGTATCTGCTGATCGTGTCGTGCGGGAACTTGCCAAGATTGCTTTTGCAAACGCCAGCGACCTGATCGACCCGGAGACTGCTTCTGTAAAACTGGACGCTTCCCGGGATGATCTGGCCGCAATCCAGTCCATCAAGGTCAAGAGCTTTGGCGAGGACGGTTTGGAACACGAGGTCAAACTTGCAGATAAGCTCCGAGCACTTGACCTGTTGGGCAAGCATTTGGGCATGTATAATAGCGCAGCCGAAAAAGGAACTGCAGCGTCCCAGAAAGAAGATATGCAGACCCTTGCTGATCTGCTGCAGCACCCTGTGCCAGACCGTGACATCAAGGAATTTGAGACATGAACATCCCTGCACCTTTTTCCCAAAACCAGATGCGTTTCTTCTGGAACTGCTTCGACCACTGGTTCAATGTGGCTGAGGGCGGCAAACGCGGCGGCAAGAACGTGCTTATTACGATGGCGTATTGCACCATTCTGGAAAAGCATCCCAGCAGAATACACCTCATTGCGGGTGTGTCTACTGCGACCGCCCGGCTGAACATTCTGGACTGTGACGGCTTTGGCCTGAAAAACTATTTTGAGGGCCGCTGCCGTGAGGGCACCTACCAGAACCGCGACTGTCTGTACATCCAGACTGCCACCGGCGAAAAGGTGGTGCTGGTGTCTGGTGGCGGCAAAGCCGGTGACGAAAAGCTGATCAAGGGCAACACCTACGGCACTGCGTACATCACCGAAGCCAATGAATGCAGCGAAACTTTCATCAAGGAAGTATTCGACCGTACCCTGTCCAGCCCTGACAGAAAGGTATTTCACGACCTGAATCCCAAGGCGGAGGGGCACTGGTACTACGAAAGTATTCTGAACCTGCACGAAAAGAAGCAGAGTGAGAACCCGAAATACGGCTTCAACTACGGGCACTTCACGATTGCCGATAATATGAGCATCTCGGACGAGCAGCTCCGGGCCGTGCTTGCAACCTACGACCGCAGCACAGTCTGGTATGCCCGTGATATCCTCGGTAAAAGGAAAGCTGCCGAGGGCCTTGTGTATCCTTTCTTCTCCGCCGGGCAGGACACCTACCTCTTTCACGGTGATGCTTCCCACATCGACGGGCAGTTTTACGTGTCCATCGACTACGGCACGCACAACCCCTGTTCCATGGGCCTGTGGGTCATTCATGATGGCAAGGCCCTGCGCATCAAGGAAAGCTATTTTGACAGCCGTGCCGAGCGTGTGCAACGCACGGACGAAGAGCACTATGCCGAGCTGGAACGCCTGACCAAGGGCTATTACATTCAGGCAGTGGTGGTTGACCCGTCCGCTGCTTCCTTCATCGAGACCATCCGGCGGCACGGCAAGTATCTGGTGATCCCCGCTGATAACGACGTGCTGAACGGCATCCGCTGCGTGGCATCCCTGATGCAGGCCGGGCTTGTGACTATCCACGAAAGCTGCACGGCATCCCGCCGGGAGTTTGGCCTGTACTCTTGGGACGACAAGGCCAAAGAGGACCGCGTCGTGAAGGAGAACGACCACGCCATGGACGACATCCGCTATTTCTGCTATACGATACTGGCCCCGCTGATCCGCTGGGCAGACTGGAGACGAAAATAATGTTTGATAGACTGCTTTTCTGGCTGCGGGAGAAAGCGCGGCTGCTGTTCGGTGAAAATACCACCGTCAGCGCCAGCGTGTCCTACAGCATGGAGAATGCGATCATCCTGTGGGCGCAGATGTACGATACCGGCGGGCCGTGGTGCCACGGTGGCAAGAACTCCCTGCACAGCCTGAAGCTGTCCCAGAGCGTTGCATCGGAGCTGGCCCGCCTGACCACGCTGGAAATGGAATGCCTTGTTTCCGGCAGTGCCCGCGCCGATAGCATCAACACCATGCTGCAGCCCTTCATTGCAGATCTGCGCACGCCGGTGGAATACGGCTGTGCACTGGGCGGCATCCTGTTCCGGCCCTTCCTTGATGCACAGGGCCGCATCCAGATCGATGCTGTGCAGGGTGACTGCTTCTGCCCTACCCACTTTGATAGCTCTGGCCGCATGACCGGGGCTATTTTTTATGACCATCTGGTGCGCGGCAACCGCATTTATACCCGGCTGGAGGATCACGAATTTTCCGGCAGCACGCACAGCATCACGGTCAAGGCATTCCGCTCCATGACCAGCGCAGACCTTGGCATCGAAGTGCCGCTGACCGATGTGCCGGAATGGGCCGCGATCTCACCGCACACCGAGTTCTCCGATGTAGACCGTCCGCTTTGGGGCTATTTCAGAGTATCCAGCGGCAATGCCACCGACCGGCACTCCCCGCTGGGCGTAAGTGTCTATGCCGCTGCTGTTGACACCATCCATGATGCTGATGAACAGTACGGGCGGCTGCTGTGGGAGTACGACGGCGGGCAGATGGCCCTTGACGTTGACCAGACCGCCCTGCGGCCCGACATCAACGGCGAGAGCGTTATGCCGCAGCGTGAGCAGCGCCTTTACCGCAACTGGCTGAACGGCAGTTCCGGGGCCAATGGCCGGAACCTTTACGAGGTGTTTGCTCCTGCCCTGCGGGATGAAAGCTACCGCCGTGGACTGGATGCCATGCTCAAGCGTGTGGAGTTCCAGTGCGGCCTTGCCTATGGCACCCTGTCTGACCCACAGAACGTGGATAAGACCGCCGAGGAGATCCGCAGCAGCAAGCAGCGTAGCTACACCACCGTCAAAGACCTGCAGCGTGCGCTGGGCAATGCGCTGACCGATCTGGTATACTCCATCAGCAAGCTGCTGGATGCCCAGTGGAACAGCGGCGCAGCCGTTTCCCCGCCGGGCGACTGCAACGTGACCTTTGACTTTGACGACAGCATCATCTCTGACCCTAAAGAGCGCAAGCAGATGTATTGGGGCTACGTTACCGCCGGGAAGTTCCCGTTCTGGCGGTATCTGGTGGAGTTTGAGGGCTACAGCGAGGACGATGCCAAGGCCATTGCCGCCGAAGCGGATGCTGAGAACCGCAGCCCTGATACCCTCACCTTCGGGGGTGCCTGATGCTGCCGCCGTCTTATCTCGACCAGATGCCGGATGCCTTTGTGCAGCTCTGGCAGCAGGTCGAAGAACAGATCCTGCAGGACGTTGCCCGGCGCATCGGCAAGATGGACAAAGTGACCGCTACTGCGAACTGGCAGCTGTGGCGCTACCAGCAGACCGAGGCGCTGCGCAACGACGTGGTGAAGCTGCTGGCGAAGTACACCGGCAAAAGCGAAACGGCCATCCGCAAGCTGCTTTTGCAGGCCGCCACCGAAGCCATGGAGCGTGAAGATGCGATCTATTACCACTACGACATGGAGCCGACCCCTTTTGAAGAGAACGCCGCCCTGAACAATCTGCTGGATGCCGGTGCGCGGCAGACCTGCGGCACATGGCAGAACCTCACCGCCACCACGGCAAACACCGTCACAGGGGCCTTTGAGCGCACGCTGGACGCTGCATGGCTCAAGGTGAGCACCGGTGCCTTCGACTACAAAACCGCCGTCAAGCAGGCCGTGGATAGCCTTGCAGACGACATGCCCATGGTCACCTATCCCAGCGGGCACAAGGACAGCATCGAGGTGGCCGCACGGCGTGCCATCCTGACCGGTGTCAACCAGACGGCTGGCAAGCTGCAGGAAGCCCGCATGGACGAAATGGGCTGTGAATTTGCGGAAACAAGTGCCCATGGCGGCGCACGTCCTTCTCATGCGGAGTGGCAGGGACGGCAGTTTCATCGGGGCGGTGCGGTCACTTACAAGGGTAAGTATTACCCTGATTTTTATGAAGCGACACACTATGGTTCCGGCGATGGTATTTACGGCTGGAATTGTTCTCATACACATTTTGCAATTTTCCCAGAGCTGGGTGCTCCGCCCCAATGGACGCAGGAGCAGCTGCGGGAGCTGAACGCCCGGAACATCGAGTGGAACGGCAAAAAGTACACCGCCTACGAGATATCCCAGATGCAGCGTGCCCGGGAGCGGAACGTCCGCCGCTGGAAAAAGCGGTATCTGGCCGAGGATGCCGCCGGGCTGGACACCACCGACAGCGCTGTGCGCCTGAAAGCCGCCCGCCAGAGCCTTGCCCAGTTCGCGCAGGCCACGGGTGGCCGTGTGGACAGCGCCCGCGTCAGCGTGCCGAAGTTCGGCAGGAGCGAGGGCAGTAAGGCGAGCTATACCGCCCGCAAGCAGGAACGTTTGGACGCGGTCAACAAAGATTTGACTGCTCTTCGTGAATCTGGTAAAATCAAACTGACCGGCGTTGCTGTTTCGCCGCCCGCAATTCCGGACGTGCTGAATTTTGAAGGACACGCTCTGGAACAGATGGGAAAACGGCAGATCAGTCTGGCGCAGGCAAATGAAATTGCCGAGCACGCCGTTCTCGCTATCAGACAGCGAAATGGTACGCAGCATTCCTATTATTCCGACAAAGGATTTATCGTTATCCGGCAGGATGGGTCTATTGGCACAGTTGGCTGGTTGGATGATGGTGGCAAACAAGTTGTAGAGGTGATGAAGAAGCATGGTTTTTAATACAACGCCTATCCCTGATCCTCAGGTGTTCTGTCCCATTTTCAACCATAAAATTGCGGACGGTCTCTGCTGGGATATTTCCAACATCGGGAATGACAGCCTGATGCTGCCGCCGGAAAAGACCCCGCCGTGTGGATGGGATGAAGCTCACAAGATTTGTCTCAATTGTCACGTTTACAAGGAAATGGGCGAATAAACCGGAGGTGCACCATGGAAGATTTTCGCATTATCTACCGTATCCTGAAACTCTTGCAGCAGAGCATGGACTTTGAGGACTTCGACAGCGAAGGATTCAATGCCGGACGTTTTGGCACAAATCCGAACCGCTTTCAGGCCTTGCTGATCCAGCTTCAGCGCGCAGGATACATTGAAGGTCTGGACATCGTTCAGTACATCCGCCAGCCGGAACACATCGAGCCGCCCATGCATCCCAAAATCACGCTCAAAGGTCTGGAATACCTTCAGGAAAACAGCATGATGAAAAAGGCCGCTGCCATTGCGAAGGGCATCAAGGACATTGTGCCCGGCATTTAATAGCAACCAAACCACGATGCACACGCACCGTGGTTTTCTTTTGCCCATTTTTAAGCACGATGCAGTTTTGCACCGTGCTTTTTTCATGCCGTTTTAGCTCATGTTGGCAGAGCACCGGACTTTTAATCCGGGGGTGGCGGGTTCAACTCCCGCAAGCGGCACCACAGCGGAAGGCGGCGCGTACCCCGTCTTGTCCCGTGCGGAATGAGAACCGCGATACCAAACAGCAGGGACTTATCCACCCAACAGACAAAAGAAAGGAGCACATCGCAAGTGAAACGCGAAGATGTGAGCAAGATCATTCCGGGTATCACCTCGGACCAGCTGGACAGCATCATGAACCTGCACGGCGCGGATATCACGGCCAAGGTGAACGAGATCACCACCCTCAAGGCCGAGAAAACCACCCTGACCGAACAGCTGAACACTGCAAACGGCAAACTGGAGGGCTACGACCCGGAGTGGAAGACCAAGGCCGAGCAGGCCAAGACCGACGCTGCGGCTCAGGTCGCTGCCCTCGAAAAGGGCTATGCGCTGGAACGCAAGGCTTCCGGCCTGAAGTTTTCCAGCGAGAGCGCCCGCAAGGCATTTCTGGCAGATGCCAAGGCCCAGAATTTTGCCATGAAGGACGGCGAGATCATGGGCTTTGATGATTATGTCAAGGCTTTCAAAGAGAGTGACCCCAGTGCTATCCTGCCGGACGGCGGCATGGCGCGTTTTTCCGCATCGGCGACCGGCGCACCCGGCCAGCCTGCAAACACACATGAGGCCGCAAACGCTGCATTCCGCGCAGCATTCGGCCAGAAAGGTTGATGATCTATGGCTATCGATTCTATTTCCCGCAGCAATGCGGAAGCCCTTATCCGCGAACAGCTTGTGAACACCATTCAGCAGGATGTTCCCAAAAGCTCCATTGTCATGCAGCTTGGCACCCGTCTTGCAAACATGACCTCTAACCAGACCAAGATTCCCGTGCTGTCCATGCTGCCGCTGGCCTACTGGGTCAACGGCGATACCGGCATGAAGCAGACCAGCAAGCAGCAGTGGGATAACGTGTACATGACCGCTGCAGAGCTGGCCGTCATTGTGCCTGTGCCTGAAGCCGTGCTGGCAGATTCCAGCTTCGACATCATGGGCGAGGTGCAGCCCCGCGTTCGTGAAGCCATGGGCGCGAAGATCGACAATGCGATCCTGTTCGGCGGTGAGCGTCCCACCGAGTGGACGACCGACATTCTGACCCTTGCGGCCAAGAACAAGGTGACCGGCCCCATTGACTACGCAAAGCTGCTGGGCAAGGACGGCCTGTTCTCCAAGGTGGAAGCTGGCGGCTTTGGCGTGGATGCCGTGGTCGGCGATCTGACCGCAAAGGCAGAGCTGCGCGGCCTTGTGGATACCACGGGCCGTCCTCTGTTCCGCTCTGACATGCAGGGCGCAACCAATTATGCTCTGGATGGTGCACCGATGTACTTCCCGGAAAACGGCGGCTTTGATGCTTCTAAGGCCCAGCTGATCGCTGGCAACTTCAAGAAGCTGGTGTATTCCATTCGTCAGGATGTTACCGTCAAGCTGCTGGATCAGGGCGTTATTCAGGACCCCACCACCAAGGATATTGTCTACAATCTGGCACAGCAGGACATGGTGGCACTGCGCGTGGTCATGCGCATGGGCTGGGCACTGCCGAACCCTGCAACCCGCCTGAACGCCGACCGCTCCAAAGTCCCGTTTGCATTCCTGACCGCCGCTGCTGCGTAAGGAGGTCTGACCGATGCTCTACTGCACCTATGACCAGTACGCGGCTGCAGGCGGCACGGTGCCGGAAACGGCGTTCGGCGTGCTGTGCAGCCGGGCTTCCCGCATGATCGATGCCGCCACCTTTGGCCGGGCCGAAAGCCATGCTGCCGGGTGCGAAAGCTGCCGTGAAGCATTGGCGGATGCCTGCACGCAGATCATCGGACTGTTGGCCGCTGCATCTGCTGTAGGCGCTGTGCCGGGCGCATCCAGCACCAGCAATGACGGGTGGAGCGTCACCTTTGGCAGCAATGCCAGCGTGACCGCCGCCACCCGGCAGGAAGCGGCGGAGATCATCCGTACCGCGCTGGGCAATGACCCGCACAACCTGCTGTACAGGGGGATTTTGTGATGCAGACAGCCGTTACTGTGGTGAACCTCATCCACGACACCGCCACCGAGACAGACAAGCCGGTGTGCTGGGTGTTTCCCGGGTGCAGCTGGCGGGAATGCCGCTCCACCTCCGGCTCCGGCACTGCCAAAGACCCGGAGCGCACCACCCACATCCGCATCCCGGCCAGCGTGTGCACGGCAGGCTATCTGCCTTACGCCCAGTGGGCGGCGCTGCCTGCTGCCGAGAAGGCAAAGCACTGGACGCTCAAGCGCGGCTGGAAGCTGGTGCAGGGCGCGGTGCCTGCCTTGACCGAAGCCGAGTATGCCCGGCTCGAAAAAACGCACCTGTGCTGCACAGCAGCGGCTGTCTCGGATAACCGGGAGCCGCTGCTGCCCCACTGGCACGTGGAAGGGAGCTGATCGCATGAGCGCACCTGTTTTTGATTTTAAGATCACCTTCCGGCCCGGCTTTCAGGCCGACATGGATGCGCGGTTCGCAAGGCTGCAGTTTGCCTTTTCACAGAAAGTGGCTGCAACGGTAGACCCCTATGTGCCCTTTGACACCGGCACGCTGAAAAACAGCGTGAATCAGGCATCCGACTTCAAGGAAGGCCTGCTGGTGTACAATACGCCCTACGCCCGCAGGCAGTATTACCTGCATGAACAGGGCAAGGGCCTGCATGGTGAGAACGGCCTGCGCGGCTCCTATTGGGGCCAGCGTGCCATTGCCGACCACAAGGACGAACTGGAAAAGTTCGCCCATGATGCCGCAAAGCAGTTTCTGGGAGGGAACAAATGAGCGAGACCGTAAAGCCCACCATTGCCGCCCTGCGGGCATGGCTCAAGACCTGCCCGCTGATCGCCGACGAGCAGGAAGCAACCGGCGCGGCCTTCCGCATTGCCGGGCTGGAAGAAGAATCCACCGCCTTTTCCATCGAGGACAGCCCCGGTGATCCCATCCTCACCGAGTATTTCTCCGGCTGGGAAATGGCGAAGAATTACCTCTTCCTCAGCCGCAGCGACTACGGCGAGACCGACGTGCTGGCCGTGCAGAACAGCGGCTTTTATGAGCAGCTCACCGAGTGGGTCATGCAGCAGGATGCCCGGCATAACCTGCCCGATCTCTCGGCCTGCGGCGGAAACAAAACGCCAACCGGCATTGCCGTAACGAACAGCGGCTACATCGTCACAAACAGCGCGGGCAGCTGTAAGATGCAGCTGCAGATGCGCCTGACCTACTACATGCCCAAATGAAAGGAGTTTTGATATGACCGTAGCTGAAGCTATCACCAAGTCCGGCATCACGCCCAGCGCGTCGTATACCGGCATTGAGACGGCCAACGATTTTGTGCTGGCGTTCCAGACCGAGAGCACCCAGACCAAGGAAAGCCAGTGGGTGGTGTGCGCCGACCACGTGAAGGAGCATTCCGGCTCCCTGAACGCCACCACCGAGGATTCCCAGTACATCCGCACCGGCAATGTCACCGACAAGACCGGCACCCAGCGCACCCTTGCCGTCAACGGCGACCGCTGCGTGGGCGACGCATTTCAGGATTTTGTGCTGAGCCACAAGATCAAGTACGGCACCGGCAGTGATGTCATTGTGCCGTACATCTATTTCAGCCTGCGCACCGGCAAGGGCGAGAAAGGCAGCGCTGCACTCATCGTCACCAGCGACGTGGGCGGTGCAGCCGGTTCCAAGGCCACCTTTGCCTGCGACGTGAAGGCTGTCGGTGTGCCGGACGAGTTCACGTTTGCGGACAGCGCCGAAACCGCCCAGTTGGACAATGCACAGCTGGGCAAGGTCGTGCTGGGTTAAACATTTTCCCCGCTCCACACCGGAACGGGGATTTTTTATGCCGTGAATTAGTTTTCTCCGGGGCAGAACCGGGGCACGGCCCAACGAAAGGAGCCAGAACATGGTTATTTGTGGACAGAATTTTGATTTCTCTGTGCTGAACGCCAACGATCTTGACCGCTTTGAGGATGCACAGGAGAAGATGCAGGCCCGGAATGCAGCCCAGACCGAGCGCTTCCATCGCGGCGGCATCCGTCTGGGCGACCACGTGCGTACCCAGACCCGCATTGCAATGGACTGCATCGACGAGATCCTCGGCGCAGGCGCATCCGCCCGTCTGGGTCTGGATGAAAACAACATGGCCCCTGTGTATGATGTTCTCGAAGAGCTGGGCAATGCCTTTGCTGCCGAAAAGCAGCGCTATACCGCCAGAGCCGCCCGGCCCATGAACCGCGAACAGCGCCGCGCACAGGCCAAAAAGGGCAAGCAGCATCTGCCCGTGAATTATCCCGCGCCGCCTGCCGCTCAGATGGTGGAGCGTGTGGACGCGCAGATGTCTGCAAAGCAGAAAATCGACCAGCTGATCGACGCACGGCAGGCTGTGAATGCCCTGCGGGACGACCCCGACGCCATGCAGCAGCTTGCGGCCTATGTCCTGCAGGTTGCATCCGAACGCCATGTCTGACCTGCTGCTGGACGAACTGCCCACTCGGTGGCACGGGCATGAGATCAACCCGGACTTCCGGCCTATGGTCTGGCTGGTCAACGCTTATGTGCGCGGCCAGACAGGTGCTGACCCGGTGGGTTTTGCTGTTGATGCGCTTTGGCGTTTTTACAAAGACCCGCACTGTTTTTTGCAGAACCCGCAGAAGATCATCGATGCCTACGGGCACATGATTGAGTTTTACAAGGCAGGCGAGAAAAAAGCTGAAAGTGCTGAATCTGAGAGCGGCAGCGCTGCTTTCTCCGGCCTTGCTTTCGACTACCAGTGTGATGCCGGGTACATCGTGGCGGCGTTCCAGCAGGCCTACGGAATCGACCTGACCCGCGAAAAGGTGCACTGGTTCCGATTCCGGGCGCTGTTCGCGGCCCTGCCGGAGGATACCCTCATGGCGAAGATCATGAGCTGGCGCACCATGGATCTTTCGGAATACGAAGGCTCCATGCGTGCCCGCTACGCCGACCTGCAGGAGCGCTTTGCCCTGCCTGCTGAGCTGAGAGGGGGTGCCGCCCGTGTCGTTTCGGTCGAAGAGCACGATGCCGCGTTCCTTGCGCGGTTCCGGCACTAGCCGCGCCCCGGTGCCCTGCCCATACTGCGGGCGGGCGCTGCCGGTGTGGGCAGAAAATGCCGCATCCGCCCATGGCCTGTGGGTAAAATGCAAAAATCCCGCCTGTAAGCGGGAGGTAGAGATCAAACTTTAAGCCTGTGCCCTTGTGCCCGCGCTCTTTTGAATGGAGAGAGGTGGACACAGTGGCATTTGATTTTGGCGTTACCGGCAACACCAAACTGGATACCAGCAGTTTTACCAATGGCATTTCCAGCATGACGGTGGCTGCTGGTAATCTGATCGCTGACTTTGTAAAATCGGCCAGCAGCAAAATGGCCGAGCTGGTGACTTCCTCGGTCGATATTGGTGCATCGTTCGAGACAGCCCTTGCCAAGGTCAGCACCATCGCCGACACGAGCAAGGTCTCTGTGGGCGATCTGAACAAGCAGATTCTTGATACATCCGGCAGCATGGGCGTTGCCGCTGCAGACATTGCCGAAGCAGCCTATCAGGCCATCAGTGCCGGACAGGACACGGCAAACGCCGTAGCTTTTGCCGGACAGGCTTCCAAGCTGGCTGCTGCTGGCTTCACTTCCAGCAGTTCGGCGGTCGATATCCTGACCACCGCGCTGAATGCCTATGGCCTGAGTGCAGATCAGGCCACCCATGTATCGGATGTGCTGCTGACCACCCAGAATCTGGGCAAAACCAGCGTGGATGAGCTTTCGTCCAGCATGGGTAAGGTCATTCCTCTGGCTGCCGCGTATGGCGTGACCGTCGAAAATCTGTCCAGTGGTCTGGCCGTCATGACCGCAAATGGTATTGCCACGGCAGAAGCCACCACCTACACCAAGTCCATGCTCAACGAGCTGGGCGATGCCGGTTCTACCGTCGGCAAGATTTTGCAAAAACAGACCGGCAAGAGCTTTGCTCAGCTGAATGCCGAGGGCAAGAGCCTGGGCGATGTGCTGCAGATTTTGTATCAGAGTGTCGGCGGTAACAGCACTGCTTTCGCGGGCCTGTGGTCCAGCGTGGAAGCAGGCACCGGCGCATTGTCGCTGGCATCCGGCGGCGCAGAGCATTTTAACGATGTTCTCAGCCAGATGAAGAACAGCGCAGGCGCTACCGAGACTGCCTACGAGACCATGACCGACACCTTCCAGCACAAGGTGGATACCCTGCAGACGGCTGCAGAGAACCTCGGCATTACCCTGTATGATTCGCTGGAGCCTACTCTGAGCGATGTTGCTCAGTGGGGCACTGACTGCATCAGCACCCTGACCACGGCCCTGTCCGAGGGCGGGCCGGAAGCCATGCTGGCCGCTGCCGGAGAGATCATCTCCGATCTGGCGGCAGGCATTGCCGAGCAGCTGCCCGGCCTGATGCAGACCGGCGTGGAGATCATCACTCAGCTGACCCAGAGCCTGACCAACGCCATGCCCGCAATGCTGGACACCGCAGGCGAAGTGCTAGGCACTCTGGCGCAGGGCATCATCGACAACCTGCCGGAGCTGATCGTCTGCGCAGCACGCATTATCTCCGAGCTGGTGAACTACCTCGGCGACCACGCTGACGACATCATGGATAAGGGTGTCCAATTCGTGGAGAGCATTATCACCGGCATCACCGCAGCACTGCCCCAGCTCATCACGTCGGCGGCTGGCTTGATCGCCAAATGGGCAGCTGCCCTGATCGCCCATCTGCCGGACATCCTCAAGTGCGGTGCAGCTATGCTGACCACGCTGGTGGACGGTATCATTCGCAGCATCGAAAATCTGGCCGAAGCAGCCCTCGCCTGCATCGCAAAGCTGGTGGGTGTCTGGGACGGAAACATGGACGAGTTCGGCCATATTGGTGAGAACATCGTTCAGGGCATCATCAACGGCATTGCAGGCATGTGGGGCAAGCTCACCTCGTGGGTGTCCGACCTGATCGCCAACCTCGTTGGAACGGCCAGCAATGCCGCCACCACCGGCGTAGCGTCCGGCGCTGCTTCTGCGGTGGCATCAGCCTACAACGGCAAAGAAATGAACCGTGACCAGCGGCATCAGGACGCACTGGCAGGCAAGGGCATCAGCAACAAGAGCTGGACTGAGCGCCAGAACGAAGCAAAGGCCGCAGCGGCCGAAAGCCAGAAAGCCGCCGAGACCATCTCCCAGTCCGCAGGCAAAGCCGCATCTGCCGTCAGCACCTCCGGCAAAAAGGCCAGCGCCAGCACCAAAGCCGTCACCGCGTCCGTAGTCAAGTCCATCTCGGACACCACGACCGAAATCGACGGCAAGATCACCCGCACCACCGAAAACATCACCGAAACGCTCTCCAACGGTAAGACCCAGCAAAAGCAGGTCATCACCGAGACTTCCCGCCAGATGGTGGATGGTGTGCTGAAGGATGTCAAGACCATCACGGAGGTTGCGGCGGACGGCACCAAGACCGTCAAGCAGACCATGGAGACCGTCCGCGAGACGGCTAAGACCGTCACCTCCACCTTTGAGACGCTGGCAGACGGGGTCAAGACCACCACCCAGACCGTCACCGAGACCCTGACCGACGGCACCGAGACCCAGAAGCAGGTCATCACCGAGGTCTACGACGATATCGTGGACGGTGCCCTTGTGACGGTGGAGAAGGTCAAGACCATCGCCGCAGACGGCACCGTGCAGGTGGCTAAACAGATCAAGAAGTCCAGCGCGGACACCTTCGACGGCCTGTGGAAGGAGCTGCAGACCGAAGCGGACACCGGCATACTTGGCACCTTCGATGATCTGTACACCGCCGTCAAGAATCAGGACTGGCTGAGCATCGGCAAGTGGGTGGCAAGCACCATCTACGGCGGCCTGACCGCCGACCAGAAAAAACAGGTCAATGATTTTGCCCTTGGCATCGTGACTAAGCTCAACAAAGCGCTGGGCGGTGCCCGCGACCAGCTGGTGCAGGGTGCCATTGATCTGGGCGGGCAGATCGTGAACGGCCTGACCAGCGGCTTCTCTGAGGTCTGGCAGCAGGCGCAGGGCCTTGGTTCCACCCTGATGGAGATCTTCGGCGGGCTGAAAGCACCGCTGAGCAATGCGGCCCTTGCCATCAGTCAGGGCCTGCAGGGCGGTCTGCTTTCCAGCTTTCCCAGCATCTACGCAGGCGTGGCCACCATGGTGGGCACCATCGGTGCCGCATTCGAGGGAATGCTGGCCGCTATTTCTGCCGCGCTGAGCGCTACTGTTTTCGGCATCCCGATGGGCCTGATCGTGGCAGCGGCAGCGATCGCGCTGGGCGTTGCCATTGCGGCCATCGTGGGCAGTATGGGCGGCTCTAAGAAGAACGTCAGCCACGGCGGCGGTTCCTCTGGCGGCGGCGGTTCGTCCGGCAGCATGGGCAGCGTGGATATCACCACCGGCACCGGCAGCTTGGAAGATGCCATCAACGCCAACACCAAGGCGCTGGAAAAGACAAACTCCGCCCTTGCCGACATGATCCGGCAGGCGGGCAGTCTGGTGCTTTCCGACAACATGCGTCTGGGCAGTACCGTGGCAGCATCCGGCACCGCACAGGTGGTGTCCGCTGCCAACAGCTACCACCGCGAGGGTGATACCACCATCAATCAGTACATCCAGAGCAAGGCCCAGACCGCCGCCGACCTTGCCCGCGAGACCCGCTGGGAAGCCGACAAGGCCAAGGCCCGCAAACGATGAAAGGAGGACGCTGTGCTTTTTAAAGATCATCTCAAGATCGTGACAGATGCCGGTGCCGTCCTGCATCTGGGCTGGGATTACGATACGCCTTATTTCCTCGACCCGCTCAACGGCCTCGACGTGGACTTGAAGACCGCGCAGGGTGTCAATCAGGTGGGCGATACCGTGGAAGATCAGGTCGTATCCGGCGTGTCCCGCACTCTGTCGGTCGTGTTCTGGGGCACAGATGCCCTGACCCGCGCAAGAGCTTTTACCAAAAAGCTGCCCTACTTCACCAAAGGCACCCTTTACTTTGGCGATAAGTATTTCACCCGCTTCGTGCTGCAGAAAACGCCTTATTTTTCCAGCTACACGCCGAAACCGCGCTGTGAGCTGATGCTCTACAGCGAGAAACCCTACTGGTACAGCATCACACCGGTGTACCGCATGCTGGGCGGCTTTGTCCCGGCGTTCCGCTTCCCTGTCTGCTACGACAGCCACATCTACGGCATCAAACGGGACGGCACGGCGGCGGTGCTGCGCAACGAGGGCAGCCTGCCGGTGCCCTTCACCGCTGCACTCACCTGCATCCTGCCGGTGGGGCACCCCAAGGTGGTGGACCTGCAAACCGGGGCCTTCATCGGCTTTGACCTGACCCTGCAGCCGGACGAGACGCTGGAGATCTACCGCAGCACATCCGACAGGCTGGCCTGCACCCTGACCCGGGCAGGCGTGACCGAGAACATTTTTGCAAAGCTGGACGAGGACAGCACCCTCACCGAGCTGCAGCCCGGCGATAACGTGCTGAGTATGCAGGCGGAGAGCGGCGCGGGCTACCTGCAGGCAGCGGTGAGCTTTTACCCCATGGAGGCGGGCATCCTGCCCGAACCGTTATGAGGCTAGACGTTTTGGACGCAGACACCCTTGCCCGTGTTGGCTGGGTGGATGTGTGGGTGTCCCTCTACTGGGACAGCCCCTATTACTCCGAGGGCAGTTTTACGCTGGAAGTACGGCCCACCACCGAGAACCTACAGCTTTTGCAGGAAGGCCGCTGGCTGGTGCGCAGCGACGAAAGCCCCCGCATCCCCATGCGCATCTGCAGCCGTGCCAACCAGAACACGGATGCAAATTTGGTCGTGTCCGGCTACCCGGCCACATGGCTGCTGACAAAGCGCGCCTCTGCGGTGACAGTGAAGAACCAGAACGCAGAACAGGCCATGCGCAGCCTTGTGGAAGCCGCCAAGCCGTGGCCCCGTTTGGCGCTTGGCACCGAGTACGGCTTTGACACCACCTTTGAAAAGCAGACCTCCGGCGGCAGTATTTTTGACTACTGCAAGACCATCGGGCAGGCCTGTGATCTGGGTTTCCGTATCGTGCTGGACGGCAAGGGCAGCGAGAAGAAGCTGCTCTTCGAGTGTTTCCGGCCCACCTTCGACCCGAACCGCCGCTACAGCCCCAAGTGGGGCAACCTGCTGAACGCCGGGTGGAGCTTTGCCGATACCGACTACGCCAATGTGGCCCTTGTGCAGGGCGCTGGCGAAGGTGACGAGCGTGCCACCGTCTGGGTGGGCGACGTGGACAGCACTGGCGCTGATCGGCGGGAAATGTACATCGATGCCCGGGACATCCAGCCGGACGAGGACAAGGGCGAGACCAACACCAGCCAGAGCTATCTGGAAAAGCTGGCCGACCGCGGCGGCGAAAAGCTGCTGGCTCAGCTGCGCACCGGGTCGATCGAGTTTGACGTGGACGATGATACCCTGCAGGTGGGCGACGTGCTGAGCGCCAGCCTGCCGCAGCTGGGCTACACCGCCATGGTACGTGTGGCCGACATCATCACCCAGAGCCAAGAGGACGGCACCACCCGCACCATCCGGCTGGGCACGCCTACATGGACCAAAACGTAAAGGAGGACTTTATGGCAGATATCATCACCTACCCGCTGCAGGGCATCACCTACGATGCCGACGACGCAGCGGGCTACTTTGCCACCCGCCAGAGCGGCGTGTACAGCGCCGAGGAGGATTTTGCCGTCACCCCGGCAGACGGGCTGAGCGTGACGGTGAGCGCAGGCCATGCATGGGTGCACCCTTCCCGCTGGGTGGGATACAGCATCATCATGCAGCAGCCCACCACGCTGACCCTGACCGACCCGGACCCGGTGCGCAGCCGCATCGACCGCGTGGTGCTGCGCTACGATGCCGCTTCCCGCAAAACCAGCCTGCTGGTGCTGGAAGGTGTCCCGGATTCTGCCGGGCCGGTCGCCCCGGCGATCACCCGCACCGAGCTGATCTACGACCTCTGCCTTGCTGAGATCAAGCGCACGGCAGGCTCCACCGCCGTCACCGTCGCCGACATCTACGACACCCGCGCGGATGAAACCGTCTGCGGCGTGATGCGGGACGGCGTGACCGGCATCCCGGCTGCAACACTCATCCAGCTGCTGCGGCAGAAGATCGCAGAGGTGGACAGCGGCAACTTCTATACCAAAGAAGCCGTGGATGCCATGCTGGCCGTGATTCAGGCACAGGTCGCAAAGGCTGGCGCACCGACGGAACGGCTGGTCTTTGTCACGCAGATTGCTGCAGGCGCATGGGGCTATAACAACACCATGAGCTGTGAAGCCACCATTCCTGAAGGTGTGGATTTCATCCGCATCACCCCGAAGAATTTCGATTCTCCGTATGTGTTCCAGTTTTCTGCCAATAAAGATTTAAGCCTTACAGGTGGAAACAGCAAGGCGGTCTCCGCGATCTGCGTATCTAATGCTAATTTCAAATACACTGCCAGCGACCGCAAGATCAAAATAACCGCCTACGATGCCAGCATCGGCAGCACCTGCATTCAGGGCTATAAGTATGGCACTGCTGCCACCCCCTGCATCGTCTGGACTGAGGGCGACGGTACATCCGCTAAAGACCATGACATCGATTATATCGAGATCAAGGAGCGGTATGATGCAGGCGGCACCGACGATAAGAACACCGTGGAAGCTGTTGCCCGCGTCGTAAAAGGCAGCAAGTATACGACCGCAGGCGGTGCTACCGTCACTTTTGCCAGCGACGGCACCGTAACGGTCAGCAACTATTCCGGCACGCTTGTGGGCTACCGGTACATGACGCTGGCAGAGGTCACCGGCTGAAAGGCCGGTACCTAACCGAGAGGAGAACGAATGAGCTACGTCAAGCAGAATTTCAAGAGCGGTCAGGTGCTGAAAGCCGACCACCTGAACCACATGGAAGCGGGCATCGCTGAGCTGGAACAGCAGATCAAAGACCTGCCCAGCGGTGATGCTGCAGAACTCACCATCGGCACCGTGACCAGCGGCGAGACCGCCAGCGCCAGCATCGTGAACGGCAAGCTGAACCTTGTGCTGCCCCGAGGTGCGCAGGGCCCGCAGGGTGAACGCGGCTTACAGGGTGAGACCGGCCCGCAGGGACCCACGGGAGCCACCGGTGCTACGGGTGCCGCAGGCCCTGCCGGTGCAAACGGTAAAGATGGCACAAACGGCAAGGACGGTGCGGCGGGTGCTAAAGGTGATAAGGGAGATACCGGCCCCGCAGGCTATGGTTTCAGCGACAATGCGAAGAGCCTGATCCTGTCTCTTTTCGAGGGTGCAGCCTACGGCAACGATGCCATGCAGGCCCAGCTCACCGCACTGAAGACTGAGTGGAACGCAGGCACCGAGGAACCGGATACGCCCCCTGAGAATGAGGATATCCCCGGCGAAACGCCGGTCTACAAGCTGGCGCAGGCTGCCGAATTTACGCCTGCCAAGGCCCAGTGCATCGACACCGGCATCAAGCTGTTTGAGAGCATCGACCCGAAACCGACCTATACTGTCCTGTTTGAGGTGCAGTACAACGAGAGCCTTGCCGCAAGGAAAGACACCTATGTGCTGCTGCACTGCATGGAAGAGAGCAGCCCGTGGCCGGGCTTTGTGGTGCAGGTAGGCAGCAGCGGCGTATTGCAGTGCAATATGTATGGATTCCAGAAAGTCCTCGACGACCGTGCCGACCTTATTGCAAACAAACGGCGATTCGCGATCCAGTTCTATGACAGCAAGGTCAAGGGTATCTCCTTCACCGGCAACTACTTCACCGGTAGCAAAGATACTGACTACGCTTCCGATATCACCAATTACACCACGGCAGTGGGCAAGAGCCTGATTCTTGGTGCTTACCAGCAGAGCGACGGAACAAAGGGCCGCTATTTCGACGGCACCATCTACCAGTGCCTTGTTTACGACAAAGCACTCACCCCGGCCCAGATGCTGGCATGGATCAACAGCTAAGGGAGGTGCGCATGAGCATTTTTAACGCAACTGGCGGTGCACTGGCCAATGCTTTTGCCCTGAACGGCGAAAAGCTCGCCGTCGCGTACAGTCTGGGCGGAGACATTCTCTGGCAGGCCGAAGCGCTGGACAAAGGCTTTGCAGGTCAGCACTGCACATGGAGATTCAAGAAGATCTCGGATGTTTCCGACCCCAGCTACACCAGCACCACCGAAGCGGCTCCCGGCTACAATGATGCCAGCTGGCAGACCGTGACCGTGCCCCACGACTGGAGCATCCGCAACAGCTTCAATGCGTCCAGTCCTGCCACCTACGAGGGCGGTTATCTGGACGGCGGCGATGCATGGTACCGGACAAGCTTTGAAGTACCGCAGGCGCTGCGCACCAAGCGCACCTTGCTGTACTTTGACGGCGTGTACATGGAGTGCAGGGTCTGGCTGAATGGCACCGAGCTGGGCAAGAACTGCAACGGCTACAACCCGTTCTGGTTCGATGTGACCGACAAGCTGGTGGATGGCATCAACTACCTGAGCGTTTTTGTACGCAATCAGCAGCCCTCTTCCCGGTGGTACTCCGGCAGCGGCATCTACCGGCCCGTATATCTGCTGGGCACCGAGAAAGCGGGCTTTGCAGCGGACGGGCTGGTGGTGAGCTTCCCGAACCTTGAGACGGAACACGAAAGCGCCGTGCAGACGACCGTAACCGGCAAGCTGTACAACTTTGGCGCGGCATCCGACAAGGCCGTGAAGCTGGTGATCCGCAAGGACGGCACAGACGTGGCCGAGGTGAGCCAGACCGTGAGCCTTATTGCCGGGGCGAACGCCCTGAGCCTGACGGTGGGCGTGGACAGCCCTGCGCTGTGGGACATCGGCCAGCCCAACCTGTACACCGCCGCTGTTCTGGTGGACGGCACCGAGGTGGGCAGTGCAGTGTTCGGCTACCGCTGGACAAAGTGGGATGTGGATACGGGATTTTCCATCAACGGCACTGTGACCAAGCTCAAGGGGGTGTGTATGCACCATGACCTCGGGTGCATTGGTGCAGAAGTGAACCGCAGCGCCATGGAGCGCCAGATCGACAGCATGACGGCCATGGGTGCCAACGCCACCCGGCTGACCCACAACCCCAGCTCGACGCTCTTTCTGGAGCTGTGCAGGGACAAGGGTGTGCTGGTGGTGGAAGAGTTGTTCGACAGCTGGACGCGGGCCAAAAGCACCTACGACTTTGCACGGTACTTCACTGACCACTATGCTGAGGTGGTGGAAACGACCATCCGGCGCAGCATCAACAACCCGGCTGTTATCATGTGGTCGCTCGGCAATGAGATCAACGGCGGCTACGGTGAACTGGGCTACACGGCAGAGGAAGCCGCCAGCATATGCAGCCAGCTGATCGCGGCAGTAAAAGCGCTTGACACCACCCGTCCCGTGACCATGGGCATCAATTACCCGGCCACCGATAAAGGTGTGTTCCAGCAGGCAGTAAACCCGCTGCTGGACGTATGCGGCGTGAACTACAACAGCAACGACCTGAGCATCCCGCACGGACTGGGCAAGCCGTGCTACGGCAGCGAGACCACCAGTGCACTGAGCAGTCGGGGCATCTACAAGCACGACGACACGGCCATGCAGTGCAGCAGCATGGACGACGACAAAGTGACATGGGGAGACTACGCCGGAGTGGCGCTGTACTGCCACTTTGCCAAGACGGCATACAGCGGCGGCATGTTCGTGTGGACTGGCTGGGATTACATCGGGGAGCCGACACCGTTCAACAAATACCCGGCCAAGTCCTCTTACTTTGGCATCTGCGATCTGGCGGGCTTCCCGAAAGATATCTACTGGATGTACCAGAGCCGGTGGACGACCGAGCCGATGATCCACATTGTGCCGCAGGACTGGGACAGCTGGACAGAGGGCGAAACGGTAACGGTAGTCCTGTACTCCAACTGCCCGACCATGGAACTGTTCCTGAACGGGGAAAGTCTGGGCAAGAAGACCCAGTACAGCATGGACGACCGCTACCGGTATGTCTACAGCGTGCCATACGCTGCAGGAACCCTGAGCGCCAAGGGCTACGATGCAGCGGGCAGCGTGGCCGCCACCGATGAAGTGAAAACCAGCACCGGCGTGGCCGCAAAGCTGGCCCTCACCAGTTACGCGCCCACCGTGGACGCAGGTACGGACGATCTGGTGTTCATCACCTGCGATGTGCTGGACGAGAACGGAGTGTTCGTGCCGCGCGCCAGCACAAAGGTCACGTTCCGCTGTGAGGGCGGCGCGGTGTTGGGCACCGACAACGGTCATGGGGCATGTGTGGAGCCGATGCGCTCGCCCACAAAGAGCGCCTTTAACGGCAAGGTGCTCTGCGTCTGCAGGCACGATGGGCAGACCGGGATCCTGACCGTGACCGCTACGGCAGACGGGTGCGAAGCAGGCAGTATGAGCGTGACAAAAGAAAGGACGTGATACATATGTCAATCAAACAGTACAGTTTGAAGAAGGACGGTGCAAAGCAACTCTCTCCCGCATTCCGCGTGCGGGAGTTCCGCTGCCGCGACGGCACCGACACTATCCTCATTGACGAAGGTCTTGTGGTGCTGCTGCAGTGCATCCGGGAGCATTTCGGCAAGCCCGTGACCATCACCAGCGGCTACCGCACCGCCAGCCACAACGCAAAGGTGGGCGGTTCTAAATCCAGCCAGCACCTGCTGGGCCGCGCCGCAGACATTCAGGTGCAGGACACCGACCCGCTGGCCGTGGCTGCCTACGCCGAGAGCCTGATGCCCGGATGGGGCGGCGTGGGCCGCTACCCGGTCAAGGCAGGCCGGGCCAAGGGCTGGGTGCACGTGGACACCCGCGCCAACAAGAGCCGGTGGACGCTGTGAGGTGAATAACATGAGCAAGACTATTTTTATCAGCCAGCCCATGGGTGGCTTGTCCGATGAACAGGTACTTCAGGAACGCACCGCCGCAATCAGCAAGGCAAAGGCTCTGTTGGGTGAAGATGTGGCTCCGCTGGAAACCTTCTTTGATGATTTCGGCCCGGCAGCAAAGCCGCTGGACTATCTGGCCCGCAGCCTTGAATTTTTGGCTAGGGCCGATGTGGCGGTCTTTGCGCCGGGATGGCAGAATGCCCGCGGCTGCCGCATTGAGCGCCAGTGCGCCGAGGACTACGGCATCCCCGTGATGGAGGTGTGAGAACGTGAAAGATTATTTCTGCATGGCGGTGGGTGCGCTGGGCGCTGCGTTTGCCAGCCTGTTTGGCGGGTGGGACGCAGCGCTGCAGACGCTCATCATCTTTATGGCCATCGACTACATCACCGGGCTGATCGTGGCAGGAGTGTTCCATGCAAGCCCCAAGACCAAAAGCGGTACGCTGGAAAGCCGCGCAGGCTGGAAGGGCCTGTGCCGCAAGGGCGAAACACTGCTGATCGTGCTGGTGGCCTGCAGGCTGGATGCCGTGATGGGTTCCACCTTTGTGCGGGATGCCGTTGTGATCGGCTTTATCTGCAACGAGACCATTTCCATCATTGAAAACGCGGGCTTGATGGGACTGCCGATCCCGGCAGCGATCACCAAGGCCGTGGACATTTTAAAGCAGCGCTCGGAAACCGAGCAGAAAGGATAAGCTCTTATGAATGAATTTCTGAAAGTCGCTCTTACTGCCTGCATCCCTGCATTGACCGTCATTTTCGGCTGGGGCCTGAACAAAGGTGTCAGCATTGCAAACGGCTACATCAACAACAAGTTTGCGCAGACCTGTCTCCAGAATGCCGCCAACGCGGTGTTCAACGCCGTCCAGTATGTCAACCAGACCTACGTTGATGCCCTGAAGGAACAGGACAAGTTCGACGAGGCTGCCCAGCGCATCGCCTACAGCCGCGCACTGGCCGCCGCGAAGAAAGCCCTGACGCAGGAGACCATCACCTTCATTAAGGAGACCTTTGGCGACCTCGACAGCTACCTGAAGCCGATGATCGAAGCGCAGGTGCGCAGCCAGAAGACCTATATGTGATGTTTTCGTGGTATCACGAAAATGTTAACGCCAACAAGATCATAGTATAACAGCAGCCCCGGGGAGCCTGACGGTTCCTCGGGGCTGTTTTTTGTTTATGAGCGCCGGTCGGTGGGAATGTCCTTGCCGAACTTTTCTGTATAAAGGATCTGCAGCAGTTCCCACACCTCCTGCAGGCTGGTGACTGTATAAACCGCAGCTTTAGCAGGTAAAGGAACACTCTGCGGCGAGGGTGCACGCTTTGTTTTGGTATCATTTTTCATGTTTTAGCTCCAAAAGTGGGTTTAAGAGTGGGTTGCGGAAAAAGAAAAGCACCCAGAAACCAACGTTCCTAGGTGCTATTTCTTGGTGGGCGCGGGTGGATTCGAACAAGTCCAACTATAATGAACCCTCGTTTTTAGTTGATTTCCTTGTGGATTCATGCGGATTTTTACGAACTTTTGTTGACATGCCCGGATAGCATACGGCAATCTAGGCAAAAAAGTGGGTTGCAAAGTGGGTTATTTTTCGATGGAAGGTGCGTACTCTGACAAGGTGTCAGCAATCGCCAGTGCGGCGGCATCTGCGCGGCCCTCAACGGCATGGCTGTACCAGCCGTAGGTGTCCATGTTCTTGCTGTGGCCCACCATGCGGCGCAATTGAGCCGGAGACACGGCATCCTCGATCATGCTCACAAAGGTGTGCCGCAGTTCGTACAGGCTGATGGGCGGTTCGATGCCGTTGCAGTGCTGGTAGAACTGCCAGTAATTGTACAGGCTCTGTTCGTTCGTCAACAGAAACACCGGATCATCATGCCGCAGAGGGCGTTCTTCTTCAAAGGCACGCTGCTGCAACTGGGCACGCAGCTCTGCCACGGCCAGAGGGTGCAGCACCACGGTGCGGATCGCATTCTCGTTCTTGCCGGTGGTCTCCTCGTTCATCCGGTTGATGGCGCGGGCAAGGTGCAGCCGGTGGCCGTCCACATCGCCTACACGCAGGCCCAGCAGTTCACCGGGCCGCAGGCCGGTCATAACGGCAAGCCGGTAGGCATGGATGTTATCGTCGTGCACCACTTTTCCACGCAGTACACGGGTGTCTGTGGAGAGAAGCACCCGCAGGGCATCCGGTTGCAGGATCTTCTTACCTTTGTTCCTCGCGCCTTTCGGCACGGTCAGGTTTTCATCCTCTGGGCGCAGGGCGGTGTACTTGTGCTGCCGTGCCCAGTTGACAAAGGCTACCTCCACGCCGCGAATGCCTTGCAGCGTTTTCTTTGAGAGGTTGCCACGGCTCTGGCGTTTGCTGTTCGGGTTCATGCTGCCTTCCTTGTAGGAGCGGTCCAGCACGTCCTGCAGCATACCGGCGTTCAGATCGCCGATGCGGCAGGCCCCGATCACCGGTAGGATGTAGTTTCGGCCAAACTTTTCCACCTGATCTATGTAGCTGCTGCCTGCCGTGGACTTGACCGAGATCATAAACTCAGCCCACACATCGGCGCAGCGCTTTGTGGTGCTGGCAATGCCTTCATCCAGCCATGCATCTGCCTTGCGGTTTGCTTCCCGCTGGCCGGTGCGGCCCGGCTTTGCGCTGGTGAAGGTCTTGCGCACACCGTTCTTTTGCACTTTGATCTGCCAGCGCTGCTGATTTGGCAGCCAGACAGCTGTATTTGTCCGTTGTCCCATAAAAATACACCTCCAAAAGGGTATAGCTTGCAAAGCCTGCCCGGAGGTGGTATCATAGATTTGTACGGTTCCCCAACTGTACGATCTGTGATGCCATCCGGCAAGCAGATTCACTCTCCTGGCGTTGGCGCGCCGGGGGAGTTTTTTATTTATGATCAGTGATTCCAGCGGTAAATAACTTCAAGTCCCTGACTGGGAGCATAAGACCACGTAACCGTTACATTATCGAAAACCTCTTTCTGGCGGCCATCCAATGCACGAGTATTCGCCATCTCTTCATAGAGCCAATCTGGCAGACCAAGCGTCTTATTCGTCAGTTTTACATGATTTATGCCAGATTCAGCAAAAATGATAGAGCCACGACTTAAATCCAGCGGATTATTATCGATGGTCATGTAAGACCCATCCTCTGCAACAGAAACCGTTATATCATCAAATAAGTCATAGAACAGCTTAAAATTCGGATTGGTGCCCTTCGTGTAGAGAACGGGTGAAAGCGATTCGCCCAGTTCCGTCAGAACTTTTTTCCCATCTTCGTACGTAACTGTCCAAGTCGCCATAATGACAGGAGCGCCGTCACCAGCAATCGACTGTACCGCGCCTTCCAATGTGACATCCTGATCGTTAAAAACTTTCTGGCAGTATTCATACAAACTTTCTTTGACGGCTGCATATACACGTTGACCATTTTCCACGACAGAGAAGCATTTATAATTTGCTTTATCAGTGGAGTAAGTATAGTAGTAACCAAAGTCGGTATGCCCTGAATAGACTACGTATTCTCCCGTCTTGTACTGCGTGTCTGCCGCGAACACCGGAGCCGCAAAAGTAAGGCACAAAACCATTGTCAATAATAGCGAAACTACCTTTTTCATACATGACACTCCTTTTTATTTTTACCGAAACTGTTCCGATAATTCAACGCAATTTATTTAATAACCATTGTCTTCCGCCTCTGAATCTTCATCATCCGTTGCATCCGGGTTCTCCGACACGTGCGTGATAGAAAGGCTCTGGCGGTACTGCTCTGCCAGAACAGTGCTCTTAAACTCGGCTGTCGGTGCGATTTCACCCACCAGCTTTTCAAGATCATCCAGCGAGACGCGGAAGAACTCCTTGCGCAGGTTGACCTTGTTCACGCGCTGATCGTTCAGGATGTGGTGCAGCTTGGTTTCCAGACTGACTGCATCATCTGAGAAGATCATCGAGTGAACGTCAAACGGGAACGGCACGCTTGCGCTGCCCAGCTCGTTCACACGGTCCATGGGTTCCAGACGGCGGGTCATGCCGATCTTGAACACATTCTCACCAAACGAACCGATGTTGCTGATAACGTACACATTGCCAGCCTTGCCATTTTGCAACTGGACGATCTTATCACGCTGCTCTGCCACTGCACCCAACTGGCGCTGCAGCTCCTCGATACGTGCCTGCAAGAGCTTTGTCTTTTCATCATCCGCAGACTGCATCTGCTCTGTCAGCTGGCTGATCTGGTCGTGATACTTGCTTTCTTCCTTCTCGATCTGTTTGCGCTGACGCTCCAACTCGCGGCGCTCTTCCGCTTCCTGCCGCATCTGTTCACGGATAGCACGCTGCTCCTCACGGGCACGCTCTTTCTGAACATAGTATTCATACTCGATTTTAACAGCTTCCTGAAAATAATAATCCAGCTCGCCAATAAACTTCTTGACAGTGGGAGCGATGCTCTGGTTGCCATCCGCTGCGATCACATAATATTTGTTGGTGATCGTTTTGATATCGTTCAGCGCATCATCCAGTTTGCCAAAGCTGATATTATTCAGCACATTCTGCAACTCTGCCGACAGCGCAATGACCATCAGTCGGTAGATCGTGATGTTAGCTTTTGTTGTATAACGATCCTTGTATTTTTCAAAGGTCGCCTGAATGTTCTTTTCGTTTTCCCTATACCGCTTCCGCAGTTCCTTCATGTCCAGACACTGGAGCGTGAGGGTCACGGTTGGCTGCATCAGGGCATCCGCATCTTTCAGCAGGTCATCCACAGACGGCAGCTCGTCCTCGGTACCAAAGACTTCACTTGCGTGCTGGATGGCCTTGATAAGCTCCTTGCTACGGCGCACCTTCTGTAAAGCATTACTCGTGCTTTTCAAAGCCTTTGCTTCGTCTTCCTTTGCTTGATTCAGCTTTCCAGCCTGTAGTAAATTCTGTTCCTGAAGGCGGAGATTCTGCGTCGAAAGGTCTGCGTTTTCGGCTTTCGCTTTTGCAATCCCGGCTTCTTTGGCTTCCGCAGAAATTTTGTCAAACAAAGCCTGCTGGTCAGACAGCTGCGCATTTAGCTTATCCAGCTTATCTTGCAGTTCTGCCTGCTCCTGTTCCATACGGACAGTGGATGCACAGTTCGCACACAGGCCATTGGTCAGCTTCAGAAAAAAGCCTTTCCGGCCGCATCGAGTACATTTCGGCATTTTACAATTCCTCCTCGTTTGCACTTTCGTTGTCCTTGTAATAGTAGTACGCACGCCGTACATACTCTTCTGTGGTATCCAAAAGTTCTGCTATTTCGCAGGCATCCCGACCTTGTTTCAGAAGGCCAAACAATACATCCTTTGGGATTGCGTGCCGGATATACCAGCGATCCGCTCGAACTTCATGCCGTTCCACAATATCAAATGGCATCGTGATCGAATAAAACCCGCCATATAGGCAATGCCCAAGTTCATGGCCGATTCGGGACTGCTCTTCCGCATAAGTATATGAGCGGGAGCTATCCATTCCGATGTAACAACGACCGCCGACTTCCGTAGACATGCTGCCCACGATCGGCAGTGGATAGCGCACAACTTCCACATGATTTTCGGCCGCAACTTTAAAAAAGTCAGCCCTTGTTCCCATTTGCATCCCGCTCCTTTATGAACCGGACAAATTGTTTAACCTCTTCATACTGGGCATCCGATACTGCCCCGCCACCAAAGAGTGCAAATTTAATATCATCATCTGTGACCCCATTGCCATGCGCAGTGGGGCTTTTTTGTTCTCCAATTAGATAATTCACTGACACGCCAAAGTAAGCCGCCACTTTAGAAAGCGTATCGCCTGAAGGTGTTGCACCCGTATTTTTCCACTTTGTAACGGTCGAATTGCTTAATCCAATCTCTTTTGCGGCACGGCTGCAGCTTACACCCTTTTCCTGGCATAACTCATTATAAAGGTCATAAAACACAATTTTCAACGCTCCTTTTTGTGCAGAGCGCCAAAACTAACCAAATTCAGATTTTCCCGTTGACATTCTAACCAAATTCAGATATTATAGTGTCACAGTTGAATCTGGTTAGCAAACAAAGCCCGGTATCAACTGAATGGCTCAGGCTAGAATTTGCGCTGGATAATTGTTAGCACCATCATCTTACCGCAAATTCTAACCAAAGTCAAGTTTTTGTGCTGAAGGAGGTTAGAATTGTATGCCTGCACAATGGACCGGTGAACTTGTTGGAAAAATGCACAATGCTGGTGTCACTGGAAAAGAGCTTGCCGCGCAGATGGGGAAAAATCCCAAGTACGTTTCTCAAGTGCTGAATGGCCATTATGCGCCGAAAAAATCTGAGAGTGAGTTTAATGCCGCGCTCACTGCAATCATCGAAGCAAGAAACGAAAGGGGAGTATGATACCGTGAAGAAGCCTTATTTGAAGCTCCGCCATCTGATCGAGGACGAAGGACTGGACATTAAAGACCTTCCAGCGCTGACCGGCATTCCTCGCAGCACCTTGAACGATCTTATCAATGCACCGGAAAACGCCGGGATGTGGCGCTGGAAGCATATTGTGTCCATCTGCCGGGTGTTGCACATCCCGCAGGAAAAAATCGGGGAGTATTTCTTTCCCACGACTGAGAAGGAGGAAAAGACCGCATGAGCAAACCTTACACCCTTGCATCCGAGCGGGCCGACGCACCCACCGGATGCGCATACGTGGCACCGACGTTCTGGAACAAGTGGTTCCGCTGGGATGGAAGCCGGGCATCCGGCTGCTATCAGCTGGGCGGGCAGGTCAAGGACGAAAACCACACCGGCCTGCAGATTTTTGCAGATGGCGAATGGCACCCGGTCGTTGGATGGACATTGGACAGCTGCGGCCCCGCAACTGACTATCAGGAGGTGGGAGCATGAAAATCAACCCGAACACTCAGTTGAAAATCCAGCTGGGATCGGATGGCAACCCCAAAATTTACGCCTGCGGCACACAGATGGAACAAGCGGCTCTTTGCACCGCATTGGTCGCGGGAATCTGTATGGACAGCAAAGACCCAGCAGAGACAATCATCAACATCATGACAGCTGCCGCTGATCTTATGGACAGAATGGAGGAAACCCACCAATGAAGATCAAATCCGGCGTATGGTACTGGCTGGCAATGGCCTGCTTTGTGGTGGGCCTGCTGTACAGCATAGGCGTTGAGGGCACTGCCCAGACACTGGGCACCGTCTCGGACGGCGCGTTCATCACGGCCATGGTGCTGATCCTGCTGGCGATCTTCTTCATGCGGCTGGGCTTTGCCGCCGAAGCACGTGAGAAACGCCGCCGCAAGGTGCACCAGCAGCCACGCAACACCGTGAAGAGCGGCAGGAAGGCGGGGTGATATGAGCAGCCAAAACAAAAAGCCCGCCGGTGCGCCAACACCGACGAGCTGCAAGGGATGATGGATTTTGTACCCCCATCACCCCGATGATATCACAAAATCGGAGGTTTTACAATGAAAGGAATTTTGATCGAACCGGGCAAAGAACCGGTCGTCACCACCCTGCCGGACACGCTGCAGGGCATCGAAGCACTGCTGCGGTGCCCCTGCGAGCAGAAAGTCCTGCCACGCACACCGGCAGTGCTGGTGTACGGCATCATGGGCAGAGACCTGAACCGTATCTATCGCGGCCAGCATATCTACGGCCCTATCCTCTGCTACGGCTGGAAGGGCAACAACATCCAGCCCATGAGCAAGGATGTGCAGGCCGAACTGCTGGACAGGCTCAAGGACACGGAGGTGCGGGTATGAGCACCTATTGCGAACTTTCTGCATCTCACAAGTGCGAGAACGAAGCCGGACTTAAGCACTTTATCAAGCACGGCGTGATTCAGGGCTGTGCAGGTTGCTGCCGTTTCTGCCTGAACAAAGACACCTGCGAACATCGCTGTGCTTATGTAAAGGACACGCCGGAGCGGGCGCAGAACAAACCCGCGCCGTTCGATTTCTCCGCACTGGGCGACCTGTCCGAGCAGGCAGTGGAGACCGACCAGCAGTTCGACCTGCATTACGGTGTTTCAAAGGATGAATATCTCATTTCCTGCATCTATGTTGCCAAGATGCACGCCCTGACGGCCAAGGCTGGCCGCTATGGTGGCGGCACATGGACAAAGTGGTATGAGAGCAAAGGTTTAAGCCATGGCAGCGCCACAAAAATGGTACAGAATGGCGATGCTTTTAAATCGTCAACTGTTGACGATTTAAAATGCCTGTCAGAACTGACCCGCAAAGACCTGAACCTGATTGCCCGCTCCGGCTGCGCCGAACAGCTCACCGCAACCGCCGGAGACAGCCAGCGGGTACAGGAACTGCTGGCCCAGCTCAAGGCCGAGAAAGACCGCGCCGATGCTGCCGAGAAGTCCGCTCAGAACGCCCGCAAGGAAAATGCCTATTTCAAGGAGCTGGTGAAAAGCGCCGAAGCCCAGACCTCTAAGGACGCGGAAAGGCGGGAAGAAGCAGAAAGCCGCTATGAATCCGCTCTTGCCGACATCAGCGGCCTGAAAGAGCAGAACGCCCTGCTGAAAGAGCGCGCCGACTCTGCCGAAGCCCGGGAAGAGGAAGCATGGAAAATGCAGAGCAAGGCCGAAGCCCGGGCCAAGAACGCCGAGGGCCAGCTTTCCGGCTCCCGGCAGGTGGCCGAAGCGGCAAAGCTCCGGGCGGATAAGCTGCAGGAAGAAAATGCGGCCCTGAAAAAGCAGCCCATCGCCGCCGTGGTGGACGAGGAGGAAGTGGAACGCCGGGCAAACCAGCGGGCCCATGACATTGCCGAGGACTTAGCCGCCGAGATGACCGCCGACCTGCAGGCACGGCTGGAACAGACCTCTTCCGGCAGCGAACAGGATGCCCGCGATGCCTACGACAGCATCATTCTGGCCGGGCGCTCCATTACCAGCATCGTTCAGTCCGCTAAAATGCAGTTCCGCAAACTGCCGGACGACCAGCGGGAGACCGCGATCAACCAGTTCGTTCACACACTCGCATCCGCTCAAGGGGAGGTATCCGCATGTCTGTAAAGATCATGGCCTTAGAGGCCGAAAACGTCAAACGCATCAAGGCCGTTGCGCTTACGCCGTCGCCCACCGGGCTCACCCTCGTGGGCGGCAACAACAATCAGGGCAAGACCAGTGTTCTGGATGCTCTGGCATGGGCACTGGGCGGCGACCGTTTCCGCCCGGATGCTGCCCAGCGGGACGGCGCAGTGGCTCCGGCGCATCTGAAGGTCAAGCTTTCCAACGGTGTGGTGGTGGAACGCAAGGGCAAGAATGCCAGTCTGACCGTCACTGACCCCACCGGGCGGCGCAGCGGCCAGCAGCTGCTGAACGCCTTTGTGGAGCCGCTGGCACTGGACTTGCCCCGCTTCATGGAAGCCACCGACAAGGAAAAGGCGGATATCCTGCTCCGGATCATCGGCATCGGCACCGAGCTGCACACCCGTGACATGGAGATCAAGGCCCTGTACGACAAGCGCACCTTCACCGGCCAGCTGGCCGCGCAGAAAAAACACTTTGCCGAGGAGCTGATCTCCTACCCGGATGCACCGGAAAAGCCGGTCAGCGCGTCCGACCTCATCCGCCAGCAGCAGGAAATTCTGGCCCGCAACGGCGAGAACCAGCGCAAGCGCCAGCAGTTCCATGAGCTGGCCCGCCAGCGGGATGAAGCACTGGAAGAAATGCACCGTCTGGATGAGCGCATCGCCGAATTGACTGCACAGAGGGAAGAAGTAAGCAAGAAGCACACGCTGCTGTTCACGCAGGCCATAAATGCCAGTAAAACGGCGGAACAGCTGCAGGACGAATCCACTGCCGAACTGGAAGCATCCATCCGGGATATTGAGGAGATCAACCAGAAGGTGCGGGCCAATCTGGAAAAATCCCGGGCCGAGGACGAAGCCGCCCAGTATGACAGTGAATATAAGCGCCTGACCGAAGCGATCACGCAGAAGCGTGCCGACCGCATGGCTCTGCTGAACGGTGCGGATCTGCCGCTGCCGGGCCTTGGCGTAGAGGACGGTGCCCTTACCTATAAAGGCAAGCACTGGCGGGACATGTCCGGCAGCGACCAGCTGCGGGTGGCCGCTGCCATCGTCCGCCGCCTGAACCCGGACTGCGGTTTCGTGCTGCTGGACAAGCTGGAACAGATGGACATGACCACCCTGCAGGAGTTTTCCGCATGGCTGGAAGCGGAGCACCTGCAGGCCATTGCCACCCGCGTTTCCACCGGCAGTGAATGCCAGATCATCATTGAGGACGGCATGGTGAAGGATGCCGAAACCTCCCTGCCGCCCGTCACCGAAAAGCCCCAGCAGAAAAGCTGGACGAAAGGAGCGTTCTAAATGAGCAAGTATGCAGTCACTGCCGGGGTGCAGGATTCCCCGGTCAAGACCGTGCTGTATGGCCCGGAGGGCATCGGCAAAAGCACCTTTGCATCCCATTTCCCGAATCCTGTTTTCATCGACACCGAGGGCGGCACCAAGCGGCTGAACGTCAAGCGCCTGCCCCAGCCCACCAGCTGGGCCATGCTGCTGGATGAGGTGGCCGAGGTACGCAAGGGCAGTGTCCCCTGCGGCACGCTGGTCATTGATACCGCCGACTGGGCTGAACGCCTGTGCATTCAGGCTGTGTGTGCCAAAGCCAAGGTGAACGGCATCGAGGATTTTGGCTACGGCAAGGGCTACACCTATGTTAAGGAAGAGTTCGGCAAGCTGCTGGACGCGCTGGAAGAGGTGCTGCAGGCCGGGCACAACGTGGTGGTGCTGGCCCATGCCGCTATTACCAAATTTGAGCAGCCGGATGCCGTGGGCAACTACGACCGCTGGAGCATGAAAACTTCCAAACAGGTGGCCCCGCTGCTGCGCGAGTGGTGCGATATGCTGCTGTTCGCCAACTACAAGACCGTTGTGGAAAAGGTGGGCGACGGCAAGAACGCCAAGAGCAAGGCCAGCGGCGGCAGGCGTGTCCTGTACACCGCGCATCACCCCTGCTGGGATGCCAAAAACCGCTTTGACCTGCCGGAGGAAGTACCCTTTGACTATGCCAGCATTGCCGCCTGCATCCCAGGCGCTGCGTCTGCGCCGGCACCGAAGCCGGAACCGCAGCCGCGCCCCCAGCCGGAAGCCGACATCCTGCCCAGCCAGCAGGCGCAGCCGGAGCCGCCCCGCGAAGAGGTTCCCAAGGCCATGCTCACGCCGGAATTGATGTCGAAAGGAATTCCTCAGAAACTGGCAGAACTCATGAGTTATAACAATGTAACGATTGAGGAGTACAAAGCTGTTGTTGCGAAATGCGGCTTCTATACGGTTGATACTCCTTTTTCGGCCTATGACCCTGACTTTTTCAACTTCTGCGCCACGCCCGAGCAATGGTCAAAGCTGCTTCAGCACGTTCTGGACAGCCGTGACCTGCCGTTTTAATCATTTTGAAAGGAGAAATTACTTATGAACGACATGAATACAACCGACCGCGCCCTTGGCTGGGACGACGAATTTACCAACGAGCAGCAGGAGTTCGTGCTCCTGCCCGAGGG
>ERZ1034913.434-NODE-434-length-34497-cov-15.247430_pt1 | contig 34497 bp, 23 predicted proteins | sample MGYA00520697_ERZ1034913 | MGnify/ENA primary metagenome ERZ1034913 (study PRJEB33766, sample SAMN09781786) | gut metagenome | biome: gut microbiome | host: Homo sapiens | place: Madagascar | study: EMG produced TPA metagenomics assembly of the PRJNA485056 data...
AGCCAACAAGCTCAACCGTAAACCCGCGCTAGACACAAAAATCTACACACACCCCACGCTTTGTTACGATGCCAAGTAATTCGCAAAGATTCGAACAACTCGGTACTGAGTGCGAATCCCTGCAGTTGTCTGTTTTCGGCAAGGTTGCCGGCGTTTATTCCCGATATGTCAAATTCTGCTCAAGAGTCCTTACAAGCTCCCTTGTCGGGGCGCTACTTTTTACTTCTTCAGGGACCTCAAAGTCATTTTTTCAGGCATTTGTCTAAAGCTCTGGTGAAGGAAGGGGCTCGTGTGGATAAGGTCAATTTCTGCGGCGGCGATCTGATGCTGTGGGGATTGAACCGAAAGGCGCTCAATTACACGGGGACGCTTTATGAGTGGCCGGAATGGATCGGCCGCTATTATCGGGAAGAGGGCGTGACAGACATCTGCCTGTATGGTGACTGGCGACCTCTGCACTGGGAGGCCGTGCGTCTTGCGCATGCTCGCGGCATTCGTGTTTGGGTTTTTGAAGAAGGCTACCTGCGTGCAGGCTTTTCGACTCTGGAGGAAAACGGCGTCAACGGAAGGTCGTCGTTGCCCGTTAATCCGCAGGATATTCGCGAGATGGCGGTTGGTCTGCCCGATCCCAAGGCGATCGTTGTCGAAAACGACATTCACGACAAGGTTGTCAAGGCCATCCTTCATCATGTGGGCAACGTTTGCTTCTGGCCGAAGTTTCACAACTATCGCACCCATCGTCCGACCAACATCTTCTTCGAACTGCTGGGCATTCTTCCACGCTATTTGAAGAGAAAGTCGCGTCAGGAGCGCTCGATGGAGCGCTGGGCAGACTTTCAGAAGTCTGACGATCCGTACTTCTTCTATCCGCTGCAGCTGGTTTCAGACAGCCAGGTGCAGCTTTATTCGCCCTATGTGCGCGTGCAGGAGGCCATTGCCGATGTCTTGACTTCATTTGCCCTTCATGCTCATCCCAAGACGAGGCTGTTGATCAAGAATCACCCGCTTGACAACGGGCTGATCAATTACGGCGAGTTCATCAAGGGGTTTGCGGAAGAACTTGGCATTTACGATCGTGTGACATATGTGGAAGACGGATCGACGCCCGACATGATTGCCGGGAGCCGCGGCGTCGTGCTGATCAACAGCACGGTCGGTCTTATGGCACTTGATCAGGACAAGCCCGTCTACTGCATGGGCAGATCCATCTACAACATTGAGGGATTGACGCAAAGCCTTCCGACGACGCCGCTCGATGTGTTCTGGTGTGCGCCAAAGGCTCCCAATCAGCCGCTCTATCGCGCATTCAAGCGCATCTTGAATGCGCAGGCTCTTGTTCACGGTAATTTCTACTCAGCTCAGGGCATCAGTCTGGCTGTTGCGGATTCGGTGCGCAGATTTGAGGATTCTCATGTACACCTCCAGCCGAAGCATCGTCAGATTGTCATGCGCTCGCGTGATGAATTTTCCACATATCGCAAGTTCGGCATCTAAGTCAAACAAGACACGAACTGCAATTTTCGAATTCTTGAGAGAAGGGAATTTAGTTTTCATGGTCGCAGCAGACATCGATTTTCGCATTGCAACGCCTGATGATGCTTCTACGGTTGCCGGGATCATCACCGAAGTTTCGGAAGGGGTGATTGATCATCTTTTGGGAGGCGTTTTTCCCGGGATGAAGCCTCAATCCATTCTTGAGATGATCCTTGCCAGAGGAAGCGGAAATCTCGATCTCAAAAACATCCTTCTGGTCAATGTCGGCGGCGAACTGGCCGGCCTGCTTTTTGCCTATGACTCCAAGCTTCAGAAGGTTTCCGACATCATGTTGGGCTTTTTGGGAGAGACGAAGGTCAACGAAATGCGTCCGTTGCTAGAGGCCAAGGCAGATAATGCGTATTGGATCAATACTCTCTGGGTGAACGAAGCGTTTCGCGGTCAGGGGCTGGCACAGCTGTTGATCAAGCTTGCCGAAGACATGGCGCGCGGCGTGGGGTGCAGCAGTCTTGCGCTTCATTGCTGGGCGGACAACGAACGAGCCCGTCGTTTTTATGAACATCAGAACTTCGTCCTTAAGGGAGAAATCCTGACGGCTTCGGCACTGAAGGCTCGTCATCCGAAGGCCGGAGAATTGTGGGTCAAGCAGCTGGCCGACGACGCAAGGAACGTGCAGTGAAGACGGTAGCCATTGCCGGAGCAACCGGTGGAATCGGACAAGCACTTGCCCGCGTCTATGCGGGTGAGGACTCACGTCTGCTGCTGGCCGGCCGGCGTTTGGATGTATTGACTGATCAGAAGCGGTTGTTGGAAAGGATGGGGGCGACGGTTGAGATTGACGCCTTTGACATGCGCGATACTGAAGCCGTCGTTCGCTGGTGCCAAAAGGCGGTAAGTTTGAACGCAACGCGCGTGATTCTGGCAGCCGGTGTCTCTGCTTCAGTGGAACCTGCGCTCGGTCGTGATGGTGCTGTTGCGTACTATCTGCCGGAAGCCATGACAGACTTGGAGCGTGAGCTTTCCGTGAATGCGGTCGGCAATGTGCTTGCGTGCAATGCATTTGTGCGAGAACTGATGAAGTCTTGTCCTAGGGGCGTGGCCGGGGAGCGTGTGCAGATTGCTTTGGTGGCATCGCTGGCCGCATTGACCGGGATGCCTGGGTCGCCCGGCTATTCTGCGTCCAAGGCAACGCTTCGTGTGTATGCCGAGGCATTGCGTCGACTGACGTTAGGTAAGAATATCGGCGTAACGGTTCTGTTTCCCGGCTTTATCGAATCCGACATGAGCAGGCGTTATCAGGGTGCGAAGCCGTGGCTGATGACTGCGGAGGAGGGAGCTAGAAAAATGAAGCGCGCCATTGAGGCGGGCAAGTCCGAATATGCCTTCCCGAAGATTCTGGCCATCGGCATATCACTTCTGAATCTATTGCCGGAATGGCTGCAGCCGCTCTTCTTGAAGGGCTTTTTCTTTACGGTTCAACCGGATCACGAAAGCAAGACAAGCCGCAGGTGACGTCTTGAGTAAGCACAGATGCAAAGTTTCATATCCTATGCCTTGGCCTTGATCGCGTTAAGCGGTTGTTTGATTGCGGCAAACCGTGAAGCTACGCCGAGAACGTCTTATTCGAACAGTTTTGGCAAGGGCCTTTGGGTAGGGGATGTTCTGTGCGCAGGACTGGTGCTGGGCATTTTCTCCTTGATTCTGCTGTTGACGGACAGATTTCTGACAACGATCGCAATCGGACTGGTGCTGATTCTTCTTCTTTGGGCGGGAAATCGACTGAAGGTTGCCATTCTGAGTGAGGTGCTTGTTTTTTCTGACATCTTTCTTGCCGGACATGCGCTTCGTTATCCGCGTCTTTATTTCGGATATGCCCCGAAATGGGTTTGGCCGCTGTTGATTGTTGGCTGTGCGGGATTGGGGTGGTGCTTAACGCTCGAAAAGCCGATCGACGTGTTGACGCTCGGGGAGCGCATGAGCGGAGTACTCGCGATACTTTTGATTTGTGGCTTGATTGCACTCCTTTTAAGGAGGCCTTCGGTTGGAATTATTCGCTTTCTCGGTTGGCATCCCTTGAGCTTTGATGCGCAGGTTGATGCCGGAAGATACACTCCGCTGGGCGCGGCTCTTTTGCATGTTCTTCATCACGGGCAATGCCGCTATCGGCTTCGCCTTCGTTTTCGGAAGCACAGTGACGGATCCACGGAATCGAATTCCGGCAACCCGACAGAACATCGCTTGTTGATTCAGGCGGAATCCTTTGTGCCTCTTCATCGCTTGCTTGACAGGCCGAGTCAAACCCCGATGATTGATCGTCTGATGTCCGTGGGGAAAAGCGGCAGGCTGAGTCTCGACTGGCGCGGTGCGTACACGATGAGATCCGAATTTGCCGTCTTGACAGGGCTTGCGCCAAGAGAATTGGAAACTTATGGGTTCGATCCCTACCGCCTCGCGGCGATGATCCCCATGGACAGTCTGGCGTGGAAGATGAAGGCGAAGGGTTACCGAACGGTTGTCTGCCATCCCAACGATGCTCGATTCTTCGATCGCGACAAGGTGATGAAAAATCTTGGCTTTGACGAGTTTATCGATTTGACCGATTTAAAAGAAGGCTGGCCTCAGATGGTGGCGAAGGATGCTCTGTGCGGACACTATGTGAGTGATTCCGCTCTTCTCCAATGGGCTGTCGACTATCTGCGTGAATCTGAGGTGCCGACCTTTTTGTTCATCATAACCATAGAAGCTCATGGCCCGTGGGATCCTTCGAAGTTTGACGGAGCCGCTTCGCTGACAGAAGTTGAACGTTATGAAGTTCATCTTGCGCATCTGGACAAAGGGGTAGCCAGAATCGTTAAGGCTCAGGAAGAGGGGGAACCATTGTCTGTTCTCATGTACGGCGATCATTTGCCTGGACTTGAGATTCTACGAAAGAAGACTCGTGAAATACCTTCCGATACGGCGTGGTTGATGTGGAATCTCACGGCTCTGGATGGGTTGAAATCGACGAGGAATCTGGATGTTGCAGAGAAGACAGGACTGAAGCCGGAGCAGTTGGGCGGCTTGTGGATGGATAAGGAATGACGAGTCTGGAACAGGTGAAATATAGGTGCTGACGAGCAGGAGTTAACCCTAGGTCTTTAGATGTGAAAAGAAAAACCATACGAGTGGTTGATGCCTGAGTGTTGTCAGATGGCAACGCTGTTTATGGAATAAATGGCGAATTTATAGGTATTTCAGGGCCTCTTTGATAGGATGCACGAAAGAGTACGGGGATAGCGGAATACTTAAGCTCGCTGTGATGACCGTACTCAGAGCGTATCGTTCCTTTGATATTGACCCAGCTTATTCATGTCGGGAATGTTTTTAAAACAGGGAAAAATTATGTTTAAGAAATCTCTCACTGCTGTCGCCGTTCTCGGCGCTTTTGCCGGCGCTGCCATGGCTTCTCAGGTTACGATGTACGGTGTTGTCGACACTGGTCTGATGTACACGTACAACGACGTCGCTGATGGTAATCCGGCTACCGATCTCGAAGTGAACAAGCTCGCTCTTAACAGCGGCATCAACGCCGTCAGCCGCTTCGGCCTCAAGGGTACGGAAGATCTCGGCAATGGCCTGAAGATTGGCTTCATGCTCGAAAACGGCTTCAAGGCGGATGATGGCACGTTCAAGACGGCCGGTCGTCTCTTCGACCGTGAAGCTTCTCTTTCCGTCTACTCCGACTTCGGTACGCTCTCCATGGGCCGCATGGGTGCCGTTGGTTCCAGCGCCGGTACGTATGACATCGTCTATCTGTTCGGCGACGCTTTTGACGGTGGCGACAACGAAGTCTTCGGTTTTGTGACCTCCGGCCGAGCCGACAACATGGTTACCTACCAGACCCCGAAGTTTGCCGGTGTGCAGGGCACGTTCCAGTACTCCTTCAATCAGGATGGTCAGGAAGGCAACAAGTCTTCTCTGAACAATCAGGTCTTCGCCGCTGCTGCTACGGGTGAATTCGGTGCTTTCAATGTGGTCGGCGCTTACGAATATACGAACCGTAGCGCTGCCAATCGTCAGGTTGTTCGCAAGGATGCCCAGACTATTTACCTCGGCGGCAATTATGACTGCGGCTTTGCCAAGACCTTTGTCTTGGCTCAGTACTTCGAAGGTGCTAGCGCAGCTGCCGGCTTCGACATTACGACTGAATTCAAGAACACTACCGATAATGCATACTTTGCTACTGCCAAGGGCCTGAAGGGTTACGGTCTCCATGTCGGCACTCAGGTTCCGGTGATGGCTGGTACCCTTACGGCTGCCGTCTACTACGTTGACGGCAAGCTTGAAGGCGTTAAGAATGCCAGTGAAACCGGTCCTCAGAAAGATAATGATGTTTCCTACATCGGCGCTTCCGCTCGCTATGTCTATGCTCTCAGCAAGCGCACCGAAGTTTATCTCGGCGGCGGTGTTGCTCAGGCCAAGATTGATGAATGGAATGACAATGAGAGCGATCGTAAGACGTTTATCGGCCAGGCCTACACCGGTCTGACGCACCGCTTCTAATCGCGTTCATCATTGAATCCGCATGAGGAACAATCGGGATGATTGAAAAAGTCTCCTGATTAATAAAGAAACCCTCTGTAACATTGTTCACGGAGGGTTTCTTTTTCTTTAGAGTCTTGGTTGCATCAATTCTGAGTGGAAGTCTGTTTGGGTTTGTTGCTTGATATCGAACAACAAACCCAAGCAGATAGAGTATGCATGTTTGGCATCAACAGTCTTTCAGTGCAGGATGAAATGCCTGCGAACAGGTGTCAATGTGCAGAAGGGAATGGGAATGGTTTACGAAAAGGGTTTTGCGATTGTTGGCATTGGTTGCCGTTTCCCGGGCGGCGTAACCTCGCTTGAAGGTTTGTGGAATGTGCTGTCCGGCGGCAAGGATGTTGTGACATCCGTGCCGGGCGAGCGCTTTGATCTGGCACGGTACTGGCATCCTGATCGCAAGGCCTCCGGGCGCACCTGTTCCGTCAGTGCAGGCATTGTAGGCGACGTCAAGAAGTTTGACGCCGCCTTTTTCGGCATGAGTCCCAAGGAAGCCGAGGCGCTTGACCCTCAGCAGCGCATGATGCTCGAAATGGCTTGGGAGGCCTTTGAAGATGCGGGCATTGCTCCTTCGGAAGCAGCAGGCAGTAAGACGGCCGTTTATGTCGGTGCAGCTTCGACCGACATGGGCATCATTCATGCCGACGATCCGAGCATGACCGGTCCGTATGCCATGACCGGCACGTCGCTCTCGATCATTGCCAATCGCCTTTCGTATTTCTTCGATCTGCACGGTCCGAGCATGACCATCGATACGGCCTGCTCGTCGAGTCTTGTCGCGCTTCATGAGGCCTGCCGCGCCATGGAGGCTGAAAATCTTCCGATGGCTTTGGTGGGCGGCGTCAATGTTCTGCTCTCGCCCTTGTCGTTCGTGGGCTTTTCCAAGGCGCACATGCTGTCTGCGGACGGTCGATGCAAGGTCTTCGATGAGTCCGGAAACGGCTATGTCCGTTCTGAAGGCGGCGCGGTCATCCTCATCAAGCCTCTTGAGGCTGCCATTCGCGATCATGACGCCATTCACGCCGTCATTCGTGCGACGGGCGTCAATTCCGACGGACGTACGAGCGGTATTGCACTCCCGAATGGTGCGGCGCAGAAGGCTCTGCTGGAATCAATCTATGAAGATGAGCGTATCGATCGCTCTCGTATTGCCTACGTCGAAGCCCATGGTACGGGCACCGCAGCGGGCGACCCGATTGAAACGAAGAGCATTGGCGAAGTTCTCGGTCACCACAATCCTGGCGAAGCACCGCTTCCCGTCGGTTCCGTGAAGGGCAACCTCGGCCATTTGGAAACGGGTTCTGGCATGGCCGGTCTAGCCAAAGTGCTCAATGTTTTCGAACATCGCGAGATCCCGGCCAACATTCAGCTGAAGAATCCCAATCCCAAGATCGACTTCAAGGGGCTGGGCATTCGCGTCCCGATCCAAAACGAACCGCTCCCGAAGGCGGAGGGCGGCAAGGGCGTGCTTGCCTGCGTGAATTCGTTCGGCTTCGGCGGCACAAATGCGCATGTCCTGCTTGAAGAAAAGCCGGCCATTGTGGATGCAGAGCCCGAGTTTGCCGACGGGGCCATTCTGCCTCTCATGATTTCCGCCCGAAGCATGGAAAGCCTGCAGGCTTTGTCGCGCATTTATTGCGACCGCCTTCAGGGCAAGGATGCCGCGTTCTTCAATCGCACGGCTTGTGCGAGCGCTCATCAGCGCGAGCGCCTTCCGTACATTCTTCTGGTCAATGCATCTACGTTGGAAGAAGCACTGGCTTCTTTGGCTTATTTTGCTGAGCATGGGGCCCTTCGCGACGATCTTCCTGCCGCGGTCGAACATATTTCCAATCCTCGCCAGGGAAAGACTGCATTCGTCTATTCCGGCAACGGTAGCCAGTGGGCCGGCATGGGGGCGGAGCTTCTTGCTAATTCTCTTCGCTTCGGTGAAGTCATTGACGAGATTGACGAGGCCTTCAGCCCGCTTTCCGGCTGGTCCATCCGCGCCTACATGACGCAGTCTGCAGACGCTTGGGCGCTCGATAAGACTGAAGTGGCTCAGCCGCTTCTCTTTGCCATTCAGGTCGGTCTCACCGTTCTTCTTCGTGAGAAGGGCGTCGAAGCCGAAGCCGTTACCGGCCACAGCGTGGGCGAAGTGGCGGCCGCTTGGGCTTCCGGAGCACTGTCTCTGGCCGATGCGGCTAAGGTTATCTATGAGCGTTCCGCTCTGCAGGGCAAGATGCATGGCTCCGGCACGATGGCCGCTGCCAAGTGTTCTCAGGAGAAGCTCATGGAGCTTCTCGCCGACAAGCACGGTGTTGAAATCGCAGGCTGGAATGCGCCCGACAACTTTACTCTTTCGGGTGATGCCGACGAGATCGATGCTCTGAAGCCCCTCGTCAAGGAAGCGGGCGGCTTCTTCAAGCGTCTGCCGCTTGCATATGCCTTCCACAGCTCCCGCATGGAGCCGTTGGAAAGCGAAGTGCTTGCAACGCTTGCCGACCTTCAGCCTGTCGCTACCGAAGACATCCGCTTTGTTTCGAGTGTCACCGGAGAAGTGACGTCCGGTGAAATGCTCAAGGCCGACTACTGGTGGCGGAATGTGCGCATGCCGGTGCGCTTTGAAGCGGCCATTGACACGCTGATTGCCGAAGGTTTCACGCGATTCATTGAAGTGGGTCCGCACGCCATTTTGGGCGGCTACATTCGCGCGACGGCGCAAAAGCATCAGGCCGATGTCAAGATCGGTCGCCTGATGCATCTATCAGGCGACTGGGCCGGCGTGCGTCGTCAATTCGCAGACGTGATGGCACTGGCGATTTCGACCGATGCCTGGCCCGAAGCCGTGCGTGACCGCACGCTTCCGCGCTATCCCTGGAACAAGAAGACGGTTTGGGCAACTTCTACGACGGAATCGTGGAAGCTCTTCGATAACAAGCCCGTCCATCCGCTTCTCGGCTATCCGGTACCGCATGCCGAACATCTGTGGGAGCAGACGGTTGATCTGAAGCTCACGCCGTGGCTTGCCGGTCATGAAATCGATGAAACGGTTCTCTTTCCGGCCGCAGGCTATTTGGAAATGGCCATCGAGTCCGCGCGACTTTCGATGAAGAACGTTCAGACCGTCGAGCTTGACAATATGGCCATTCTTCGTCCGATGGCCTTGTCCGAAGAATCCGCAAAGATTGTTCAGACTCGCGTGTCTCCTGCTGGCTTGCTTACGCTCACCTCGCGCGATCAGCTTTCGGCTGAAGAGCCGCTCCTGCATCTGGCAGGACGCTGCATCGCGTCCGCCGCTACCAAGCCCCAGGACGAGCCGTGGACGGCTCGTGTTGAAAAGGAAGGCTGTGGTTGCGATGTAGAAGCATTCTATCAGGCGCTGGCTGAGATCGGCCTTACGTACAAGGGTGCCTTCAAGCCCATTCAGTCCGCCTGGACTTTTGCTGGTGAAGACGGCATCGCTTCCGACGTTCTCGTTGAGCTTGCCTCTCGCGACGGCGCTGCAGACCGCGGCATGATTCTTTCGCCCGCCTTGGTTGACGGCGCGCTTCAGGGTCTCTTCTTTGTCCTCGCCGAACGTCTTCGCCATCAATTCAATGATGCCAAGTCGTCCTATCTGCCGAGCTGGTTCGGCCGTACGGTGGTTTGGTCTCAGGGCACCCCGGCCTGGGCTGAAATTCATCTCATTCAGGTCACGGAGCGTTCTGCCAAGACCCAGATTCTTCTTCGCAATGCCGATGGCGAGCCGCTCGCACGCTTCGAGGACGTTCGATTCCTGCGCGTGCATCACAAGTCGAAGCATATCGATCCGGCCTTCTATGCCGAACATTGGTTCAAGTGTCCCTCTGATCGCAAGGCCCTTGCCGGCGATGATGATGTTAAGACGCTCTCCGGCATGGTGGTTGAAGCTGCTCGCGGCTACGAATGGTCGGCCGACAAGGCGGCTGAAACCGAAGAGTTGCTCCATTGGCTCGTGCTCGCCTATGTCCGTGAAGCCGTTCGTGAATATGACACGTGGCTTCCGGAAGAACTCCTCTTCTCCGAAAGCTTTGCACTGGAGACGCTCGACAATTGGCGCGCCTTCATGACGGATCTGCTCGTCTCAAACGGTCTGGCTCAGAACAGCGATGGCATGATCATGGTGCCGGGCACGACCGATTGCCCGACGTCCGATGTGATCTATCGCACCTTGCTTTCGTCCGACCCGACGTGCTGGCCGCTTTTGACTGCGCTCGATACCGTCGGACGCCGAATTCCGGATCTCCTGACCGGGATGGTTAAGCTTGACGAACTCCTGCCGGAACGCAAGGGTGCGCTCAAGACGCTTTTCTCGCACATGCCTCAGCGTGCGCTTCTGACGTCTGCGCTCCGTCGCTGGATGGAAGGCCTTGACGGTCTGGCCAAGGTCCGCGAGCCCAAGGCGCGTCTGCGCGTGCTCGTGGTCGGCGAAACCGGCGGCAGCTTCTATACGGAACTCCGTGCAAGCCTCTGCGAAGCTGCTCAGTGCACGTTCGTGATCGGCAACGAAGTTGCGGCCGATCGCGTCAAGGCCGTGTTCGAAAATGAAGTCGGCGTTGATGTTATGACGCTCGACGCCTGGCTCCGTGCAGACAAGTCCGTGTCCTACGACGTGGCTCTCCTGCCCGATGGTTTGGCATTCAATGAAAATGTGCCTGCCGTTCTTAAGAGCGTCTCCGATTCTCTTCTGACGAACGGTGTTGTGGCGCTTGTTGAAACGATGCCGCATGCGAGCATCAACCTTCTTGAAGGTGCCGACGAAAATTGGTGGCTCAACGGCGAGACCGGCGGCGTCTGCCGCTTGGCCTCTGCCGATGCCTGGCTCGAGGCTCTCGAGCGTGCGGGCTTCAAGGCCGGCCGTGTCGACGAGGATGCTCTTGCGCTTGCCCCGCGCATGCTGATCGCCGGCGTCAAGACCACCGCTGTTGTTCAAAAGACCGAAGAGCGTGTTTCGATCCCGGTTCATGTTGTTGCCAAGCACTATGAAGCTGACAGCGCAACGGCGATGATGGTCAATGCACTCGAAACGGCTGTAGCCGCTCGTCTGCACAAGGATGATTCCTCCGAGATCCCGTTCGTAGTGACGGTGGTTGCCGATGACCGTGCCAGAGATGCTGATTACTGGACCGGTTTGAGTGAAAAGCTTGCTCAGGGTGAGCGTGTTGTTTCGCTTCTGGATCTTGATGACGAACTTCGCGTGCAAGAGGGTGCTGCCTTCCCGCATGACACCTTTGCCCTGATGCAGGGCTTGCAGGCTGCGGCCGCCAAGGGCGCTCTTGCAGAGGGCGTGGAGTTGGTGTCGCTCACCGCGGCCTTGCCCGAATTCAACGAAGCCTCTTCGCTCAAGGGGGCGGCGCTCGTCGGCATGACGCGTGTTTTCGCCAACGAGTGCCAGGCTGTTCATGCCGGTACGCTGAGTCTTCAGGATGAAACGGTTGCAACACTTGAGCGAGCGGCGGATATGCTTCTCAATGTGAAGCCCGATGATGTTGAAGGTCTGATTGCCCGCGGCGTGTGTTATCGTCGCTTTGTGTCACAGAGAATGCCGCAGGAAATGCGGGACGCCGGTAATTCCTCTGCGCGTACGGCCAAGGTTTTGGCATTCGACATGCCGGGCAGGCTCGACAATTTGTATTGGAAGGACGTGCCTGTTGCCGACGATGCTGAGCTTGGGGCTGATGAGGTTCGCATCTCCGTCAAGGCGACCGGTCTCAACTTCCGCGACGTTATGTGGGCGATGGGTCTTCTGCCTGAAGAAGCGCTCGAGAACGGCTTCTCCGGTCCTACCATGGGCTTGGAAGCTTCCGGTATCGTGACGGCAGTCGGCGCGAATGTGACGCACGTGGTGCCCGGTGATGCCGTTGTGGGCTTTGCTCCGGCATGTTTCGGCACCGTCATTACGACGAAATCCGAAGCTGTGGCCAAGATGCCTGCCGGCCTGAACTTTGCCGAGGCAGCCTCGGTCCCGGTCGTCTTCTTCACCTCTTGGTATGCGATTTCTTATCTTGGCCGAGCACGCCGCGGCGAATCGATCCTGATTCATGGCGCCGCCGGCGGTGCCGGTTTGGCTGCCATTCAGATTGCCAACCTTCTCGGCCTCGAAGTGTATGCAACGGCTGGTTCGGAAACGAAGCGTGCTCTCCTGCGTCGCTTGGGCGTGAAGCATATCTACAACTCGCGTTCTCTCGCGTTTGCTGACGAAATTCGTCGTGACACGAACGGCCGCGGCGTCGATTTGGTGCTGAACTCCTTGGCCGGTGCGGCTGCGGAAAAGTCTCTTGGTTTGCTTGCGCCCTTCGGTCGATTCCTCGAACTCGGCAAGCGCGACTTCTATGCCGACTCTCCGATGTTCCTTCGTCCGTTCCGCCGCAATCTTTCCTACTTCGGCATCGACGTCGACCAAATGCTGGTCGACTGTCCGAAGCTTGCCGGCGAGCTCTTCGTTGAAGTGCTCAAACACTTCGAGAACGGCGACTTCCGTCCGCTCCCGATGACGCTCTTTGCACATGATCGTGTCCAGGAAGCCTTCCAGATGATGCAGCAGTCGCTCCACATCGGAAAGCTTGTCGTGACGTACGAAAACAATGCAGAAGCGGCTCATATTGCGTCCGGCGGCAATGTGGCGGTAAATGGCACGGTTGTCATCACGGGCGGTCTGGGTGGTCTCGGCCGCCGTGTGGCCGAACGCATGATCAATCGCGGCGCAAAGGCGCTGGTTCTTCTGTCGCGCTCCGGTGCCGCTACGGACGAGGCCAAGGCTTTTGTGAAGCGTCTGGAAGACACCGGCGTCACGGTTAAGACGCCGGCCCTTGACATTACGGCAGGCGAAACCGCAACCTATCTCAAGGCTATGGATGATGTTCTGGCGGATCTCCCGCCGGTGTGCGGTGTTGTTCACGCTGCGGGCGTCCTGGCTGACGCTGCCTTTGCGAACCTCACGAACGAGTCGTGCGACAAGGTGTGGCGTCCGAAGGTGACGGGAGCTGAACGTCTGGCCGACTATCTGACGCTTCGCGGTCTGAAACCCGAATTCTTTGTGATGTTCTCGTCCGCCACCGTGCTTCTGGGCAATCCAGGCCAGGCCAACTATGTGGCGGCCAACATGGCGCTTGAAGCCCTGGCTGACAAACTCCGCATCAAGGGCATGCCGGCCTATGTGATCGGTTGGGGTCCTGTTGGCGACGTCGGCATGCTGCTCGCTAATCCGCAGGCTCGTCGCCTCCTTGAAAACACGCTGGGCACGCCCGCTTTGGCCTCTGATGACGTTCTCAATGCAATGGAAACAGTCATTTCTTCTCGTGAACCGTCGTCGCATTTCTTTGCCATCGACTGGTCTCGTGTTCAGAAGCTCCCCGTGGTGCGTGAAGCCCGCTTTGAGGGGATTTGGAAGCGCATGGGGCACAGTGCCGTTCAGTCGGTGTCCATGGCTGAGCTTCTTTCGGGTAAGTCTACGGAAGAAGCTGTGGCAACGCTCGCCGATCTTATCGCGCAGGAAGTGGCCAAGCTCATGGGTATCAGTGTGAAGGAACTGAATGTTCATCAGCCCATTTCCGACATCGGCATGGATTCGCTGATGGTGGTTGAATTGGCTGTGGCGCTCGAAGAACGCATCGGCCTCAAGATCCCGGCTGTTTCCTTGTCGGGCGGCGCTACGATCCAGACCATGGCCGAGCGTTTCTGGCAGATGCTCAACAAGTCCAGCGAGGAAGAACAGGTACTCGATACTCTTGCCAGCCAGCACGGCGTCGAATTGTCCGGTGACATGAAGAAGGAAGTTTTGAAGGATGCTTCAGCCTAAGGCATCTGGGATAAGCGCTAAACAATCAAGTTGGGAAGAATGTAAATGGCAGTAGAGGACAGCAATCAGGGGAATAAGAATATCTTTGGCCTTTCTCAGGGCGATCGTTCGGCACTTCTCTTCCGCCTCAAGCGATCGGGAAGTGCTTCGGTAGAGGCAAAGAGCGGTCGTACGCTTGATGAAGTGCAGTGGCGCGCCGATCCTAAAATGACGAAGTTTGAGGAGTTCCCGGCTTACAAGCAGATCAAGATGGAGAGAAGCGTTGCTGAGCGCGCAGGCATTCTCAATCCCTTCTTCCAGTGCCACGACGGCATTGCCAAGGCCGAAACCAAGATCAACGGAGAAACGTTCCTCAACTTCTCGACGTATGACTATCTGGATCTTAACGGTCATCCGGCCTTGGAAGAGGCTGCAGTGGATGCCTTGAAGCGCTGGGGCACGAGTGCATCCGCATCTCGTCTCGTCTCCGGCGAACGCCCGCCACATCGAAAGCTCGAGAAAACATTGGCGAGTATTTACGATGCTGAGGACTGCATTGCTTATGTTAGTGGCCATGCGACAAATGTTTCGACGATCGGCAAGCTGTTTGGCGCTCAGGATGTGATCTTTCATGATTCCCTGTCGCACAATTCCATCGTGATGGGTGCTCAGGCGTCCGGTGCAAAGCGGATCAGCTTTCCGCACAACGATATGGAGGCATTGGAACGTCTGCTTCGCGAACATCGCCCCAAGGCGCAGCGCGCGCTCATCGTGACGGAAGGTGTCTTCTCAATGGACGGCAATGTGGCGAATCTGCCCGAGCTCGTTCGTTTGAAGAAGGCCTGGGGATGCTTCCTCATGCTTGATGAGGCTCATTCTCTTGGTGTCCTAGGTAAAACCGGGTGCGGCACCGCGGAGCACTTCGGGATTGATCCTAAGGAAGTAGATCTGTGGATGGGCACCCTCTCCAAGACCTGCTGCGGCTGTGGCGGCTACATTGCAGGCTGTCGCGAGGTGGTTGAGCTTCTTAAATTTACGTCTCCCGGCTTTGTTTACAGCGTGGGCATGTCGCCGGCTCTAGCGGCCGCTTCTGAACGTGCCGTCAAGATCATGCTTGCCGAACCTGAACGCGTTGCCAAGCTTCAAGCGGTAAGCCATGAATTTGTTCGCTATGCCAAGAGCAAGGGCCTTGATACCGGTTCTGCCGAGGGGTATGCGGTCGTACCGCTCATGCTGGGCAGTTCACTGCTCGCAGGCAAGCTAGCCTCGCGAATGTTTGCTCGCAAGGTCAACGTCATGCCTATCATCTATCCGGTGGTGGAGGAGGGCGCAGCACGTCTTCGTTTCTTCCTTTCGGCTGCGCACGATGTCGAACATGTTCATCGTGCAATTGACATTGTTTGCGAAGAACTGCCCATGGCACGTGAAGACGTAGCTCGAATGTCAGGCAAGACTGAATAACGAACAAATTGTCCATGCCGGCTGAGACGATCGTCGTTGCAGTCGGATTTTTAGAGGGTGCTCAAATCGCAACCGGACTTATCTGGACCTAACCACCTGTAGAACAAAACGCCATGATTCATGTATTTTCTTCCGGCATTTCTAAGATTCAGAATCTGGAGGTTTTCCTACAGGATGAAATTCGGAAGTACGGAGAGCTGAAGTTTCACAGGGCATGGGAAATCCCGAAGGCGTCGTCTGGCGATTTGGTCATAGGTTGGGGACATAAGAAGACTGCCGAGAAAGCGCGTGCATTTGCCAAAAAACATGCGTTGCCATACTTTGCTTTGGAAGATGGGTTTCTTCGCTCGCTCAAGCTTGGCGTAGATGGTGAGCAACCTCTTTCGCTGTCTGTAGACCGTACCGGTGTGTATTACGATGCGTGTGAGCCCTCCGATTTGGAGGACATGCTGAACAATACGGGCTGGTGGACGTGGAATATCCAAAATGAAGCTCGTGCGGCCATTGAGCGCTTTAGGATCTACGATCTGTCCAAGTACAACAATGCGCCGTCCTTTTCTGCTGAAGATAAGGTCAAGCTTTACAACAAGGTCGGGGTGAAGCCGGGACAAAAGCTGATCTTGGTAGTCGATCAAACTGATGGCGATGCAAGTATTGCTCTAGGCAAGGCTAGCAAGGAATCATTTCAGGCTATGTTGTCTGCGGCATTGGCAGAACCAGATGCGGTCGTGGTTGTCAAGACGCATCCTGACGTCTTGAGCGGCAAGAAGCGAAGCTGTTTCGGCATTTTGCCGCCCAATGTTTGTGTCATTTCGGAAAACTATGCGCCTCTCTCTTTTCTGGACACTTTCGACGAAGTTTATGTAGTCACATCGCAGATGGGTTTTGAGGCCCTGCTGATGGGCAAGGTTGTGCATACGTTCGGCGTTCCTTTCTATGCAGGTTGGGGACTCACGGTTGATCACGGCGATGTGCCGGCGCGACGTAAAGGTCGTCCGTCACGTGAACAAATGTTCGCTGCGGCCTATATCAAGCTCTGTCGATATGTGAACCCGGTGACCAAGACCAGAATTTCCCTGACAGAAGCCATTGACATTATGGCTGCAAGGCGTCTGGCGAATGAAGAAAACCGGAGGAATTACATCGCCGTAGGTTTTCGCCGTTGGAAATGGCCGCATGTCAAGGCATTTGCTTCGTCTACCGGTGGAACCATTGAGTTTGAAAGTGATTTGGATGCCAGCTTTCAAAAGGCGGCTCAGGAAGGTAAAACAGTGCTTATCTGGGCGGGTAAGGCTACGGATGAAGTGGTTGAACAATGTACTAAGCTTGGTGTGCCGCTTATTCGTATGGAGGACGGCTTCCTGCGCTCCGTAGGCTTAGGCGTGGATTACCACTATCCGTTTTCTTTGGCTTTGGATGACTGCGGTATTTATTACGATCCGGCAAGACCTTCTCGTATGACGCATATCTTGGCCGAAATTAAACAGCATCCGGATTTGCCGCGACTGTTGGATAGAAGCGACAACCTTCTTAAGCTGATCGTAGACAATGGACTTAGCAAATACAACACGCCGTCAGATCCGGAAGTTGAAAAAAAACTCCAGAAATTGCCTCGCAATAAACCAGTGGTTTTGGTTCCGGGCCAGGTCGATGGGGATGCCTCGGTTAAGCGTGGCGGTGGAGCTATTCAGTCCAATGAGCAGTTGCTCAAAGCCGTGAGGGAAGCCAATCCGGAAGCTTTCATTGTCTTCAAGCCTCATCCTGATGTGGTGACAGGCAATCGAGATGGAAGTATTACAGCTGAGACTGTCAGGACATGTACAAATCTTATTGTGACGTCGGGCAGCCTAAATGATTTCTGGCCATATGTCGATGAAGTGCATACTTTGACCAGTCTGTCAGGGTTTGAGGCACTTTTGCGTCACAAGAAGGTTGTAACGTATGGCAAGCCTTTCTATGCCGGTTGGGGCTTGACAACTGATTATTCAGCGGAAAAACGTATGGATATCGCGTTAGCCCTTGGGGAGTTGATCGCGGGTGTTATGATACTGTATCCGAAATATTGGGATTGGAAGACATCATGCGTCTGCCGTCCGGAGGACGTCTGTTATCGCATTTTGAGAAAAGAACAACCTGAAGTCGGTTTGTGGATCAAAGTCTGCCGCATTGCAAAGGTGGTGCACAGGGTATTGTCTCGAAAGTAGCAGATTCGTCTTTATCAGCAAAGGTTAGAAATGAAATCCAAAATGATTATTGCGATGACTGCCTTTACTGCAGTCATGTTGACGGGGTGTCAGGCTCCAAGAGGGTTGCAGCATGAGGTCTCTGCACCTCAAGTTGTTGTAGACAAACAACAGTCTGAAGAGCTCCAGCAATTTGCGCAAACACTTGTTAAGCAGTTGTCAGGCAATGCCGTAGTTCAAGAAGCGACCCCTTTTGGTCTGGCACAGATTTCAAAGGAGCGCGAGTATGTAAACGGTCTGGGTGAACAATGTCACCGCTTCAGCATTACGACTGAAAGCGATCGTCATTATGTAGCCGTTTGCCGTGGTAAAGATCAGGATTGGCGCTATGTCGAGTTGGTGCACTGAGGCTCCCACGTTCTGGAATGATTTGCGTCGCGGGGCAATCGTCCAGGCGCGTGTAATTTCAGCACTGATGTTGCGCGAAATCCATACGATTAATGGCAATAGCAAGCTGGGTTATCTCTGGGTGTTGATTCAGAGTGTTTTTGGTATTGGCGTTTTCTGGGGTGTACGACATTTCATGGGCGCCGGGCAGGCTCCACATGGCATGGGGATGGCCATGTTCCTTGCAATTGGCTTTGGTATTTGGAATATTTTTACAAATACCATCAGCCGTTGCTTGACTGCGGTAAGCGGCAATAAAGGCTTGCTGACTTTTCCTCAAGTGACTGAATTGGATGTCATGATTGCCAGAACTCTCGTGACGTCGGCAACCCAGATATTGGTTACCGCTTTGATTATTTGTGCGGGAACACTGGTTCTGGGTGAACCATTTATGCTGGGGAGTCTTCCGTTGTTGCTGACGATGGTAGTTTTGGTGCCGCTTCTGTCATTGGGGTTTGGCATGGTTCTATCGTCTCTCGCAGTCTATGTTCCTGCCATAGAAAAAGTGGTGCCGATGGTTTTGCGCATCCTCTTTTTTGTTTCCGGTGTCTTTTTTTCGATATCGGTTTTCAGTCAGTCAGTAGTCGATTACTTATTGTGGAATCCGGTATTGCATGCTGTTGAGCTTTGTAGGGAGGCCTTGCATGCACCCTATGCTGTTTCTGGCGTCAGTCTGACTTACCTTGGCTTAACAACTTTGACAGTATGCGCTCTGGGGGGATTCCTTGAGCGCTATGTTCGTAGCCGTAGGAACAATTGATGATCGAATTACAAAATGTCTGCAAACGTTATCGTGTCAAGAACGGTTGGCATACGGTGCTCGATAACGTCAATCTACGCTTCGAGGAAGGCAAAAGCATGGGCATACTCGGCGTAAACGGTGCTGGTAAGTCTACGATGATCCGGATTATTGGCGGAGCTGAACAGCCTGATTCCGGACGCGTTATTCGAACATCTCGCGTGTCTTGGCCGATTGGGTTCAGCGGTTGCTTTCATGGTTCCCTGACTGGGCGTGAAAATTTGCGCTTCGTATCTCGTGTTTACGGTGCTGATATTCGAAAGGTTACCGATTATGTCGAAGATTTTGCAGAGCTTGGCGATTACATGGACATGCCGATCAATACGTATTCTTCCGGCATGCGAAGCAAGCTTGCTTTCGGGTTGTCCATGGCGATTGGCTTCGACTTCTATTTAATTGACGAAGCTTATTCAGTTGGCGATGCTGCTTTCAAGAAAAAGGCGGATCGAGCTTTAAAGGAAAAGGCTGCTACATCCACTCTGATTTTCGTTTCTCACAGCATGGCAGCCGTCAAACAGAACTGTGTGTGCGGTGCGGTGCTCAATGCCGGTCAGCTGGTTTATTACCCTGACGTCAACGAAGCTATTAAAGAATATACGGATATTTGTAATGCAAAACGATGATAAAAAAGAAATGGCAACGGTGACTTCAGTCCCTGAAGCTAATCAAATGCCTGAGGCTGCCGGCCCTTCCGCAGTTGGTTCCAAACTTAAGAATTGGTGGCATCGTCGCAGCGTTTTTGAGAAGGAATTCTGCAGTTTTGTTGCGGTGCCTACGTTGCTGACTTTCGGATACTTCGCCCTGATTGCCTCGCCGATGTATGTTTCGGAAACGCAGTTTGCAGTCAAGGACGTCGCTGAACAAGGTGCTGGCATTGATATTGCGTCACAAATTTTCAAGACTTCCTCTTCATCCGTACAAAATGCTCGTATTGTTGAGGCATACCTTCAATCTCCGGATCTTTTCAATGCTTTGGATCAGGAGCTTAAGGTCGTTGATCATTATTCCTCGAGTTCTCATGACTTGATTTCTCGATTGTCAAAAGAGCCGACGGCTTGGGATAAGGAGGTCTTTTGGTCTCGTGTTTCTCAGCCGAAGCTTGATGTTGACAGTGGAATTGTGACTTTCAATGTCCGTGCTTACGACCCGAAAATGGCTCAGAGCATTGCATTGGCTGCATTGAAGGCTAGTGAAGCTCTTGTCAACGAGATGAATGAGCGTTCTCGTAACGATTCGATAAAGCTGGCCTCGAGTGAGGTGAAGGTTGCCCAACAACGTGTGACAAAGGCGCAGAAGGCTTTGGAATCTTTCAGAGATGAGCATCGTGAGTTGGATCCTAAGGCCACAGCTTCAGGCCTGCAGACTTTGGTGTTTGAACTGGAAGGAGAACGCTCTAAAGTCAATTCTCAACTAGAAGAGGCACGCTCTTATATGCGGTCTGATGCTCCAATGGTTAGAAGCCTTGAAAAGCGTTTGGCTGCTGTAGAAGCCCAACTTCAAGCAGAGAAAGCGCGGATTGCCGGTAATGAGAAAATGGCGGTGCCTTTGAATGCATGGGTTTCTCAATACGAAAACCTGATGATAGAAAGCGAGTTTGCACAGAAGCAGCTTATTTCTGCCATGACGGCACTAGAACAGGCGCGTGCAATGGCATTGGCTAAAACTCAATATGTTGTGCCGATTCAGCAACCGACGTTGCCGGATGAGTCTCGTTATCCGCGAACTTGGATCTTCACGCTTTGTGCTTTCTTTGGGTTCTTTTTCTTGTATGGAATGGTGCGATTGATTATTGCTTCCATTCGTGAACATGCCGGTTTCTAAATATCAGAGTTAAAAATGCAGTTCAATCCATTGAAAATCGCAGTGATGACGGCCATTCTTTCGACGACGTTGTCGAGTCTGGTTTTCGCAGCCGAAAGCTCAGCAGCGTACGCATCTGTTCTCGGTCGGAGTTCTAATCCTGCCCCGTCCAGCGTGGGGATGCCTACAACAGCCTCCGCTATGCCGGTGGCAGCCATGATGGGGCCCAATGGTACGCAATTGAGCGGAAGTCTTTCTTCTAATGACTATCGTCATACCACTCTTCCGACCACAAATGTAGCTGCACCGGCTTGGGCTCAGGGACCTCTCTCTAATGCAACGTCGGTTGTGTTGCGCCCATTTGCGTCCAATCTGTTTGAGGGACGATTTGCAGGGACATTCAGCGACATGACTTCCTCTGATTACATCCTTGCATCCGGAGATCGCGTGGTTGTTCGCATTTGGGGTGCTCGCAGTTATGACGATGTTCTGGTGGTGGATCAGCAGGGAAATCTCTTCCTACCTGAAGTTGGTCCAATTCATGTGGCAGGCCTCCGTCAGGCGAGTCTTCTAGCTACTGTGAAGCAGGCAATCGGACGTGTATTTACAGATAATGTCCAGGTTTATGTGAATTTGCAGAGTGCGCAGCCGGTTGCTGTTTATGTGACTGGTTTTGTAAACAGTCCTGGACGTTATGCAGGCGGTTCGCTCGATTCGATAATGTCTTTTATCGATAGAGCGGGCGGTATTGATGCTGCTCGTGGCAGCTACCGTCATATTGAGGTGATTCGCAACAAGAAGGTTGTTGAAAAGCTTGATCTGTATCGTTTTGCACTGGAAGGTACGGTTCCAATTCTTCGTTTGAAGAACGGTGATGTCATTCTTGTCAAGGAGAAGGGGATTTCTGTTTCCGCCTATGGATTGTTGCGTGAGCAGGCAACCTATGAATTTTCAAAGCCAATTGTAGCCAAGGGAGCAGGACTTATTGAATTGGCGACGCCTGAACGTAATGTTTCCCATGTAAGCGTATCAGGTACCAGAAACCAGTCACCCTTCAACCGTTATTTTTCTCTTAATGAATTCAAGTCCTTTGCATTGGCTGATGGCGATATTGTTGAATTCGTAGCTGATAAGCCAGGCGAGACAATAATGGCGACGGTACAAGGTGCTATTACTGGTGCATCTCGTTATCCTATCCACAAGACCACAAAACTTCGTGATTTACTCCGGCAAATTGAAGTAGAGCCGGAGCTTGCAGCAACTGATGCGATTTATCTGCGTCGAAAGAGCGTGGCTCGTGATCAGAAGGCAGTCATTCAGGATTCTCTGCGTCGTCTAGAACAGACAGCTCTGACGGCAACGTCCAGTACTCCCGAAGAAGCCCAAGTTCGTGTCAAAGAAGCCGAATTAATTCAGGATTTCGTTAAACGCGCTTCTCAGCTTGAACCTGATGGTGTCGTAGTGATTTCTAGACGTGGTCAAGTCTCAGATTTGTGGCTTGAAGACGGAGATGAGATTGTCATCCCTCAGAAGTCAAACGTTGTTATGGTTACAGGTGAAGTTGTCCTTCCCAAGGCAGTTGCCTACGAGAGTGGAATGACTCTGGATGATTATTTGGCGTCTGCCGGTGGGGTTTCGGCTCGCGCAAATGATGAGCAGATTCTAGTAGCTAAACAGAATGGCGAAGTTGGGTTGGCTGAAAATCTTGGCATTGAACCAGGAGATCGTATCTTGGTGCTTCCCAAGGTAGACACCAAGGGAATGCTGTTGGCCAAAGATCTGATGCAGATCGTTTATCAAATTGCTGTCGCAACCAAAATTGCAATTGACATCTAAATGCAACTGTCGATTATTATTCCTGTATACCAAGCTAGCAAATACATCGAAGAGGCGATGCGGTCGCTATTAAAAGCTACGCGAGAGGGATATGAAATCATACTAATAGATGATTGTTCATCAGACGATGGTATTTCTATCGCCCTAAATGTTCTTGAGGGATGCTGTTCATCGGTGCGCTTAATTAGATTAAGTGTCAATAAAGGCTATGGGAATGCATGTAATCTTGGAATTGACGTCGCTACTGGCGAATTTATCGCATTTTTTGAACCAGATGATATAGTTCCCAGCGGCTTTTACGAACGATTGTTATCTGCTAATAACAAACACAATTGCGATATTGTAAAATACGATAGCATGTTTTCTTTTAAGGGAAGTGATGTAGAGAGGGTATACTCATATAAGAATTATCCAGAACATTGTTTTTTCCCAAATGACTATCCTAGAATGTGGGTGTCACACCCGTCAATTACAAACTGTATTTATAAAACAGAATTTTTAAGAAGAAATAACATTTCATTCCCGTCAGGCGGGGGCGCAAGTTATCAAGATACTCAATTTGCAATAAGTCTTTACTATTCCAATCCTAGAATTTCTATTATTACTGGTGAGGGATATCTATACAGACGCCATGAGTCACAATCTATTCAAAACTTGTCAATCAAAAAATTTGAGCAAGTTTTATCCAACTGGAAAGAAGAAAAAACTTATCTGATGAATAGTGGTGTTGAAAACTTTGGTTTCTTTTATTTGCAATGGTTGCGCCAGTTGCTGAGTATCAAGTGTAGGGCTGGTGTTTTGGAGGAATATGTTTTTAACTATATCGTTAAATCAATGGGAGAGGTAGGTATCCCATTTAAGCTATTTAAGTTCTTTAATATAAAATTTGCCGTCATTTTCCAATATTACAAATTTAGGAGTTTTAATGTCTACAGAGTTTTTTCTGATTGGCTGCGGGCTTTTTAACTGTACTTTAGCAAGACTTTTTGCTGAGGCTGGACATAAGGTCCATATCATTGAGGCCAGAGATCATATTGGTGGCAATTGCTTTGATCTGATTGATGAAAAAACTGGATATCGCTACCATAAATATGGCCCGCATATTTTCCATTTTTCTGATAATAAGTGGTTTGAGTTTCTTTCTAGATTTGGTACGCTTCGTCCTTTTCACCATAGTGTTAAAAGCGTATTTGGTGATGCGAAGTTTCAAATTCCAGTTAACTTAGATACGATCAATCAATTCTTCAATGTAAATCTTAAACCTTCTGAAGTCGCTGCTTTTCTCGAATCAAGAGCTTTGAAGATTGATAATCCAAAAAATATGGAAGATCAATTGTTGGCGAAGATCGGAAGAGAACTCTACGAAGCATTTTTCAAAAACTATACACAAAAACAGTGGGGAAAATCACCATCTGAACTCCCGGGTTCTACAATTCAGAGAATTCCTGTTCGAATGAATTACAATAGTTCATATTATAATAAGCCATATAGTTATATACCGGAAGAAGGGTTTACTCCGCTGATTAATAATATAATTAATCATGAGAATATTGATATTGAGTTGAAGCATTTTTCGAATTTGGATGAGATTATTGGGTATACTAAATCTGGTAAAGTAGTTTACACTGGTGAATTGGATAAGCTATTCGATTATAAATATGGGCGACTTGAGTATAGAGCTTTAAGGTTTGAACTCGAGCATATCAAAACAAAAGATTTTCAGGGGCTTAGTGTTATAAATTATCCTGAATCGAAGTATCGTTGGACAAGAATTTGTGAGCCAAAGCATTTTCCGCATATTGAAAATATAAATGGTTTCAATAATAGCGAAACTCTCATAATTAAGGAAATTTCAAAACTGAAAGAACCTGAGGATGAGGCTTATTATCCTATTGCTGACAAAAAGAATTTGGAGCTTTTCAATAGGTACGCTGAAGAGGCTAATGCTATAGAAAATCTCATATTAGCTGGTCGCTTGGGAACATACACTTATACTGATATGGAACAAACTCTTAGTAAGGCTTTTGAGGTGTTTGAAAATGTCTAAAGAATTAGTTTCAGTTATTCTTCCTTGCTATAATGTACAAGAATATGTTGAAAGGGCGATTGACTCTGTCGTCAATCAGACCTACTCTAACATTGAAGTAGTTGCGGTTAATGATGGCTCCACAGATGATACTTTAGCTGTACTTGATAATTTAAGAACCAGATTTGCAAATCTCGTTGTCATAAACCAGAAAAATCAAGGGTATGGTACAGCTGTACAAACTGGGATTAACCATGCCAAAGGAACCTATGTAGTTATTTTGGAACCTGACGATTATTGGGATAACTACTATCTTGAACCATTGGTTAGCGAAGCTGATGGAATGGCTGCAGATGCCGTTTTTTACAATAGTTATTTCGAGACCAGAGATAACTTTAAAAAGACGCTCATTAACCAATACTTTCATGGTCGATACCTGGCATCTAGTAAACTCTCTTTAGAGGAAATGAAAACACGGTTGGTATCTGGGGCGGTAGGTATTTGTTTTGGTTTGTACAGAAAAGACTTTTTAATTTCTAAGAAAATCGAAATGGATCAATATTCTCGTGCATATGAAGATGTCCCCTTTATTGCACGGATATTTACTAGTTCGCGTAATATCTGTTTGATCATTGGTGGTGGATATAACTATTCTAGAGATATCCCAAACCAGTCAGTAACTAATCCGAAGCGTTTTCAATCGATTATTAAAGTTGTGGAAGCCTTCTACAGTTCTTGCGTAGTTCCACAAGATATTTCTCCTGCCATAAACGGGTACTTTGTTAAACATCTAATTACTTATTTCTGGAAGGCAAATAGCTATGAATTTGGTGAACTCCAGAACCTTATCATTCAGTTGATTTCAAAGATCTGTCGAAATTCTTCCGTAGAAACTACATCTGCTATTTCTAATTTCATTAAATCGAGATGTCCGGATTTGTCTTCTCGAATCATGGTGCGAGAAGATAAATCTGTTTATAGCAACGTGCCTACTTTTGCTGAGGCGATCAAAGTAAATCGAGTCTCGACATTCTTTTCATTTTCAAAATGGAAACTTGCAGTAATTCGACAAAATTGGCCAAATATTAACAATATCGTCTTTGACTTATATCCCTTATTGGCCACACCTGGTGTTCAGAATCTTGATTTTTACCGAGAATTTCTCAAAGGATTTTTTGAAAACTATGACCACAGTGCTATGGTTAAAGCGAATCCTTCGTTATTTTCAAAGTTGCTCTGTGATGGATCTAAGTTCAAGTTCTTGAATAATCCTGTTGATTATCTAAGTAGCCAAAGTGATATGGATTCTCTTAGAGAAGTACCTGAAATCCCTTATCTGATTTCTCGATGCCCATCTGAAACCATTCGATGCGCTATTAATTTATATTCGGGAATGGAAAAGAAGCGTGAAAAATTTAATGAATTTATTTCTGGAAAGACGGTAGCTGTTGTTGGAAATTCTCCTTGTGAATTGAATTTGAACAAGGGGGCTCAAATCGATGACCATGATATTGTTATTCGATTCAATAATTTCTCATCGGCACCTGAATTCAAAAAGGATTATGGTACGAAATGCAACGTTTGGGCTATTACACCAACAATTGAATCACTTCGTTACAAAGAGTCGTTGACGTCGTTTGACTATATTCTCTTGCCGTTGTCAAACCGGTACATATCAATGTCAAGGTATAAGTTCTTGGAGAATATTTCAATTTCAGGTGCGAATTTGGCTACTTTCCCGACAGAAAAGTGTCTTACAGATTTTAATATGCGTGTGGTATCCTTGGGTATGCTTACGCTTAATTATATAATTAATAACTGCACGCCTGCGAAGATTGATATTTACGGCTTTAATCTTAGTGAACAATTGCAAGGTGTTTCCCATTATTTTTCCAATGATCCTAGTCGAGGTAAGCTTCTGAAATTCCATGATTGGATAAGAGAGGCTCTGTTTCTAAACAAGTATATCGAGATGGGAGTTATTAACCATGCTTAAACATTATGTGCATTGCCACCAAGCCTATGATTTGAATAAAGGTGGATCTGTTGGATATGTTTCAACACTTTATGCAAGTTATTTGCGTTATGGATGCCTTGAAACTGATTCTAATATCGCCATTAATTTCCTTTTCCCTAATATTGAGAAAACGGAAAGATTGAAGAACTGGGCCCTGAAATCTATTATAGATCAGCGATTCGAAAACGTAGTTCGTTTTTCAAATCCTGATGGTCTTCAGAATCTTATTAATGAACGTAAACGTTGGTTCAGGGAAATTATTCCGGCTTCTGAGTATCAAAAGATTGACCTTTTGAATATTTCATCTATCCATATTCATGGCGCATATAACTTCCTTCCTGTGTATAACTATCTAAAAGCGCGTGGTATCGAGAATAATGTAGTCAAGATTTTGACTACACATAATCCCTACAAGCCGGAATTTGAGGATATGGAACTTATCTCTCGTGGACGTGTTTGGAAGGATGCCGATAAACGGACGCTTCAATATTTCTTTAATGAAAGAGATGTCTGGGCTTATAGACTAGCAGATGCTATTATGTTTCCGTCTGAGTTTAGTATGGAAGGGTATTTTAAAACTTGGCCCGAGTTTGAAAATATCATTAAGTCTAAAAAGATTTATTTCTGTACAACTGGTGGGCAACAGAAAGAATCAACCATATCATCTGAAAATTTAAAGGCATCTTTGGGTATACCTCAAAATGCACGAGTTTTTTTGTACCTAGGACGTTTTGTGAACGTTCGAGGATATGACATTCTTATTCAGGCTGCTAAGAGAATACTGTCTTCTTCGGATCAAGATGTATACTTCGTTGTGGTGGGTGAAAGCTTTAAAACTCCAGAAATTTCGGACAAGCGTTGGATTCAAATTCCGTTTACCAAAACTCCTGGCGACTATCTGAATATGGCAGATTGTTGCTTATGTCCTAACCGTGGAAGTCTTTTCGATCTGAGCATGATCGAGATTCTTGCATCAGGTACACCTCTTATATGCTCAAAAGTAGGAGGTTATCGTTATTTGGATGGGCGAACTCATGGTGTCTTTTATTCTGAGCCTGAAAATGTCGACAGTTTAGTTGAGCAGATTAATCGAGTTATGAAGCTCTCGGACGAAGAACTCCAAAAATGCTCCGAGTCTAACCATAGTCTCTACGATCGAGAGCTGTCGCTCAAAACCTTTTGGTCTAACTACTCATCTCAGATCGATAACCTATATCGTGATTTTAATATTGACAGTGACAGACTCAATGAGCCCTCTCGTCTTCCTCTAGATTTGGATACAGAGTGTGAAAATATTCTTAAGAATGGATTTTTAATCAATCAAAGTAAACCGTCAACCGATAAGAAAAAGGCGTCTAACATCAAAAAAGATTCTTCCGTTAATCAAATAAACAATGATATAAAAGCCTCTTTAGTGAATAACGAGAATAATAACGTTAGAACTACGTGTGCAACGCCAACTACCCTTACTCCAACACAACGAAAGCTCCGTAAGCTTATCCGAAACCCGAGACTTTATTTTTCGGACTTCTTTAAAAAACATTTCTAAATATATAGGTCGTTACTGTGTGTGGTATTGTTGCTGCAATAAGTAAACGAGACATAGTTCCAATTTTACTTGAAGGCCTTCGCCGTCTCGAGTATCGTGGATACGACTCATGCGGTATTGCAACTCTCAATGAAGGTTCTTTGACTCGCGTTCGTACGGTTTCACGCGTACATGAACTTGCTGAGTGTGCTAATGAGGACGATGTAACTGGAACGATTGGCATTGCCCATACAAGATGGGCGACTCATGGTGCGCCCGAGGTATGCAATGCTCATCCTCATATCTCGTGTGACCACATTGCAGTAGTCCATAACGGCATCATCGAAAATTATGAACAACTTCGCCGTGATCTTCAGGCTAAAGGGTATGACTTTACCAGTCAGACTGACACTGAGGTAATTGCTCATCTTATCAACGATAACGATGATGGTGACCTGCTTCGAGCTGTCATGTCAGCTGTCAAGCTCATTCAAGGTAGCTATGCAATTGCTGTAATTGCCAATGATGAGCCTAATCGCGTAATTGCTGCTCGTCAAGGATCTCCTATGGTTGTCGGTCTTGGAGACGGCGAGAACTTCATTGCTTCCGATGCTATGGCCGTTGGTGGTATGACGGAACGTATCGTTTATATTCATGAAGGCGATGTTGTTGATGTTCGACCCGATTCCTTGAAGGTCTATGAGCGGACAGAGGGCGGGGATTACATTCCGGCTAAGCGAGACGTTCAGGTTGTGCATGCCTATGCCGGTGCCGTTGAACTTGGACCATATCATCATTTCATGCAGAAGGAGATCTTTGAACAGCCTTGTGCAGTGAGCGACACGCTTGAGGGTGTGGCGGCTTTCTCTCCTACGCTTTTTGGTACGGATGCTGAACGCATTTTTCGCAATACGAATCGATTGTTGTTCCTGGCCTGTGGCACATCCTATTATGCTGCGCTTACGGCCAAGTATTGGATTGAGGAAGTTGCTGGAATTCCGTGCGATGTGGAAATTGCAAGCGAATATCGTTATCGCGTGTCTGTACCAGATCCTCGGACGCTCGTGGTGACGATTTCTCAGTCCGGTGAGACAGCAGATACGCTTGCGGCTCTACGTCATGCTCGCGATGATCTCGGCATGAATCAGACGCTCACGATTTGCAATGTAGCAACATCGGCGATGGTGAACGAAAGCTGCTTGGCATATATCACGCGTGCGGGGGTTGAGATTGGTGTAGCTTCTACCAAGGCTTTTACTACTCAGCTGATCGTGCTTTACTTGCTCGCATTTACGCTTGCCAAGCTTAACGGACGTCTTAATTTGAAGGCTGAAGAGAATGAGCTCAAGCGTCTTCGCCATTTGCCGGCTGCTATGAGTGCAGTACTTGCGCAAGAGCCTCAGCTCATTGCTTGGGCAGAATGTTTCGCAGCCAAGCAGCATGCACTTTTCCTAGGGCGTGGCGTTCATTATCCAATTGCGCTAGAGGGGGCTTTAAAGCTTAAGGAGATCAGCTACATTCATGCTGAGGCTTATCCGGCTGGAGAACTCAAGCATGGGCCGCTTGCTCTGGTTGATCGGGAGATGCCTGTTGTTACGGTTGCTCCCAATGATCGGTTGTTGGAAAAGCTCAAAAGCAATATGCAAGAAGTTCATGCCCGTGGCGGTGAGCTCTACGTCTGTGCTGATGGCGATTCTGAAATCGATTCCAACGAAGGAATGCATGTCATCCGTTTGCCCGAGAATTATGGACGACTCTCGCCTATTCTCCATGTGTTGCCGTTGCAACTTCTTGCATACCATACAGCGCTGGCTCGTGGCACAGACGTGGACAAGCCTCGAAATCTAGCTAAGAGCGTAACGGTTGAATAATTCAATAGGAGTTAGAAATGAAAATATTGTTAACCGGCGGCATGGGCTTTATTGGTTCTCACACCGCAGTTGTTCTGCTTGAGGCTGGATACGACGTTGTGCTTTATGACAATCTCTCCAATGCTGATCCCTCCGTTCTGGATCGCATAGAAACTATCACACATCGCCGCCCTATCTTCATTGAAGGCGATATTCGCGACGCGGTTGCAATGGAACAGGCACTTGTTGGCATTGACGCGGTTATTCACTTTGCTGGTCTCAAGGCGGTAGGTGAATCGGTTCATAAGCCTGTTGAATATTATGACAACAACGTTAATGGTACGCTCGTCTTGCTTGCAGCTATGCGCAGGATGGGCGTTACGCGCTTGATTTTCAGTTCTTCCTCGACTGTGTACGGTACGCCTGAGCGACTCCCCCTCACAGAAGACTGCCCTACTGGTCAAGCGACTAACCCCTACGGTCGTTCCAAACTTCACATAGAAGAGATTCTCGCTGATGTCTGCCGTGCCTGGCCCGACTTTAGTGCAGCCTGCCTGCGCTATTTCAATCCTATTGGCGCCCATCCGTCCGGTCTCATTGGCGAAGATCCGAATGGCATTCCGAACAACCTGTTACCGTACGTTGCTCGCGTGGCTAATGGAACATTGCCGTGTTTGCGTGTATTCGGTCATGATTATCCGACGCCTGATGGCACTGGCGTGCGCGACTTCATCCACGTCATGGACCTGGCCGACGGTCACGCCAAGGCGGTTCCCTACGTGATGAGCCACACGGGATGGATCCCCATCAACCTCGGTTGCGGCCGCGGCTACAGCGTGCTCGAGGTTGTCAAGGCCTTCGAAAAAGCGAGTGGCCGCCCCGTTCCCTACGAACTCGTCGGACGTCGCGAAGGCGATATCGCCGCCAATTGGTGCGATCCCGCCCGCGCGGAGAGGTTGCTGGGTTGGAAGGCCATCAGAACGATCGACGACATGTGCAGGGACGCCTGGAACTTTGAATCTAATAAATAAGGCAGGTCTTTTATGTTTGTCATCATTCCGTCAAGAATTTCATCGTCCCGTTTGCCGCGCAAACCATTGTCAGACATTTTTGGAAAGCCGATGGTTATTCGTGTGGCTGAGAAAGCCAGACAATTTTGTTCGAATGTTTGTGTCGCAACGGACTCCAATGAAATTGTTGAAGTTTGTACAAACAATGGCGTGCAATCTGTTCTGACAAGCGAGCATCATGCAACAGGTACAGACAGATTGGCCGAAGCAGGTGAAATTCTCAAATTGAAAGATGATGACATCATCGTCAATTTGCAAGGGGACGAGCCTTTAATGCCTGTTTCTGCACTGGCGAAAGTTGCTTCCCTTTTGGAAGAGAATCCGAATGCGGATATAGCTACGTTAGGTCATCCTATCAACTCACTTGAAGAATTCCTTTCTCCGAATGTTGTCAAAATCGTTCTGAATCATAAGAACGAAGCTCTGTATTTTTCGCGTGCACCTATCCCGTATCCTCGAGATGCTTTCCGTAAAGAGGAGAAGTCGTTGCCGTCAGGTGTGGTTGCACTTCATCACTTAGGGCTGTATGCCTATAGGATGCGGTTTGTTCGTAAATTTCCTGAATTGGTTGTCCCTCCAATTGAAGCGTGGGAAAGTTTGGAACAGCTGAGAGCACTCTATTTTGGTTATCGTATTCAAGTTGGTATTTTGGATGAAGCGCTACCACCTGGAGTTGATACTCAGGAAGATCTTGAACGAGTGCGCATATTTTTTAGTAGGGAAGAATCTGTATGAAACTCTGTAACTTTAATGTCGGTCAGGGAACCCCTTTTTTCGTGATGGCAGGCCCTTGCGTTATTGAGGATGAAGAACTTTGCTTTGAGATTGCTTCGGAGATGAAGCAGATTACTGGCGAACTTCAAATTCCTTATATTTTCAAAGCAAGCTTCGATAAGGCTAATCGCACTTCACATAAATCTTATCGAGGCCCTGGTATCGAAGAGGGATTGAAAATCCTTGCTCACATTAAAGAAGAAGTGGGTGTTCCCGTTGTGACTGATGTACACACACCGGAGCAAGTTTCTTTAGTTGCTTCAGTTGTTGATCTGTTGCAGACCCCTGCCTTTTTGTGTCGGCAAACTGATTTCATTCGAGCATGCGCCCAATCTGGCAAGCCCGTCAATATCAAGAAGGGGCAGTTTTTGTCTCCTTACGATATGAAAAATGTTGTTGATAAAGCTAGAGCAGCGGCTGAGGAAGCAGGGTTGAATCCTGATAACTTCATGGTATGTGAACGTGGGGCTTCTTTCGGTTATGGCAATTTGGTCACAGATATGCGATCGCTTGCCATTATGCGTGAGACGGGAGCACCAGTGGTTTTTGATGGGACACATTCCGTTCAATTGCCTGGGGGAAATGGGGTTTCTTCAAGCGGTCAGCGTCAATTCGTACCTGTACTTTCTAGAGCAGCCGTTGCTGTTGGTATTGACGGTCTTTTCTTTGAAACTCACCCAGATCCTAGCAAAGCATTGAGTGATGGACCCAATATGGTTCCCTTGTGCCATATGCGCGAACTGTTGTCGGAGCTTAAGGCCATTGATCAGGTAGTAAAGTCTTCTTCGTACCTTGAAAACTCAATTCTTCAGGATTGATGAGAATGCTTGAGAAAAAAGAAATCCTTGAGCGTCTGAGACGTGTTCAGCTACTCATCTTGGATGTGGATGGTGTTTTGACGGATGGATCCATCAATATTGGACCGGATGGAAAAGAAGTTTTCAAAAAATTCGATGTTAAAGATGGTCATGCATTAAAGCATCAAGTTCACGATTTCGACGTTCGCACAGCTATTATCACTGGACGTACGTCTAGCATTGTGGAAAATCGTGCTTGTGAACTGGACATTGACCATCTTTACCAAGGGCAAAAAAACAAGCGGATGGCTTTTCAAGCACTCTTGGATTTGTATGCCTTGACGCCAGCAAATGTGGCTTATATGGGAGATGATCGACCTGATGTTCCGCTATTGGAACAAGTGGGGTTTGCGGCTGTACCGCATGATGCACATGTTACCGCCAAGGCGGTGGCACACTGGATTTCTTCACGCAATGGCGGCTGTGGAGCTGTTCGTGAGTTAATTGATTTGATGATTGAAAGTAGGAGGGGTTCATAGCATGGACAAAGAACAAGCTTTGGCGATCGCTAGGACTGTTCTGCACGAAGAAGCGAATGCTGTGCTTTCAGTGGCGAAGGAGCTTACTGACGATTTTTACAAAGCATTGGAATTGATCTTGAACTGTGAGGGACACTTGATCTTTTCCGGCATCGGCAAGTCGGGACATATTGCCAGCAAGTTGGCGGCGACTTTCGCGTCAACGGGTACGCCTTCTTTCTTCGTGCATGCTGCGGAAGCGGCACACGGTGACCTTGGGATGATTACCAAAGAAGATACGGTTGTGGCGATTTCTTATTCCGGAGAATCTTCGGAATTGTTGACGGTATTGCCAACCATCAAGCGTGAAGGGGCTTCGCTAATCGCGATGACGGGCAATCCGCTCTCGTCTCTGGCGAAACATGCGGATGCACATTTGAATTGTCATGTCGATCATGAGGCTTGTCCGCTCAATCTTGCCCCGACGAACTCCACGACGGTTACCTTGGCCTTGGGAGATGCGCTGGCAGTTACGTGCCTGAAGGCTCGCGGTTTTAGTGAGCGCGATTTTGCACGTAGTCATCCTGGCGGCGCCTTGGGACGTCGTTTGCTAACTCGTGTGCGCGATGTCATGCACCAAGGTGGTGAAATTCCAGTGGTTGAAGCTGGTACGCCTATGTTGGAAGCTATTGAAGAAATCTCGCATAAGCATCTTGGCATGACAGCCGTGGTGTCTGGCGAGGATGTGCTGATCGGTATCTTAACCGAGGGTGATATTCGTCGTTTGATCAGTCGCGTGGGAGACATTCGCGATCTTAAAGTCGGCGATGTTATGACGCGCAATCCAAAGACTATATCAGCTGATGATTTGGCTGTTAGCGCTGTGAAAAAACTAGCCGATTTCCAATGTAATCAATTGTTGGTGGTCGATGATGCCAACCACCTAATTGGTGCGTTGAACCTTCATGATCTTTTGAAGGCTAAGGTATTTTAACGAAGGAATTGTTATTAAGCTTCTTAAACTTTAATGGCGCCTTATTTTTGGCGCCATTGTGTGTTAGTCCAAATTAATAGAGTCTAGTCTTTGAGGAGGGAATGAAAATATATACTTGTGATGGGAAAAATTGGCATGTTAATATCTTGCTTTAATATCCCAGTTGATGTTGTTCCTCAAGATTTTGGCTGGAATTCCGCCCAATACAAAACCTTTTCCATCAAAGCGCTTGTTAACTAAGGAATTAGAGGCGACTACGCTGTCTTTTGGTATATGACTGTTTTTATATATAACTACATCATTGCAAATCCAGCAATGGTCATCTATAGAAATGCTAGCTGCGGGGTTTAGTCTAATGCCCGAACAATTATCGTATATCGTATGACTATCGGATGTTGATAGGCGAATATTGTTTGCTAACAGACAATTTTTACCAATAATAATGGAGTTGTTGATTTCAGATAATAGAAGACTGACGGTTCCATTATAGATGGTGCCGTCACATAAAATTACATTACAATTTGACGTCGACCCCCCCCCCCAGC
>ERZ1034913.438-NODE-438-length-34300-cov-38.305884_pt1 | contig 34300 bp, 27 predicted proteins | sample MGYA00520697_ERZ1034913 | MGnify/ENA primary metagenome ERZ1034913 (study PRJEB33766, sample SAMN09781786) | gut metagenome | biome: gut microbiome | host: Homo sapiens | place: Madagascar | study: EMG produced TPA metagenomics assembly of the PRJNA485056 data...
ACTGGCAGAAAGGGCGCAGGGATTACCAGATTTTATATGTGGCAAACGGCAAGACACATTTCTGGTTTGACGGCAAGGAAGAAATCGTCAGCGCGGGTCATATGGTGCTTTACAAGCCGGACGAAATCCAAAAATATGTATATTATCTGGAGGATAACCCGGAAGTTTTCTGGATTCACTTCACAGGCAGTGATGTAAAGAACATATTGGCGTATCACGGCATCTCGCTCGATGAGCATGTCTTCTACTGCGGTGTGCTGCCGGATTACAAGGCGTTGTTCCGCAAGATCATTCAGGAGTTGCAGCTGTGCCGCTATGGGTACGAGGACTATATCGCATCGCTGTTCAATGATATTCTGCTGTTGGTGGATCGCCAGCAGCATGAGCAGAAAAAAGCCACCGGCAACGTCCAAGAGCAAATTGAACGCGCGGCGGCTTACTTCAACGAGAACTATAACACAAAGATCAGCATAGACGATTATGCGGAATCCCTGCACATCAGCACCAACTGGTTTATACACAATTTCAAACAGTACGCAGGTATGTCCCCGGCCCAGTACATCCTCTCCTTGCGCATGGTCAACGCCCAAAGCCTGTTGGAGCGGACGACCTACAACATCAAGGAAATTTCCGAAATCGTAGGGTATGAGAACCCGCTGTATTTCAGCAGGGTATTTAAGAAAGAGATAGGGAAGTCCCCGGCGCAGTATAGGAAGGAGCGATTTGAAGAGAGCTGAAGCACAATAGTGGATAGGCAAGAAATTCCCCCAAAATACTAAATATGGTTTATAAAACGGAGGTTGCTATGAAAACACAAGATCTGTTAATCAGAAACGAAAACATCCAAAGGCTTTTTGACTGGTATCAAACAGGACGATTCATTGTAAATCGAAAATATCAGAGAAAACTTGTATGGACGATAGAAGAAAAGCAAAAGTTTATCAATTCAATTTTGTCAGATTATCCGGTTCCGCTTTTCTTATTGGCGGCAATAACAGAAAGCGAATATGAGATTATTGATGGAATGCAGAGACTGAATGCCATATTTTCTTTTATAAAAGGAGAATTTCCTATCAAATATAATGGTCAAGAAGGATATTTTGACCTTCAAACGATGGCTGCAACAAAAGATTTGATGGATAAAAATTTGTATGAGCAGAAAACGCCTCTTTTGGATAGAACGCTTTGTGCTCAATATGCGAGCTATCAGCTTCCTCTTTCCATCACAAACTTCGATGACCGACAGATAGAAGAAATTTTCCGTAGAATAAATGCTACAGGAAGGCAACTTTCTGCACAAGACTTGCGGCAAGCCGGTGCAACACACCCATTTGCGGAAATTGTACGGAAAATTTCGATTGCAATACGAAGAGATTCATCGCCTACAGATGTGCTATCACTTTCGCAAATGGAAGAAATTAGCCTATCTAATCGAAATCTTCCGTATGGGATAAACTTGGAGGATACATTCTGGGTGAAAAATGGAATTATAACAACCAGCAATATGCGTGTCTCAAGGGACGAAGAACTAGTTGCGTACATTTTGCTTTATATTTTACTTGGAAAAAATGTGGCACCAAGCGCAAAGAACTTAAACAAAATATACGGATATGAGGATGACAACTTGCTCCTTGTGGAAAAGTCTACAACAGAAATCGAAAAACATACACCCGAAAAAATACAAGAGAGATTTCTCTATGTCCTTGACCAGATTCAAAAAACCATTGATGCATCAGGACGCCCCCTTAATATTTTACTATTTGGAAACCACGGCGAAGGTATGGCGAGGTCTTTTCAAGTAATATTTTTAGCTTATTATAGTTTGCTATCTGACAACAAGAAAGTAGCAAATTATGTGAAGCTGGCAAAAAAGCTTGATGGTATCGGAACACGCATGCTGTCGGGAATTACATCAGATGGATGGAATGCACACTATAGAGATGAACGCATTTGTGCAGTTAAAGGAATTATCGAAACAGAATTTGTGCAGTGCGAGGGCGAGGATCCTGCAACTAACGATTGGATTAGTAAACTCGAAAATCTTCTTATGCAATCAAAAATTGAGCAACAGCTATTTGATTTTAAAATCGGATTACATGAGATTTCTGCTAATCCGAAGTTCAATCAAAAATGCTTTTCTAAAATCATAAAAACACTTACTGCTATGGCTAATACGCAAAAGCAGTCAACTGGTTATGTGATTGTAGGGATTGCAGATAAAGAAGATGATGCAAAGCATTTTTCATCTGTGTATGGCGTACAAAATCGACACTTCAATGGTTTTGCAATAACCGGAGTTCAAGAGGAAGTTCACTTAAAATATAAGAGTGCGGATGAGTATTATATGCAAGTAAAAAATCTTGTAAAAAAAGAACCTATTATTGAAAGTGTTCAATCTGAAATCCTCAGAAAAATGCGATTGGTAAACTATTTTGATAAATTACTGCTGGTCTTTTCACTTGATTCGGGAACACAACCGATAGCTTATAATAATAAATTCTACGAGCGGCATGCTACTAGTGTTGAAGAAATTGTAGATGCAGGCGAAATAGTAAAACTGTTTTCACGGTTTTCTCAGGTGTGACAAAAAACAACTTTATGGGAGAGAAAAAACGGCTAAACACCCAGCAAAAAGCGTTTTTTAAGAACAATTTGCAATAATTTATAGGAAAAGCAACAATTTCCCAAAGCAATAGAACAAACTGCTTTGGGAAATTGTTGCTTTTGGTTATAGACTTACCGATTCAGAAAAATCCTCGCCGCGCAGGGGTCTGGAACATCCCAGCTGACGTATAGATCATTCAACGGGCAAGCGTGAGGGTCACGGATATGCTCGTCGATCCAGCCCTTGTACAGCTCGCAGAAGTTGGCTTTTGTGAGGATGGCGCGGCACTCGGACTTGTCCACGGTGGTGCTGAACAGGTATTCCACATCATGCACCGGTACGATCACCGGCGCACCGGCCGTGTCAAAGGCACAGAGCAGATTTTTACAGCTGCGGCTCACAGCGCGCTGACAGTCGCCACACTCGATGTAGATGGTGTTGCGCCAGTCGCGGCCTGTGGTGCGCAGGAACTTGCAGAGATGCGAATTTGTGGAAGTAAAACAGGAAACAGACAAAATATCACTCCAATCTCAAATTGTGCGCAGCGTAACAACTCGGCACAGTTTTTATGAAATGCTGCCGGTCTGCGGGAAAACTTTCATAAGCGGCACGGGTGTATCGGTGCGCTCATCGTACATGGCAAGATACCCCTCGGAAGATTTCTGCCAGCCGCCGTTCTGCCAGATGAACACAACAAGGTTGTCGTTCATCTGCATGACCTTGAACGTAATGCTCTCGGCAACCAGATACCCGTCCGGGGCCAACTCTTCCACCATTGTATAGGCGTGTTCACTGGTGTCATCGGACAAAAGCAGCAGATTTTTGTACGGGTCTTTGGCGGCGGAACGCTCCGGCAGTACACGGATGGCATGGTCACCATCAGTGGTCGTCCAGCGGTCAATGGTCGTGCCGTAGGCATCGCGGATCGTCAAGCGGGCATCTGCCAGCTTTGCATTGGTGGCAATATCGCGTTTCGTGAGGATCAGCGAATGTGCAGGAGCATCGCACATCGTGACTTTCTGAATCTCCCCGGTCTCCTGCACGGTGAAGTGTACTTCTTCGCTGAGCAGATACCCGGCCGGGGCAGCAGTCTCGGTCAGCGTATACTCACCGGGCTTCAAGCGCTCAATGCGGTGTGGCTGGCCGTTGGTTTCCCACTCGGCAATGGTGCTGCCACTGGCATCGGTGATTTTCAGCTTTGCACCGGGCAGCTCACGGCCATCCGTCATGTCTGCCTTGGAGATTTCGACCTTAGTAAAGTCGTCTTTCATCTCGACACGCTGAATATCCCCGGTGGGGCCAACCTCAAAGGTGATGCTTTCGGCGCGGACATAGCCCTGCTCGGTGGGAGCCGTCGTCTCGGTTAGAGTGTAAGTGCCCATCGGGATGCGCTCCATATAGTGGGGTGTGCCGTCCGTGACCCATTCAGCAATCGTCTTGCCATCTGCGTTAGTGATTTTCAGCTTTGCACCGCTGATCTCCTTGCCAGTGGCAATGTCGGTCTTAGAAATCTGCACTTTCGTGTAGTCGTCCTGCATGAAAACGTGCTGGACCTCGCCGTCATCCTCGACCGTGAACTGAACGGCATTGGCAGGCACATACCCGGAATTATCGGGTACGAGCGTTTCCTCCAGCGTATAGGTTTCGCCCGCAACCAGCACAGCCTCTATGTAGTGCGGTGTGTTTTCGGATACCCATTCGTCTACAACATTGCCGTTCTTGTCCAGAACGCGCAGCGTGGCACCGGGGATTTCTTCGTGAGTCGTAATATCAGCTTTGCTGATTTTTACGCGGGTCGGGGCATCCAGCATTGTAACGGTCTGGCTGAACCCATCGGAATCCTTCAGCAGAATCCAACTTGCAGAGTAGGTGATTTCGGCATCGGTAGGCTTGTCGGCAACCTGCTTATCGGCAAAGAATGCAGGAGCCGCCGCGCCGGTCAAGTAGACCTTATCAAACGTCAAATCGGAGAAATCGCTCTCCCGCAGGCACTTGGCAATGGCGCGGTCATTGGCGGCATCGGTGAAATTCACCACCAGCATGCCGTTCACGCAGTACCAGTTGGCAATGACAACGCCGTCTGCATCGGGATTCTTGCCCAGCAACTTATCCCAGAAAGCACGCAGCTTGGCGGGAATCGTAGCCACGGAATCATCGGAGAATGCAGTGGGGGAGATAATACTGCCGGACTGGTACTCGGCATCTTCGGATTCATGCAGTACCCAGACCGTCGTTTCCTGCAAGTAGCTGTTATCGCCCGTGGCCTGCTCCAAGCGGAACTGAATCGAGCGGGCGGTGGTATAGCCGTCTGCCGGGCGGGTCTCGGACAGTGTATAGATTTTGGTGGTATCGCGGTTCCCGGCAAAGTCGTGGGAAAGATGCAGCCCACAAATCACATGAGCCGTATCGCTGCTTTCCCAGCTATCCACCACATTGCCGTTCCAATCGGTCACGGTCAAGGTGGCACCGGGCAGGGCAAAGGTGGTATCAGAATCAGAGGCGAAAGCACGCTTGTCGATCTCCACGGTGGTCTGCTTGTCGGAGTGCAGGCAGTCAACGATCTGCCATGCAATAAACTGGTTTTCGTAGGTGAACTCCACCGGAATTACGCTCTGCTCAATCAGGTAGCCGTCCGGCACACTGATCTCGCGCAGGTAGTAGCGGCCACTGTTTGTCGTCCAGTCGTGGGCATCGCTGCTGCCGTAATGTTCGCCGCGCAGGGGAACATCCACATCAAAATAGGCAAGGCCGTTTTCATCGGTGGTGGCTGTGCCTAGCAGCGTATCGGCGGCGGCCAGAAGCTCACCTGAGATGCTGTAAATGTCGTCTGCGGTGTACAGTTCATAGATGGATCCCGCAACCATCTTGGCATCAGCCGGGATATCGGCACGGTTGCTGCCGCCATTCAAAAGGGAAGCGCGGGTCTTACAGCCGTCCGAATAGGGCGCTTCATCGGTCAAATCGCAGGTGTCGCGGTCCAGCTTATACAGCCCGACACCGACTTTGCCCTCCTCAACGACCGGCAGCACACGGGCGTTCTCAAAGACGAGAATCTGCTTTTCCATCTGCTCGGCGCTGGCATTGCCTACATTTATAATAGAGTAATCGTAGATAACATCGCCATCCTGCGTGTGGTCAGTGACGGCTTTTGCAAGAACCAAGTCGTTGTACTGGTTATCCCAGTCCAGCACCACGGTGTAGGTGTGGTCGGTATGGACAAAACCGTAAGGAGCCTGCACCTCAGAAATTGTGTAGGTGCCCAGCGGCAGTGTGATGGTGACTTCGCCCTTGGTGCCATCGTGGGTTACTTTCAGAAAATCGTAGGTTGCAGTGGTTCGCGTGGGGCTGAACCGGACTTCGTCCACCTGTCCATCTTCGGCAGTGGTAACGGTGGCGACAAGGTCGCCGTCTGCGTACCAGAGCGTACCTTGATTGTCCGGCGTGGGAATGTCGCCCTGCGCGTGGATCTCATAGGTGGCATTGGCAAGATTGTCGGACTCGTACACGAATTGTCCGTTCTCATACCCGGTCAGCACGTTGCCGATTTTGCGGATCTTGATTTGCCCCAGTGTTTCGTGGTTATAGTAGCTTTCGGTGATAACATAGTCATCCATGCCGTCGGCGCTGCCGCCACTGACCTGATACACACGGTCCGATGTCAGCTCAAACACAACATTGTACTGGCGGTCGTTGAAATACCCATGCGGGCCTTCGACCTCAACGATGCGGTACTTGCCCAGCGGCAGTTTCTCCGGGGTCTTCATTTCACCGTTGGAGTCGGTATAGAAAGTGCTGGTCTTTGCCCAGGCATTGCCGGATTTCGGGTCGTTCATCTCCACAAGGGTTTCACGGCCGTCCTCGGCAATATAGTAAATGTTGAACGCAGTGTCGGCAATTTTGACAGGCTTGCCCGTCTCAATGTCGATTTTGACAAGCTGCAAGTAACCCTCCAACTCTTCGTCCAGAATGTTGTAGGTCATGTAGCTGCCGCTGGGCGTTGTGATACTGCCGGCAGGCATAGTAAAGCTGCTCTGCGGGCTGGACGCATTGACAGTGACAAGGAACGGTTCAGCCTGAAAAACATCTTTCGGTACGGTGGTTTCCACGACGATGTACTGGCCGTTGGGGAGCCCCTGCACACGCAGGATGCCTTCTTCGTTCGTAAAGATTTCGGACAGGCGGTATTCCTGCGAGTTGTTGGTCGGAACCCAGCCAAGGCCCTGCCCGTTGGCAAAATCGCTGTCTGCGGTCAAGGTGGCATTATAGCGGGTAACAGAGGTGGTGTCGCTCTCGTACATCGTGGCAACAGCCTGTTCTTCGTTAGAAAAATCAAATTTCAGCGTGTCCTGATCGTAGCTGGATTTACGGTAGGCTTCCAGAATGCTGGCGGCATCGTAGCTGCCATCGGCATTTTTGGTGAACTGGTCTGCCTTGCTCAGCAGCGATACACGGTACACTTTGAACCCGGCACCGCCCAGCTTAATGGCAGGGGAGGGCTGACCGGTGGTGGACACCAGCTTTTGCAGACTGAACCCGGATTTCAGTACTTCGTCCTGCGTCTGATCTTCAGCGCGGACAACGTAAGTGGATTCATCTGCATAAGTAAGGGATTGATAGTGGTTGACTTCATCACAGAGATAGCCTTTCGCAAAGGACAGGTAGTAGCCGTCATAGGTCTTGCTGCCGTCTAAGGCGCGACTCTCGGCAACAGCAGAATATTGGTTGCGGTAGACATAGTCGATGTATTCTGTGCCATTGCTGGCGAGGGCGGCATAGCTGCCGGTAGGCTCCAGCTTTTTGTTGAGCAGGGGATACTTGCCGGAAAGATAATACTGCCCGTTGGAATCCACGGGGATCACGTTGCCGGTGGCGCGCTCCACAAGGTAGTAACGACCTAAGTAGAGATTAGAAAACGCCAGCTTGCCGTCCTTGACGGTGGCGGAGGCAATAAGATGGTCTTTTTTCAGCACCGGGAGATAGTCGGACTTCCATGCGCCATTGGTAAGCACGGTGGTATGCCAGATGAGCGTGCCGCTGGCATCGGTGATTTTGGAATAATCGACAATGCCGGAAACGCCGTCCGGGTGATGAATGTCCTCAGCAGCGTACAGGTCGTACACCGCCCCCTCCAGCGTGGTGTCGCCGTTGCTGCCCGCAGCCAGATACCGGGCGGCATCCAAGTCTACTTTGGAGAGCGTGATATTGCCGAGAACACGGTCGTTCTGCATCTTGTCAGCGCTAGCGTGCACGGTGTAGGAATCTTCGTTGTTGGCAATGCCCGTGGGGTCTGTGGCGTAGGTCTTATCTGCGTTGCGGCTGCCAAAGGTGATAGTGACGATGCCCTCGCCGGTGTCGATAAGGGTACCGCCGCTGTTGGCCGTAGTAATGTCGGCGTTATAATCGACGTTTCCCAGCCAAATGGTCTGGGCGTCCAATGCTTTGGTGATTTCAAAGGCATACGCCCGCTTACCCAGCACAGAGCCTGCCGTGCCGGGTTTAGTTACATCCGTCCAATCGCCATAGTATCCGCTGGGTGCGCGGCTCTCCACGATGACGAACTTGCCCTCGTTGCGCTGGGTGTAATAGATATTGTCAGAACCATTGGCATAGTCACTGTGGTTGACGACTTTATAGGTGCCATCCGACTGGCGCTCGACTTTGTACCGGTTATACCCGCCTGCCGGAATATAGCACTGCCGAACGGTATCCCACTCGAAAATCTTAAACTCGGCATCGCCCTTAATGCGCTGCTTGGTTTCGCTGTCGATTTTGTCGATACTGACTTTTACCGACCACTCATCGTTTTTCATCTGGTAATCGTTCGAGCTGTTGGCAGGAACAGTAATAGTCTGGTGGCTGCCCAGCGCACCGGGCGTAGAATCAAAGCCGTGCGGGATGGTGATTTCATCGTAGCTGAATGTAATATTGGCAAGCTGCGCCCGCGCCGAGGCAATAGCGGCATCTACCATGCCCTGCGCTTCGTTTTGCAGCTGCCCGATGGCTGCATTCTTGGCAGCTTCTGCAGCAGCATCCGCTTCGGCTTGGCTGGTGAACGGTCCTTCCTGCCCGCTGAGCGTACTGGTGCTGGTCTTGGACACCTCGTAATGCACCGTCCATGTGGCAGAACCGTCACCGCCGTTGACATGAAAACTGTCATCCTGCGTGTGACCGCTTGTGGTAATGGTCTGCGCCCCGGCAGGAGTCATCTGCCAACTGCCGCCGTCCACGCTGCCGCCGGTCCGGCTGGGCGTGACGGTAATGACCGCACCGTCCACCTTTTCCAGCGTGTTCAGCTGGTACTTGTCGGTGTTGACGGTGAATGTCAAATCAAAGCTGCCGCTGGCGCTTTGCGCAGGAGCTGTCCATGCAGCGGAATAGTACTTCGGTTCCGGAACACTCGGCACATCCGGGATCTCAGTGCCGCCCGCGATTTCTTCACCGACCAGCGCCACAACCTGCCACGCATACCCTGCGGGCGGGTTATAGATGTAGGTGTAGTAGCCGTTTTCCCCGGACTGTGCATCTGTACCGTTTACCAGTTCTTCTGCAGCAGCAATATAGGTCTGCGCCGCGTAGCTGTCGGGATAGTTTTCCATGATCCACTGCTGGGTTTCATCGTAAAGGCTGCCAAGGATGTCCGGCTGTTCTTCACAGCCTTCAGGATCATCTTCAAGGCTTGCCACAACAGGACGGTCATCCAGCATATCCAGACTCAGCTGACCAAGACCGCCCCAGATGTTGACCTGGTTTGCATAGTGGTTGCCGGGGGTATACTGGCCGGGTTCAAGGCGGGACACATGAGAGAAGCTATAGGTGGGACAGCCCTTGGGCTGGCCGTTCAGGCCGTGGCTGCAGCAGTAGGCTTCCTGGCCGTTGAACCAAATCAGCCATGTGCCGCCCTCTTTGGCAATACTGGTGATTTTTCCGGTGGCATACGGCGGGGTCGGCCCTGCCGCAAGTGTAGCAATGCCGTTGTCTGCATAAAGCTGCGTCGGGGCGGCTTCATCCGACAACTGCACATGGAGGGATTTCTGCAACTGTTCGCCATCCGGGGCGGTGTAGATAAACTGTGCGGTGAAGTCGGAAGATGTTTTCACATACAGCCCTGTGGCCGCCGCAGACTGCTCGGCGTAGGTCTGGTGCAGGATTTTTGTCTGCTCGACCTCATCGGCGGGGATGAGGTCATAGTCGGTGGACGCATAGCTGAGAAGTTCCACACCGTCAGGCAGGATAATTTCGGATGTTGCACCATCTGCTGGATATTCCGTCTGCACCAGCAGCGGAACCACCGCATAGTCGAAATCAGAACCTTTACCGACAATGATGGTTGTTTCATCCTCGCTCAATGCATCCGCATCCATGTGGGCATCCACACCATCGTACAAGTCGGACACCCACGAAGAAATGCTGATTTTGGTTTCGCCGGTTGCCACAGGCAGACCCATGCTGCCGATGTAACTGCCGGTAGGTGCATCAGGTAGATCGTTGTACAGATTTTCGGTAATCTGAGAAAGGGCTGGTGTTACACTGTCAGTAACTTCAGGAACAGCCGTATCTACTGTCTCCGGCGTAGCAATCTCATCGGCCGAAGCTGCGGGAATCATTGTGCAGCACATGGCACCCGCCATGAGCGCTGCAGATAAGCGGTGTTTGAGTTTATATTGCATTTGCATAACTCCTTCGTATTATTTTTACATCAAATGCGAAAAAATCACGATGCTACATCTATACCACCTCCATCAATCAGCTTGGCAACGACCAGCAGGCGGCTGTTAGGGTCTGCCGTACAGGTGGAGAGCGTCAGAATATGGTCATCCGTTGTCACGTCCACACCATAATCGAACGCACAGCCGGCAACAGCTTTACCCAGAATCTGCTGGAAGGCCGCATCGTCCGGGTTGGCCTGAATGCAGTCAGTGTCGGTGGAAACATCACAGACCCACACACTGAAAATCTGGTAAGTCAGTTTTTCATCTGCCAGCGAAACATAAATGTACGGGTTCTCCTGCCCAAACTCGAACACACGATATTTGTGCAGATCCTCAAACCCTCCCTCGTAGTCTTCATCGGTAAAGGTGTGCCCGTAAAAAATCAGATTGCGGGAAACTTTTTCGCCGCTGTTCATACGGCAGGTATAGTCAGCATAGATGCAACCGTGATAATCCTCGGTACCTTTCTCGTCACGGCGCAGATAGTAGTCGTTGTCTCCGTACTGCTGCACGGGCGCGTCAATATTGGTGCTGGGAATCGTGATCCACGCCACGGTGTCCGGGTTTTCTTTCTGCGCGGCGGCAAGGCGTTCGTCGGGTGGCTCGACACGTTTGGTCTGTGCCCATGCAGGCAGCACCGAACCGCCATCACCGGAATGCCCAAAAAGCAAGAAACCGGCCAACAGCAGCCCAACCAAAACAAAAATAATGACAAGTCGCAGCAAATCGGGGTTAGCAGTATCCCAGAATCTTTTGAATTTTTCTCTCACTGCGGCACCTCCGCAACGTCATCTTCCTGCCACGGCAGGCGAGGCAGGGGTGCATAGTGGCGGCCGTTCGGCTCGACCCAGCTGCCCTGACCGCCGGCAAAGATGTGGATGTTGAACGAGTTCAGCACGGTCAAAAAGCTCTCCATGTCGGCGGCATCACAGCAGAGAGAATCCCGGTTGCCAATCAGTAGCACATCAAATCGGTGTTGCTCGGCATCCTGTAAAATCTCCTTTACAGCGGGGCGCATGAGCAGGGGCACAGGCTCGTTTGTCTCGGAGATGCGTTCTTTCTGTACGCCCCACTGTAATTTGCGGGCGGCACGCTGGCAGGCAAGGCGTTGTCTGCCCATGCTGGCAAGGTTCTTCGGGTCGGACTGGTAAAGACATTGTGCAATCATGGCGTTTTCCTCCTTAGTATTTCGGCTTATGATAGACTTCTTTATGCAGCGCCACCGCGTGGCGGCGCTCATGCCATAGGAACAGGTAGTGCAGAATCATCCCGCTGCCAACCAGCGGCAGCAGGACTTTTGCCCAATCAGAGATTCTCTTCATCGTCATCCTCATTTCTGCCGCCAAGGACAATATCCCCGGACGGCACATAGACTTTCGGCGCAGGCGCAGACTTTGCGGGTTCAGTCGCATGGACAGGCTCTTTGTGCAGCAGATGGGTGATAATCAGCAGCACCGCGATGAAAAGCAGCGCGCAGGCAATCCCCATAATCAACAGGGCCGGTGTAATCCCGCTTTCTGCCGCAGCAACAACGGCAGGCACAGAAACCGGCGCATACAGCAGCGTGTAATGCACCGTTCCGGCCTCAGTGCGGGTGACAGTTCCGGCGTAGTGCGCCGTTGCCATGTAGGTGCTGTCCGCCTGCAAGGTTTCACCAATCGTAATGTCCTGCAAGGTCAGCGAGCCGGAAAAGCCGTACTCATCGTCGTAGGCCACAGATTCTTTCACGTCATTGCGAGCGGTTTCGGCATCGGCGCTGCGCACGGACAATTCAAAATCCTGCGTGACCTCTTTTTCCTCGGTCACACCACCCTCTACCGACTCGGTGACACCCCATAAGGTGTAATCGGCACCGCCCCACTGCATACCGCTTTCGGTCAGGTCAGTAACGGCCGTGCCATACGGTACGCTGTACTGTTTGACGACAAGCAGTTGGCCGCCGTCCTCCTGCCATGAGATACTGTCTGGATAAAACTGCGGCGCGGTCTCTTCCGGCGACAATTCCACCAGTTCCGGGGCAGGGGTGGGTTCCTCGGCAAAGGCTGCGGTGGCGGTGCCCAGTGACAGCAGGCAGCACAGGGCAGTGATAACAGGTTTCTTCATTAGGATTCCTCCGTTTCGGGTTGATTTTGCATTTTGCGTTCTACAATACGGCGCAGCTCGTCCCGGTCTGTGGTAATCAGGTCCTTTTCTTCCTCGCTGCATCGCATATCAACGGTGACATTGTTGGAGTTTGTGACGATTAGCGCGCTGCCGCGCTCGAAGCGGGTGATGTTGTCGATTTCGGCATCTGTCAGCTTCAAAACACTTTGCACGCGCTGGGCTTCCTCTTCCTCCAAATTCAGAATGATTTTGATTTTGCAGTTGTTCAGGATGCCGCGACCGTATTTTCCATCTTCCAAGGAAAAGAAGTCGTTCAAATCCTGCGTGGCAACCAGAACCCCGCCGCCGTAGCCGCGAATGGTTTTGACAGCCTCGAATACATAGTTGGCCGCCAAAGCGTTGGACGATGCGCCGATGATTTGCCATACCTCATCTATGAAAATCTGCTTGCGGCGGGTCAAATCCTCTTTCGCCTTATCCCACATATAATCCAGCCCGATGTACATACCCACGGTTAGCAGGTCGCCGGACAGCTCGCTGATGTCGATGACGACATAGCTGTTGTCGAGGTTCACGTTTGTCTGGCGGTTGAAGCTGGATGCCGAACCGTGTACAAGGCGGTTCAGAATATTGGCGATACGCCGCGTTTCCGGGGCAGCGGACAAAACAGTGTGCAGGTCGCCTAATATCGGCATTTCACGGTACTGACCGGGATGTGCCGGGTCGTCCAGACTGGCATTATCATAAGTGATGCCCTTATTGCGGTAGGTTGTGACGATGGCTTCATCCAATAGCTGGCGTTCCTCGTTGCTCAAATCGGGAATCAGCAGCGAGAAGAAAATGTGCAGCTTCTGGATTTTGGCAGCCAGTTCCGACTGCTCCGGCATAGGACCATCCAGCAGTTCGCTGCTGGTGTGGTCGATTTTGCGAATCTCCATGACGTTGATGCAATCCGGACTGCCCGGCACGATGCGGATGATGGTGCCGTTCAGCGCCTTGGCCTGCCGGTAAAACTCGTGACCCTTCAACGGAGCGATGATGTAAACCGGTGTTCCCGCCAGCCGCATACGCCGGGCGATCAGCTGCATAGTGAACGTCTTGCCCGCGCCGGAGGTGCCGAGAATCGCCATATTTGCGTTTTTGTAGATATGGGTGTTGAAGTTGTCGAGGCTGACGAGGGAGTTATTGTACTTATTCACGCCCAGCAGTACACCGTTGGTGTCGCACAGTTCAAAGCTGACGAACGGATAAAAGCTGGCCGCGGTTGAGGTAAGGATATTGCGGCGGTATTTTTTGAACAGCGCCGCATCCGGGGCGCACAGCGGCAGAGAAGAGAGAAAAGCTGCTTCCTGCCGGAAACTGCACAGCTGCAAATTCATATCCTGCGAGACCATGAGCTTGCGTATCTCCCCGATGCGCCACTCCAAATCCTTGACGCTGGCGGCTGTGACCGTTACGAGGATGGCGGCGTAGTAGAAATCCTCGTTGTTGGCAAGACCGTCTTTCAGGTAGTAGCCGGAACGAATGGCGTTGGAGAGGTCATCGAAATCCGAGTTTGTGTCGCTGGTGTCCTTGATTTTGCTGCGGTTGATGCGGATCTGCTGCCCGATTTTCTGCATCATGCGTTCTTTGGGCTGTCGTTCCAGAAACAGATCCACATCAATGCCTTCGCCGGCATTCACCAGCAATGCCATCCACCCGGCCGTGACCTGTGCGCGGTAGCCGTCTGCGGGAATCATCAGGTAGGCATGGTAGGTGCCGTCCATGTAGAGATAACGTCCATGCTTCAAATCCAGCGAGGGCGGGATCATAAAGGCGGCGGGAGGTATCTTATCCAGCGCTGTGGTATCGTTCTGGGCCAAATAGCTGGCAAGCACATCTTGGATTCGCTCCTGCAACGGCACCTGTACCGCTGTTCGCCTATTTAATAAGGTATAGAAAACGTCCGTGAGAAACTCGTCCTCGTTCTCGTGTTCCACGATGGCGTTGCCGCACTGCGCTAGATAGGTGCGGAAGTTGCGGGCGGTGGTTTCGAGCGTGGAGACGATTTCGGCATAGGAGATATTCCGCTTGTTCGTGGGGGCTTCGTACTGGAAAATCACGAAGAAGCGACGGCTAACAGCATCGCGGGAACCGAGCCGCTTGACAAAGCGGATATAGCTCATGTGGCGCTTACGCACCGCTGCGTCCGGTTCGTTGGCGGCATCCCGCCGCAGCTTGTCCAGATAGGCATTGACATCGGCCTTGCGGGAGAATGACTTGAATTGCAGCCGCACTGGGCTGACTTTCAAAAGGCTGGCGAACGAGTAGATGACGCTGCGCTGCTCCCGTGGGGAGCGCAGCAGGAAGTTGATGGGCTCGATCTCCAGAATCTTGATGTGGCGCTCATCTGTGGTGTGCAGGATGCCGTTCTCGATTTTCTCGATGGGGAGCAAGTCGTAGAGCGTCTGCCGTTTTACCAGCTTTCCGTGGCGGTCTGCTTTGCGCTGCAAGACCTGTGCATTATGGGGCAAGGTGTCGGCATCGTCGTAGTAGACAACACGATACCGTTTGCTGATGAGCCGCAGATGCCGGTGTCGGTTGGCTTCAAAATTGCCCTGCGGCGTGGGCGTGACGATGCGGCGGCGCTTTATAAAGCGGAACCAGTGCGCCACAAACTGCGTCAGACTGTCGCCGCCGATACCGACCACACCAAAAACACCCAACGGCACCGACACCGCAATGACGATCATCAGGCGGATGTTGAACGCCAGCGGTAGATAAAACAGCGGCACTGCGCTGCCCACGGCAAGCACAGCCGCCTCCACCGCATTGCGCAGCTTGACTGTACCGCCGAGAATCGTGCCGGTGTCTACAAAATTCTGCGGGATAAGGTAAACATCCCGCTCTTCGCGTGAAATTTCGACCACCTCCAAACAAAAAGAGCGCCCTCGAAAAAAGGCGCTCTTGCGTTTCTGTTCAATTTTGACGATACTATTATAGCAGAGTCATATTGCAGCAAAAAAGACTTTTGCTGTGCGGATGTTGTGCTGATTTACTGCATTTCGGCAGATAAATTTTCAAATGTGCTTTTGTGGCATCAATGTAGCCACATAGATTGACAACTGAATGCCATGAACGTATAATGGAGATAAGAAGAAAACCACAGTACGAAGGGAGTCTATTTTATGGAAAACATTGTTTCGGCGGCCAAAACGGACGTGTTCCGCGTTCGTATCAATCCGGAAATCAAGCAGGAGCTGGAATCTGTGTACGCTAAGAACGGTCTTACCCTGACCGATGCCATCAACGTGTTTTTCCAGCAGTCGCTGAACGCTGGCGGCTTTCCCTTTGCCGTAACAGAGGACAACGCGGAAATCATCAAGGCAAAGGCGCTCTCCCGGCTGACAAAGCAGTTGCAGGAAGCGCAGGATGACCCGGTTTCTTACTCCGAGGATGAAGTGTACAAGATGTTCGGAGTTGAGAAATGAGGGTAAGCTATAAGAGAGCCGCCGTCAAGGATATGGAAGCAACCCGCGACTACATCGCCGGGCGGCTGAAGAATCCTAAAGCCGCCAAAAAGCTGATGACGGCGCTGCTGAAAGCAATATCCCTGCTGGCAGATAACCCTTATATGGGTGCGGCATTGGCAGAAAAGTTTGAAATCGCCACAGATGTGCGCTATTTTGTGGTGTCAAAGCAGCTGATTTTCTACCATGTGGATGAGGAAAGCGGCACGATAGAGATTCTTCGAGTATTGGACGGCAGGACAGATTATTTGTCTGTATTGTTCGGATAAATAAAAAATAGGAGGGCTGCTCCTGCGTATTGGCAGAAGCAACCCTCTTTGTTTTAGTGCAGATACCCTTTGGGGTTGACGTAGATTCCGTTGACAATGACGCAGATATGCAGATGATTTCCGGTCACATCGCCGGTAGCGCCGACTTTGGCAATGGTGTCGTATTTGTTCACCGTATCGCCAACCTGAGCCAAAAGCTGGCTGCAATGGGCGTAAAGGGTGCAATACCCGCCGCCGTGGTTGATGACGAGATAATTTCCATAACTGACATGGTAGCCGGCCTTTATGACCGTACCGGCTTCCACTGCCAGAATTGGTGTGCCATAGGGATAGGCAATGTCCAAACCATTATGGTTGGTGGTATCCTTACCTGGAATGCCGACATCCTCACGTTTGCCAAAGAAAGAAGTAATGTGCTGTTCCCAGTTTGGATCATTGAATGGATTGCCAAATCCGCCGCTGGGAGCAGGAGAGGTATCATCAATAAGTGCATCGTTGATTTGTCCCAGAATCGAGATACCTTCGCGTTCTTCAATTTCGTGGAGGTAGACGGTCAGGTTATGCGTATAGGCATCGGCATAGCTTTTCTGCTTGTCATCAAGCTGCCAGACCGTGTCGGCAAAGTAGTCATCGCCCACATAGGAAAGCGCGAAAACGGTGTAGGTGTGATCCTCTTGTACCGTTATGGTCTGCCCACGCACCTCTTTCTGCACAGGCTCAGTGCGGACTTCCTCGGAAGTGGTGTAGGCATAATATTCTGTCTGGTGCGCTTGCACCTGTTCAGAAAGGTCAGTTAGGCTGATTTTGGTATAGTCGTCCTCTCCTTGATAGGCGCAATACATGGAAATGAGCTGAAAGGCATTGTAGGAGACATGACCGCCCACGGAATCGACCACATCGCTGTAGGTAAGGTTTGCACGCTCGGATTCTATTTCGGCAAGGGTATCCTCGTAGGCTTCCTGCAAAATATTCGATATAGAATTGCGAAGCTGTATCACGTTGGCAGCAACTTCTAAATCGTTGTTGATTGCCGTGCTGGGCTGTGTAAGTGTACCGAAAATCGCGCCGGGCAGCATGAGCAGCACCAGAACCGGCAGCAGAAAGACCGCAATGACAACGACCAGTACTTCCTTGCGGTACTGCACCGCAGCTTCAGTAGCAGCCCCGGCGGGACCGCCCTGTATTCCGGCTTGTGCAATTTTGGCAAGCTTGGGCGCATTGTGAAGTGCCGCTGAAGCCTGCCGAAAATTTTGGGTATCGTTTTCAATCATTTAGTGTCTCCGCGCAGGGGCCTTTGGCATGGCGGCAACTTTGCGCTCATCATACTGCATACGCCCGCGTTCGTCCTGAACGGTGGGCGTTTTTTCTACGCGAGTCGTGGCGTAGACCTTGTACCACTTTTCGCCGTCGCGGGAGGTTTGCTCGGTAAAATGACCCTCCGGCTTTTCGTACCGGCGGGCATTGTACATGGCAAACTGAATCTGACCGCGTCCGGGGATGATCTCGCGCCCTTGAATCTTTCCGCCGCCGATTTCCACATCGGTGACGCTGTTGCCCATCTGTCCCAGCAGCACACGGTTCATAGCTGCTTGTTGGATAGAGGACGAAGTGGGAATGGTGGTCTGTTCCACAATAGCGGAGCCGCCGGCACGCAGGGCAATTTCACTGTCTCTTGTCGGAGAAACATCAACCGTGCTATCGCCCTCTAGCGCCAGCGGTGTGGCAGGGATAGGAGAGTCAATCACGGCATCGTTTTCAGCTGCTGCCATGGCAGGGGGGATGCTTTCACCAGTGGCAAGAACGGGCATCGCCTCCACATCGCTGGTGCCGGCAAAATAGCCATTGAGCGCTTCCACGGCGCTGTCACCTGTAATACTGCCGCCTGTCTGCCCGGTGGCGATAGAACCGATGACCTTGCTGGCAAAGCCGCCATTTTTGCCAAGACTGTTGTGGTACATGGCCCCGCCCAAGGATGCACCGATGCCGCCGGATTGCCCGCTGATGGAGCTTGCCGTGCTTTGCTGCACATGGCGGCTCACCATGCCGGAGAGCCCGCCTGCAAAGGTGTTGCCGGGTGTGGTTTTTGTGGCAGCAGTTGTGGCGGCGGCTTTTGCAGCACCCAGCCCCATAAAGGCTTTGCCGATTTCAAAGCCGCGAAAAGCCAGCAATGCCTCGGACAGCATCGAGCCGGGCGAACGTGAAACGCCGATGCCCAGCGAGTGCAGGATGCCGTCCAGCTTGGTGCTGACCTTGAGAAAAGCAATCGCGCACAGCAGCCACAGGAACAGATTGCCGGATACAGCATCCTTGCCCTGCGCATTCACGGCGGCAGCAGCCTCATTCTCGGTAAAAGCAAAAGCGGACGGGCAGTACAGAAGAGCAAGGCTGACAGCGGTGAATAAAGAAAAAAGAGTTTTTTTCACGTTAAAAATCTCCTATAAGGACAGCGGATTGGCGAGAAATTCCCCGACCATATTGACGAACAGCTTCAAGCACCATGCGTTCATAATTAGCAGCAGAAGCTGCCCGCCGAACATCCGGCACCAGCTTTTGAAAATGTTGTTTGTGCCGCGCGCTGCGCCCATGGCAAAGGCAAGCGGTGCGGTAAAAACCAGAATTCCCAGCACAACATAGCGTTCGGCAGCTTCCAAAAGCAGCTTCAGGTAATTCCATGCCAGAATCACAACAAGAATCAGTGCAATCAAGGTCACCGAGCCGTTGGCAATCACGCCGATGATAACGAGCAGCACAGAATTGAAGTCCCCAAACTGCACACCGGGCAGACGGCTGTCCAGAATCCAGTTGTAGGGCGTGCCGCCGATCTGCAAGGCAAGGTTGACGATGTCATCGCAATACCAAATCAGAAGCAGGAAAATTACAGAGCGCACCACCAGATTGATGGGATTCTCGGTGTCAATGTCAAACCCTGCGCCATAGCAGCGGTAAAGCTGCCACACAAGGTTTAGCAGCACCAGCCCAATGGCTGTCCAGATAAAAATCTCGTACATGGACGATGCGGCAGGAAAGTACCGCTTGAACGTATCCATATTGCAGCCCAGCGCGCCAAGTACTGATGTTGATGCCAAATCCAGCAAATTCATCACCTGCGTTGCCAGCCAATCCACAATGCCATCTAAAATGCCCAAAGGCGTTCACCTCCTTGCTGCAATTCCGCGCAGGTTTACGGATTCCAAGTGCCGCCCTGGAAGAACGGCGTAACGTAGGCCATGATGAAGCCGAGACCGTTCAGAATCGCCCAGGTGATGGCAATGCGCTTAAGCCATGCGCGGGAATCATCCACGGTCTTGCCGTTCTTGGAAAAGTTCATCAGCAGCAGGGCAACGGCGGCGCAGACTACAGCTGTGACGGTGGAGATAGAGATGATTTGCGAGTAGACATCCTGCATGATCTCGCTGGCTTTCGTCCAGACGGTTGTGCCGGCTGCGGCGGTGGGAGAATTATCCTCGCCGGTTGCAAAAGCGGGCATTGCGGTCAGTACACTGCATAGGACAGCGCAAAGGGCTGTCCTTATGCGCTTGTGGTAAAAAGAATACGTGTTTTTCTTGATCATTGAAACCTCCTGTGTGTAAAAATGCTTTATGAGTTGCCAAAAGTAGACCATTACCATAATAACAAATTGGCTGTGCAGGAAAAAAGGCTTTCGCTCTGCGGATGTATTGCGGATGTTGTGCAGGTTCAATCAGGGGTAAGGAGATTGGTGATTTTCTCGCAATTTTGTAGCATAGGACAGTGATGCCAGCAACAAAAGATATTCAAACGTAGAAATGAAAATAGAGCTGTCATGAGACGGCAGCCCTATTTTTATCACAAAACCAGTTCCTGTACAAAATTCCTTGTGCGGTTGATACTTGGAGAGGCAAGACAGTAATATAGATATTCCCATATAACGCAAAGCGCCGTTACCGCAGGTGAAGCGGTAACGGCGGGGAAGTGATTGACTATATTGGCAGCGCAGATAACATTGGGCACCATCATTTCCGGTTTCAACTGATACAAAATGGTATTGGCGCAGACCCGATGGCAGTCTTTTGTGAAATTTCGGCCATAAAGGGAAAACCTATTAAACGAAAACAAATGTTAAAATTTCACCTGGTTTGCTTTCCGGTACTCTGTTGGCGAGGTTCCTTCTGCATTGCGGAAAGTTTGGGAGAAGTAGCTGGAAGAAGAAAAGCCCAGAATAGCTGCGATCTGAGAGAGAGAAAGGTCCGTCTCGGCCAGGAGACGCTTTCCTTCTTTTATGCGGCAGTTGATGATATAATTGATGGGCGAAACACCGTATTCGCGCTTAAAGGCGTGTACCATATAATATTTGGTGATGCTGACCTTTTCTGCCAGCTGGTCCAGCGTGATATTTTCCTTATAATGGTGGTCAATGTAGCGCTTTACCGTTGCACACTGGCGGTTGGCAGGCAGGCGGGAGTGGATCGGCACAGCCGAAACACTGGCGTTGCGCATCAGCTGTACAACGATAATATCCATGTAGGCCTGGCAAAGTATCTGGAAACTCGACTCTCGGTTCTGCATTTCCCGCAGGATCTTGCGCATACAGACCAGCACATCGTTATCCTCTTTAAAGGTATAAATGCAAAAGCTGCCCTCGGCGGCATCGGAAATCGTAAATTCCAGCCCTTCGATGCCAAGCACAATATATTCCAACGGGTGTGATTCAAAGCTGACTTCGGTGTGGATGACGTTGGGATTGACCACGACCAGCTGGTGCGCCTGCACGGGGAACAGCTTGTCATTGATCTGAAACTGCCCCTCGCCATCGACAATATAAAATAGCTCTGCGTAGCTATGGGAATGTGGGATGGAGGGCCAATCGCCGCTGTATTTTGTAGAGGCTATATTGCGCAGCTTCATCTTGTCGCGGGGGAGTGCGTCATCCTCCGGGTTGAAAGCATAGTTGATGTGGCTCATGGCGAGGCCTCCGAACTTTTTGATATATTGTCATAATTCTATTATATGGCACACGTCCGAAAAATGCAACGAATTTTTTGGGCGATTTTATCAATATGTTGCTTTGTTTCGAAATACAAACGTGTAAAGTGCACAATTTTCAGACGCGAAAGTCGGACGTTGTGCCGAAAAAACGGTGAATAACAATATTGCTAAAATGATGAGCAATATAATAATTGATAAATGATGTGAAAAGCACTACACTTAAGTCACCGCGAAAGGGATGAAATCCCGACATAGAAATTACACTTAGGAGGAAAACACAAATGAAGAAGATCGTTGCACTTTTGATGGCTTCTGCTATGGCAGCTTCGCTGGCTGCTTGTGGCGGCAACGCCCAGAGTTCTGAAGCTGCTTCTACTGCTCCCGCAGAGTCTACGGCTGCCGAGTCTACGTCCACCGACGGTAAAAAGTACGAGGGCGTTGAATTGACTATGTGGTCCATGTGGTCTGCCGGTGAGGTTCAGGCAAATGCAATTCAGGCCGCCGCTGACGCTTTCGAGGCTGAAACCGGCGCACACGTCAACATCGAGTGGAAAGGCCGCGATGTCAACACCCTGATTTCTGCCGCCCTGGAATCCGGCGAAAAGCTGGACATCTTTGAGGACGACTACAACCGTATCGGCCACGCTTACGCCCCCTACACCTACGACCTGACTGAGATGGCAGACGCTGTCGGTTATGATGACTTCAGCTACGCTTGCTTCAATGATCAGTCCAAAGAGTGGGCTGGCTATCTCAACTCCATCGTAGAGCAGCCCCAGATTGGCGGTATCTTCTACAACAAGGACGTTTTCGATGCCTGCGGCATCACCGACACCCCCAAGACTTGGGATGAGTTCCTGACTGTCTGCCAGACCCTGAAGGACAACGGCTATGAGCCGCTGGCGCTGGACGGTGCTTACGCAAACTTCAACTTCTACAACCATCTTGTTCGTCATCTGGGTGAGGACGCTATTGCCGAACTGGGCAAAAACGGCGGCTGGGCTGATAATGAAGCTGCTGTGACGGCTGCGCAGGAAATCATTGATTTCGTGAACGCTGGTTATCTGGCCGAGGGCGCACCCGATGCCTACCCCGCCAGTCAGACCAAGGTTGGCCTTGGCACGGCGGCTATGGTTGCTTGCGCAAACTATGTCACTTCTGAGGTTGACGCTGCGGTTGGTGAGCCTGTAAACTGGGGCTTCTTCAACTATCCTGAAGTCGAGGGCAATGTTGATGCTTCTGCTTACGCCGGTGCAAACTCTCTGGCCATCTCCTCTTCCTGTGAGAACCCGCAGGCTGCATTTGACTTCATTATGACCATCGTTACCGGCACCTGCGGGCAGGAGCTGGTTGACAACGGCGGTCAGATCCCCGCTGACACCCGCCTGAAAGAGTCTGTCCTGGCTGGCTCTGTTGAGACGCTGAAGAATACCACCACCCCAATGAGCTGGTGCGGTTCTCTGAACACGCTGGACGGCTGGTCCTCCATCAAGAGCTCCATGATCGAGCTGTTCGAAGGCAAGTACGCAACTGGCGCTGACTACTGCGCTTATCTGGATACCCTGTGCGGCTAATCCTATAATAAATCTCAGTACGCCGTTAAGCGGTGCGGCTGCCATAGATTTATTCAGGATTCCCTCAATCTGAACGGAGGCGGCACCTGAATGGGTGCCGCCTTTGCTTATGACATTTCATTTTTGAGGTATTACCAGTATGAAAAAGAACAAGACAATGATTTTCCTATTCATTCTGCCCACCGTTCTTTGCCTGTTGTTCATGTATGTCTATCCGATCGTTCGGACAGTTATCATGAGTTTCTTTAAGGTAGAGAGCCTTACGGCATCTACAAGCACATGGAGCTTCTATGGGCTGCAAAACTATTTCAAAATCCTGCGCAATGCCGGTTTTATCAGCTCCATGAAAAACATGGTGATGATTTGGCTGGTAGGCGGCATCATTACCATGTGCCTGTCCATGTTGATGGCCGTGATTTTGACCAGCGGCATCCGCGGCGCAAAATTCTTTAAGGCCGCCATTTATATGCCTAATATCATCAGCGCCGTGGCACTGGCTACCATGTGGATCCAGTATGTGTTCAACTATGACTACGGCCTGCTGAACGAGATCGTCAAGCTGTTCGGCGGCGAGAATGTCCGCTGGCTGGGCACTGACCTGATTTTCTGGGCTATGATGATTGCTTTTATCTTTGGCAGTGTTGGCTACTATATGCTGATTTTCATCAGCGGCATCGAAGGCATCCCGCAGGATTTGTACGAAGCTGCCACCATCGACGGCGCGAATATCTTTGACCGCTTTTTCCAGATTACGTTGCCCCTGCTGAAAGGCGTCATCCGTACCTGTGTTACTTTTTGGAGCATCAATGCTACCACATTCTTCCTGTGGACGAAGATGTTCTCCCCCATCAACACGGAAACGGCCACTATTGTGCCCGTTGTGTACCTGTACGATACGGTGTTTGGCGGCAAGGGTGTTGTCGAGCGCAATGCTGGTGCAGGCGCAGCGGTTGGCGTTGTGCTGACTTTGATTATCATTGCTGTGTACGTTATCACCAACCTGATCTTGAAAGACTCGGATCTGGAGTATTAAGGTAGGAGAGCAGTTATGGGAAAATATCACGATAGAATCAACTGGAAGAAAGAGCTTCAGCTTCTGCCCGGTTATATCATTGTTTGCGCGTGGGTCGCGCTTACGGCTGCCATCCTGTTCTGGATCGTCTGCGCCAGCCTTTCCTCAACAAAGGAAATTCTGACGGGCCGTGTTATGGACTTTTCCAATGGTCTGAAGTGGGATAACTATGTCACAGCTTGGAATACCCAAAATGTATCGCTGTATTTCTTCAACAGCTTGGTTTATGCCATTGTTTCCTGTGTGGGCGTATTGCTTATTTCCGCGCCCGGTGCTTATGTGCTTTCTCGCTGGAAGTTTGTCGGCGGCAAGGCCATCCGTATCGGCTTGGTAATTGCCATGAGTGTTCCCACCATTATGATCATCATGCCGCTGTATTCTTTGGCTGTGCAGTGGGGCATCAAAGGTCGCGTGCTGTTGGTTGTGCTGTACATTATGCTGCGTGTACCGTATACCACGATTTACCTACTGGATTTCTTCTCATCACTGTCCCGGTCTTATGAGGAGGCAGCCTACATTGATGGATGCAGCCATTCTCGGACATTCTGGCAGATTATGCTGCCGCTGGTTCAGCCCGCCATTATTACCGTTACGATTTTCAACTTTATGTCCGTGTGGAACGAGTTCTTCATGGCGTTGATCTTCACCACCAGCGATTCCATGACCCCTGTCGGCGTCGGCCTGCTGCAGATCGTCAATGCAATGAAGTATTCCGGCCAGTATGGTGCTATGTTCGCTGCGGTCATCATTGTGTTCCTGCCCACCTTCCTGCTGTATCTTTTCCTGTCTGAAAAGATTATTGTCGGTGCTACCAGTGGCGGCGTCAAGGGCTGATTTGACTTTCCTCCATTCAAAATATTACGTTTCAAGGAGAATCCTTATATGAATGATGTAAGAAAAATGGGCCGCGTGACGATTCCCACCGATACAGACGCAGTGTCTGAAACCCTCGACCTGCTGAAGCGCTGGGGCGCGGACGCCATCCGTGACTGCGACGGCACCGAGTTCCCGCAGGAGCTAAAGGACACCGGCGCAAAGATTTACGCCACCTATTACACTACCCGTAAGGACAACGCGTGGGCGAAGGCGAACCCCGACGAGACCCAGCAGTGCTACATCATGACCCCGTTCTACACCGCGGAGAACGGTGCGCTGACCATCCCTCTGATGACGGGCATCAGCCGCGAACTGATGAAGGTCAACGACCATGACGACATCACCCGCTGGTGGGAGGTCATCGACCGCACGACGGGTGAGCCCGTCTCCACCGCTGACTGGCATTACGATGCCGCCAGCGAGAGCGTTGTCATCGACGCCCCCGCCGCCTACCATGAGTATACGGTCAGCTTCCTGGCCTACCTGATTTGGGACCCCGTCCACATGTACAACTCGGTCATCAACGACTGGAAGGGCGTCGAACATCAGATTCCGTTTGATGTGCGCCAGCCCAAGACCCACGCCTACACGATGAAACGCCTGCGGGAGTATCTGGAAAGCCACCCTTACGTTAATGTCGTGCGCTTCACGACCTTCTTCCACCTGTTTACGCTGGTCTTTGACGAGCTGCGCCGCGAGAAGTACGTGGACTGGTACGGCTATTCGGCTTCTGTCTGCCCCTATATTTTGGAACAGTTTGAGAAGGAAGTCGGCTACAAGTTCCGCCCGGAGTTCATCATCGACCAGGGCTACTATAACAACCAGTACCGTGTGCCGAGCAAGGAATATAAGGATTTCCAGGCATTCCAGCGCCGCGAGGTCGCCGGGCTGATGAAGGAAATGACCGACATCGTCCACGCCTACGGCAAGGAAGCCATGATGTTCCTGGGCGACCACTGGATCGGCTGTGAGCCGTTTATGCCGGAATTTCAGCAGTCCGGCGTGGATGCCATTGTCGGCAGTGTCGGCAACGGCAGCACCCTGCGCCTGATTTCCGACATCCCCGGCGTCAAGTACACCGAGGGACGCTTCCTGCCCTACTTCTTCCCCGATACCTTCCACGAGGGCGGCGACCCTGTGCGCGAAGCCAAGGAAAACTGGGTCACCGCACGCCGCGCCATCCTGCGCAAGCCCATTGACCGCATCGGCTACGGCGGCTATCTGAAACTGGCCTGCGAGTTCCCGGAGTTCCTCGACTATGTCGAGAGCGTCTGCAACGAGTTCCGCGAACTGTACGAGAACATCAAGGGCACCACGCCCTACTGCGTCAAGACTGTGGCTGTGCTGAACAGCTGGGGGCAGCAACGCGCGTGGGGCTGCCACATGGTCCACCATGCGCTGTACCAGAAGCAGAATTACAGCTATGCGGGCGTGATCGAAGCGTTGTCCGGCGCACCGTTTGATGTGAGGTTTATCAGCTTTGACGATATCAAAGCCGACCCGAAGGTGCTGGACGGCATCGACGTCCTCATCAACGTCGGCGACGGCGACACCGCCCACACCGGCGGCAAGGTCTGGGAGGACCCGGATGTTTCCTCCGCCGTCAAGGGCTTTGTCCATCGCGGCGGCGGTCTGATCGGTGTCGGCGAACCCGGCGGTCACCAGTATCAGGGGCGCTATTTGCAGCTGTCCGCACCGCTCGGCGTGGAGAAAGAAACCGGCTTCACGCTTAACTACGACAAGTACAACTGGGACGAGCACCGTGACCACTTTATTCTGACCGACTGCCCCGACCATGACGTGGACTTCGGCGAGGGGAAGAAGAGCATCTTTGCGCTGGAAGGCACCGAGATTCTGATTCAGCGCGACAAGGAAGTGCAGATGGCCGCGCACGAGTATGGCAAGGGCCGCGGCGTGTACATCAGCGGCCTGCCCTACAGCTTTGTGAACAACCGCGTGCTGTACCGCGCTATTCTGTGGGCTGCCCACGATGAGGCCGACCTGCACAAGTGGTTCAGCACGAACTACAATGTCGAAGTACATGCCTACGTCAAGAACGGCAAGTATTGCGTGGTAAACAACACCTACGAGCCGCAGGATACCACCGTTTATACCGGCGATGGCAGCAGCTTCGACCTGCACATGGACGCGAACGAGATCAAGTGGTATAATCTGTAAAACAGACAAAGGCGTGCCGTGTTTGTGCGGCACGCCTTTACCTGCAAAAACAATGATAAGGGGTTTATTATGGATAAACGTCCCAATATTATCCTGCTTATGGCAGACCAGATGCGCGGCGACTGCCTGGGTATTGCCGGGCATCCGGATGTGAAAACGCCGTTTTTGGATGCCCTGGCCGCCGAGGGTGTGCGCTATGAAAACGCCTATTCCGCCTGCCCGACCTGCGTTCCCGCCCGCGCCACGCTGTATACCGGCATGTCCCAGGAGCACACGGGCCGCGTTGGCTACGAAGATTTGATCCCGTGGGAGTACCCCCACACGCTGGCCGGGGAACTGAGCAAGGCGGGCTACTATACCCAGTGCGTCGGCAAAATGCACGTCCATCCGCTGCGCAACAACCTGGGCTTTAACGATGTGCGACTGCATGACGGCTATCTCCATGCCTACCGCCGCCCCACCACGCCCAGTTATGAGGACCAGCGCGTGGCCGATGATTATTATTGGTGGCTCAAACAGCAGCTTGGCGTGGATGCCGACCCCGTGGACACCGGCCTTGACTGCAACAGCTGGGTCGTGCGCCCCTGGATCTACGAGGAAAAGTACCATCCTACCAACTGGGTCGCCAGCGAGTGCCGGGATTTCCTGCGCCGCCGTGACCGCTCGAAGCCGTTCTTTTTGATGGCCAGCTTTGTGCGGCCGCACCCGCCGCTGGATGCCCCGGAATACTACCTGAATTTGTACAAAGATAAGCCGCTGGCCGAGCCTTGGCGCGGCGACTGGAACGACTGCGTCCGCTGGGAGCGCGACGGCCACAGCTACCATGCCCAGACGGCACCCTCGGATGAGAGCTACATCCAGCAGCTGCGGGCGGGCTACTATGCGGCGATTACCCACATGGATCACCAAATCGGGCGCTTAGTCTCCGCGTTGGTGGAGGAACAGATTATGGACAATACGATTATTCTGTTTGTCTCCGACCACGGCGAGATGCTGGGTGACCACCTGATGTTCCAAAAAGCCAAGCCGTTTCAGGGCAGCATCCATGTGCCGCTGTTTATCTCCGGGCCGGAGCGTTATGTCGGCAAGCACGGCACGGTCCGCACCGATTTGGCCGAGCTGCGGGATGTTATGCCCACGCTGCTGGAACTGGCGGGCACACCGATCCCCGAAACCGTGGACGGCACGAGCCTGCTGCACCCTGTTGAGCGTGAATATCTGCACGGCGAGCATACGCTTGGCGAGGATTCCATGCATTTCATCCTGACAAAAGAGGATAAATACATCTGGTACTCCCAGACCGGGCGGGAGCTGTACTTTGATTTGCGCAACGACCCGCACGAGAACAAGAATGTGCTGGACGAACACCCAGCGCGCGTAGCCGAGCTGCGCGAACTTCTCATCAACGCACTGAAAAACCGCGAAGAGGGCTACACCGACGGCCACAGCCTGCTTGTGGGCAAAACACCCGTGACCGTATTGCAGCATACCGAGGTGCTATGAAGCAGCTTCAATTCCTGATAAAACCAGCCGCAGGCTACTGCAACATGCGCTGCCAATATTGCTTTTACCGGGATGAGCAGCAAAACCGCGTGAACCCCGAAGACTGCATGATGACGCGGGCGACTGCCGAGACGCTGATTCAGCGCTGCTTTGTGGAAATTGAGCAGGGCGGCTTTGTTTCGTTTGCCTTTCAGGGCGGGGAGCCAACCCTGGCCGGGCTGGATTTTTTCCGCTTCTTTACGCAGACGGTGCGAAAGTACAACCAGAAGCGCGTCACCGTACAGTACGCCATCCAGACAAACGGCCTTGCCATTACCGAGGAATGGGCTGAATTTTTCAGCAAAGACCATTTTCTCGTGGGCATCAGCTTGGATGGCACCCCGGATGTCCATGATGCCCTGCGCCCGGACGCACAGGGGAACGGGACATGGGATAAAATCACGCAGACGATCAAACTGCTGCGCCGCTGCGGCGTGGAGTGCAACCTTTTGTGTGTCGTCACCAAGCGGCTGGCCAAAAAGGCGGAGCGCGTGTATAAATCCATGAAAGCCACGGGGGTGCGCTATTTGCAGTTCATTCCCTGTCTGGACCCGTTGGATACGCCGCAAGGGCAGCAGAACTACTCCTTAACACCGGAGCTGTACGCGCAGTTCCTGTGTGCCATGTTTGATGCCTGGTATCGGGACTGGAAAACCAGCACCTATATCAGCATCCGTTTGTTTGAGGATTATATTCATCTGCTTATGGGCAGCCCTGCGGGGACCTGCTCCACGACCGGTACTTGCGGTGCCTATATGGTTGTGGAGGGTAGCGGTGCCGTGTACCCGTGCGACTTCTTCTGCCTGGATGCCTATAAACTTGGAACTGTGCAAAACGACACCCTGCAATCGCTGCTTACCGGCAAGAAAATGCAGACATTTATCACAGACGGCTGGCAGATCCCCGCAGAGTGCCGGCAGTGCAGATGGATCCGCCTGTGCCGCGGCGGCTGCAAGCGCGACCGCAATGCTACCGACACTGCGCAGCGCAGTTACTACTGCAAAGCCCTGCAAAAGTTTTTTGCCTATGCGGAACCGCGCCTGTGCGAGATGGTCCGCGCCGTTCAAATGTACCGCTGAAAAGGAGACAGATTCTATTGGACAAGAAAAATAAATACTGGCAGCTGTTTCTCTCTACCTTTAAGTTGAGCGCCTGCACCTTCGGCGGCGGCTTCGTCATTATCCCCCTGATGCGCGAGCGCTTCGTGAAAGAACTGCGCTGGATCGAGGAAGAAGAAATGCTGGACCTGACGGCGATTGCCCAATCCAGCCCCGGCTCTATTGCCATCAATGCCTCGATTCTGGTGGGCTACCATGTGGCAGGCATCCCCGGTGCGCTGATTACCGTGGTGGGGGCAGCCTTGCCGCCGCTTATCATCATTTCCATTATCTCCGCGTTTTATCAGGCGTTCCGCTCCAACAAGTATGTGAGTATGGCGATGGCCGGTATGCTGGCCGGTGTGGCGGCGGTTGTCTTTGATGTGGTCATCAATATGGCGTGGCCCATCCTGAAAAAGAAGCGCTGGCTGCCCATCGCGGTCATGCTGGCGGCTTTTTTGGCGACCCGTTTCTTCTCGGTGAATATCATTTTAATTATTTTGGTCTGCGGTGTCATCGGCGCACTGGATACTCTGTATCTGCAAAAGCGGGAGGACGACAAATGATCTACCTGGAACTGTTCTGGAGCTTTTTCCAAATCGGCCTGTTCAGCATCGGCGGCGGCTATGCGGCCATGCCCCTGATTCAAAACCAAGTCGTGGATATTCACCCCTGGCTGACGATGACGGGCTTCGCGGACATTATGGCCATTGCCGAAATGACCCCCGGCCCCATCGCCGTAAACGCTGCTACGTTTGTTGGTATTCAGGTGGCGGGTCTGCCGGGGGCACTGATTGCCACGATCGGCTGTATTTTCCCGTCCTGCGTCATCGTCATGACGCTGGCCTACGTGTATTACCGTTTCCGCGGTCTAAGCGTTATGCAGGGCATCCTGGCCGGGCTGCGGCCTGCTGTTATTGCCATGATCGCTTCCGCTGGCATCTCCCTGTTGTGCATGGCCCTGTACGGGCAGCGCACTTTCCCGGCTGATTTGGGCAGCATGGATCTGATTGCCCTGGCTGTTTTCCTTGTGGGCTTCTTTATTCTGCGTAAGTGGAAGCCCAGTCCCATCAAGGTCATGGCGGGTGCTGCCATGGCCGGTGTCGTGCTGTACAGCATCGCGGCATAAACAAAAACTGAGAGGATATTTTATGATGAATGAGATTTTAGCCGCCTGGCGGTGGAACGGTTCGGTGTCCGAGCCGGTTCCCTATGGCGAGGGGCATATCAACCAGACGTATGCCCTCACGGTAACGTCTGCGCAGGGCGCAAAGCGCTACATCCTGCAAAAGATCAACACCGATACCTTCAAGGACCCCGCCGGCTTGATGGAAAATATCTGCGGCGTAACGGATTTTCTGCGTGAAAAAGCTAAACAGCGCGGGGCTGACCCTGCGCGTGCCACGCTCCATGTAGTGCCTACTGCGGCAGAAAAGCCTTATTACCAAGCCGCCGATGGCAGCTGCTGGCGTGTCTATGATTTTGTGGAGAACACCGTCTGCTTGCAGCAGGTGCAATCTGCCGAGGATTTTTACCAAAGCGCCGTTGCGTTCGGCAATTTCCAGCATCAGCTTGCCGCTTATCCGGCCCACACCCTCCATGAGACGATCCCACACTTCCACGACACACCCAAGCGCTTCGCTGATTTCCAGCGCGCTGTAGCCGAGGACCGCATGGGCCGCGCCGCCCAGGTGCGGCGCGAGATCGAGTTTGTCTGCGCCCGCGAAGCTGATTATCATGTGATGGTGGATCTGCTGGCGGCGGGCAAGCTACCGCTGCGCGTCACCCACAACGATACCAAGCTGAACAATATCCTGCTCGACAAAACGACGGGGGAGGGCCTTTGCGTCATCGACCTTGACACCGTCATGCCGGGCCTTGCCGCCAATGACTTCGGCGATTCCATCCGCTTCGGTGCCAACCATTGCGCCGAGGATGAAGCTGACCTCTCGAAAGTGAATTTTAGCATGGAACTGTTTGAAATTTACACCAAGGGCTTCTTGCAGGCAGCAGGGGAGGCGTTCACGCCTTTAGAGAAACAGACCCTGCCCTGGGGCGCCAAGCTGATGACAATGGAATGCGGCATGCGCTTCCTCTCCGATTATCTCGAGGGAGACCACTACTTCCACATTAACTATGAACAGCAGAACCTTAACCGCGCCCGCACCCAGTTCAAGCTGACCTCCGGCATGGAAGAAAACTGGGATGCTATGCAGAAAGTAATTGAGAAATACTGCTGATAAAAACCTGATACCCCCTTCTCATTCTGCGTTTTGCGTAAAGCAAAATCGCGGTTTCTCCTTTTTATAACGCCCGCGCCTGACAAGCGCGGGCGTTTTCTGTTCTATACAGAATAAAGTCGTCGGCACAGCTTTGCAACGCAGATTTATTGCGAAGGTTGTGTAGGGTCAATCGGGTGTCAGCAAATTGGTGATTTTCTCGCAGTCCTGGGAAGTGTAGCCCCACAAAATCGAACTGAGAACCTCAATAGCTTCATCCCGGTGAACATAGTAGGTGCGCAGAGAAATGGAGATACCCTTTGTTTCGAGCAACTGCAAAATTGCACCCGCATTCTCGCACTGCTGCGGGGAGAGATAGGCATAGTACAAAATCCAGTAATAAAACTCGCCCTTTTTGTGTTTGCGGCGCATCAGGTCAATCGCGGTGTCGATGATCTGCATCATTTTTTTGCTGCGTTCCAAGGCGCGGGCATAGCTTTCCAGCCGGTTGCCGCCCTTGTTGACCTCGCTGTCAACAAACAGTGCGTCCGTGGACAGCCCATATTCGGCCTTGAATTCCTCTTGCAAATCGAGATCTGATACTTCCAAATTCCACATGACATCCCGGTACTTCCTCAAAAGCGTCCGTGTGTCATGGTAATGCGGGGATACATTGGATTTCTGTCTTTTGAATGGCATAAAAATACTCCCTGTTTTTGTTTGTCGAAAGAATTCTTTCAATTACTAAACAGAGAGGAATTAACGATTTTGACGCATAATTTGCAAAGAAAAAAGAAAAAATCCACATTAGAATCGCAAATCATGACAATTCCAATGCTGTTTGAATTAAGAATTTTTGTTTACAGGAAAAATTGTAGCCCATTGATTTTATGTATCGGTTTTTTTATTCCTTAATTATATTATATCAGAATTGATATCCATTATGAGATTGCCGAATGAATAGCTTTGGCAATTCCTCGCCAAAAACGAGATGGAATTACCACTGCCATACGCACATTCTGACAGTACATACTCCACATAAATGGGCTTGTACTGAAGAATTTGCGTGTGTCAATTTTCAATTCGACAAGATTCTTTATCGCTGTCGTTCACCACCAGTATTCCCATCGAAGAAAAAATGATGGGAGTACAGAAATGATAAAAAGGAACGATGGCATATCCAAAGATGATATATGCCAAAACCAATTTACTGCTTATGTGGTTTTGGCAGTAAAACGAAAACGCCAATCTTACATAAAGAAGAAACAGAGAGAGCATGAAAAAGAAACCAGAACTAAAAAGGAGGCAGAACAATCCGAATTTAGAACCGCCGGGTATGATATGTGGAGCAGAATGGAGCCACAAAATGAAAACCTGATTGTTGCTATGCAGCGATTAAGTTTCAAAGAGCGTTTTGTTGTCACGGAGTATGTCCTGAAAGGAAAGCCCTTTAAGGAAATTGCTCAAGAAACGGGACTCAAAGAAAAAGCAGTGGCATCTGCTTATTATAGAAGTATTAAAAAGCTGCGAGCCAAAATGGGGGATGTAAAATGACTTTTATGGAACTGTTACTTTCAGCCAAATTGGGAAGTACATCGGCCTTTGAGGAACTGTTTGCGAGGTACAAAAAACTTTTACGAAAATATTCCGTAGTAAACGGTATATTCGATGAGGATTTGTATCAAGAGCAGTGCGTATTGTTTGCACACTGCATCGAAATTTTTGATATGAACCGCTAATAGGAAATCTCCGCCACATTTTATGATGTGACGGAGATTTTTTTGAAAAAAGAAAGCATCTATAGGCTTGAAGCAAACAATAAACGTGCCGCGATAGCCTGATTTGACGCTTTTACAGGTAGTTGCGAATGGAATATCTGCATGATTCCATAGGATCAAATCGCTTTGTCGTCAGGCTCTTCATATTTGTTTTCGCGTGCAATATCGCTTTTGAAGCGGATGCACCGCACGTGACCGAGACGTTCCACAAGGAAACAGTAAGGGCGGATGCCATCGTCGATTTCCAGAATCTCATAGGGCAATAGCTGCATAGAGAGCAACTCTGCCAAAGAATGATTTTTGATTTGCTTTGCAAATTCCATTGCCGTGTAAGGGGAGTTTCCCTCATACCGCACCGCATAGCGGCTGGGGTGGGGGAAAAACGAGATCCCGTTGGCCGCAAGCATACTTTCACCCACCTCAATTTCCGGGGAACGGAAGTGGTAGATCCGCAATGTGGGCGGCATACGCCGCTTAGGACACCATTTCGGTACATTTACCTTGGGGTCATCAGAGCGAAAGATGATGATCTTTTTGCCGCCGGTGCAGTATTTTGTGTTCGGTTTCATGCGCCGACCGTGAACTATTTTCGTTTCAGACCCGGCGTGGAGTTTGCAGTCCGGGCAGTAATAACATTTGAATCTGCGTACTTTTTCTTCATACATAGTCGAATTTCACCTCTTATCCTGCCAAAAGAAGCCGTGGCAGCAAAACGCCGCCACGGCTATCGTCAAATCATACTGCGAACATTCAACCCTTTACGCACACGCGGCCAGCGTTTGTCGGCGCGGGTTGAGGACCGCG
>ERZ1034913.442-NODE-442-length-34142-cov-37.597383_pt1 | contig 34142 bp, 36 predicted proteins | sample MGYA00520697_ERZ1034913 | MGnify/ENA primary metagenome ERZ1034913 (study PRJEB33766, sample SAMN09781786) | gut metagenome | biome: gut microbiome | host: Homo sapiens | place: Madagascar | study: EMG produced TPA metagenomics assembly of the PRJNA485056 data...
GAAAGATTTATCAGATAGGCTGCAACTTCTCGTCGAAGACGGGAACCATTGATGGATGGAAAATGAAGTAGATAATTTGCAAGAATTACCCGAAGATGTAGTGATGTGGCTTTGTTAAGAATGAATCTTCTTTACATTAGCTTGCCTGAGATTCTCGTATTTCCAGACGCTTATTATTTCTTTGAGAATATCGTAAATATGAAGAGAGACAGGAACTTGTTGATAATCAGATGCTTGTGATTTCTTGACAAGATGGTGGCGATGAGGAAAATCTATAGTTGTACGATTATAACCCCTATAGTTGTACAATCATAACTCTATAGTCGTACAACCATAGCATGTATAGTCGTACAACTATAGCATGTATAGTCGTACAACTGTAACTTTATAGTCGTACAACTATAGGTCTTATTCTTAATAGAGAGCAGAAAACGGGGATTTCCAGCCTTTCAAATCCCTCGTTTTTGTCGCTAGATTCCAAACTTGTAAGTATATGAATTTTGAGTATAAATTTTGACGGGAGGTTGGGTATTCTCCTTTCACACTTAATAAGTTGATTAGCTGAGATGAAGATTAGGTTGTGAAAGGAGAATAGAAACAAGGAAACCAAGCGTAAGGTCTAGCATCCGTTTTGTCATTTGGTACATTCAGAATGGCATTTCATACAAGACAAGTTTGGATATTTGGCGGATTGAAATAATCTTCTTACTTTTGCACTTGTAATCGGGAAGCGATGGAAAAGAAAGAATCGTGGAACGAGGAACATGAAGTATAACCCTTTTAATATATAATAAGGTATGAAGAAGGTGGTCCTTTGGATAGTTTGTTGAGAACACATGCACTCGTTAGCAAGGTGGTTAGAAACCTAGACGGAGAGGTTGTAGCCAATAATTTTGAGTGGAAGGCGAACACGGCGCCTTTCGGTAAAGTGTACTTTAATTTGTAAAGCCGTTTAAGGATATAGGCATTGAGGTTGTCATGGATTGGAAATGTGGAAGCATTATCTTTTTCAGCAGTGGCAAACTTCAATGCCTTTTTGGTGGAAATTTCATAAAAGTAAGCCTGTTGGAAGAAATAATAGAGGAAAAGTTTGGCGGTATCAAAAAGATTTCTTACTTTTGCAATAGAGTTATGAGTGAACGGAAAAGAACGGGCACGATGAAGGCTCTAGTGAATGAGCGTATTGAACGTTATCTTGCGATAGAAATGTGGAAGTTTCAAAGTCTGCTAACGATAAATAGGCAATGATGCTCACGTCTAAGGATTATTGTATCTTTTTCTCTATGGAAGAAGATGTTAATATACTCTATGGCGTGGGCTATTGCATTATTACTTGCTGACGGGTCCTTCCACAACCTCTATCCGGTAATAAGCAATAGTCCCACGCTTTTTCATTGAAAACTTAATGACCGATAGCTACTTCTGGGAACAAGTCAGCGATGTAAATGGTAAATATGGATAGTCAATTTATCGTATTCAATACAAAGACGGAACTCTTAAGATTAGATGTTTCCAAAATTGTTTATTTCGAAGGAGATGGCAATTATACACAGATTGTTACTATTAACAAGCTGAAGGCTGTTGTTTGTCTGAATTTGACTCAGATGGAGAAGTACTTGGCAGAGCATCTTGTAGATTGCAAGAGTATTTTTATGCGAGTGGGTAAGCGCTTTATCATCAACACAGGCTACATCTATCAGGTCAATACGCAAAAGCAACAGTTGATATTATCCGATTATGAGCATTTTGCTTTTGCTTTAGGTATTTCTAAGGAAGCCTTGAAGCAAATGAAGGATTTACTCATAACTAAAAAATAAACTAGTCAAGCAAAGAATTTTATGGAATTAATCATTGGACGTGATGCTAGTACATCTCAATTGAGAATAACAATGGGACAACAATCCAAGACTTTTGGGGTTGCTGGAAGTGTTCCTATGACTGTGAGCCGTCAACACTGTAGTTTGACCATTAATCCAGATGGTTCTTATAGAATTACGAATCTAAAACCTCAGAACGTTACTTTTGTCAATGGAGTGGAAATAATGGCAAAGACTATCATGGAAAAGGATAAAATAGAACTTGGTCCAAGCAAATTTTTGGTTAGTTGGGATTGGATAAAGAGTTTTGTTCCTCAAATGGTAGATTTTCGTCCATTGCAGCGTGTTTGGGAAGAATATGATGAACATAAACTTGATCAGCAAATTGCTGACCGCAAGTTTAATTCTCTTCGTGGCATTACTGGTTTGATTACTATGGGAGCCATCGCTTTGAGTATCATTTTCCCAGAATTTAGAGAGACTCCTCTTTATATAGGTTTGTATCTCTTAGGTATTTTGATTTCTGTAGGCTTTACTGTAAAAGCATATAAGGATTCTTCTAAAGGACCGTTAAGGCAGAAGCAGTTGACTGAAGAGTTTCAGCAGCATTATGTTTGTCCTCATTGTCATCACTTCCTGGGCTTTCTGTCTTATGGAGTTTTAATGCAGAATGAGGCTTGTCCTTATTGCAAGGCTAAAATTAAAAAGTGATTTTGTACAATAGAAGATAGGTTTTGTGTAATGAGCACAAAAAAAGTACCTATCTATTTGTTATTTCACTATATTTGCATCAGTTGTAATTTTAAAAAGTATGATTATGGCACAGAATGAAGAAACATTGTATTTCGATAATATACATCCTGAAGTAAGACAGGAAAGTAAAGATAAAACTCAGAACGCTGCTGATAAGGCAACTTGGAAGAAAGTAGCGGTAGGTGGTGCTGCTGGTATCTTGTTAGGTGCAAGTGCTATGTATGCCACAGATGCCTTTGCTGCAAATACAGAAGAAACTCCCGATACAAAACCGGAAGGGGAGAATCCTTCGCAAGATGCTGCTGCAGCTAATGATAATGCCTCTATCAAGGTAGCTGAAAGTCATGATGAGCAGAGCTTTAAGGAGGCATTCGATGCCGCTAGAGCCGAAGTTGGTCCTGGTGGCGCTTTCCATTGGCATGGTAATATCTATAGTACTTATACCGAGGACGAGTGGAACAATATGACAGATGCAGAAAAGAACGACTATGCTGAGGCTGTAAAGCCAGAAGTACGTGCAGAAGAAATGAATGCAGCTCCTCATCAAGCAGAAGATGTAGCTATAGTATCTCATTCTTCTCATGCAGGCCAGGATGTATCTGTTGCTCACAATGACGCAAATTTGCATCAGGCAAGTGATGTGCAGGTGGCTGATGGCCAAAATGCAGATGTTCATTTGGTTAATGCGGGTGAAGTGCAGCTTGCTGATGGCTCCATGGCTACAGTGGGTGTTTTCGACGTGGATGGTCAGGAAGTGAGTGTGGTAGATTTTGATCAAGATGGAAATCCTGATGTTGCGATTTGTGATGCCAATGGCAATGGAAGTATTGACGTTGGTGAAGCAGTTGATTTGCATACAGGACAAGTGATTACTCCAAGTGGTAGTGATTTCGCTGATGCCGGAGTTGATGATTCTGCTGATTCAAATCTCCAAACTGCATCCTTGGAGAATCCTGATGTTGCTCCTGATATGCCAGACTATATGTCTGATGCTGATATTCAGATGGCATAAACATTGATTAAAATAGATGGTAGCAATGGAAATTAAAAGAATCAAATGTCCGAGTTGCGGTGTATTGCTTGACGTGAGAAATTCTCAAAACGAAGCGGTTAAGGTGATTACTTGTCCTCAATGTAAAACTCAGCTGAGAGTGATGTTCTCACAGCAACATGCTGCAACTCCGCAATCTTTTGGGGAAACAGAATATGTTGGTAACAGCAATGGTGAGACTCAGTATGTGAATCGAGATAATGGAGAAACTTGTTACGTGGGGTATTCCTCTTCTTCTTCTCAATCTGATGAAACAATCCTTGCAGGCAAGAAAGAAGAGGTTACTCCTGGTTATTTGCTCTATGGTGGTCAGAAGTATCCGTTAGGGTTCGGTAGTAATGTAATAGGCCGCAAGGCTACTACTTCGCAGGCAACTGTACAGATAGTTACTGATGATAGATATATGAGCCGTCAGCATCTTGCCATCCTGGTAATTAAGGCTTCTACGGACAAGGTTAGGGTGGTGGTGTCTAACTACCATAATAAAAATGCCAGTTATGTGAATGGACAATTATTGAACGAGGGTGACCAGCTCGTCTTGTCAGAAGGAAGTATCATCAAGATGGGTAACACAACCGTTGTTTATCATCAAAAATAATGCTAACAATGAGAATCAAGATATATCAGCCTTTAGCTATCCATGAGTTGGGTAAGAGGGCGAATCAGGAAGATAGCATCTATCCAATAGAGGGCAAAGCAACGGAGAATGACCGCTTGTTCTTGCTCTGTGATGGTATGGGTGGACATGAGCATGGCGAGGTGGCAAGCCAAAGTATTTGCAAAAGTCTTTCTTCGTTTTTGTTGCAGCATGCAGTTGCTTCCGAAGGCTTGGAAGATAAGTTGCTGTCTGATGCTTTGGCGTATGCCTACGAAGAACTGGATAAACTGGCTATTGCGGGAGATTCCCGTCAGATGGGAACAACTTTAACTTTGCTGTATTTTCACAGTAATGGATGTACGGCAGCTCACATTGGAGATAGTAGAATATACCATCTCCGTCCATCTTCGCATACCATATTATATAAGAGTCGTGACCATTCCCTGGTGTATGATCTTTATCAGGCTGGTGAGTTGACCTATGAGGAGATGAAGACATTTCCACAGAAAAATGTCATCACCCGTGCGATGATTGCTAGAGACAGAAATCATCCAAAACCTGATGTTATCCATATTTCAGATATTCAGCCAGGTGATTACTTCTACATTTGTTCTGACGGCATGTTGGAACAGATGGAGGATGAGGAGCTGTTGGATGTCTTCTCTGCGAATGTGCGTGATGAAGAAAAGCGACAGATGCTGATTTCAGAAACCTCAGATAATAAAGATAATCACTCAGCTTATATTGTACATATCAAGGAAGTAAATCATGAAGAGGCTGATGTGAGTCTTGTGAATGAAGAGCCTACGGCGAAATGCAATGCTTTGAATATTAAGCCTGATGTGGAAGAGGTAAGTGCTTCTCCTGATGTTGAAATCGTTAAGCCTGCTGGTACACCACCGCCTGTTCCTGATAGTGTGATAGTTGAAATGGTGAATAAGCAGAAAAGAAAGAAATCTCTCTTCATTGCCTTTGTTGCCTTAGTGGTATTGGCTGCTGTTGGTATGGCTGGTTATGGCTACTATAGCAAGCATAAAACAGAGGCAGCTTTGCTGGATTCTCTTTATGAGGATTCTATGGTGACTGTGAAAGAGCTTAATAGCCAGCAAAAGACAAAGACTGATACAACAAAACAAGATTCTATAAAACAAGATACAACAAAGAATGGACAAAATAAATAATCAAAACATGCTCCAAGTAGGAACCATCCTACACGGAACTTACAAGATAGAAAGCTACTTAGCATCAGGTGGCTTCGGCAATACCTATTTTGCAAAGAACATCGAGTTTGATGAGACTTATGCCATCAAAGAGTTCTTTGTAAAGGGGGTGTGCCAGCGTGATGGTAATAGCACTACCATTAGCGTAAGCAATGCCGAGAATACCAATAGCTTTGAGCAACAGCGAGAGAAGTTCAAGAAAGAAGCTCGCCGACTTCGTAGTCTCAGTAATCCTCATATAGTCAAGGTCTATGACCTTTTTGAGGAGAATGGTACTGCGTATTATGTAATGGATTATGTGGATGGAGAAAATCTATCTGCACGTTTGAAGCGTACTAATGCACCTTTGGCAGAGTCTGAGGTTCGCAATTACTTGAATCAGATATTGGATGGTCTTGAGGCAATCCATAACGAAGGTATGTTTCATCTTGACATCAAGCCTGCTAATATCATGGTGGATAGTCATGATGTGGTCAAGTTGATTGACTTTGGTGCAAGTAAGCAGCAGAGTACGGTAGGTGGTGCCACGATGAGTACTGGCATCAGTTATACAAATGGCTATGCCCCTAGTGAGCAAATGGCGCAAAGCTATGATAAGTTCGGACCATGGACAGACTTCTATGCCCTTGGTGCAACCGTGTATAAGTTACTCACCAACCAAGACCCACCATCTGCTACTGACCTTTCTGAAGACGAGACAGAGGACAAGCATCTTGCCCTCCCAATGTCTAATATCTCTGGGGAAATGAATAGGTTGGTGGTTTGGATGATGCAGGTGAATAGGTTGAGAAGACCGAAGAATGTAGGGGAAATCAGAGACTTCTTACAGCAGTCTTCTGCTGCTCCAACTTCAAATAATGAAGATACAAAGACGTATAGTGGCTCAAATCTGTCTTCTGCTAATTCTGATGACGAAAAGACAATATGTATTGGTGAAGTCGAGAATACAAAAATAGCAGATAATAATCAAGGAGTAAGTAACTCTAAGAAAACAAATAGTCGTGTACTCCGTTATTTGTTGATAGTTGGGTTGTTATTCGTAATATGTTTACCAGTTGGTTATTATAGCTATAAAACAATTTGCGAAAATAAAGCTTTTGAAAAGGCTTTTACATCTCAAAGTATAGATGAGGTTAATCGTTTTATAAACGAATATAGTAACATGACGGATGAGCATCGAAAAAAAATAAATGCAAGGATTTCGTATTTACAAAACCAGCAATATACAAAGCAGATAATAGATAATTTGGTATCTAATATGGTGTATGTTGAAGGTGGGACTTTTATGATGGGAGGAACAAATCCTCATGATTGGGAAGAAACAAAACCGGTTCATCAAGTGACATTGTCTAGTTTTTATATTAGTAAATATGAGGTAACTCAAGAAGAGTGGAAGGCAGTTATGGGAAATAATCCTTCTCATTTTAAAGGAGATAAAAGACCTGTAGAACAAATTAATGTGGGGCAAGATAAATACTCGGATTGCTTGGAATTTATTAAGAAATTGAATAAAATGACAAATAGAAAGTTTAGACTTCCTACGGAGGCGGAGTGGGAATACGCTGCTCGTGGTGGAAATATTGGTCAAGGTTATAGTTATTCTGGTGGTAATAATATTTCAGAAGTAGCTTGGTGGCATGGAAATAGTGGTGGAAAGACTCATGATGTAGGCTTGAAACAACCGAATGAATTAGGGCTTTTTGATATGACAGGAAATGTTCGTGAATATTGTTCTGATTGGGCTGCTTCTTATTCTGCATCTTCCCAAGTAAACCCGAAAGGTCCACAAAGAGGAGAGAAGGGACGTGTTTTCCGTGGTGGAGATTGGGCTGTGGATGAGTATTACTGTAGTGTAGCTTATCGAAGTGTAGGGATATTGGAAGGTTATCTTGGTTCTGAGTTTGGCTTTAGATTGGTGATGGAGCCATAAGTCAAGGTAAAAGGTATGTGATAATATTAATTCTAAATAGTAAGTTATGTCAGCTATATATAATAAATATCAAATAAAGAATATCGTTAATTCTTGGTGGGTGGAAGTTGTTCCAACAGGCTTCTCTTCATTATTTTCATCTAAGTCAAAATATGAATTTCATATTAATGGAAGAGTTACTACTGTAGAAGAGAGTTTTGGTGATGAGCTGCTCCTTTATAAAGAAATTACGGGTTTATTAAACTGTTCTAAATACATAGACATTTATAAAAATGATTTAAAATATTTGTATTCAGATGAATTTCAAGCGTATATAGATGCTGCAAATAGAATGTCCTTAACGGAGTGTAGTTATGTTTCTTTTACATTAGAAGGGGGGTGTGATAAGAAAAAGTATTACTATAATGGTAAGGGTTATTATATAAAGCAGATATGTTGTTATGGATTTTCTGAGTCCTTGACTATCTATGATTGGAATTCTGAAAAAAGTATAGAACCAAATAATCCGTATATGTTTAGAAGAGTTTTTCTTATGTTTTTAAGAATGTATTTTCTTTACACCTTATGTCATTATGGTTCAATGCGTAAAGGCTATTTTTGTATTTCAAATATTCGCCAAATAGTAGATTTTTGTTCAGAGAATAATATGGTAAGATTGGTGTAGTGTTGGATTAAAATAATAGAGGAAACATGAATAATCCGAGTGAGAAACTGAGAAATATGCGTTTGGATTTATCACCTTATCTGTTTCATTTTACAGATAGTTTAGAAACGCTATTGGTGATTTTAGGCGAGTGTTGCTTGAAATCAGAAAAAGGTTATATCTGTTTTACAGAAACCCCTTTGTGCATGATGTTGCCAATGTTGGATTATATGAGTAAAACAAAGAAACCAATATTGGGAAAATATGGAATTGGTTTTAAGCGTGATGCTCTTATTGAAAAACATGGAGCTCGTCCTGTCATGTACTGTGATATTTTAGAGCAATTCGATATAGGACAAGATATACATTGGCTATATGAAGAACTAGATGTGAAAAAGCACGATTTTCAATGGCTTCGTGAATGGAGAATTAAAGACGAATTTGATTTCTCGAAAGTTGATAGAAATGATATGGTTGTTGTAGTCGAAAAACAAAAAGACATAGAACTTTGTGGCTATTATGTTGATAATATACAACCATATTATGATGACGATGGGAAATTGTTTGATGCTGATTTTGACATTAAACGCCTTTATCGGTGTGTGGCTTTGGATGAATTGCAAAACAAAATAAAAGAAGATGTTGTAGGTGATTATGAACTTATGGCTATAATAGAAAAAGAAGGACTAGACGAAATAATAGAAATGTAATGAATAATATTGATAAAGCAAAAGAATACGCCGAGAGGAAGGTTACCGAAGCGTTAAGTCAAGTTGTAGCTGATGCTTATATGGCAGGTTACAATGCTGGCTATCAAGATGGTATCGATAAGGTTGTTAAGGATTCTGTATCGGAAGAGACTGAGTTTGTTGACTTAGGACTTCCGAGTGGAACATTATGGGCTTCGGATTATGTAAAAGATGGGGATGAGGTGCTGTTCTTACCATATTCTGAAGCTCTGAAATATGATATTCCGACAAAAGAGCAAGTTGATGAACTTCGAGAGTATTGTGAAATCAGTATAAAGTACGATGAAGACGATAACTATGTTCATATAGTACTTGGTCCTAATGGAAATTCAATTGTATTTAAAGGACATGGTTATAAAACTTTTGCTGAGTTGAAAGATACTAAGACGGCATATTTTTGGCAAGTATATAATAGCGACAAACCAAAAGCTGTTTTTGTTCCATACCCAAGTGCTCCCTATATAAATGCGGTATATCTGTTTCCTGGTTATAGGATACCAATATGGACAGTTAAAAATAAGAAGTTATGAAACAACTACAAAATAACGCCATTCTCTTCAAAGGCAAATACAGACTAGAAAAGGTCCTAGGACAAGGAGGTTTCGGTATTACATATAAGGCAATAATGAAAGAAACCGTCTCGGGTTCTTTGGGTAATATGGAGGTCGATGTACCTGTGGCAATCAAGGAGTTCTTTATGAAGGACACTTGTGAGCGAGAGGAAGAAACGGGGAAGATAATCGTTCCTTCTCAGGGAAATCGTGCCTTGGTAGAGTTATATCGCAAGAAGTTTGTTAAGGAAGCAAAGAACCTTGCACAGATGAATCATCCTCATATCGTTAAAGTAGTAGATGTGTTTGAGGAAAATGATACGGTCTATTATGTGATGCAATATTTGAGTGGTGGCTCGTTGTCTGATTGTGTGAAGCAGCATGGTGCTTTGGATGAGGCTATAGCCATTAAGTATATCCAACAAATAGGTTCGGCATTGGAGTATATGCATCAAAAGCATATTTGTCATTATGATGTAAAGCCAAGCAATATCCTGCTTGATGACAAAGGTGGTGCTATACTAATTGACTTTGGAATCTCAAAAGGCTATACAGAAGAAGGGCATCAGACTAGTTCTACTCCCGTAGGAATTAGTGCTGGCTATGCACCTTTGGAACAGTACCAACAAAGTTTGCAGGATTTCTCTCCTGCTACAGATGTTTATGGACTTGCTGCAACTTTGTTCTATTTGCTTACAGGTAAGAATCCTCCTGAAGCTAGTATTGTCTTGAATGAGGGAATTGGAGATAAGCCTATAGGTATTTCTGATACAGTTTGGCACGCTATAGAGCAAGGTATGAATCCTCGAAAAAAGGATAGAGTGCAGACTGTTGAGGCTTTTTTGAAGTTGTTGGGTGGACAGGACTGTATGAAAGAAGAAAACAAGGAAGATACCTTGTATTTTGAAAATAGTAAAGAAGATGAACAGACTGTGATAGTTGGAGCATCAAACAGCGTAATTGAAGAAAACGATGAAATTGAAGCCGAAGATGATAAAAAGCGTTCTTTAAGAAAAGTAGGTTTGCTTGTATTAGCCGTCATAATGCTTTGGGGGATTTATTGTATTCGTCAATGTCAAATGGAAGAAGCAACAGAGAAAAAATTATATGAGGAAGCAGTGGAACAGGCAAAACAAAAAGCTAAAAGCCAGGAAGAAGGGGGCCAAAAGGAATTAAAACAGTTAGACCTATTGGATGAATCGCAAGGTAGTGGGTATGATGTAGTTGAAGAAATGCCGTCTTTTCCTGGTGGGCAGACTGCTTTGATGTCTTATTTGAATAGTCATATAGAGTATCCTGTGGTAGCTCAGGAGAATGGAGTCCAAGGTCGTGTGATTATTAGTTTTGTAGTTGAGGCTGATGGTAGAATTGACGAGGCTGAAGTTGCTCGTTCTGTAGATCCATCTCTTGATAGAGAGGCTTTGCGTGTGGTAAAATCTATGCCAAAATGGATTCCGGGTAAGCAAAATGGAGAATGTGTGCGAGTAAGATATAGTGTACCTGTAGTTTTTAGAGTAGAATAGAAAAAATGAAACAGTTAGGAAATAATGCATTGCTTTTAAATGGCAAATACAAAATTGAGCGAGTGCTCGGTCAAGGTGGTTTCGGAATCACCTATTTGGCTAAGCAGAAGGTTTCTGTAGCAGGTGCCTTGGGTACGATTGATGCAGAAATCGAAGTGACAATTAAGGAATTCTTTATGAAGGAACTCTGTAATCGTGATGAAGCATCATCAATGGTGACGGTTCCTTCTACAGGAAGTGCAAATTTGGTGGAGAAGTTCCGCCAGAAGTTTATCAAGGAAGCGAAGAATATCTCTAAGTTGACTCATCCTCATATTATAAAGGTGTTGGATGTGTTTGAGGAGAATGGTACCGCTTACTATGTCATGGAGTACATCGATGGTGGCTCTTTGTCGGATTTGATAGAGAAGAAAGGTTCTTTATCGGAAGATGAAACCTTGAAATATACGAGACAGATAGCATCTGCCTTGCAGTATATCCATGCTCATAATATGAACCACTTGGATGTGAAGCCTGGCAATGTCTTGTTGCGACAGAATGGGGATGTTGTATTGATTGACTTTGGAATGTCCAAGAATTATGATATGGCTGGTGAACAGACCACGAGTAGTCCTATTGGAGTGAGCGTAGGCTATGCTCCAATAGAACAATCTCGTGTGGGAGGATTGGAAATGTTCTCTCCGGAAACAGACATATATTCTTTGGGAGCTACAATGTTCAAGATGTTGACAGGTCAAACTCCTCCTGAGGCAACTGTAGTCTTTGATGAAGGCTTGCCAGAGTTGCCCAGTTGGGTTAGTGAGAAAACTAAGCAGATAATAAAGACATCTATGCAACCGAGAAAGCAAGAACGCTATCAAAACATAGGTGACTTTATAAAAATGTTAGATATGGAGCAACCTTATGTTTCTTCTGTTCATATGGAGAATAAAATAGATACAGCAAGTGAGGAAACTGTACTTAGGGCATCTGTGGAAAATTTAGGACCTTATTTTAGAGATGAAAATAAGCAGCAACCTAAAGCTTCTTCATTAGGGAATCATTTGTATGATAATATTCCTAAGCGTAAGATTAGCAATAAAAAGCTATCTGATAAATGGAATGAACTTAATAATGATTGTCTGGATCATTTTTTGCGGAAATGTCGCTATTTTACATTCCCTTTAGGGCTCTTCTTTGGAGCATATATGGGATTTTCGTGTTCTGTTCGCCTATCTTTATTTGAAACTATTATGGCAACGGCCTTTTTTAGTATTGTATGGGGGCTTCTTATTGGATTCATGTTACCTTGGTTTCTATATTGGTTTACTAAAGGATATTTTGTAAAGCAAAGATTACAGAAAATAATATCAGAAGAGTATTCTTGGTTACAAGACTATCACCTAATTCAGTTGAAACAACAAAAAGCTAAACAATGGAATGATTTGGTCTTAAACTGCCTGTATTTTATGTGGCCAATTGGTATGTTTCTTATATACAAACTCTTTAGTGTGTCAAATGTAAAAATTAGTGAGGATGCTATTGTACTTTCGATGTGGGCACTTTTAGTGATTTCGTTCGTTGTTGCTTGGATTATTTCAATGGTAATTGCGGTTATAATAAAACTTATAAAAATATAGATGATGCTATGGAAAGATTTCTTACAGTCGTGTTTTTGGTATGGATGTGTTATTTATCTTTGCCAGCAAGAACTTATATCGTTAGCGTTGGCATCGCCGACTATCCCGGTCGTCAAAACGACCTTCGGGTAAGTGCGAATGATGCCAAGACCATATCGGGTATCTTTACCAAGAATGGTAATGCTACGGTTGATTGCTTTGTCAATTCAGACGTTACTATCAAAAAGGTATGTACAGCAATGCGTAATACATTTGCCAAGGCTTCGCCGTCAGATGCTATTATCTTATACTTTAGTGGTCATGGTGTGCCTGGTGGATTGGTGTGTTACGATGGATTTTTGTATTACTCTTCCGTATTGAGCATAATGAGCCAGAGTAAAGCTCAGCAGAAAATGATATTCGTGGATGCTTGTTTTGCAGGCAAAATGAGAAATACGAATAAGAGGAATACTAACTATTCCAAAGAGAATGTAATGTTCTTCCTTTCTTCTCGTTCAACGGAGAAATCCTTAGAAACTCCAAGACAAACAGGTTTCAAGAACAGCCTGTTTACTGTGTTCTTGGAACGTGGCTTGCGAGGTGGTGCTGATACAAACAAGGATAGAGTTATCACGGCTAAGGAAATTTATAACTTCGTACATCAGGGAGTAGTAGAAGCATCAGGGAATCGTCAACATCCCGTAATGTGGGGTAAGTTTGATGGGAATATGCCAGTAATAAAATGGTGAATATCCTTAAATTCGTTCACGGAAATCTAGATATACATAAAATATGGTATTGCTTTTAATACTTTTAACGCAAAATATTTGCTTAAAAGTATTATTATTCGTACCTTTGCCTGCGTAATCAAAACATTCAATGATATGAAAAAGTACAAAGTCAAAGATGTTTTGCAGATGTTGAAGAAAGATGGTTGGTATTTGGCGAGAACCAAGGGTGACCATAGACAATTCAAGCATCCTTCCTTTGAATTAATAATGATTTTAAAGTAGCACATTATGGAAAAGATTATTGTTAATGTTGCGTGGTGCGACAAGAATTTTGGCGGTTCTCTTGGTAGTAATGTACCAGGTGCGGTGGTTTTTACAGCACCAACCTTTGAAGCTTTGCAAAAGGAGGCAAAGGATAGTTTAGAGTTTCATGTTGAAGGTCTTGTGGAAAATGGAGAAGATGTTCCGGAATGGCTGAAGAATGGCGATTATGAGTTTGTGTATAACTATCAGGATGCAACTACTCTTTTGAAGGCATTTTCTCCATACGTTTCTCTAGCGGCAATTAGTCGTGCTTCTGGAATAAACCAAAGTCTTTTATCACACTATGTAAATGGATTGAAGAAACCACGTGAGCAACAGCGTAAACGTATTGTAGATGGTCTTCATAAAATAGGATCAGATTTACAATCGGTTATGTGTGTATGAATTTTGCAAAACGGATGCTTGAAGAATGTGGTCAAGCATCCGTTTTGTCATTTGGTACTTCCAGCCCCCTATTTCATACATTTATCCCCCAACTTTCTATGCTGTTTCGGATAAATTCACTATCTTTGTCCCCTGAAAACAACTAAAAGATAAAATGTAATGAAGAAAGGATTGAAATATACTTCGGTTTCCTTAGGTAGCCTGGTCGTTTTGGCTGGTGTTGGTCTGGGGATTATGTATGTGGTGTCGCCATATAAGGTGAAGCGATGGGTGGGTTGGTGAAGAAACACTATGGCAAGTATCCTATCATCTATAGCAACGAGAGCTTCTATAATAAGGAGATGGGGGCGAAGTTCAATCGTTATTATCTCTTCATCGCCAATTATAACTCCAGACAACCCTCTATCGACGGCAGAGGAAAGTGCAATATCTGGCAGTATTCAGAAACCGGACATTTGCATGGTATTGGAGAAAGGGTAGATTTAAGCAGATTCATGAATGGTACAACCATCAAGAATTTGATGTTGTAGGCATTGAAGAAGTTTATTGCTACCTAATTCATTTATGAACGAAATTGTTGTAGAATTTAATAAAACGTTTAAACAAGTATGAATTATTTTAAATTGTTTACCACTTTAGTAAAGGCTATGGTGAAGTCTTTGAGCACTCGTCAGTATGTTCTTACTTTCGAAAAAGAGAGTGATAACCTATGGTATATTAAAATGCCTTGGGCTGGACATCATCATAACTTGCAGATGGTTGCTGGAGCTAACCATCTGTTGGAGACTTTCAAGTCTAGATTGGTCACTGTACGTGTATCTTACGAACAGAAAGAATCTACTGATATCTGTCTTACCAGACAATATTACAGAATCTTTGGTGGTGCTACCTACAAGGTTTCCAATTTAGAGGGATTCACAAAAGAGGTTTGGATTTGCCCAGTTACTTTGTTCGTACTTGGTAAATATCCAAAACGAATTTATGTCTCTAACTCTCAGAAGTAACATAGTTCATAAACTGGAGAGAATAGTCTGCTATGTTTACTTTTCAAGGGATAGTGGTATTAATAGATAACTAAAAGATAATAAAAATGAGTAAGGAAGTAAAGATTTCTGTTATCAAGTTTGAAATGGTCAATGGTAAGAAGACCTATAAGTCGTTTACCTTTAAGTTGAATCCAAAGGAAATGGCAAAGTTCAAGACCGAGGCAACGGTGAAGAAGAAGGTGGCAGAATACGTGGCAAAAAGTGGCGTATATAAGCCTTCTGAACTTCAGAACTTAAAATACGACATGAAAGAGTTCCTGGAGGAATGGAAGAAGATGGTTCCTGTGGTGGAAGCTGAAGAGCTTGCGAAACTGGATAAGTCACCGAATAATCCAGAGACTCGCGTTACCCCTCATCTCATCAGCCGTCTTGCTGCCGGTGAAATCTTTGTATTCGGTTCTAACGCCATGGGATATCATGATGGTGGTGCGGCAAAGACTGCCCTGGAGAAGTTCGGTGCCATCAGAGGTCAGGGACATGGTTTGCAGGGAAAGAGTTACGCCATCGATTCAATGAGTGGTATGGAAGCTATGAAAAAGGATGTGGATGAATTCATCGAGTTTGCCAAGAATCATCCTGACAAAACATTCTTTGTGACATTGATTGGTTGCGGCATCGCCGGATATTCTCCAGAAGAAACGGCTCCTCTGTTTGAAAGATGCTACGATCTTGAGAATGTGTGTCTTCCTTCTGAGTTCTGGGACATCATCGGATGGCCGAAGGTTCAGCAGCCACACTATGATCTCTTACGTTTCCTGGATGCTCAGGAGTTTGCCTATACCCAGGCTTTGAGAGAACTGAAGGAAGGACGAAAGCAAAGCCATTGGATATGGTATATCTTTCCACAACAGAAGGGACTCGGTCATAGCCACAACGCAAACTACTATGGTTTGGATGGCGAGGGTGAAGCTAGAGCCTATATTGAACATGAGATTCTGGGTGACAGACTCCGTGAATGCTGCAAGGCGCTCCTGCTCCACAAGGGTAAGGACATCGAATACATCATGGGAAGCGGAGTTGATGTGATGAAGCTCAACACCTCTATGAATCTCTTCAATAGAGTAAGTCCGAATGATGTGTTTGAGGAAGTTTTGGATGCATTCTTTTAAAGAACCATTTTTCAGAAAGATTGCAGAGTTATAGGAAAAGAACAACAAAATAAAAACAATGTATATGGAGACTATTATTTCAACGATTGTGATTATAGCTTGTACTTACTTCTTTACGCGAAGAAAAGTAAAGCCTATTGAACAAGAGACAGATGGCAGTACACAACCTGAGGCTTCTGCAGACATACAACAAGAAGAAAAGCAGGAAGAACCTCCACACACCAAGGATTTGTGCATAGAGCTACTGAAGCAATTAAATTGTGAGGTATTTGTTTCAGAAGAGAACGAGAATCGCTTGTATTTTGAGTATCAGGGAGAACATATTGTCATTAATGCCAGTAATGACAGCTACTTCATTGAAATGTGGGATCCATGGTGGTGTATAGTTCCAATGGATGATCTTGAACAAATGTCTAACGTACGTAAGGCAATTAACACTATCAACACTCATGGTGGAGTAACCATTTTCTACAGCATAGAAGAAGAAGGACAGAAATTTGTTCTCCATTCTAAACGCCAGTGCATACTGACTAAGGACATTCCTCAGGTAAAAGAATACCTAAAGGCTTTATTGGGTGATTTTTTTACTGCTCAAAACAAGCTGCGTGAAGAAATAGTTCCTCTGAGAACAGAGAACTGATGCATTATGAAGAAGTTATTATTGTTTATTGCTGGAATCTCAATCCTGTTTTTTGCAGGTTGTTCCAATGGAAATCAGAGTCATGGCAATGAGAACATGGGAGACAGTCTCCCTGCAGATCCTCCATTGGGTTATGTCATAGAGTTAAAGCCTTTGGGAAATTTCTCCCATCAGGAGGCTGAACAGTTGAGAGGAAAACTCGTGAAGCAGTTGGGTATCATTTTCAATACGAAACCAAAGGCTTGGTTAGAAGCTTCTGTATTTGTAGGAGACAAGAAAGAAATACCTGCCTCATGTCTCTACAAACCAAGAAACAGGTATTGGGCTGGGGGGATCCTGAAAATGTTGCATGAAGAGCATGGAGGTAATGATGAAATCGTAACGATAGGTTTGACGCATCGAGACATCTCTACTTCTATTCATGGACAATACAACTATGGAATCATGGGATTGAGTTTCCGGCCAGGTGACGCCTGTGTGGTTTCAACCTTCCGATTGAAACGAAAGGATGACTTATGGAAAGTAACAATCCATGAATTCCTGCATTCTCGTGGCTTGCCGCATTGCAAGAAGGATGATTTGAAGTGTCTGATGCAGGATGCCCATGGCAAGAATACCTTCTACATGAAACATGGATTGTGCGAGGTTTGCAAGAACTCTTTGAGGATGATTATGAGTCATCAAGAGAGATAATTCAATTTTCCTGCACTCTATCGTGCCTTGAATATTATCCAAGGCACGATTTTTTGATATTTCTTATGAGGATGCTGGGCATCATCGCCTATATTATGCGGTTTGCCATCGGGGGTGCGATAGAAACTGTGGCTCTTGCCTCCGGTGACGTAGATGGCATCGGCGAAACCGTATTCGCGCAGGGCATCGGCGAAATCCCAAAGGGTCTCGGGATGACAGGTCTCTATATAATATAGGTGGTCGTCGGAAGTTCTTGCTAGGGCACGGCGCTCCACCTTGCCGTGAAGATGGAACTTGACTGGCAATACTCCATCAGATACCAGGATGAACTGGCGGAAGAAACTGCCGCCCCGTTCCTCTACGTAATCCTTCACCTTGTCGCTTCTCGAAATTCCCAGCACGATGTTGCCATTCGCCATCGCACAATAACCCAGGCGGGAAACATCCGATGCCAGTTCCTTGCCGTTCATCACCAGACTGCCCAGATATTCGTTGGTGCTGGTGTGGTCGGCACTTCGGCTGTACAACCATACACTCGTGTCGGTGGTATCAGGTTCTACCAGTGAAATCTCGGCTTGCAGATTTTCCAGGCGATACATGTTGAGCGCTACGCCCAGGATGGAATCGGAAGACAGCGTGATGGTAGGCTTGCCGCCTTTGTGAGGGGCAGCCAGTTTCTGAATGTTCTCTTCGGGTGTTACCGAGATAGGTACACCTATATTATAATAATAATTATAGAGTCGCCATCCGCCCAAGCCCATAATGCAAAGGGTGATGGATACGAGCACACCTATGATAATGTCTCTCCATTTGTGTGGTCGCTGTATGGATGCAGGTCTTTCTACTATCACGTTGGAGTCATCATCCACGAAGATAATGTAGCGGACTGTCTTTAATTCAGAATATGAATAGATGGCATGTGCGATAATCTGCATGAGGGCAAAGTTTATCTGGTCACGCTTCCATCACCTAGAGGTCTGGTATTTACGAATATCAAGCATACATCACGCTTAGTCCATCCTCAATCATGGTGGTGAGCATAGATGCCAGTCGGTTACGTTCATCCTTGCCAAAAACGGGAAGTTCTCCAAGGCAAAGGACACTACGATGCTTAGTCTTGCCATCTTTGTCGATGTAAGACTTCGTGAGACCGTAGTAATCTTTAAGTTTTTCACCAAAGGCTGCTGAAATGTGGGTTAAAATGTAAATTTACATGACTTTCAACGTACTTCCTGCTAAATAGTCTTTGACTCATGCGCATAGCAGGTAAGTATGAAATATGCAGGCTAATATGTTGCAAAATTACGATTAATATTTGAATGTATCAAAGTTTTAAAATGATATTTTGTGGGATGAATTGCAAAAAAATGGCAAAAAGTTTGGAAGATACCAGATAATTTCTTATATTTGCACTGTCTTAAAAGATAAGTGTTATGAGAAGAGTTCAAGATTATATAGCAATAATTAGACAAAATAGTTCCAAGATTACTAAAGATTTTGGAATCAAGACCTTGCGCATTTTTGGTTCCGTATCACGAAATGAGCAAACAGAGCAAAGCGATTTGGATATTTGTGTAGAAACAGAAACTCCTAATCCATTTTTATTGGCCGACTTGAAAGAGTTTTTAGAGGGCTTGTTCAAGTGCTCAGTTGATGTAGTGCGTATTCACAAAAACATGAATCCTTTCTTTAAATCAAGAATTGAACGGGATGGAATCTATGCAATTCGATAAATATGTAGCATTGGATATACTTAATAGAGTACATATTTCTATTGAGCATATAGAAGAGCGTTCACAACCTTATCATTGTGGCGATGATTTTCTGATGTCTTCTACTGGTGTAGCAATTCTTGATTCCATATGTATGCAATTTATTGCTATAGGAGAAAGTTTAAAGGGACTTGATAAGGTTACTAGAGGAGAACTCCTTACAACTCATCCTGAAATTGATTGGAAAAATGTGAAAGGGTTACGTGATATTATAGCTCATCATTATTTTGAGGTTGATGCCGATCAGATTTGGTGGATTATAGAAAATGAGTTGCAACCATTGAAAAAGGCAATTCTGGAAATGATAGAATCTTTAAAACGGATACTTGATGAGTAATGTCAGGTAGCCGTTTTGTCATTTCGTACTTCCAGCCCCTCCCCATTTCATACATTTATCCCCCAACTTTCTATGCTGTTTCGGATAAATTCACTATCTTTGTCCCCCAGAAAACAACTAAAAGATAAAATGTAATGAAGAAAGGATTAAAATATACTTTGGTTTCCTTAGGCAGCCTGGTCGTTTTGGCAGGTATTGGTCTGGGAATCATGTATGTGGTTTCACCATATAAGGTGAAGCGGTGGTTGGGCATCGCTTCATCTTATTCTGATGTGTTCGTTGATAGATTGAAAGGGCAACCTTATACTTGTGGCGGGTATGACGGCATTGATGTGTCGAAACACAATGGAGTTATCAAGTGGGAGGAAATAGCGAAGAACAAGCGAATCAAGTTCGTTTATATCAGAGCTACACATGGTAAAGGATATGTGGATCGACATTATCGCCGAAATATCAGACTGGCTCGTAAATATGGGTTGAAGGTGGGATCTTATCATCTGATGTCTGCCGGCTCTTCAGTAACTGCTCAGTTCCGGGATTTCCAAAAGATGGTGAAGAAGAGTGAGCAGGACTTGATCCCTGTATTGGATGTAGAGGAGAAAGGCATCCTGGGAAGATGGAAGGGACGACAGCTGCAGGATAGCATACAGGTGTTTGCTGACTTGGTGAAGAAACACTATGGCAAGTATCCTATCATCTATAGCAACGAGAGCTTCTATAATAAGGAGATGGGGGCGAAGTTCAATCGTTATTATCTCTTCATCGCCAATTATAACTCCAGACAACCCTCTATCGACGGCAGAGGAAAGTGCAATATCTGGCAGTATTCAGAAACCGGACATTTGCATGGTATTGGAGAAAGGGTAGATTTAAGCAGATTCATGAATGGTACAACCATCAAGGATTTGATGTTGTAACAAATAATAAAAATGTACCAAGTTATTTTTTTCATTACGCACATCACGCTTTGTCCATCCTCAATCATAGTGGTAAGCATGGCTGCCAGTCGGTTACAATTTTTCAACTGACAAAACGGGCGGGTGTAGCATTTCGGGGTTTTTCCCGAACATACGCTGCATAGTTCCTTCATCATGATTTCGTTCCTTAAAAACTAAGTCTCATCTGATACCATGGAACTCCTCCATGTATAGAGGTGGACAAACCTTCGTTCTTGAAGCCGAACTGTTCGTAGAATGAAATCTTTTCTTTCTTGCAGGTAAGAACAATACCGCTTTTCCCTTCCTCCTTGGCATGTAGGATGAATTGGTTCATTAGTCGGCTGGCGCATCCTTGGTGCTGAAAAAAGGGATGTGTCACTACACCAAATACCATTTGCCATTTCCCGTTTTCTTTGCAAAATGCAGGATCTTCGTACATTTCATCCATCAGGTCCTGTTCTTCCGTAACAGGACCATTGATGAAGGAAATGATCTTTCCATCTTGTTCCAATACCCAAAAATGAGAAGGGTAGGCATTCAGTCTCCACCTGAAGGTTTCCTTTGTTGCTGCTTCTGCCTCTGGAAAACAAGAAGCTTCAAGCTGACTGATTTCATCAAGGTCAGCAATGCTTGCCGTTCTCATCTTCTCATTTTTAGAAGTTAAACGACCATATAGGGTGATGGCATCGGTCATGATTTCATCGTGGTCAAATGCCAATTCCGGCAGGTCTTTGAGTGCAGTCCTTGGGTATTGATACGTGTAACTCATTGTCTTATAGTTTAATCTGTTATTTAAAAATCCAGTTCATCTAAGATATGATCCAGTTCATCGAGTTCTTCTTCCTTCGTTGCCCAACTGGTCACAAATCGGCAGATGATTTCAGTATCACTCTTTCTTTCCCATATCTCAAATGCCACTCTTTTTGACAGAGCCTCATGGAGGGTAGGGGAGAGCACGACAAACTGCTGGTTGGTAGGAGAATCGTAGGCAATGGCAATGCCATGCTTCTTGAAGATACCTCGGATGCGAGCGGCCATGGCGATGGCATGGCGAGCTACCTTGAAGTAAAGCTGATCCGTAAACAGGGTGTCAAACTGGATGCCGAGCATTCTGCCCTTGGCCAGTAAGGCTCCATGGCGCTTTACAGTGGTGAAGAAATACTTCGGTGCCTTCATACCCGAGAAAACCACAGCTTCGCCCATCATGGCACCCACCTTGGTTCCACCAATATAGAATACATCACAATGTTTGGCAAGGAATGGCAGGTTGTAGTCGCATGCCTCAGATTCCAAACCATATCCCAGTCTTGCTCCATCGATAAAGAGACGGAGGCCGTATTTCTGACAGGTAGCATACAGGGCGGTCAACTCTTCCTGGGTATAAACCATTCCAAATTCAGTTGGCATTGAGATATACACCATGCCAGGCTGTACCATGTGAGGATGTGTCTCGTCGGCAAGGAAAGAGTCCATGTAGGAAACCAGGGTGCTGGATGATAACTTACTGTTCTCTCCTGACAGCGGGATGACCTTGTGCCCAAAAGCCTCTACTGCTCCCGATTCATGTACCTCAATATGTCCTGTCTCCACACAAATCACACCTTCACATCCCAGTAGAAGGGAGTCAATCACTGTGGTGTTGGTCTGCGTACCGCCTACCAGAAAGAACACATCAGCATTCTCATTGCCCACGGTCTTGCGAATTTTCTCTTTTGCAGCCTCAGAGTATGGGTCAAAACCATAACCAGAGGTCTTCTCACTGTTGGTCTTGCCAAAAGCCTCCAGTATCTCTGGCAACATACCATTGTTGTAATCACTTTCAAATGAAATCATATCTTGTCTTTTTTCCTTAAATGACAAGCAGCTTTATTCTTTTAACTGCTTGATGTATTCTTTTAACTACTTGATATATCTATATCTAATACTTTTAATTGAGCAGAAAAGCCTTGGTCTTTCCAGCTTCTTCCCCCATATGGGTGAAGTTGCAACTCAATTTCTTAGTCTTCTTCATATCTCGATCTACCTTCAGTTCCAGGCAGGGAAGATGTTGAAGCATTCATCACCAGTCTTCACTATCGCATTATTGCCATCAGAAACGAAATTACCGTTTCTCTCAGTAGAATGTCTGTTACCTACCGGATAAGTAATCAATACCCCGATGAGACCGACTACTTCCTCTCCTGCTTCAAACAAGAGCGGCAGTGAATCGAGACTTTCTGAAAACGCTTGCAAAAGTACTGATATTTAGTGAAATCAAAAAAAATATGGCAATAAATAATTTTAAAATGGTATATTTGACCATGTTACTTTCTGTTCTGTAGTCAGTAGAACCAGCTCTATAGACAAATGTATCGCAGAGTTGTTCGCTTACAAATGTGGGCTTACAGGCCCTGATGCATTGTCTGGAGTAATCCAGATTTTCAATATCTTTTACATCAAAGAAGCTGACTTAGAGAGAGCAAAATCTAAAGATGCGAAGTATGGTCTTCCCAACATTTGTTAAAAACCTATAACAAGATATACAACCTATTGATATTTTCCGTATCTTTACAGAGTTAAAACTGATGTCGAACCTTTAAAATTATAACATCATGAAAATAGGTATTCCAAAAGAGATTAAGAATAATGAGAACCGTGTTGGAATGACACCAGCAGGAGTAGCTGAATTCATTAGACATGGTCATGAAGTGATGGTTCAGCATACAGCTGGCGTAAACAGCGGGTTTGCTGATGAGGCGTATGAAAAGGTGGGTGCCAAAATCTTACCCGATATCCAAAGTGTATATCGTGAGGCTGAAATGATTGTAAAGGTGAAAGAACCTATCGCCGAGGAATATCCACTTATCCATCAAGACCAGCTTATCTTCACTTATTTCCATTTTGCCTGTGATAAGGAACTTACCGATGCCATGATCAAGAGTGGAGCCGTCTGTCTGGCTTACGAGACTGTAGAAACAGATAACCACCTTCTGCCTTTGCTCATTCCGATGAGTGAAGTGGCTGGAAGAATGGCCATTGTTAACGGTGCTTTTTACCTACAGAAAACAAAGGGAGGAAAAGGGAAACTGATGAGTGGTGTGCCTGGTGTGAACCGCGTCAAGGTTTTGGTATTGGGTGGCGGAACCGTAGGAGAAGCTGCAGCAAGAATGGCTGCAGGAATGGGAGCTGATGTTTGGATTACTGATATCAGTTTGCCTCGTCTTCGTCAGTTAGAGATGGAGCTGCCTATCAATGTACACACGCTCTATTCCAACGAGCATAATATCTGTAGGGAATTGCCAGATGTGGATATCGTTGTGGGTAGTGTACTCATACCAGGTGATAAGGCACCGCATCTTATCACCAAAGATATGTTGAAATTGATGGAGCCAGGAACTGTACTTGTTGATGTAGCTATCGATCAGGGCGGCTGTTTTGAGACATCCCATCCAACCACACATTCCAATCCGATATATATGGTAGATGGAATTGTGCATTATGCAGTAGCCAATATTCCAGGTGCAGTGCCAAATACCTCTACTACAGCCTTGACCAATGCTACGCTGAAATATGCACTGGCGCTTGCTGATAAGGGGTGGCGAAAGGCATGCAAGGAGGATAAAGCCCTGTATAGAGGTTTGAACATCGTAAATGGAAAGGTGGTATTCAAGGCCGTAGCGGATGTCTTCGGACTGGACTATGAAGAAATGAAACTCTAAGTAGGGTAAGGGAGGATTCCATAATCAAAAAGCTATGGAATCCTCCCTTATAAATGTATTGTTACTTTTCCTGTGAGCCCCTTATTTTTACAAACAAAAGGTAACATTTCGTGCAAGCTAATAAAAAGAAAGGACCATTAGGGTTGATGTAAATTCGATAGCTTCTTGTATCTGTCAGCGTTACGAGCATCACAGAAGATGAAAGTTTAGAATGTAAGGAACAGGCTGAATGTGCAATTAAGAAATTTAGGTAAGGTATGAAAATATCCTTGTGAATCGTTCTACTTTTTTTAGGTAATTTGCTGGTTACTTGCAGAATTATTGCGATTTTCTTGTTTGTTTCAGAAAAAATGATTAGCTTTGCAAATTATTATATTGAGTTTAAATAAACATGGGCAATGATTACAAAGATTAGGTTACAAAACTGGAAGAGCTTTAAGGACTCTACTATATATATCGATTCTTTGGGTATCCTTATCGGAACCAATGCTAGTGGTAAGTCAAATGTGTTAGATGCGTTTGCCTTTCTCCGTGCCGTGGGGGAAGGTAAGAGCCTTCTTGATGCCATCCAGGCTGTTAGAGGTGGGGAAGACTGGATTATCCGTAGAGGTGAGGATTTTTTCTGTATTGAGATAGAAATAGAAATTGATGGAAGTTCCTATCTTCTTGATTTGAGAGTGATTAAACGGAATTCAGTTTTCAGTTTTGGTCCTTGTGAAATTCATCGTTTAGGTATAGAAGGCGATGATGTCGTTCCTGGCAAGTTTATTGATTCTGCTCGCAATATCACATGGAAAATGTATGATGTTCCAGTATTTCTAGATTTTTGGGCTAAGATATATGCTACTTTTAGAAATATCATCATTCTTGATCCTGTTCCTGCTAAGATGCGTGATTACTGCAAGATTTCAAAAGAGTTGAAGTCTGATGGTAGTAATGTAGCTGGCGTTTTATGTGCATTGGCACCTGAGGAAAAGAAGAAGGTGGAAGCACTGGTGTCTAGCTATGTTCGACCACTTCCTGAGCGTGATATTAACAAGGTGATATCTGAGCCTGTTGGCCTGATTAAGTCGGATGCCATGCTTTATTGTTATGAGGATTGGAATCCCGAACAACCTGTTGATGCAAGAGGTATGAGTGATGGTACGCTTCGTTTTATAGCGATTGTCGTAGCTCTTTTGACGGTTGCACCTCATAGTTTGTTGCTTATCGAAGAGGTGGATAATGGCTTGCATCCTTCTCGTGCTAAGGAGTTGGTTGATATGTTGAAGGATTTGTCACGACAGCGCCAGGTTGATGTGCTCTGTACGACGCATAATCCAGTTTTGTTAGATGAGTTAGGCAACAAGATGATTCCGTTTGTCAGCTATGTTACCCGTGATGAGAATGGTGATAGTCATGTCAATCTCTTGGAAGAAAAAGAGAATCTAGCCAAATTGATGGCTTCAGGAACAATTGGTAGAATGATGGTTAACGATAAAATATAATGAGAAAGGTATTGGTGATTGATACGAGTGTACTTTGTGTTTGGCTCAAAGTACCTGGCAAGGAAACTTGTGGTCCAAGCAAAGCCTTGGTTACATACGAGATGGTCTCTGAGAAAATAGAGGAAGAAAAGAAGAAAGGAACAACCTTTATTCTGCCGCTTGCAACGATCATTGAGACTGGGAATCATATAGCTCATTCTTCCGGAGACAGAAAGTCATTAGGCGAGGAATTTGCTCAAATCATGATTGATTCTGCTGATGAGAAATCACCATGGGCTGCATTTACTGAACAAAGCAGTTTGTGGAATCCTGAAAACTTAAAAAAGTTGGCAGAGAAATGGAAGGACACAGTTATAGGAGGGCAAGCTTTAGGCGATGCTTCTATAGTTGAAGTCGTAAAGTATTATACTGATTTAGGATATGAAGTTGAAATCTTTACAGGTGATGAAGGACTGAAAGCTTACGAGCCTACGGTTGAAATTCCTAGGAGAAGAAGAAAGTAAAAACGTTAACGAATAAAAATATCCATGTGAATCGTTCTACTTTTCACATGGATATTCAGTTTTGACGGTATCATATATGTGATACTATTATTGTAAGTAAGGAATGGCAAACTTCACCAGACAATATCCACCTCCGATGAGCCAGCAATAAAGAATGGCAGCCAAGAGGAAAGGCTTAATGCCAGCTTTCTTGAATTTGTCAAAGCTTGTCTCGGCTCCCAATGCTGCCATTGCCATGGTCAGGAGGAAAGTATCCAGTTGGTTAATCCAATCCACTATGCTTTCCGGAAGCAAACCAAGGGAATTAGGTGTCGGGCAGGTTGTTACGTAAACTGTTGGCATAGAGCATACCAATGATGATGCCCACCACCATGGGGCTAAACGAAAGAGCTTTCACCCAGTCCATGCCACCGATGTAGAAGGCAGCGCATGCGAAGAGTGCGATGAGCAATACGCCATGCAGCATACTGCTCCTTTGTTCTGATAATCTCATATTTTTCTTTTTTGTCGGTTATTCGCTTTTGAATAGCGGGTGCAAAGGTACGAAAAATCATGAGATGTTGTATATACATAATAACTATACGTTATAACTTTTGGTTATGAATCTCTTGAATGTCTGCTGGAGTTTGGCTGTCTCGCCTCTCTTCTCAACAAACAGAAATTCTCGTTCCATCTTCAGATTCTCGATTTCCAGAACCTTGAATATTTGTCTTTCATGAAAGGAGTGTATTTAAAGGTGGGCTGCCGCTTGGTGCCTTCCACCATACCCAGATCTATCCTTCCTGCAGCAAGCGCATCCTCTATCTCATGAGAATTTCCGCTGAGCAGGGTAAGACGAATGTCGGGGTATAGTTTTCTGAATTCAGCAATGAGTTCGGGGAGAACATATTGTGAGATGGTGGTACTGGCTCCGATGCGCAGTTCTCCACCTGATTTCTCTGAGTCTTGTATCTATCATTGTATGTTCCTTTGTTATTTCAAAAATCCTTGTTAATATGATGCCGAGTGCAGCAAATCTTCTGCAAAGATAACAAAAATATTGAAACCACACGCACTTCCCCACAAAAAAGTCCCCTCTTAATACCTTATTATATATTATTTATATATAGGGGGCTTCTGTTGCTAAGGCAAAAGAGGTAGAAATGCCCCTATCATAGTTAATCAATAATATAAACATCATTAATAAACAAACACAATGGCAAGAAACAAGAAAACATCAATGACACTATTCCAGTTCATGAACCTCCTCATCGCCCTGTTGATGAAGAACGGTCAATACCGCACCATGCAGCATTACAAGGCAACGCTCAACAGTATTAAGCGATACCTTGACAACAAGGACATCGCCCTGAATGAGATAGATGCAGAAGTGATGCGCTCGTATGAAGCGTACCTGCACCATACGGCAAAGGTATGCCGCAACACCAGTTCCTTCTATCTCCGAATCCTCCGTGCCACCTATAACAAGGCAGTGGTAAAAGGGCTTACTCCACAGCAGCATCCCTTCAAGGAAGTCTATACCGGTATCGCTCCAACCCGCAAACGGGCTATTCCTACAGAATCCGTCAGCCAAATCAAGAGCCTCCAATCGGTCAAGGATCTCTCTTCTAAGGAAGAGATGGCAAGAGATACATTCATGATGAGCTTCTATCTACGTGGTATCTCTTTCATTGACCTGGCTCACCTCCGTAAATCCGACCTCAGAGATGGTTTCCTCCATTACACAAGAAGCAAGACAGGCCAGCGTCTCACCATCCGATGGGAGAAGGATATGAAGAACCTGTTGGAAAAGTACCAGGCGCAGACAGCCTCTTCACCTTATCTCTTTCCTTTCCTGGTTGATGATGGAAACAAAAGTCAGGATAAAACTATTGACAAAAAGAAGGAAGAGGTGCGCCTGTATCACAATGCGGAAGCTCGTATCTCCTATCACCTCAGAAAGGTAGGAGCCAAGATAGGTATCAAGGGCAAACTCACCCTCTATGTTGCCCGCCATTCCTGGGCAACGACGGCAAGAGGCAAGAATATACCAATCTCCGTCATCAGTGAGGCATTGGGACATCATTCCGAAACCACCACACAGATCTATCTCAATTCCGTCAAAAGCTCAGAAGTGGATGATGCCAACGCCAAAATACTGGCTGCCCTATAAACCTCAAAAGTGATAAAAAGAGGGATTTTGTAGAATGAATCAAAATGAACCAAAATGAACCAATTTTTCTGTATCTTTACATAAGAGATACAGAAATTTAGTAAACTTTCTATCTATCAATGACTTATCATATTTAGTCTGATAAAAATACTGAAAAAACGTTGAATATTGTAGAATGATATTAAATTTTTAACACGCATAATTTGCTTGTTTCCAACAATTTTCGTATTTTTGCAGTGTGAATCTGTATCTCTTATGTAGAGATTCAGAAGAACGTAGAGAATTAAGAACGATTAATATGGCTTTCATATAAGCAAAGCGTATGATATATAACTTGCTGAACACGGGCCTGCCTGCATCATGTATGCAGAAGGCTGAAAGACATAATAGTATTGAAGATTAGTGGAAGTTAGTCTATTGATTTTTCAATGCTGTGATACATATCACAACCCCAATAACTCGGAAAGAGGCATCTTTTCAGGGGAAGCCGAGGTATATCCTGCCACCAAATGCTTTTAACATTTGGTAGCAGCTTTTACAAAACTCATCATCAACCGTTCCATACAATTTTTCAATATGTGGTTTATAGTCAAGACAGATGTTTTCACAGAACAGAAATCAATGGATTTGCTGCGTGAAAAATTTAACGATACAATTGTTGACTACTACTTTCCCATGGGAAGAAGGACTTACACGAACGAAAAGGGTGAGGAAAAAGTACGCTTCACACCCGTCTTGCAAGGATTGTTCTTTATCAGAGTGGAGAGTGAAAGGCGTTTGGAAAGACTCCTTTCCCAGTACGGCTACTTCATGTATAAGGGTGTTGATTATGGAGCGAGAAGTAATGATGTCGTAGAGCGAACCTTTTTTACTAAGGCGCATATCCTTTGTTCCGACAGTCAATCCCGAACATTGGATGAAATCGTGAAAGAGGCGAGGATTCCCGATGATGATATGGAACGTTTCATGTATTTCAGTGACAAGATAGCCGAAGGCATTGAGGGATTGAGCATTGTAGATAAACGATATGGCGACCTCATCAAGGAGAACGACACCATCCGTATTCTCAGCGGTCCCTTGAAAGGTTCGGTAGGTGTAGTCAAGCAGGTGAAGCATAAGGGCAAGAAAGACCGTCATCTTTTCGTGCGCTTTGGTAACAATCTCTGTCTGAATATCTCCAATGTTCGCCAATACGACATGCAGATAGAACATGAGGCACCATCCGAGGATGTTGGAGCATGGCGTGCCATAGACCAGATGATAGGCTATTTGCAGGCCAAAGAGCCTGAGAAAAATGCTTCTGCTACACTGCGCAATCATTTCAAGAACTATCTGAATAAGCTGACGGTATATCGCAATCGCCATTCCTCCGATATAGCATATAGTAATAAGGTGGCAGAGAAGATAACGGCTCATCAGCAGGAAATCCTGAGCAACATCGATGATTCTATGCGCAGCAACTTCCTTATCCTTGCCAATTACTTCAAGGCAGACGGCGGAACTTTAGAGCATGGACTGAAGGAACTGATACCAGACATCATCCTCCGCCCATTTCTAACCCCAACTTCTGGAGTGACCATCCCGCAAGTACAGGACTATGCAGTGTTACGTCATGATGGCATCCTGGAGTTTATCCTCAGATGTAACCTTCGGGAGTTTTTCAGAGGCAAGGAGTATGAGGCCGACAAGTATGCTCCTGTCTTCGACGAGGACTATGAGTATTATGCCCATTTTGCCCTCCTGAAGACAACCGAAGGCAAGATGAAGGCAATCTGCTCATGGGGAGGCTTCTATGATTATTATGCTTCGCAAAGTAAGGACGAACGGGAAAAATTCTATGCCGATCTGGAGAAGAAGAAATATTCACGCTTGCTCTACTTGCTCACACAAAGCGAGTATAAGTTTGAAAATGCCAATGGTATTGGTGGATTTTCGATAGAAACAGATATCGACTATACAGATGACATGGAAGAATTGGGAAGAAGAACCCATGAATTCTTCACCCTTCATTCTCCACTCTTCACTCAACTCACGGCTGCAGCCGTGGAAATGTGGCAGGGAGCACGTATGTTGGTGTGGCGACAGCTGCTCCAGCGTTATGTCCTGCTCCATAAGGTGCCGGTAGTTGACCTCCCATCCGTCATCTCTCCTGATACGAAGATGGAGGATGCGTTTGTAAAGACAGACGGTAAACTCGATATAGCCAAGATTTCCGAAGCCTTGGCAGAGGCAAGGAAAATCGTAGAGGAACATTTGGAAAAAGGAGAACTTGCAAAAGCCGTCTTCAAGCTCCTTTCTGCCTCTTTGGTGTTTTCTTCTCATTTTGCTCAAGATGAACTGTATAATTATGTCACAGACACATTCAATCCAGACAACACCTTTACCGAGCTGTTCAATGTTATCATAGAACAATTCGGCAAGAAAAAAAGTTGTTCCTCGTTAATAACCCATCTACATAAAGGTATGGTTGAATTGAAGGAACAGGATTCTTGGACCTACTTCAAGTTCCCCTCATTCCTCAAACAAGCGAGAAAGATTGATAAGATGGCGAAGTAAAAAGGTAAGATTATGCTGAAGCTCAAACAACTTGTTCTTAAGAATGTAGCAACCGTATGTGGCGATAGATACATGGTTGACATCCTGAAGATCAATGACGAAACAGACTGCGGAGGTCTTCTAGGTGTAACAGACATCAACGACCCAGTCCTTGATGAGTATCGGGATTGGCTCAACCTCCATATCCAGATGATGGAGAAGATGAGTGCCAGAAAGTTCATCTTGACCATTGATGAGGATGTTGATCTTTGAAATTTTCTCAGACTTATGTAAATAAGCATCAAACTTAGGCATATAGTATCGTTATTCCCAGGCGGTCCCATCCTGCACAATATGGCGAGACCTTTGATTGGTCCGCCAACCCTATAGCGTAGCGGTTCCGAGCACCGGAGGGCGGTTACATCCCTAATCCCTATGGTAGGGATTTAGGGCTTGGGTATAGGGTAAGGACCACCTCTTCGCAAGAGGGGGACAGGGGAGTCGAAAAAATACAATAATTAATAAGGAGATTACGTTATGAACATAGAAGAAAAAATGGCAGGTAAGGAAGCAGAATCATTTTGTGTGTTGTAATGTTTAGCCATAAGCCAAGTATAGGTTAACAAATGCATTTTTTCTCTTAAATCTTTGGTGATTACGAAATTAAATCGTACTTTTGTCGCTATATTAGCAATAAAAATGTATGATTATGGCAAACGACAATAATATACAGCCTGTGGCTGATGATTCACAGATAGTACTTTATCAACCTAACGAAAGTGTAAAACTTGAAGTGAAGGTTGATGCAGGACATGAAACGGTCTGGCTTACTCAACAACAAATAGCAGACTTGTTTGGTACTAAGCGACCTGCAATAACAAAGCATTTGAGTAATATTTATGCGAGTGGCGAGTTGGACAAAAATAGCACATGTTCCATTTTGGAACATATGGGTAATGATAGTAAACAACGGTATGCTACAACTTACTATAATTTAGATGCAATTATCTCGGTGGGTTATCGAGTTAATAGTATCAATGCGACAGCTTTCCGCCGTTGGGCAACAAACGTTTTACGTGACTATCTTCTCCAAGGCTATTCCGTGAATCGTCACTTGATAGCCTTACAGGAGAATATGGACAAGCGTATGACCCATATTGAGGATGTCCAGGCTAAGCAGCAACAGCAGCTCGATTTCTTTATTCGAACCTCCACCCCTCCAGCAGAAATGGTCTTCTTCGAAGGTGATTTCTACACAGCAAGAGTTGCTTTGGAAAACTTGGTTCGTTCAGCCAATCATCGAGTAATCATCATAGATGGCTATGTTTCATCGCTAACTCTAAGTGTACTTGATGTCCGTAAGTCAAATGTAACAGCTACAATTTACACGGTTGGAGTAGGTCAAGGAATGCAACGCTTGATGGAGGAGCATGACCGTCTCTTCCCCGATAATCATATTGACATCCGAAAATGGCGTAACGAGTCTCATGACCGCTGGCTTATCATAGATGATAGCCTCTATCATTGTGGCCATTCCTTAAATGCCAATGGCGGTCATAAGATTTCCGCCATAACCCTGATGGGCACCTCTCCTGAGGTAATCCTATCAAAAGTAGAATAAAAACAATATTCCTCATTCGAGCGACGACAAGTGCAGAGCGATACTGCAATGAGGAACTATTCTGGCGGTTCCAATCAGCAAGCTAAAGCAAGGCGGTCCCATCCCGCACAACATGGCGAGGGTTTTGATGCCCCGCCAACCATAAAGCGTAGCGGTTCTGAGCACCGGAGGGCGGTTACATCCCCGCTTCCTGAGGTTTCTGTCCCCTACAAGGGGAACCGAAGGGGTCGTAAAGACTATTGAAGAGGGGCTTGGGGAGAAAGTGGAGCCCTCTTTGGCTAAAGAGGGACGGGGTGATTCGAAAAAATCTTATGTAAGAATTTAAGTTAGAACAATGAATATAATCAAAACCGATATAGAAGGCGTCCTCATTATAGAGCCACGCCTCTTCCGTGACTCTCGTGGCTACTTCTTCGAGAGCTTCAGCGAGCGAGAGTTTGAAGATAAGGTTACGCCTATTCTGGGACACAGTGTTCACTTCTGCCAAGACAACGAGTCTATGAGCAGCTATGGTGTCATGCGTGGCCTGCACTTCCAGCGTCCACCTTATACCCAAAGCAAGCTTGTACGCTGCGTAAAGGGTAGAGTACTCGATGTAGCAGTAGATATTCGTAAAGGATCACCAACCTATGGCAAGCATGTGGCCGTAGAGTTGACCGAAGATAATCATGCCCAGTTCTTCATCCCAAAGGGCTTTGCTCATGGTTTCGCAGTCCTCTCAGAAACAGCAGTCTTCCAATACAAGTGTGATAACTTCTATCATCCAGAAGCCGATGGAGGCATCAGCATCCTCGATGAGACTCTTGGTATTGATTGGAAGATTCCAACAGAACATGCCAATCTTTCTGAGAAAGATACGAAGCATGCGATGCTGAAGGATTTTGATAGTCCATTCGATATCAACGTGGATTTATACAAGTAAAAGTCTTATGTCAGACAAAGAGTTTTAGAGCGAAAGCTCTCGATGCTCCTAAAAGGCTTTAAGATATTTATATTCTGCGTGCCAAAAGAAACAAGATAATGCAATGAATAAAGAAGATAGAAATTCCTTTCGAAAGGAAATGTTAGGTAAGTTAGAAGAACAATGGGCTAAGTCGAATAGCCCTGAAGACGACCTCTTCTATTACCACCCTTCCGAAGATAAAATCGTCCTATCCCATGTCCTGTTCTGGGTGATGCCCCAAAACATAAAAGGTAAGGTAGGAAAGGAAAAGTACTTATTGCTTCTCCGCCAATATCAGGAAGAAATGCTTGAAGCCTACTTGACTGAATCAGAAGATTTCAAAGACCTGTTGCACTATTGCAACATTATGTACAATGCTCTTCCTATGCTACTTCGAAGCACGTACGACTTCCATACCCACTTAGATGCTCGCAAGCTAGCTGCCATAACGATTGTAGCTGGTGGCTATGGTGGTGATATGCCCGAAGACCAGGATTATGACCTCCTCGACGATATAGACTTCTATTATAATAAGGTGAAGTGCCGCAAGATAGAAAAGCTCTTGCCGGTATTGAATAAACTGGTGATAGAAGAGTAAAAGTTCCTTTAGCTTACATAGAGGAATGCTTTTAATATATAACTATAGAAGCAAAAACTATGATTCCATGTTATTATGTTGAAAAAACAGACGAGGTGAAGGAGTTTGCTTAGCAATCCTTTACCCTAATAACGATACAAAATAACACTGCTGTCCCGTTTAGAAATCGTCGGGGCTGAAAAGGCTAGGATATAGCCA
>ERZ1034913.444-NODE-444-length-34033-cov-5.496233_pt1 | contig 34033 bp, 28 predicted proteins | sample MGYA00520697_ERZ1034913 | MGnify/ENA primary metagenome ERZ1034913 (study PRJEB33766, sample SAMN09781786) | gut metagenome | biome: gut microbiome | host: Homo sapiens | place: Madagascar | study: EMG produced TPA metagenomics assembly of the PRJNA485056 data set...
TATCTCAACTGCACCGAACAGCTGGAGGTATTTCTCGATTTGGGCATCAACAATTCTGGGAGCATAGGAATCAGGTGCAACTGAAGAGCTCTGCATATTCATGACCATCGCTTAACCCGCTTTCATCTTAAGATAGTTGCAATTTACCAAAATATGAATGATTTGTATACCAAATTACGAATGTTTTCAATACCAAAATACGAATGATTGACTCACCAGAATACGAATCCCGCACCAGCCAATCGAGCAACGCATTGAAGCATTCCACGCACACAGCCCCTTCAGGAGGTTAGTTCATTTACGCGTTCGCGTAAATTGCGAGCGGGTACCCTACAACTTACGCGAACGCATAAATAAAAGTACTATGTGCTATTCTTTATGCGTTCGCGTAAAAAGGGGTGATATCGTGATCAGTATCAGCAACACAGAAGAGCTCGGGAAGCTCATCATGCACGAAAGAAAAGCCCAAGGGCTCACCCAAACCCAACTAGCAGGATCGAGCGGCGTAGGCATAACATTTCTCTCGAACCTCGAAAATGGGAAGCAGACCGCGGAGCTTGGCAAAACCCTCAACGTTCTTGCAACGCTCGGATTGGATCTTCTCGCAGAAAGGAGAGGCGATGAGTGACCTTCAAGTTTCACTTTACCGTGAAGGGGCCCGTTTCGTCTATCTCCGGCTTACGATCTGGTCAGCGCATCGTTCTCGTTTGATTCAGCAAAGAGTTGGCTTGGCCGTCGACGGTGCGCTAGACATTAGAGACGTGAGCCCAAGCAGCTTCGATCTCCTTGCGAGCAGCTTAGGCATCACTTCAAGCTACTTGAGGTCAATCGTCGCGCCGATTGTCGATAATGCCGAAGCCGCAATTCGCGAAGCAGGCAGCGAGTCGCTTGGTCCTTCGCAGGAGTTTCTCCCCTATTTGGCAGACGACCTGCAGGAAGACACCGCCCCGCGCCTTCGCGTCCTGGAGGGGTTTTGCAATCTTTAAGCGGCGTGCATACTTGCCGAGAAAGCTATTCAGCGTCCGCCCGATATCGCCTCTTCCCGAACGCAAGTTGGCCGTTAAATCAGGGTTTGGGTGTAAGAGCCTGAACTGATCAAACGTAAAATCGCGAGTTCAAAGTGAGTTCGCGATGAGTTCACGTTTTCCGAGAGCAAATGTCGGAATGAAGTGCTATGAATTCGCAATCTCGTTGACGAATCCGTTAACCCACTCGACCGCCTCGGCAAGATTCTGGGTGACGTCCAAGCCCTCTGCGGATTCCGCATACAGGGATGCCCAATTCGACCCGGCCTCAATCGCGGGAGGCCATGCTTGCTGCCCCCTATACGCAAACAGCCGCTCGCACGTCTCGCGGGTTCGAGCAAGGTCGATCTGCCCCTTCAGACTTATCAGTTGCAGATCAACGAGATCATGCGCACGCTTTGACCCCTTTTCGGACAAACCGTGCAGCTTTTGGGCAATCTGGTGGCTGAGACGCATGACGGGGACGGGGGATGGCGGATCGAAGCCAAGCGCCTCGAAGAGCATCGCCGCGTCCTTCGGGACGATCATGTCCGGATCGTCAGCATCGCCTATCTCGTTATGCCCGACCTCAAGCGGCACTGTCACCCAAGATTTTCCGAGGTAGCTTAACTTTACATCGTAGGGCTGCATGACGTAGGCTGCGGGAACTCCAGTTGGCGTGGCTGGCTCTCTTCTGACGGCAGTTCCGGTAAAGCCTTGCCATCCCTCCTCAAGCGCGGCGTTCAGCACACCTATGTACTCGTCGATGCCAGAGGCTCGTGCGGTATCGAGGTCCTCGCTGAACCGGGTGCCCGCATCGCCAAATCTGAGCTTCAGGGCGCTGCCGCCTTTGACGGCCCCGTCGGGCAACATCTGCGCCACGACGGCATCCGCCATGAGCGTCCGCGCTTGGACGAGCGCCGGGCCGCGCCCGGCAACGCGCTCGATCGCGATATCCAGATTCCTGCGACTGTTCGGCCTCTTCGCCATCAGCTTTCCACCTCACTATCGACCCTGTCGGCCTCTTCTTTCTTCAAAAGCCCCTGCCGAAGCGCCTCTTCGACCGCCGCGTGAAGCCTCTCGGGCATGAGCTTCCCGACGCATGAGCGGATGGCGGCTCCCACCTCCTGGGAAGGAATGCCTTCGTAGCACGTCACGTCCGATGCGCCCTTGCGTTGCACGACCTTCATCCCTTCGGGCAGCTTCCGGCGCACGCGCTTGGGAGTGGCAACGAATATCTTTGTCGGATTGGTCGGGCAAAGGGAGAGCATCGCGAGCACGGACTCGCCGTAGAGATAGGCGTCAGGCCCCACTGCGGCGACGCTTTCCGCGTAGGGGTCAAAGGGGCTTGGAACATGATGCTTTACGCGGTAGACGCCATGCCCGATGCGCGTCAGTTTTCCGTCGGACGTAAGCCTTGAGAGCTCCTTGTCCGAAACCCCCATCGCGACCGCTTCGTCTCGTGTCACGAGCCCATAATTGTCGGCAGCCACCTCGTATATGTCCTCATATTTGCTCATGTCAAAACCTTACCATATTTGGGAAGGTTTTGACATGGTAGGTGTTAATCTTGTGCTAGCCATGTTTCGAGATGTGCGCTATTTGCGATCTGTTCCGCGACTTTGAGGCTATTGACCGCATCGAGCCAAGCTCCATAGACAGCGTCAACGCCGAAGCGCTAGACGGGATGAAGGATGAGGCCGCCCAGCTACTTTGCGGCTTATCACGCAACGAGGAGCAAGAATGAGCGAGGAAGGCCTGCACAATTTACGTCGACCCGGAAACACAAGAGTCTTACCCTGTGGAGAACTGGTTCCAGTCATCGAAGGTCTTCGTCAAAGACGGGATAGAGAGAGGACCCTATAGAGAGCTCCTGAGTATTCGTCTCGCCAAGCGATACGTCAATCCGCGCCCTGACAAGAAGACCGTCGAGCAACTCAAAGGCGACATGCTTTTCGACAACACACAAAGAGAAATAGCCGGAGCACAGATGAGCTGTTTCAAGTTGTCGGGAGCAGAATACCCATTGCTTCCCAGAAGCGCCTTCTATGACTACTTATACGTAAGCGCATTGTGCCAACCTCAAAACAGCTCGCTTGCGGAAGGCCTCATGCAATTCAGGGTATTCACTGACATCATGTTCAATCCTGGAACTGGAAAGATTAAGAAGTTCAATACACAAGCACGCAGCTGTGCAATCTTCGTATCTCTTTCAAAACGGGGTATGCTGAGCAAAGACATTCCTTCTTTCGAAGAGTTTGTGGCAACAGCCAGCTATGGCGGCAAACAAGAAGCCCCTGCTATTAAACAGCAAACACTATTTGGATAAATAGCAATACTGCGCTATGAGGGTCTTTGAGCCCTACGACTCCCTCTGCCCTTTCGCGCCCTTCGACAGCGCCTCGCGAAGTTTGCGGGGCAGGGTGAGCAGCGTCGATCCCACGCGGTAGGAATACGAGCGCGCGAACTCCTCCACCTCGCCGCGCGCCGCGTCGCGTTCGCGTTCCACCTCGGCGCAGCGGGCACGTGCCTCCTCGACGCTTCTCCGCTCCCGCGCGATCTGCGCCCGGAGACGATCCTTCTCGGCGATATCGTTCGCCACGCGGTTCAAGAAGAGCTCCTCGGGAATCTCCCCGCGCTTCGCGGGCGCAATCGAGGCGATGGCATCAAGCAGAATGCCCTCCGACTCGCCGCTCTTCTTACGCAGCTCGGACACGCGGTTCGTCAGCGCGAACGCGCGCTGGGCGTCGAAGGCAAGGACGGATTCCAGAGCCGCAATGATCTCCTCGGTATCCGCGTTCATGGAAAGCAGCGTGTCCGCCTGCCCCAAATCCTCGTAAAGCGATACCACCTTGGGAAGATACCCCAGGCCAACGCACGGTTTGCAGAACGATCCAAGCAAAAGGGACGCATGGTAGCGCATCGAGAGACCGGCCGAGCAGCGCGAGAGGAAGTCCACCACCGGCTCTATGCGCTCCCCCGCATCGAAGATGCGGAGCGCCGCCTGAGCGGGGAGAAGCGCCCCGATGCGCTCGGCAAGCGCGCGGTCGCTCGAGTCGAGGATGCACGCCGTGAAGACCACGTCGCGATGGGCCGCCTGAACCCTCGCTATCGCGGCGGCCACCCGCTCGGCGAAATCATCGGGCGCGTTCTCGTACTCGCGCAGCGAAACCGCCACAACCCTGCGCGACGCGGGGTCGATTCCTTCGGATGCGAACCATTCGTCGACGAACGAAGTGTCGGAAGCGCTTCCCAAAAACGCGCAATCGGCAAGCGATATCACCTGCTCGTTGCGCACCCGGCACGAGCGGATGAGCTCGGCGGTCGCCTCATCGCGCGTGAGGAAAAGCGCGCCCAGACGTCCCATGAGGCGCACAAGCGAGCGGCCATCCGCCACGTCGAGCGGTCCCGCGCCGATGCCGTAGAGCACCGGGCGCGCATCGTTCATGTATGCAAGCTCCACGTAAGCGGCGATACCAGCGATGTCGGTGTGCGGCATCGACGAGACTAGCTCCGCCTTCCCGATTGACCAGCGAATTCCCTGGTCGAAGAGGAGGCCTGCGATTACAAGGGCCGCCGAGGACGCGGCGAGCACCCGGTCGAGGACGCGCTTGTCCTGAAGCGTGATCGAGTAGATGCCGCGCTCGCGCAGGGTATGCAGCGGGTTTTCTCCAACGGCAACGATGGAGCAACCGCAGACCAGCTCCCGCAGGCGCCTGTCGACCGTCGCCAAGATGTACTCGTCGCCGAAGTTGCCCATGCCCACGTAACCGAGAACCGAGACAATCGTGCGCGGCGCGGGAAGGCCGGCCATAAGCCCCCCCCCGGCAAGCTGCTCGCGCACGCTCTCGAACGCAGCAAGCAGCGACCCATCAAAGAAGGGACCTTGCGAATCGACGGGAAGGCAACGGCTCTCGAACGCGGCATCACCCGAATGCTGCTCCGCAACCGCCGCGATGAGCGCCTCGCGCGCCGCGGCAATATCCTTCTCGCAAATGTCCATCCGCTCCGCGCGCCATGGGGAAAGGCCCTCGCCCACGCACGCAAGCTTCGCCCCATCGGCGCGGACAAGAACAAGCGCCTCATCCGTCAAGAGCGCGTCGGTCGGGGAACCCGCGTCCCGAACATCGGCCGAGGCGTCAGCGCCCTGCGGACGCTCGTTCAGGTCCCCGAACACCACGCACGCCGCGCTCGACCGGGCAGAGTACGCGATATGGGTAAACGTCGGGTCCGAAGCAAATCGCTCGGGCCAGCCGGCGCCGAAGCAACGGACGGCACCGCCGAAGCGCCCGTCTGCGACCAGCTCATCGAAGAAGGCGACACGAGCGGGCGTCGCGTCCTGCAAGCACATAATGCCAGGTCCGAAGGCCACCAGGTTTGCAATCGGTGTCGAGGCGTAGGCGGCATCGACACCAGGAGCGCACGCCCCCACAACGCCGTCGAACCCGTCGACTTCCTCCAATCGCAGCGAGCGCCCGGAAATCGTTATCGCAAAGTCGAAAGGCGCGCCGCTCGACTTCGCCACGCTCGCCTCGGCCTCGGATCGCGCAGCGACAAGCATGCCCGCAGCAACGCCGCGCGAGACGGCAGCGTCAAGCCCGCGCGCGCCTATGCCCTCGGCAAGCATCAGGCAATCGGGACGCTGCACCTCGAAGAATCGGGACAGCGCCGCAGCATCGAAGGTGCCGGCCTTGTCGAAAAGCTCGGGCCACATTTTCGGCGTGAAAAGGAACACCGTGTGCCCCTGCTTTTCAAACGCCCTTTTCGCGCAGGAAGCAGGAGTCGCGACGCCCGCCCCCATGTGAGCGACGAGCACAATCTTACAGTAGGTTTTTTCCATATCCGAAGCACCTTCCTTCGGGAAAGGCGCCGCACGATGCGACGCCTCCCATGCGTGATCACCATATCGAAACAACGGCCCGCAGAGACGTGCACCTCAAGCACCGCGCGGTCTACCGAAGCGAATGACATTCGGGCTAGAAGCTCGAGTAGCGCTTCACCATCTCGGCCATCGAGGCGCGCCATGCGGTGCCGCCGGGCTCAAGGTCGGTTCCGTTCACTCCGGTGATGAGACCTGTGTCCACTGCCCATCCCATCGCCTCGCGCGCATAGTCGCTCACCTTGTCTGCGCCGTTCTTCGAGTTCATGGCCGAGCAATCGCTCGACGTGTCGCGCCCGTCGACCACGCTCGCATAGCGGGCGAACAGCGTCGCCAGCTGCTCCCGCGTCACCGGGTCGTTCGGCCCGAAGAAATCGGTACCGCTGTAGCCCGTCGAGACGCCGACCTCCTTCGCCCAGCAAAGCGCGTTGTAGTAGTACTCGCTCGGGTCCGCGTCGCTGAAGGGCTGCGAGACGCTCGAAGCGGGACTTCCCGCCAGGCGCCACAGGATAGTCGCCACCTGGGCTCGCGTGATCGTATCGTAGGGTCCGAAAAGGTTCGTACCCGAATAATTCCCCATGATTTCGCGGATAACCACATAGTCAAAGGCGCCGCTTTCGACGAACCAATCGCCAGCAGCCACGTCGCTGGAGTAGCCCGCACGGTACATGAGGTTCACGTCGACGCGTCCGCCCTCGTCATCGGCGGGATAGTCGATGCCTCTCACGCGGCCGCCGCTCGAGAGCTGCCACATGCCGTACTCGCCGCCATATTGGCACTGCGAGACGCCGTATTCCGCAACCCAGCGCACCCAGTTGTCGAACACGGAATCGGTCAGGTAGTGTGTGAACCAGTTCCGGTTCGCGTAGATTCCCACATCGTAGCCGGCAGCCTCGATCTTCTCGCTGAACGCGCTCGCGATCTTCGCCAGTTCAGTCGAGTCGCCGCCCGTGGCATTGAGCTGCGACTTGTCTTCCATGTCGAAGTACACCGGATAGCTTAAGTCGTGCCCCTTGATCAGGCGAAGGACGTGGTCAGCCTCACTTCTTGCCATGTCGGCGTTCTTGGCATAAGAGTAAATGTAGACGCCGTACGGAATGCCCAGCCGCTCGCACTCGGAGACGTTGCGCAGCCAGTACTTATCGTCCTGGTTGGTAAGGTCGTTGCCGTAGCCCACACGGATGATGGCGAACTTCACGCCATCGTTCTTCACGGCTTCCCAATCGATTGTGCGGTTGTGCTCGCTCACGTCGATGCCCTTGGAAATGGCGCCGGGAATAAGCCGCTGCGAGCCAGTCGAGCGATTCACCGTGGCGTAGCCGTTAGAGGTGAGCGTCGCGTCGAACTCGGTGTAGCTTTCGCTCGAGAGAAGCGAGATGTTGCCCAAGCCGGGCACCGTCAAAAGCTGCCCGTCCGTAAAACGCCAGCTGTTGGCGTCGTCCGTCTGTGCGTCAACTTCCGCAGCAAGCGCGCAACCAGGCGCAACGATGCACAGTGCGCAAACTGCCGCAAGGATAAGGGCGCTCAAGGCGCAGATACTCCGATGTCGCAAGATAGCCATGTTTATACTCCGAATCTTGTGCGTATCGTAAGGGAAGGCGGCATCCCGCTCACCTTCTCCTTGAGTATACGCGAGCGCGCGCACCGCGGACACATCGCACACGGCATCGGCACAACGGAGGGCCGCTGCGCCCGCTCGCAACGCGTATGCGCGCCCGCACGACCCCGCGCCGCCCACGCCCCCTCGCACACCTCCGCTCGCGAGCAGTCGCGCGACCGCTCGCGCAGGCAATCTGGGCTTTTCATGCGCATGCGGAAGACCCCGTCCAAAGCGCTATAAAATGATGAGTTGCGCCAAGGGCCGGCCCTCGGCGCGCGCAATGCACCCGACCGTTGAGGACCCTATGGCTCAAACCGCATCGACCAAGGCCACGCTCAAGCGGAATTGGTTCACCATCACATCGCTTGTGTCGAAGGACTTCAAGCTCAAGTACCGCCGAAGCGTCCTGGGCGTTCTCTGGTCGGTCCTAAACCCCCTGCTCATGATGTGCGTGCTCGCCGCCGTGTTCACGAACGTGCTCAAGTTCGGCGACGACGTGCAGAACTTCCCCATGTACCTCATCCTGGGCAACGTGCTCTTCTCGCTCATGGCCGACTCAACGTCGTCTGCCATGGGTTCCATCCTCGAATCGGCGCCGCTCATCAAGAAGGTGCGCGTGTCAAAGATGATCTTCCCGCTGGAGAAGGTGCTCTTCACGCTCGTGAACTTCGCCATCTCGCTCATCGCGGTCGTCATCGTCATGCTCTTCTTCCGCATCCCGCCGACGGTAAACTTGCTCGCGATGCCCGTCCTGCTCGTGTTCATGCTGCTCTTCTGCGCGGGGCTCGGCATGCTGCTCTCCTCGCTCGCCGTGTTCTTCCGCGACGTGTGCCACCTGTGGGGCGTCGTCATCACCGCGTGGACCTACGCCACGCCGTTGTTCTACCCAGTGGGCCTTCTGCCCGACTGGATGCAGACGGCCGAGGCGTTCAACCCGATGTACCACTATGTGTGCTATTTCCGCGACATCGCGATGTATAACACGGTGCCCGGCCTCACCGAGAACCTCATCTGCCTCGGCATGGCCGCGATCACCTTCGCCATCGGCTTCGCCGTGTTCAAGGCGACCGAGAAGAAGTTCATCCTCTACGTTTAGGCGGAACCTATGCCCGAGAACATCAACACCACCCCACTCGGCGACATCGAGCGCGAGCTCGCCGCCACAGTCGACGACCGGCCCGTCATGGTCGACGTGGACCGCGTGTCCATGGTCTTCAACATGGCATCTCAGCAGCTCAACAGCTTGAAGGAATACGCCATTGCCCTCGCGAAGCGCGAGCTTATGTTCAAGGAGTTCCGCGCACTCGATGGCGTGTCGTTCACCGTCCGCAAGGGCGACGTGTTCGGCATCCTGGGCACGAACGGCTCGGGCAAGTCCACCATGCTCAAGATCATCGCCGGCGTGCTCGAGCCCACCGAAGGCACCTGCACCATCAACGGCAGCATCGCGCCTTTGATCGAGCTCGGCGCAGGCTTCGACATGGAGCTCACCGCGCGCGAGAACATCTTCCTGAACGGCGCGCTTCTGGGCTATTCGAAGAAATTCATCCAGCAGCATTTCGACGAGATCGTCGACTTCGCGGAGGTCGAGAAGTTCCTCGACATGCCGATGAAGAACTACTCGTCGGGCATGGTCGCGCGTATCGCGTTCGCTATCGCCACGGTCATCGTACCCGAGATCCTCATCGTCGACGAGGTGCTCTCGGTCGGCGACTTCATGTTCCAGCAGAAATGCGAGCGCCGCATCACGCAGCTCATCAAGGAACACGACGTCACCGTGCTCATCGTGTCGCACAACAACGACCAGATCGAGCGTTTGTGCAACAAGGCCATCTGGATTGAGAAGGGCCACACCCGCATGATGGGCTCGGCTGCCGACGTATGCCGCACCTACCGCGTGCTCGGCGGGCATGTGGGCTCGGCCGAGTCGGAGGCCGCCGTGTTCAGCATGCTGAACTCCCCCACCCGCGTGCCCGAGGGGCTCGTGAGCTCCGTCGCCGGCGAGAACCGCTATGGCACCGCTGTGAAGATCGCGGAGAAGTGCAAGTTCGCGCAAGGTGGCAGCGTCATCCTGGCCTCGGGTGACTTCAGCCTGCCGTGCATGTCCGCGCAAGGGCTCTCCGGCATGCTCGACGCGCCGGTGCTGCTCTCGAAGAACGAGTCGCTGCCCGACGTGGTCGCTCAAGAGATCGCGAGTCTCGCGCCGCGCCGCATCGTCGTCTTGGGCGGCGAGGACGTGCTCTCTTCCGAAGTGGCCGAGCAGGCGGCCGATGCTGCGGGCGACGGGTGTGCGATCTGCCGCATCGATTGCAACGAGTCAGTCGAGCTTGCGCGCCTCATCTTCGACTTCGGAAAGCGCGCGGCGGAGGAAGACGGCGTGCCCGGCTGGAGCAAGCTCGCCATCATCGCGCACCACGACTGCCTGGGCGATCTGATCACGCTTTCGCCGCTGCTGTTCAACCAGCATATCCCCGTGTTCTACATTCGCGAACTCGGCGTGATCGACGACGCCACGGCAGCGTCGATCCAAGGCGGCGACTTCACCGATCTGATTGCGCTGGGCGTCGACAAGCATATCCCCGACACGTTCCTCGCCGCCTGCGCCGAGCACGGCGTGAAAAGCGAGCGCCTCATCGGTAAGAACCCTTACGACGCCAACGAGAAGATCAACGACCTCATCACCTCGGGCCAGGTCGAGGGCGCGCGACTCACGATCGACAACCTCATCGTGAGCTCGGTATGGAACCCCGCCGACGCGTTCGCCGCCGGCGCGTGGGCCGCCAAGACCGATTCCGCCTTCCTTCTGGAAGACCCGCAAAACCTCGATAGCGTCGCGCACGCCGTAAGCTACATCAAGAAGAAGGGCGGCAGCGTGAAGCACCTCACCTTCTTGGGCGATTCCTCGCAGTTCGGGCGGCTCGACAAGGAGATGCTCGGGAAGGCTGTGCAGGAAACGCTCGTGGACGCAGGGCTTGCGGATACGAGTGCCGAGAACGCGCAGCCTGTCGAGACTGAGCGCGCAGACGCCACGCCCGACAACGCTGCGTCCGCGGATACGCAGGAAAACGAATAGGAGCATCATGTCATCTTCGCAGTTCGCACCGTTGGTTTCCGTCATCATCCCCATCTACAACGCAGGTCCCTATCTCGATCAGGCGCTCGACAGCGTCGAGGGGCAAACGTACAAGAACCTGGAAATCATCTGCTTAAACGACGGCTCCACCGACAACTCGCTTGACATCATGCGCGCCCATGCCGCGCGCGATGAGCGCATCGTGGTGATCGACAAGCACAACCAAGGCTACGGCGCCACCTGCAACCGCGGGCTCGACGAGTCGCACGGCGAGTGGATTTCCATCCTCGAACCCGACGACTGGATCGAGAGCGGCATGTATTCCGACCTGCTCGCGCTCGCGCGCATGTACCCCGAGCCGATCGACATCGTGAAGTCGGGTTATTGGCGCATCTGGTTGCCCGACACGCCCAAGCAGCGCAAGATGAACTGCAGCTACCACGGACGCATCAACCCGCCCGTCCAGCCGTTTGCCATTAAGGACGCGGCGCATCTGCTGTGCCACCACCCGTCCATCTGGTCGGCGATCTATCGCAAGCAGTATCTGCTTGACAAGGGCATTCGCTTCCGCGAGATCCCCGGCGCGGGCTGGGCGGACAACCCATTCCTCATCGAGACGCTCTGCCAGACCGACCGCATCCTCTATACCGATAAGGAGTACTACTGCTATCGCGAGGAGACGCCGGAAAAGTCCGAGGCGTTCGCGAAGCGCAGCACGCTTCTGCCGCTCGAGCGTTGGAACGACATGATGGATATCCTCGAGAAACTCGGCGTAACCGACGAGCGCATCCTGCGCGCGCACAACAGCCGCGGCTTCACGTACCTTTCGGGTATCCTGGAAGTCGTCGGGCTCGACGGCGAGGGCGTGCGCGAGGCAGCGACCCACATGTTCGAGCGCATGAACGCCGACCTGGTGTTTTCCGACCCCGAAATCTCCCCTGGCTGCAAGCGCCTATTCGCCGACCTCCGCGGCCTGGAATGCCCCCACATCGACAAGCTCGCCTATGTGCGCGGGCTTATGGGGCAGGGATTCTACAACCTGAAGAACACCGGAGTCGTAAACACCTTCTTCGCAACCACCAACTACTTCAAGAAGCACCGCGCCCGCGAGGCAAACGAGTAGCGGCAGGCACGTCGCAGGGCGGAGAGGCGCAATCAAACGCCAGAATCTGCTGCGCGGCGTGCTATCGCTTGAACCCTTCCAAGCCTTTCGAGAACGCCTGCCGCACCCTCCGAGGAAACGAGAGCAGCATCGATCCTATGCGATAAGAATACGAGCGAGCGTATTTTTCCACCTCAGCACATGCCGCATCTCGCTCACGAGTCAGTTCGCCACGCTGCTCTTCCACATTCTCAATAGTAAGAAGCGCATCGGAGAGCTTCTCGGCGTTTAAAGAACGAGCCCGAGGATAATACGTAAGCCTTCCTGCATAGTCACCCGTATGGCTTACTTGCAATTCGACAGATGCGAACAACTCATCAAAAGCTTCTTGGGCGATTTCAGCTTTCGAGCTTCTCTTTTTACAGATTAAGTCCGAAAACTCATCATAATGCTCATCAACGGTGCAAACCACTTCAACCATATCGCCAACTGAGGAATCGAGGGCAAGCAAGGCTTCTTCCTGCTCCATAGCTTTAAAGTGAGCTCTGATTTTGTCGTTGTAGTCTAAACCAATAGCCGGCTTGCCAAGAACATGATGAAGAATCGAGCAGTGCAGGCGCATCGCAAACGCAAAGCGCGAGTCAACAACCAAACCAAGCAAATCGTCTCTCTTAGGCCTCTCCGATAGGACAACTACCGCATCACGGTTCTTCATTAGCCTGACGATATCGCGATGTATTTCAATATCCTCTTGGTCGAACGGAACGAAAGCAGCAACATATCCGGTTCTTTCTATAACCTGGTCAAGCGTCTGAGCGATACGCTCAGAAAAATCAGGGGGATTAAGATTCCAAGTTCGAAGAGAAACAATAAAGTATTGGTTCCTGACAAGGCCAAACGACGCGGACGCGCCTCCTTCTGGGAAAGAATCGAGCTCCCTCCCCAGCAAAAAGGCAAGATCAACCTTCTTTGAAATAGAGCCTTCCGGAACCCCCGCCGCGCGCAGACATTGGCACGTCATCTCATCTCGCGGAAGAAAGCGAGCACCCGCAAGACCCATTGTGCGAACGGCAAGGCGGGGAGCCTCTTTCTTAAGAGGGCCGGCACCTATTCCCATAAACGTGATAGGAACGCCGAGCATCCACGCCATGAGGCACACTCCCGCCTGCCCCGTAGGCTCAATCCAGGCATCAGAAAACATCTCGACAATACCCGCTGTGTCCGCCATTGGATCATCAAACAACAAACCCCCGTAAAACGACAAGGAGTTCGCCCCTCGTAGCATCTCAAAAATCTCATGCTTTCGCTCGGGAGTTAAAGCCTCAAACCCATAGTCTTGTTCAATTATTTCCGAATTAGCGCCAATTACCTGAACAACCGATTCCGAATATCGACGAGTAATTTTCAGTACAGCAATCTCCAACAGCAAGTCATCGCCGAAATTACGCGCACCGAACCATCCGAATAGAACGAATCGCTTAGCCCTTTCTCGTTGACTAAGCACGCGCTTCTTGCTCCCCGAACAACTCAATTTCGAATCCATTTCTTGGAAGATGGCTTCAAACGCTTCTTCAAACGAAGGCAGGCTCAGGCAACGTTCCCATTGCATGTTACGTGTCATGTCGTAATGCGAAGAATCGTCCTCAAGCCGTCGAATCAGAGCACGAGCCTCGGAAGAATCCCTGAACCACATTATTTCGCCCTCGATTTCTGCAAGACAATCTCTAGTCCTGGGCGAAGCTTCAACAATGACCACACAGCCCTCTGCGATGCGTAGCAGCACATCAGATAACGAAAGGTCTTGATCGTCGAAGTACACAGCGTATTTTGCGCGCCTCGACAGATAGGCACCATTCGACAGCTCAGGGTTTCGATACCATCTTGCCCAAGACGCATCGAACGACAACACGCCGCCGTCAATCAGCTCTCCCTCCATCGCACAGACAAGCCTGCTTTTCCGCTCATCGAATGGCTGAAGCACAAGCAGTCCACATCGATTCTTATCCAAAGAAGAACATCCTGCTAGCCCGTATGCCCTGTCAAACGCCGTGGGAACAGTAAGAGAGACATACGCCCTATCAGGACATACACCCTGAGGCACTAGCATGAAATCAAAAGAATCTCCTCGCGATACTCTAGCGACCCCATTCTGAGATCGAAGAAGCGCACAAACCGTAACACTTGATTTACGAAGAAGCGCGAGAATACAGTTGTCAAGAGAGGCCGTCCCAACATCCCAGAGAACGAGCGTAGGGCGAAACGATTTGATTGCAGTCGAAATCAGATCAGCCGTGATAGGTTTGCTCGCCCATGTTTTAAAATGGGCGACCGCATGTCCATTTCTTTCGAAAGCACATCTCAGTCGATAAAGATAATCTGCTTCGCCAAAACGATTATTTCCTACAATTAGAATCCTTGCATACATATTTCTCACCCCGTCAGACAAGGCACATTCTTGGCTATTGTCCAGTGATTATCGCTTTGAGCCGAGAGGGTAAAAATGTTAGCAAACGCCCGATTCGAAAGGCATATGAAGACTCTAGGCCTTTAAGCTCCATGCGACACCTCTCCTCGCTAGCCCTTGCATTGCGCAAATCTTCCTCCAGCCTTAGCGAGTGGGCTCTAGTGTCTTCGCAAGATGCCCTCATATCGGAATAAAGACGGTACGCATAATGACATACGTTATCGCAATCGATACGATTAAAAAAGGACCTGTAACGGTCGTCAATCATAGCCTCATTCTCGACAATGTAGTCATGCCACCTTGAGTGGTACGCGTCAAAGAGTGTTTCAAATTCTCGAGGGTCAGCAGCTGTTTCTAGCCCGTACCGAACAGTATCCAGTACAAGATTTACAAAATGGCGCTTAAGCGGATACCCCCCCCGCACTTTCGAGGTAACTCCAGATATGACCGAGCGCTTTCATTCCGTCACCTTCTCGATTTGATCGAGTAAGACTCGTCGGAACATCACGACGATAATGATACAAACGCTCATCAAGAAGGGCGATGCGCGCACCGCTGAATAACGCCTTATAAATGAACGCCAGATCCTCGGCAGTGCGAAGATCATCCTCAAAACGAATAGCCCGTTCTTCAAGAAAGCTTCGGCTGAAAAGAATGCGCCAAACATTGGGCGTTGTCACTTCAGTCGAAAGGCATGAAATCTCATCGAGCGTGAACGACCGCTCATAAAGCGAGCAATCCCCACACAGCTCCCTCGCAAAAAAAGAATTCTCCACCGATTGATATTCGTCAAAGCCGAAGATAACCATGTCGGCATTATGTTTTTGTGCCTGAAAAAGAGCATGTTCAAGAAGAGAAGGCAATATAAAGTCATCTGCATCAATAAATGCAACATAATCGCCCGAAGCGTAAGCAAGACCCGTATTGCGAGCATTGCTCACTCCTCTTCGATTATCCTGAAGAACAGAAATGCGAGAGTCCTTTTCAGATTCCTCACGAAGCACAGACAGAGAGTCATCAGTTGACGCATTGTCAACGCATAGAAGCTCAAAATCACTATACGTTTGGCAAAGCACTGATTCAATGCTGTCAGACAAATACTGTCCCGAGTTGAATACGGGCATGACAACGCTTACAGACGGCCCCATCTCACTATCCTCTCTCATTAGCTATCGCCATAATACCCCACAAGCGCCCGCCAATCCGCACGAGAGTCGCACCTTTCGATCCGTGCGCTAGTGGTTCTTCGTGAAGTGGTAGGTGGGCACAGCCTCTTCGAGAATCTTGATTGCCTGCTCATCGGTGTCGCGGATTGCCTCTTTCAGCTCGCCGAGCTTCTGCGCCACCTGCTCGTGGCTGATTTCCTGACCTTGCGAAATCATGATCGAGTGGTTGGACGTGGGAAGCGTGTTCTCCTCGTCCATCAGCAGCTCCTCGTACATCTTCTCGCCGTCGCGCAGGCCGGTGTAGACGATGCCCACATGCGCGCCCGACAGGCGGATGAGGTTCTTCGCCAGATCCGCGATCTTCACCGGCTCGCCCATGTCGAGCACGAAGATCTCGCCGCCCTTCGCCATGCCGCCCGCTTGGATGACAAGCTGCACCGCCTCGGGAATGGTCATGAAGAAGCGCTCGATATCGGGGTGCGTCACCGTCACGGGGCCGCCTTCCGCAATCTGCTTCTTGAACAGGGGAATCACGCTGCCGTTGCTGCCGAGCACATTGCCGAAGCGCACCGCCGCGAACACGGTCTTCGATGTGCGGGCGTAGTACTGCATGATCATCTCTCCCATGCGCTTGGTGGCGCCCATAACCGAAGTGGGGTTCACGGCCTTGTCGGTCGAGATGAACGTGAAGTGCTCCACGTTGAAGGCGTCCGCCGCGCGCACCACGTTCAACGTGCCGAAGACGTTGTTCTCAATGGCCTCGCGCGGGCATACCTCCATAAGCGGCACGTGCTTGTGGGCGGCAGCATGGAACACCACCGCCGGGTGATACTTCTCAAAGACCTCGTTCACGCGCGCCTCGTTGCAGATACTGCCGATCTCGATGTCGATCGCAATGTCGTCGTAAGAGCGAAGCAGCTCTTGGCGGAGCATGTAGGCGTCGTTCTCACAGATGTCGAAGATGACGATGCGGCGCGGCGCGACCTTCGCCAGCTGACGGCACAGCTCGCTGCCGATTGACCCGCCGCCGCCTGTAACGAGCACGGTCTCGCCCGCCACATACGCATACGCGATGCGCATGTCGAGCTGCACTTCCTCGCGCCCCAACAGGTCGGTCACGTCGACGTCGCGCAGGGCCACGTCGCCCAGCTCGTCGATTCGCAGGTCGCGGATGTTGGGCAGCGTCTTGAGGACGCACTCGGTCTTCGTGCACACCCTGTAGATGCGCTTGCGCTCGGCAGGGGTTGAGGAGGGAATGGCGACGACGATCTGCTGGATATCGTACTTGCGCACCAGCTCCTCGATGTCGTCGGTCGAGCCCTCAACCTTCACGCCGTGGATGCGCAGGCCCCGCTTGGCTGGGTCGTCGTCGGTCGCGACGATGGGGATGCCCGGCATGTTCGGGTCCTTCGTGGCCATGCGGTTGATGGTGAGCGAGCCGGTTTCCCCCGCACCGACGACGAGCGTCCGCGGGCGGTCGACGTTATCCCCCGAGAACGCGCGCTTCTTACGGCGCTTGATGCGCCACAGCAAACGGTAGCCGCCCATAAGAAAGACGAGCAGAATCGACGCGCCGATGAACACGCGAATGGGAAGCCTCACGTTGATAACCCACAGGAACACGGCGCCTACCAGGGTCGATATAACCACGGAAAGCACAATCTGGAGCGCCTCGTCGACGCTTGCGTATTCCCATAAGTTGTTATACAAACGAAACGCGCCCATGATCGCAATGTTCACCACGGCAAGGATTCCCAGGATGAAGAAAATCTCGTTGCTGGTGAACACCTCATCGAACACGTTGGTCAGAAGCGATGCGAGCCAATAGGCCACATACGTGGCGATGATGTCCAGAATCAACAGAGGCGCCGTGCGCTTCGCTATATGCAAATCCATGCGTGCCCTCACTTGGGTTTAACGGCACCGAGGCCGCCGATACACAACTCTATGATTGTATACGATTGCGAGAACAACCGACCGCATTGCAGAAACACTGCACGGATGGTGAATGCCGGCAGCGGGTCGCGCTTTGAGGCAGCGGATGGGACGGAGGTCGGGTGCTTTACCTCAGGTGAGACGAAATTCAGGTGCTTTACCTCACGTGGCGGTGCAGCGAGCTCTACCCTATCGACTTTGTCGCGATGAGGGAAATCCCCGTGCCGCACACGTTTTCGCAGATGACATCGCCCGATGCGATGGGAGCGCACAAGGAGAGGCCGGCCGCCTTACGAGCGACGTCCCTCGCAAGGGCCCTGGGCACCGGTGCGCTCGTCCGATAGCTCACCGGCTCCAGGCACCCCCGAGCGCATACCGTGCCGCACACGGTGCGGACCGGATTGGTCGCCTCGGCCTGGGCGTACTTCTTCCCGCGGCCGCACGAGTTGCCCTCAACGCTTGTGACCTCGCCGTTCTCGGCAAACCCAACGTTCATGACGCACCCCATCGGACATTGGATGCACGTGATCCTCCGGCTCATCGCGCGCCCCCTTCCACGGCTGGCGCCCGTCGCGCGGAAAGCCCGCTTACCGCCGACACGACGATGCGCGAGCACCCGGCAAGGCCCTCCGCGTCGACTTTCATGCGCCTCATCTCGGCGGGAACCGCCACCATATCGCGAGCCCGCGCAAGCACCTCGCCCACACCCGCGCCCTCGCTTTCGCGCACTTCGAACCGCACGCCCTCGATGACGTCGGACACGCGGAAGGAAAGCATCACCGCCCCCTCCGCATCGTGGGAGATCATCTGGGGCACGACGTAGCGCACGCCTTCCCCGGCGACCACTTCGATAGGTGCCTCGTCCGCGCTCGCCAAGCCACCCTGCACCTCGCCTCGCGCGAAAGCGGCCGCAAAAGCCCCCGCCCGCTCACCTTCCTCCGATGCGAAGTCCGCCAGATCGTGCACATGCAAGGCGTTTCCGCAGGCGAAGATTCCAGGCGTGCTCGTCGCCAATCGCTCGTCGACGATGGCGCCTCCCGTTATCGGCGAGAGCGCCACCCCCGCTGTTTTCGCGACCTCGTTTTCGGGGATGAGCCCGCACGAAAGCACGAGCGTGTCGCAAGGGATGCGCTCCTCGGTGCCCTCGATGGGGCGCCGCGTCGCAGGATCGACGTCCGCTACGACGACGGCCTGAAGGCGCGTCTCGCCCTCAAGGCACACCACCGTGCGCGACAGGTGCAGCGGGATGCCGAAGTCATCGAGGCATTGCACGATGTTGCGGCGCAGCCCCGAGGAGAACGGCATGATCTCGTACACGCCGAGCACCTTGACGCCCGAAAGCGTCATGCGGCGGGCCATGATGAGCCCGATGTCGCCCGAGCCGAGCACCACCGCTGTCGACCCAGGGACAAGTCCCTGCAGGTTCATGAAGTTCTGCGCGCAGCCCGCCGTATAGACCCCCGAGGGGCGCGCGCCCGCGATGCCGAGCGCCCCCAGCCCGCGCTCGCGGCTCCCCGTCGCCAAGACCACGGCCTTTGCGTGGAAGAAGAGCTCAGCTCCGAAACGCGTCCCGACGACGAGCTTCCCTGCACCCTCATCGTCGATGTGCAGCACCGATACACCATATTCGCAGGCCACACCCGCATCAATGACGGCTTGCTCCTCTTGCGCAGCGTATTCGGGACCGGTAAGCTCAGCCTTCATGCGATGCAGGCCGAAACCGTTGTGCACGCATTGCTTGAGCACGCCTCCCGGGCGCTTCTCTCGGTCGACCATTGCCACGCGAGCCGCGCCCGCACGTCGCGCGCTCACCGCCGCCGCCATGCCCGCAGCGCCGCCGCCGATGACGACCACATCGAAGCTGTCCTCGATTCGTGCGCGCCCGCCCGGCTCAGCCTGCTGCGAGCCCGCTTCCGCATGCCGCCCGCGCGCCTCCGAGCGCGGCTCGTCCGCCACGCCAAAGGGCCCGCCCGCAACGGCGGGCTTGCCCGCGCGCACCAGCTCGACATAGTCGGCGCGAGCTGACGCAATCATCCTCGAGCCGGGAAGCCGCTTGTCGATCGCGTCGGGCGAACAGCCCAACTCGCGCGACATGATCTCCACAAGCTCCGGCGAGCAGAAGCCGCCATGACAGCGCCCCATCGTAGCGCCCGTGCGCCACTTGATCGCATCGAGCGAGAGCACGGGAAGGGGGCCATGCAGCGCGCGCACCACTTCTGCCTCGGTCACCTCGCAGCAGCGGCAAACCACATGCCCGAACGCTGGATTGCTCGCAATAGCACGTTCGCGCTGCTCATCGGTCATGGCCGTGAAAGGAAGCTGCGGCGCGCGGCGCGGATTAAACGACGAATTGCCGTCCGCCCCCAAGCGAGCCGCAACCTGAGAGGCGATGAAGGTCGCCACCGCAGGAGCAGACGTCAGGCCAGGCGATTCGAAGCAGGCGATGTTGAAGAACCCGGGCACATCCACCGCCTCGCCGATGACGAAATCTCCCGACTCGCCCGCCGCGCGCAGCCCCGCGAAGTTCGTGATAGCACCGCGGGGAGAAGCTGTAGGCCAGGTGCGGCGCGCGCGTTCGACGATGTCGGCAAGCCCCTCCTGTGTCGTCGAAAGGTCGGTCTTGGATGCCTGAGAAACCGAGTTCGGGCCGATGAGCATGTTGCCGTGAATTGTGGGCGTGACGAGCACTCCCTTGCCGAGCGGGCCGGGCACCTGGAACATCGTGTGCTCGAACGTGGTGGCGTATTCGGTGTCGTAGAGATAGTACTCGCCCCGGCGCGGCGTGATAGAGAAGCGGTTCGCCGAGATCATGTTGTTCAGCTCGTCGGCGAAAAGTCCTGCCGCGTTCACGACTGCCCGCGCGAAGAAACGCTCCCCTGAAGCTTCGAGGTTAAAACCGCCTTCCACGCGAACGATGCGCTCCACGCGGTGATTAAACAGGAACCTCACGCCGTTGCCGCACGCGTTCTCGGCCGCCGCGAAGGCGAAGCCATAGGGATCGACGATGCCGCCTGTCGGAGCCACGAGCGCGCAGGCGACCTCGGGAGAGACATTCGGCTCCATCTCGCGCGCCCGACTCCCCGACACGATGCGCACGCCCTCAACCCCATTCGCGTCGGCGCGGCGGACGAGCTCATCGAGCTTCAAACGGCCCTCGTCATCGAAGGCGAGCACCATCGACCCGTTGCGGCGGAACTGCACGCCAAGCTCATCGCACCAGCGCGGATACGCCTTCGAGCCCTCGACGTTGAAGCGCGCCTTGAGCGTACCGGGCACGGGATCGAAGCCCGCATGCACAATAGCGGAATTCGCACGCGTAGCACCGCAGGCGATATCGTTGCCTGCCTCGAGCACGCAGATGGACAGGTCGTATCGCGCAAGCTCGCGGGCTGCCGTGCACCCGGCAATGCCAGCTCCGACGACCACCACATCGAAGGAACAAGCCTTCCCTTCCTGCATATGCGAACCTATCCTTTCCTCTTCGTTCCTCGATAACGTCGCCCCTCACCGGGGGATTCTTTGCGATTAACCCCGCCAGCGTGCGAATGGGGAACCTTGCCCTTGCCGCCGCCTGGATGGGAATTCCCGCTCTTGCCGCCGGGCGAGCGTCGGGCTTCATCCTTACCGCCACTCTGCCGGGCTGGCTTGCCCTTGCCGCCGTTCGAGCGAGACGACTTCCCCTTGCGACTGGGTGCGCCACCCGAAGAGCCGCCCGCACGAAAGTCCCCCTTTGGCGCCGCTTTCTCCTTCGGCGCACCCTTCCCCTTCAACGGCGCGCCCCCACGGGCCCCCTCTGGCCGCACGAGACATTTCGCGTCGAAGCCGATAAGGTCCTCCCGGCCAGCGCGGTGCAGCGCCTCGCGCACCAGGTCGCGATTCTTCGGGTCGCGGTATTGGATGAGCGCGCGTTGCAGCGCCTTCTCGTGCGGGTTTTTCGGCACGTAAATCGGCTTCATCGTGCGTGGATCGAGCCCCGTGAAGTACATCACCGTGGCAAGGCTTCCAGGCGTTGGGTAGAAATCCGACACCTGCTCGGGGTTAAATCCCATATCGCGAACGAATTCTGCCAGCTCAACGGCCTCTTTCATGGTCGAGCCCGGATGCGAGGACATAAGATAGGGAACGATGAACTGCTTCTTGCCCGCGCGGGCGTTCTCCTCTTCGAACAGCGAGACGAAGCGCTCGTAGATTGCGTGGTCGGGCTTGCCCATGCACGACAGGACGCCATGGGAAACGTGCTCGGGCGCGACGCGCAGCTGCCCGCTCACGTGGTGCTCGGCCAGCTCGCGCACGAACTCCCGCCCATGCTTCTCATCGAGCATCACGTAGTCGAAGCGGATGCCCGAGCGAACGAACACTTTCTTCACGCCGGGAACCCCGCGCAGCTCGCGCAAGAGGCGAATGTAGTCGGAATGGTCGGCGATGAGCTTCTTACATGGTTCGGGAGCTAAACATCTTCTCCCCCGGCAAGCGCCATGGTCCACCTGCTTGCGGCAGGCGGGCGCGCGGAAGTTCGCCGTCGGGCCGCCGACGTCGTGGATGTAGCCCTTGAAGTCGGCGTCGTGCGTCATCTCCTCGGCTTCTGCGACAAGCGAGGCGCGGCTGCGCACCTGCACGACGCGCCCCTGGTGGAACGTGAGCGCGCAGAAGGCGCACTCGCCGAAGCACCCGCGGTTGCTCGCGAGCGAGAACTTCACTTCCTTGATAGCGGGAACCCCGCCCGCGGCATCGTAGTCGGGGTGCGCGGCGCGGACGAACGGCAAGCGATAGACCGCATCGAGCTCGGCGGTCGAAAGCGGGGCGGCTGGCGGGTTCTGCACGACGAACTCGTGCTCGCCATAGGGCTCGACCAGGCGTTTTCCCGTCACGTGGTCGCTGTTCGCGTATTGTATGGCGAAACTTTCCGCGTAGGCGCGCGGATTGGCCCGCATGGCGCCGTAAGCGGGCAGCAGCTCGTAGTCGTAGACATGCTCAAGTGAGCGCGTGCGAAACACCGTGCCATCGATAAAGGTAAGGTCGCTTACCGAAAGCCCCGAATTCAAGGCGTCGGCGATTTCCACGATGGAATGCTCCCCCATCCCGTATGACACGAGGTCGGCATTCGAATCGAGCAGGATCGACCGCTTAAGCGAGTCCGACCAGTAATCGTAGTGGGCAAGGCGGCGCAGGCTCGCCTCGATACCTCCGATGATGATGGGAACGTCCTTGAACACGCGCCTGATCAGGTTCGAGTACACCACAACCGCGTGGTCGGGGCGCAGCCCGCCCTCACCCCCAGGAGAGAAGGCATCCGAGTGGCGGCGCTTCTTGGCGACCGTATAGTGATTCACCATGGAATCCATGTTCCCCGAGCTCACGAGGAACCCCAACCGTGGGCGCCCGAGCGCAGCGACGCTTTCCGGATCGCGCCAATCGGGCTGGGCGATTATGCCGACCTTGTAGTGGTTCGCCTCGAGAAGGCGGCAGATGATTGCCGCGCCGAACGACGAGTGATCCACATACGCATCGCCCGACACGTACACGAAGTCGCACTCGTCCCAGCCGCGCTCGCGCATGTCCTCGCGATTTACGGGAAGAAACCGCGCACGATAGGCGCGCGCATCCTCCGCCGCCTGCTTATCAGAGCGAGTCCGTTCCCCAGGCCGCTCCCCTGCCCGCGCAGCGTCCTTGCGATTCGCCGAGCGCTTCGTCATGAGCGCGCGCTTTCGCCTTGGTAGGGAACGACGACGCGCAGGGCGCGCGGGGCAATCGAGATGTCGTAGGAATCGGCCACGAGCGCCTCCCCATCGATCTGCACGGGAAGCGGCGCGTCGAAGCGAAGGTCGATCGACGCCGCGCGGCGAAACTCAATCTGCTTGAAGCGTGTATGATGGGCATCCTTCGCCATAAGGAAGATGAAGGTACCGGAAAACCGCGTCAACGGCGGATGCGCGATGCAGATATCGAACAGGCCGTCGTCGGGCGCAGCGTCGGGGCAGATGCGGAAGCCGCTGCCGTAAGTCTGCCCAATCTGGACCGCGAAGAGATACGACTCACCGCAGACAGGCTCGCCGCCGTCGAGCACAGCAGTGTAGCGGCGCAGGTCCATATGGTGGAGCAACTGGTCGATACCCGACTGCAGATAGAGCATCGTTCCCGTCTTCCCCGTTCGGGCGCGGCGTTCGACGGTATCGAGCGCAATTGCCGCATCCAGACCGAACGACAACGTCTCCAAGAACCATCGATCGTTGCATTTCCCCACGTCATGCGAGCGCAATTCGCCATCGCACAGCTGCAAGACCGCCGTGGGAAGGTCGGTCGACATGCCGAGCGTGCGCGCGTAGTCGTTGCCCGAGCCGACGGGCAGCAGTGCGAAAGCAGGCCGTTCGCCTGCCGGAACTTCCATGAGACCGCAGGCAACCTCGTTTGCGATACCGTCGCCGCCGAGCGCGCAGACGCAGTCGAACCCGCGCGATGCGGCACGGGCGGCGATGCCGCTCGCCTGCCCCGGACGCTCGGTGAACTCGAGCTCGAAGGCATCTTCCCCTAACGCAGACGCAAGCAAGGCGCGCGCCCGATAAGCGCACGCCTTGCCTTCACCGTTTTGCGCAACGGGATTCGCAATGATGAGCAGTTTTCGAAAGCAATGTGACATGCCCCGTATTATACGACATGCCCCGCCTGCATTCGCTACATCGCCTAAGGTTTGGCGACCAACAGAGCGTTCTCCAGATACAGCAGCTGACCGTAATTCAGGCTAACCGTTACCTTCTGGGTGAACGTTTGCACGGCCGTGCTCTCGGGAGCGAGAAGCTCGCTCGGGAGGGTCACGATCGAGCGCGGAGACCATGTTGGAGGACATACTGCAAGATGTCGTCGCTCGCAAACCACTCACCTGAGTCGACATCGCTGAAACCGTAGTTGGGAAAATGTTCGGTTGCGAACGATTGCGCCTCGATGGCATCCGCCGAACCATTCGGCGCGCGAGCGATTGGGACACTGGAGCCAAAGAAAAGCGCCCCGCTGAACCTTACGTCCAACGGAGCGCTGCGAAGGCGGAAGAGGCTTCTAAGCGGGGCCTCACCCCTCCATGTGATTCAGGAAAACGGCTAGTCGGCTATTCGGCAGCGTCCGCAGCGTCAGCCTCGGCCTTGTCAGCATCAGCCTGTTCGCCTGCAATCCTGATGTTCGCGTGCTCGAGCAGCCAGTTGTTCGCCTTCAAGCGCTCGGCAGCCTCGCGCAGCATGAAGCCGCGGCCCGTCTGCTCGAGGCGCTGACGCAGCATCTTGGGGTTCACCTGCGGGTTCATAGCGCGGCAGGCGGCGTTGATGTCGTCGTCGTTCAGCACGAGGTGCTCGTGGCGGAACAGCGCGTCGAGAGCAAATCCCTGCACGAGCAGCTCGCGGATCTGCATCATCATCATCATGCCAAATTGCTGCTGGCCGCCCTGTTCCTCGATGAAGGCGTCGAGGGTCTTACCCTGCTGCTGAGCAGTCTGGCGCACGTTGTTCATCAGCTGCTCGCGCATTGCCTCGTAGACCTCGTCTGCGATGCTGCCCTGGAAGCGACGAGCGAGCTCGCTCGCAGCGAGCTGGCGGTTGTAGTCGTCGTACTGCTCGCGGCCCTGCTTCTCGAGGCTCTCGCGAATGCTGTTGCGGAAGTCGTCTGCCGACTTGTACATCGGCATGTACTTCGTCACCCATTCATCGGTAATAGCGGGGGTGACCTTCTTCTGGATCTCGAGCACCGTGGCACGGCATTCCACCTTCTGGGTGCACTCGTTGCCGTCGTCGTCAAGGCTCGGGCCCTCGAAGGTGAATTCCTTCGTCTCGCCAACGTTCATGCCGATGATGTTCTCGTCGAAGCCGTCGGGCATGTAGCCGGCGCCCGTGGTGTAGGTGCGGCCCTCGGTAGTCAGGCCCGGCATCGGCTTGCCGCCCTCGGAACACTCGAGCTTCACCTTCACGCTGTCGCCCTTCGCAACCGGATGCGGGTCGTCGGCGACGTACTCGGCGTAATGCTCCGCCGTTTCATCCATATGGCGCTGGACCTCATCTTCGCTCACCTCGAAAGGCTGCACCGTGATGGAAACCGGCTCATAGGAAGAGAGCTCGTAGTTGGGCTTCGGGAGCACCACGACGGTGAACGCGAACTCGCGGTCGCGAGCGATGGCGCGATCATGCTCGGCCTTCGGCGGGTACGCGGGCGTGAGGTTCTTCTTGTCGATAGCATAAGGGACAAGACCCTCGATCGCCTGCTCCTGCACGATGGAGTCGAGATTCTTGATGCCCATCTGCTCCTCGGCGACCTGAGCGACCGTCTTGTCCTTTTCCGGGCGCAGGCCCATCTGCTGAGCGAACTGGATGTAGGCGTTTTGCAGCACCTCGTTCACCTCAACGGGCGTTGCGACGCATTCGAGACGCAGCTTGCCGTCATCGAGCTTTCGCTGAGTAACCTTCATTGAACTAGCTCCCCTTTCGAATGAGAAAACTCCAACTCATTTGTAGAAATTGTAGCGCAACTTGCGCGATACGCTTCCTGCAAGACGTATGAAAGGGGCGGATTACCCCCTCATCTTCGGCAATTCGCAGGTACAGATAGGCGCCTATTCGTTCGATTTCAGGCTTTCGACCATATCGATCCGGCGCAGCTTCGGGCGCATGGCAAGCGTCACGATTACCGAGAACACCATGGTCAACAGGAACGCAATGATAAAGCTTGCAGCATGAATGTCGCGACCGAACATGACCTGATCCACCTCAGCCGTCACCACGACGAAGCCCTCCATCACGATGCCGAGCAAAAGGCCTACGAGTGCACCGATTACGGCAAGCAAAAGCGTTTCTCGGTAGATGCAGGCATCGACCTCGCGCGGGGTGAAGCCGAGCACCTTCAGCGTGGCGATCTCGCGGACACGCTCGGTGATGTTGATGTTCGTCAAGTTGTAGAGCACGACGAACGCGAGCAGGGCCGCTGCGATGACGAGGACCACAACCACGCTGTCGACGCTCTTGAGCATTGTTCGGTAACTATCGATAGTCTCATCGTTGTAGGTGACCGTCTTCACGCCGTCGGTTGCCAGAAGCTCGTCGGAGAGCACCTCGCGCGCGCCTTCGTCTTCCACCTCGTTCGCGTAGAGCGTGGTGAAAACGGGCTCCTCGTCCATCACCTGCTCGTAGAGTGTCGGCGTGAAGTAGACGTAGTGCCCGACGTAGTTCTCCATGATGCCCGCCACGGTGACCTCGCGCCCGTCGCCCGTCGCGTCGCCCACAGCATCCTCGTCGAAGATGGAAAACGTGCTGCCCACCTCAAGGGAGAGCTCCATCGCGAGCTTTTCGCTCACGAGCACGCCGTCGTCGGAAAGCGCAAGCTCCTCGTGCCCCTCACGCGTGCGCAAGGTGTTGAAATCGGAGAACGCGTCAGGATACTCGGGAACGACGATATCGACGCGGTGCTGGCTCACGTCTGCACCCTTGTCGTCCGAGATCGACTGCGCTTGCTTGTTCGCGGTGGCAAGCCAGGCGTATTCTCCCGATGCATCTTCTTCAACCCGTTGCTCTACCTGGCTTTTCTCATCATCCGTAGAATCGGAGTCCATGCGGACAATAGTATTGTAGTGATAGAGCTCGCCGTACTGCTTGTCGATGATGTCGTTGATGGCGTTCTGCAGCCCCAGGCCTGTGAGCAGGAGCGCCGTGCAGCCGGCGATGCCCACGATTGCCATGATAAAGCGACGCTTGTAGCGGAAGAGGTTGCGCGAGGTGACCTTCCAGGAGAACGACAGGCGACGCCACACGGGGCGGATACGCTCGAGCAGAATGCGCTTGCCCGCCTTGGGCGCGCGCGGAAGCATGAGGAACGCCGGTCGCTCACGCAGCGTCGAGGCGGCAGCGAACCAAGTCGCGATTACGGTGATTCCCACGCCGAGCCCCGCGGCGGCGGCGGTCATGGCGGGGTCGATCGGGCAGGGGCGACACGGAACGGCGTAGATGATCGCATAGGCACCCATGATGAACCAGGGCAAGAACTTCGAGAGCGCGACGATACCGATGATCGCGCCGACTCCGCTCGCCACGATGGCGTAGATGAGGTACTTCGAGGTGATGCGCGCCTTGCTGTAGCCGAGCGCCTTGAACGTGCCGATAAGCACGCGCTCCTCCTCGACCATGCGCGTCATGGTGGTAAGCGAGACAAGCGCTGCCACGAGGAAGAACAAAAACGGGAAGACCTGCGCAATCTGATCAATGCGACCCGCATCCGACTTGAAGCTCTCGGCGCCGATATTCTTCGTGAGGTCAAGCACGTACACCTCGCCCTCGGTATCCGCGATCGCATCTACGTCGGCCTGGGCATCGGCGAGCTTCGCCTCGGCGTCGGCGAACTGCTCCTCGGCAGCCGCGCGCTGGGTGGACAGCTCGTTTGCGCCCTCTTCATATTGTGCGAGGCCGTCCTCGTATTCGGAACGTCCCGACGCAAGCTGCCGACGTCCCGATTCCAGCTGGGCGCGACCGCTGTCGATGGTCGCCTGCGAGCTTGCAAGCTGGGCCTCAGCATCGTCCATGCTCGCCTGCGCCTGAGAGCGCTGCTCAGCAAGCTGGGCACGCCCCTGCGCAATCTGCTCGGGAACGCCCGCGGTCTGTGCATCGATTTGTGCGATGGCCGCCTCGAGCTGCGCCACGACATCGTACGCGCCCGCCGCCTGCGCCTGCGCGAGCTGCTCGGCGAGCATCGCACGTTGAGCCATGGCGGCGTCATAGCTTTCCTGGGCGGCGTCGAGCTGGGCCTCGGCAGCCGCGAACTGCTCCTCGGCAGCCGCGCGCTGGGCTTCAAGTTCCGCCCGCCCGCTATCGACCTGCGCCTGTCCGCTCGCAAGATCGCGAGCGCTCGAGTTGAGGGTCGCCTGCGAGCTCGCGAGCTTCGCGGCCGCGTCGTCAAGTTCCGCCTGCGCATCGTCAAGTTCCGCCTGCGCATCGTCGAGCTTCTGGAGCGCATCGGCGCGCTCAGCCTCGAAGTCGGCACGGCTCTCGTCAAGTTCCGCCTGCGCATCGGCCCGAATACCGTCGAGACGCGAAGCGAGCAGATCATCCGAAATGCCGTTAATGCGCGAAGCCGTCGCATCGACAAGCGATTGGTAGTCATCGGTTGCCCAGCGCGCCTCGCGAGCGCCAGCGACGGTGACGAACGCCTCGGTATAAGGAAAATCCTCCGCGAAAGCGCCTTCGGGAACATAAGCAAAGGTTGCGAGCTGCCCCGACCCGAGCGACGTCGATCCCACCGAAGTCGAGCACGTGTAATACGAAGAGCGCACGAAGCCCGAAACCGTGTACTCGTGGACGGCGAAGGTATCGTCGAGGTCGGAGGCCCCCTCCGCAAGCAGGACCTTATCGCCGACGCTCACCTCGGTCGACCACACCGTGTCAGCGGACAAAAGGCACTCGTCATTCGATTCGGGCCACAACCCTTCGACCAGGATGGGCCGGTTGATATAGTTCGGGTCCTCGGATTCGACATTCAGCCCATCGTCGCATTCGCTCGCCCGAGCCTTATCAACATTGAGGGAATGGATACGCGTTGTGTACTGCACGCCGTCAATCTGCGCGATGACGTCGGACTCGTAAGCAGGCATGACGCCGCTCACGCCTTCTACCTGGGAAATCTCATCAATCTGATCATCGGTGAACCCGAGCGTGGAGACGACGCGCAGATCACACAGGTTGGTCGCGTCGTAGTATGTATCGCCCGCAAGACGCATATCGGGGCCGGTGAGGCGCAAGCCCGCATAGAAGCCGCACCCGAGCGCCGCGATAATGGCAATAGCGAGGAAGCGCCCAAGCGAATGGGTGATCGATCGGACTACTTCTTTGCGGAATGCCCCTGCCATCGGCTACCACTCAATCGTTTCGGCGGAGGCGGGGTTGGCGTTCTTCTCCACAGCGGCAACCTTGCCCTCGCGGATATGGATCACGCGGTCGGCGATGTCGGTGAACGCGGAGTTGTGCGTGATGAGCACGACGGTCTTGCCCGTGTTCGCACACGTGTCCTGCAAAAGCTTGAGGATAGCTTTGCCCGTCTTGTAGTCGAGGGCACCTGTTGGCTCGTCCGCCAATAGCACCTTCGGGTTCTTTGCGAGCGCGCGGGCAATCGCGACACGTTGCTGCTCGCCACCCGAAAGCTGCGAGGGGAAGTTGTCGATGCGATGAGAGAGGCCTACTTCGGCGAGCACCTCAGCGGCATCGAGGGGGTCAGTGCAAATCTGGCTTGCGAGCTCAACGTTCTCGAGCGCCGTCAGGTTCTGCACGAGGTTGTAAAACTGGAACACGAAGCCGATGTCGTAACGGCGGTAATACGTAAGTTCCTTCTCGTCGAACGCGCTCACCTCGCGCCCGTCGAGCATAATCGTGCCCGACGTGCACGAATCCATGCCGCCGAGCATGTTGAGCAGCGTGGTCTTGCCCGAGCCTGACGGCCCGACCACGACGACGAACTCGCCCTTCTCGACGGTGAACGACATGCCGTCGACGGCGGCGACCTCTACCTCGCCCATCTGATAGATTTTGCGAACATCGCGGAACTCGATAAACGCCATGGACACTCCTCGCACACTCTGTTTTTCACCATTATAGCGAATAGCGGGATGCAACCTCGGCGCGCGCGGAAACCGCGGACAAAACAAGGGTGGCTCACGCTTTCGTTATTTGCCACGGATGAAAGGTTAAGGCGCCGACGCAAATCGGCCCCGCATACGAAAACGCCCTCTCCGAAGAGAGGGCTGAACACGCCATCATCGATTCTCTTGTGCGCTCTACTCGGCGATTTGCGATTCGATCCATTCCGCAAGCAGCTCGAACGAAACGCTCCCATCTGCCACGCCAACCATAGTCGCAAGCAGTTCGTCGTGCCTCGGCTTGAAGCGGCAACCGTTCATGCGAAGGAACGCGCCCATTATGGCAGTCGCCGTCCGCTTGTTGCCGTCGGCGAAGGGGTGGTTCGACGCGATGCCGTAGGCGTACCTTGCGGCCCTCTGGGCGAGCGTGGGGTAGAGCCCCTCGCCGCCAAACGTCTGGAACGGCTGGGCGAGCGCCGACTCCAATAGCCCCTCGTCGCGCAGTCCGTCGAGCCCGCCAAACCTCGCGATGGCCGCCGAATGTATGGCGAGCGCGGTCTCCTTGTCGATGCGTTCGGCGGACTGCGTCATCTCGCGAGCTCCTCGAACACGTCGGCGTACTCGTCCATGAAGTCGATTGCCGCGTCCACGGCATTGCGTTCGGCACCTCTCTGCGTAGCCGCCGGGTTGATCGTCACCCAGGGCCTGTTGTTTTTCATCACCGTCACCGGGCGCCCGGTCCGGTTGACCTCCGCTGTCACGCGCGAGAAGTTGTTCTTGGCTTCTGCGAGCCCCATCGTGATTGCCATGAGCGTCCTCCATGCGACTAATTCTCAGTTGGCTAGAATTCTAGACAAATTTCGCCTTTGCCGCAAGCTGCATAGACCCATTGGCCCTTATCCAACGGGGCGTCCCGAAGCCCCCTCTTGCAACGCTCGAAGTAGGTAGACGCGAGTTCGACGGCGAGTGCGCGGATCTGTTTTTCGGCATCGTCGATCGCCGCTACGAGAAAGAGGGCCCGGCACGCTCATCCTCGCCAGCAACACGCCGACGATCCATCGGGGTGACTCCTTCACTGGCGACGACGCGCTGCCGTGCGCTTTAGACGGGCTGTTCGACAGAGCATCGGTCTTCATGATGATATGAAACGATTGATGCACTATTCATTGTTTTGTTTAATATATTGGAACCGATAGTCATTCAGAAAAGGCCTCAAAAGCTACCGCTATTCCTATACAAAGCAGAACAAAAAACAAGATGCACCATATTGGCATGGTATAGCCAGACAATATAGACAAAAGAGGAATGATCCAGGATAAAATCAATATCATGCCTAAACCAATTCCTGTGAATCTAATTCCGCGACTCAATCGAATCACCACGCAAAAAATTCCTAATATAAAAAAAGGCCAGCAAGCGATGCAAATGTCCTTCGACATGCCAATTTTATTCGCAGTGTACTCAACGCTGAAGATTTCCAACGGATTGTTACCAGTGAAGATTTGTTGAAAAACGGCCCGTAAAATGTCTCCTAAAGCCAGTAATTCTAAAGCACAAAATGGCGCAGTGGCTATTGCCAAGACCGTTAGCAGTGTTCTGTATTTGAGGCTCTCGATAGACAGTGAATTCATATCACATCTTTCTCTGAATAAGCCACGCTCGGAGCTTTTGGCATATACTTCATTATCCCATTTGGGACAATGTTCTTAGCCAGAGAAACTCCAGCATCTGTCTTTAACACAATACCTTGACTACTTAAAATAGACATAAAAAGGCCCGAGAGAAGACTCTCGGGCCTTAAAGGCTAGTATTGTCGAGCAAGCGCGCTTAGGCGTTGAACAGCTCGATGGAATCGCCTTCCTTGAGCGTGACCATGGCCTTCTTCCACGTACGGGTACGGCCAGCCGCACCGCGCATGCGCTTCGGCTTAGACTTCACGTTCAGGGTGTTCACCTTGGTCACCGTCACGTTGAAGATGGCCTCAACTGCCTGACGGATCTCAACCTTGTTGGAGGTCTTTGCGACCTCGAAGGTGTAGGTGTTCTTCTCCATCATGTCGTAGCTGTGCTCCGTGATGACGGGGCGGATGATAACCTCGCGAGGATCCTTCATTTATGCAAGCACCTCCTCGATGCGGGCCAGGGTGGACTCAGTCAGCACGAGCGTCTTGTTATCCAAGAAGTCGTAGGTGTTGATCATGCACACCGGGACGATGGTGACGGTCGGGATGTTGCGGAAGGACTTGTAGGTGTTGATGTCCTCATTGCCGATCACGAGCGTCGCACGACCTTCGATGCCGAGCGCCTTCAGGGCAGCAACGGCGTCCTTGGTGCAGGGCTTCTCGAAGTTCCAATCAGCGACGACCATGAGCTGGTTGTCGGCGAGCTTCGCGGAAAGCGCAGAGCGCATCGCGAGCTTGATCTCCTTCTTGTTCACCTTCATCTCGTAGGAGCGGGGATGCGGACCGAACACGGTGCCGCCGCCAGCCCATTGAGGTGCGCGGATGGTGCCCTGACGAGCGCGGCCGGTGCCCTTCTGGCGCCACGGCTTCTTGCCGCCGCCACGGACTTCGCCACGGGTCTTGGTGTCATGCGTGCCCTGGCGCCACGAAGCGCGCTGCGCGCGGACCGCAAGGTGCATGACCGGGACGTTCGGCTCGATGCCGAACACGGAAGGATTGAGCTCGGCAGTGCCGGTCTTCTCACCCTTCGCGTCCTTGATATCAATCGTTGCCATATGTAATGCAGCTCCTAATCTTCGTTACTAACTACGCCATGCGCACGCGCACGATGCCGTTCTTGCCGCCCGGGATACCACCCTTGACGAGGATGAGGTTCTGCTCCTCATCGATGCGAACGACCTCGAGGTTGCGGACGGTAACCGTGTCGCAGCCCATGTGACCCGGCATGCGAACGCCCTTGAAGACGCGGGACGGGGTTGCGCACTGGCCAACCGAACCGGGAGCACGATGGAAGTGCGCACCATGTCCGCCAGGACCACCGGCAAAGCCGTAACGCTTGATGACGCCCGCGAAGCCCTTGCCCTTGGAAGTACCGGTGACGTCGACCTTCTTCACGTCGGCAAATGCCGCGACGGTCTGCAGGTCGCCCGTCTTGTACTCGCTCGCGTCCTCGACGCGAACCTCGCGCAGGTAACGAACAGGCTCAGTGCCGAGCTTCTCGAAATGGCCCGCCATCGGCTTGTTGACCTTCTTCGGCTTGATTGCGCCGAAGCCCAACTGAACAGCTTCGTAACCGTCCGTAGCCTTCGTCTTCACCTGGCAGACCTTGTTCGGCTCAGCCTGGATAACGGTAACGGGAACGACGGTTTCGTTCTCAGCGAAGATCTGCGTCATGCCGATCTTCTTGCCAAAGATTGCATTAATCATTTAAAAGAGCCCCCTTACAGCTTGATCTCGATGTCGACGCCGGCCGGGAGATCGAGACGCATCAGGGAATCGACCGTGTTCGGGGTCGGCTCCAGGATGTCGATGAGGCGCTTGTGGGTGCGCATCTCGAACTGCTCGCGGGAATCCTTGTCGACGTGCGGGCCCTTGACGACGCAATACATGTTGCGCTCCGTCGGCAGCGGAATAGGACCGGACACCTTGGCACCCGTCTTCTGCGCGGTATCGACGATGAGCTTGGTGGACTGATCCACGATCTCATGATCGTACCCCTTCAAGCGGATGCGAATCTTCTGATTAGCCACTTATCTTACCTCCATTAAGCTTGTCGCAGCCGCGCCTTACGCGTTGCCGCCAGCCTTGCTGATAATCTCTTCGGACACGCTCTTCGGAACCGGCTCGTAGGACGCAAACTGCATCGTGTACGTCGCACGGCCCTGAGTGCCGGAGCGCAGGTCGGTTGCATAGCCGAACATCTCGCCCAGCGGAACCTTCGCGGAGATGACGACGGCGTTGCCGCGTGCTTCCTGGCCGCAAATCATGCCACGGCGGCTCGGGATGTCGCCCATGACGAAGCCCATGTACTCCTCGGGGGTTTCAACCTCGACGGACATGACCGGCTCGAGGATGACCGGGTCAGACTTGCGCAGCGCGTCCTTGATTGCCATGGAGCCTGCGACCTTGAATGCAGCCTCGGAAGAGTCGACGTCGTGGTAAGAACCATCGATGAGCTCGACGCGAACGTCCTCGACGGGATAGCCAGCCAGAACGCCCGTGTTGAGAGCTTCCTGGATGCCCTTGTCGATGGAAGGAATGTACTC
>ERZ1034913.445-NODE-445-length-34004-cov-30.678577_pt1 | contig 34004 bp, 24 predicted proteins | sample MGYA00520697_ERZ1034913 | MGnify/ENA primary metagenome ERZ1034913 (study PRJEB33766, sample SAMN09781786) | gut metagenome | biome: gut microbiome | host: Homo sapiens | place: Madagascar | study: EMG produced TPA metagenomics assembly of the PRJNA485056 data...
TGATGATGTTGCCATCAATCTCGCGCTCTGGCTTGCCGTTAACGGCGATACAGATAGTTTCGAGCAATTTCTCTGTGAATGACATCATCCAGTTGTAGTCCTTGTACTGAACATAAAGCTCCATACAGGTGAACTCTGGGTTGTGGTTGCGGTCCATACCCTCGTTGCGGAAGTTCTTGCCAATCTCATAAACACCCTCGAAACCACCTACGATGAGGCGCTTCAGATAGAGCTCGGTAGCGATACGCATGTACATATCCTGGTCGAGTGCATTGAAGTGGGTGATGAATGGGCGGGCAGAAGCACCACCTGCGATGCTCTGGAGGGTTGGAGTCTCTACCTCTGTATAACCAGCGTTGTCGAGTACGTTGCGCAGGGTGCGGAGTACGGTAGCACGCTGCAGGAAGGTATCCTTCACGCCATCGTTTACGATGAGGTCAACGTAGCGCTGACGGTAACGCAACTCTGGATCATCAAACTTGTCGTATGCCACGCCATCCTTGTACTTCACGATAGGGAGTGGCTTCAAGCTCTTGGAGAGCAGGCACAATTCCTTGGCGTGTACTGAAATCTCGCCAGTCTGTGTGCGGAATACGAAACCCTTTACGCCGATGAAGTCACCGATGTCAAGAAGCTTCTTGAATACTGTATTGTAAAGGTCTTTGTTCTCGTCTGGACAAATCTCGTCGCGGGCGATATAGACCTGGATTCTTCCCTTTGAGTCCTGCAACTCAGCGAAGCTTGCTTTACCCATCACGCGGCGACCCATCATACGGCCAGCGATAACTACCTGGCGTGGCTCGTCCTCGTCCTTGAATTCAGCCTTGATGTCTGTGCTGAATGCATTGGTTGGAAACTCTGCTGCTGGATATGGATCGATGCCCATCTCGCGCAATGCCTGAAGACTCTGTCTGCGAACGATTTCCTGTTCGCTTAACTCTAAAATGTTCATATTATATTCAGATATATCTTTTTATTTTCTTATTTTTGGTGCAAAAATACAAATAATTTTCCAAACTCTTGTGCTATTTTTATCCTTTTTAATATAAATAAGGTGATTTATATGCAATCAATCACTTCCTTTGCCACATCTATAGGGCTTCCTTCTGCTTTCGATGAATATGGGTTCTTCTGCAGAGTCCATGAATCCTCCAGTCCGTACCAGTCGATTCGTGGAGTATCTTGCAGCGATAATTGGCTGGCTAGCGATTTCATGAAGGTACTCCAGCGCAGGTAGTAGAAATCCTTCAGCAATCCTTGCCATTCCTTGTGACCATAGTCGTGGAGTCCGCCATTATCAGCACAGATTCTGTTGCCCCAGGTGGTTATCTGCACGCGGGCGTTCCATTCGTAAAGGTCCTTTTCTTCGGCTGTCTTGCCGAGGCTTCGGGCTTCCTCTATCCAGCGGCCCACACGGAACTCAGGACGGGTGCCGAGCAACTTATCCTGTAGCAGAATCATCTTCAGGAAGCGATCGGAATCCTTCTTGAATTCCTGTCGTGAGAATGACTTGTAATCAGCCATGGTCTTCAGATACTGCTTGCGCCCCTGGTCGGCGAGAGCCTGGCGACAGATGTCTACCAGGTCGTACTCGAAATTGTTGTTGCCCCGATATTTCTCTGCTACGCTGGTAAGGAGGATGGCAGCCTGGCGGGTATCCTCCGGGTCGTAGTAGTTGCTCATCAGCGACCAGGTTGAAACCTGATAACTGTTCAGCGATGGACGGGCGCAGAAGATGCTCTCGTGGGTGCCCTGCTGAATGTTGCCCTTCGGACAGTTGTAGATGCTTTGCGCAAGAAGTGTCCATGCCTTCTCGATAGTGGCATCATGAACGCCATATCTGGCATAGCAATATTCCCTGATCCAGTCTTCCTTGGTTATCTTTTCTGCACGCCATGGCAACTCGCTCATCAGTTCGAACATCACGGGGTTGTTCTCTGAACCTTCCATGGTGAAGCCCCAACCCTTAAGTGAAGAGTGAAGAGTGAGGAGTGAAGAATTCTCTTGTTTTGGGGTGTCCTTTTTCCCCGTTGCCAGATAGAAGTTATTGAGAAGTTGGTCCATTCGGCCATGAAGTCCCACATTGCCTCCGAAGTTTTCGAGCAGACAGAAGAGCCACTGGTGCTTGCCATAGATGCCTTCTTTCTTACTCGTGCTGAAATTTTTCTTCCCAGTGCCGGATGTATTTTCCCCTGTGCAGAAATCTTTGAAATTCTGGCGACTTTCAGAAAAGAGGTCGAGAACAAGCAGGTCGCCTACCTTCAGGTTGGCTATCATTTGGGGTCTTGGATTCTCGTTCCATCCCTGTACTACCCAGATGGCATGAGGATTGGCTCGCTTCATCGCACTCATCAGGGCTTCTCCTGCCTTGCCGTAATCTACCGCAGCATCGTTGCCGCTTTCATGGAATGGGTCCATGGAGTAGTAATCGGATTTGCCGTAGAGTCGGGTCAGCTCCTTATAATATAGGTCGGCGATTTCTGCAAACCGGTTATCGGTAGGGGATAGGTTGGCTGGGCGCTGGTAACTGTTCCATCTACCGGCATCGGTTACGTTCAGTCCCAGTTTCTGTTTGGCATCGTGAGGTACCATGCCGCAATATCCTGGTAAAACGGGTTTCATGCCCATCTCCTTCATTCTGGCAAGAATCTTCTTCTGCAGGGCTTCCTGCTGCTTGTACCAGCCCAGAGGCAGTGGACCGCCCCAACCTTCCAGATTGTTCATCTCCCACCAGGCAAGGAAGGCAGGACCGGCGATGAATTTGCCTACTTCCTCCTCTGAGTATCCCAGTTTCAGAAGCATATTGCGCCATACGCTTTCCGTGCCCACGGCGGCAAGCGGCATATTGATGCCATGCAGCGCCATCCAGTCTATTTCTTTCTGCCATCGGTTCCAGTCCCAGAATGCCATCGTATAGGAAAAGGTGCAATAGTTGAAGTTGTAGCGCAGCTTCAGGTCTGTTTCGTGGCGTTCCTTCTGTTTCACGACAGGAAGAACGGCTGGCAGCTTCACGTTCATGTTGTTCCAGGAGATGTGGATGCCGGCATGGTGCTTCAGATACCAGTTGATGCCCACGGCGATGTTCACCCAGGAGTTTCCCCGGATGATAATTGGGTTGTTTTTGCCTGCAGCAGATTTTGAAGCGGCTGATGTGCTGTTTCCTTTTCTGGTTCTGGCTTGGTCTATCTCGAAGAAATCCTTGTCCGATTTCACAAGCACGGTTTTAAACTTGGCGGCGGCTCCCTTGTCTATTCGATTCAGAAGGTCGTCTGCCGGATTGGCGAATGCTCCAAGAGCAACGGTGCATAATAGTTCTACAAGTACTTTTCTCATAAAGTTGTTATTAGTATTTTAATTGCCGAATGCAGCTATATTTCGGGACAAAGATAACGGAAAAAGCTGATAATACCAAGTAAAAAGTGCTTAAAAGATTAAAAAAGACTTATTTATTTTGTTTTGTCTTGGATTTGCATTACTTTTGCAAGAAAATGGGGAATGGGGTGAAGCCCTGAAATCCCAGAAACAACCAACTTAAATTTTGATAAGGATGAACATAGACGAATTAGTAAAAAGAATAAGTAAAACCGACGGACTATCTAAAACCCTCGGAATGCATTTTATCTCAACCCCTGAGCCTGATACGCTTCAGGCTTCAATGAAGGTGGATGAGCGCAATCGCCAACCTTTCGGTTTCTTGAGCGGTGGTGCTTCTCTGGCGCTTGCCGAGAATGTAGCAGGCATCGGTTCTCTGGCTCTTTGTCCAGGACAGATTGCTGTGGGCATCAATGTGAGCGGAACTCATGTGCAGGCTGTAAGTGAGGGTGATACGGTTACGGCATACGCCAAACTCTTACACAAGGGCAGAACCTTGCATACCTGGGAGGTTGCCATCAAGAATACTGCGGGCGAATTGATTTGCACCGTGCAGGTAACCAACTATGTGTTTACTCCTAAAAAGAATGAGTCGAAGAAGGAATCAGATAAAGAAAAATCTAATAAGACAGAAGAATAAGGTATGACAGCATTTGCATACTATCGTTTGCCTTATCTGCATCACGCAAATTTTGTGGCGCAGCATCTGGGGGAGCCAGAGGTGCTTTCCTCTGTGGCAGAACTGAATGGCAAGGAGGGCTTTGTAATAGCTCCTTTCTCGCCGTCCAGCGACTGTCCTGTGCTGCTCATTCATCCCGATGAAAGCAGGCTTCTGGCTATCTCTGATGCAAGAGCTGTCTCTAGCTCGGAATCGGAATTAGAAGAAAGTATTCCTGCCCGTGATATTTATGCCGAAGATTTTGAATGTTTCCATCGGGAGTTGGAAAAAGGAACTTTCAGAAAGATAGTGCTGGCAAGAAAGGCAACCTTGCGAACGGCTGATAAGGATTTCGAAAAGCTTTTTATGAAGGCTTGCTGCATGTATCCCCGTCTCTTTGTCGCCCTGGTCTATACCCCGCAGTCGGGGATGTGGCTGATGGCCACTCCTGAAATCTTGCTCAAGGGGGAACAGGGAAAGATGCAGACGATGTCGCTTGCCGGAACCCAAAAGGCAGAGCCTTCACGTACTATCGCCGATTATCCGATAGAGGGTGTGGAGTGGTCGCTGAAGAACAGGGAGGAACAGCAGTATGTAACGGATTATATCGAAGATTGTATCAGGGCTTTCTCTGATGATTATCAGTTGAAAGGTCCTTATACCACGATGGCGGCAAATCTCTATCATCTCCGCACCGACATCACTTTCCTTCTTCGTGATGAAGGAAAATTAGGCGACGTGATTCATACGCTTTATCCTACGCCTGCCGTCTGCGGTATCCCGAAGGATGAGGCTCGCCAGTTTATCCTTCAACATGAACATCAGTCTCGCAAATACTATAGTGGTTTTGTGGGGCCTATCTCTCCGCAGGGAAAGACTCATCTTTTCGTCTCTCTCCGCTGCATGAATATCCTGCCGGATGGTATCTGTGAACTCTATGCCGGTGGCGGATTGCTCAAGGAGAGTGAGATGGAAAAGGAGTGGAAGGAAACAGAAGCTAAGATGCAGACCATCAGGCGGGTTCTGATTTAGTTAACAGTTTATAGTTTATAGTTGATAGTTCATGTATAGTAATATAGATAATGTCAATATCCTGACGGGTGTTCTACAATCGCATGGTGTGAGAAGGGTGGTGGTTTGCCCGGGAAGTCGCAATGCGCCTATCGTACATAATCTCAATGAAACGGAAGGTATTACCTGCTATCCTGTTACCGATGAGCGCAGTGCCGGTTTTGTGGCTATGGGCATTGCCTTGGGTGATCCATCTCCTTGTCCGGATCCGGTGGCAGTATGCGTCACTTCCGGTTCGGCATTGCTCAATCTCTATCCGGCTGTCTGCGAGGCATATTATCAGAAGGTGCCTATCATCGTGATTTCTGCTGACAGACCCGAAGCCTGGATAGGACAGCAGGATGGACAGACCCTTCCGCAAGCCAACGTCTTCGGAACGATGATGAATCGGAGCGTGAATCTTCCTATCATATCCAATGAAGAGCAGGCTTGGTATTGTGAACGGTTGGTTCATGAGGCTATTATCGATTGCGTGCATCGAAAGATTGGTCCGGTACATATTAATATACAGCTTTCCGAACCGCTTTATCAGTTTACGCTCGATAGACTCCCGAAGATACATTGGGTGGATTATGTGAAGAGTAATCTCTTTGGTGGAAGTTTCCATTATGGTGACATGCTCGATTTTCTGAATGCCAGAAAACCGATGATAGTGGTGGGACAGGATTATCCATGCAGTCAGCTTGTTGGTATCAAACAGATAAATTGGCGAACCGTTACGCTAATTGAGCCAACCGCTTTGGGAACATCGAGCGAAGATCCTGCATGCCGGGATTTCTCTCGCAATCTCCTGGTTACCAATTTCGATGAAGTGTTGAATAAGGTGGGGGATGACGAGAGTTATATGCCCGATTTTATCCTCTATGTAGGAGGTACCCTGGTGAGCAAGCGTCTGAAGCAGTTCCTTCGCCTTGCCGTGAAGAAGGGTGCCAAGGTATGGCGTGCTAGTACCGATGGTGATTACATCGATACCTTTATGCGTATCGATCGCATTTTCCAATGCGATACCACCCTGCTGGCGGATGCCATGACTTCTTACGATCTGGCTTATCAGGATGATGTGAATGCATACAGAGAACGTTGGGAGAAGGCACTTCTGGCGGCAAAGCGCCATGCTTTCGATTACGAACCACCATTCAGCAGTATGGCTGCTGTAAAGGCTTTCCAAACGGAATATCTGGCTCATTCACTGGATGATACCCGTGAATGCCGCCTGTTTTATGGCAATAGTATGGCGATTCGACTGGCCTGCATCTATGCTCGCCAATATGTGCATTGCAATAGGGGCGTGAATGGCATCGAGGGATCTCTATCTACTGCTGCAGGTTTGTCAGTCTATCTCTCGGAGTATCATCATCCTGATGCCAGGAACCAGCAGAAGGTATTCTGTGTGCTGGGTGACCTGAGCTTCTTCTACGATCAGAATGCTCTCTGGAATCAGAATCTTAATGGCTGCCTTCGCATTCTTTTGCTGAATAATGGCGGTGGAGCCATCTTTGCCAAGTTCAAGGGATTGAAGGAGAGTGCGGCACGTGAGAAGCTGGTGATGGCAGAGCACTGCACCTCGGCCTATCACATCTGCCAGGCACAGAATGTAACCTATCAGAATGCCGATGATATGAAGTCGCTACATGAGGGCATCGACTGGCTCATCCATACCGAGTCTGACAGACCGATGCTCTTGGAAGTGCTAACGGATATAGAAACAGATAATCAAGTAATAGAAGAATATTATAATAGTTTTCAAATATGAGAGAATGGAAAAAGATAGAAGGTTTTGATTTCAAGGAAATCATCTTCGAGGAGTATAATCATATCGCTAAGATTACAATCAATCGTGAGCGTTATCGCAATGCCTTCACCCCATTGACCACCTGGGAGATGGCGCAGGCTTTCAACTATTGCCGTGACTGCTTGGATATCCGAGTGGTTATCTTGACGGGTGCTGGCGACAAGGCGTTCTGTGCCGGTGGCGATATGCATGTGAAGGGTAGGGGCGGATACGTAGGCAACGATGGCGTGCCTCGTCTCAATGTGCTCGATGTACAGATGCAGATTCGCCGTTTGCCTAAGCCGGTTATCGCTATGGTGAACGGTTATGCCATCGGTGGCGGCCATGTGCTCCATGTGATGTGCGACCTGACCATTGCTTCAGAGAATGCCATCTTCGGACAGACCGGTCCTAAGGTGGGAAGCTTCGATGCAGGTTTCGGTTCTTCTTATCTGGCACGAATGGTAGGTCAGAAGAAGGCACGCGAAATCTGGTTCCTCTGCAAGCAGTATTCTGCGAAGGAGGCAGAAGAGATGGGAATGGTTAACAAGGTGGTTCCTCTCGACCAGTTGGAAGATACCTGCGTGGAGTGGGCTGAAATCATGATGGAGCGTTCTCCGCTGGCTCTCCGCATGATTAAGGCTGGCTTGAATGCCGAGTTGGATGGCCAGGCAGGTATCCAGGAGTTGGCAGGCGATGCCACCATGCTTTATTATACCATGGACGAGGCTCAGGAAGGCGGTAAGGCGTTCCTGGAAAAACGTAAGCCACGCTTCGAGGATTATCCTCAGTTCCCATAAACAATCTCACGGATGATAAATTCTGTGTTTGATAAATAAAAGTCCCACAGATTTCACAGATTTACACAGATATTTTTTTCTTTCCGAAAAAGCAGGGCGTTAGCCTATCTGTGTAAATCTGTGAAATCTGTGGGAGATTTTTGCTTATATTTTGAAAATAGATATATCGCTCAGTGGGGTAAAACTCCATAGAGCGAAATCGAGCTTACTCGTGTGTGGCGAAACGCTGCTCAGCGAGCTTTTCGTATTTCGTGCCTGGCTTGCCATAGTTGGCGTAAGGCCAGATGCTGATGCCGCCACGAGGAGTAAAGATACCTGTTACCTCGATATACTTAGGATCCATCAGCTTGATGAGGTCCTTCATGATGATGTTCACGCAATCCTCGTGAAAATCACCGTGGTTGCGGAAACTGAAGAGATAGAGCTTCAGACTCTTGCTCTCCACCATCTTTACATCAGGAATATAGCTGATGCGAATCTCTGCAAAATCAGGCTGACCTGTAATAGGGCAGAGGGAAGTGAACTCTGGGCAGTTGAAACGTACCCAGTAATCATTGCCAGGGTGCTTGTTTACGAAGGTTTCCAATACCTCTGGCGCATAATCCATTCTATATTGGGTCTTGGCACCCAGTGCCTTCAACCCATCTTCTTTTCTATCCATAGTTCTATTCTAATATTTGATTCTGATGTTTGATTCTGATGTTTCATGTTTAGATAGCCCCCAGTTTGAAGATGTTGTAAGAGATGTTGTTGTCATACACATCCTCGCCCTCGTGTTTCTTGATGGCATTGACCACACGGATGGTGACAGGAAGCACGATGATTTCGTACACGGTCTTCAATACCACCTGCCAGAGCATCAGCCACGGCAGTTCTGAAGTAGGAACCACTCCACCCAAGGCAAGAGGGAAGAAGATAAGGCTATCGCAGCTCTCGCCTGCTACGGTGCTCCAGATGGCACGGGCGGAGAAATGTTTGCCGCCATCACGAATCTTCATCACGCTCATCACATAGGCATTGGCAAAGGAACCTATGATGAATGCTACGAAAGAGGCAGCGGCAATGCGGGGAGCAAGACCGAAGATGGCATGGAAACCGGCATCGTTCGTCCAATAGGGAGCAGCTGGAATCCAGTCGCAGATGGCGCCTAGAGCTACAAAGAAGAAGTTCATGGCGAAGCCTGTCCAGATGAGAAGGCGGGCTTTCTGATAGCCCCATACTTCGCACACTACATCGTTGATGATGTAACTTACCGGAAACACGATGAGACCGCCAGTCAAAGAAATCGGGCCTACTGCAATTTGCTTTGTTTCGAGCACGTTTGCCGCAATGAGACAAACGCAGAAGAGGATGCTGAAAAGCATAAACAGCACACTCACTTGAGTTGTTTTCTTTTCCATTTTCTTGTTTTTTACGAGGTTTACCAAGCACTCGGATTATACTTACTTTTTAATTCGGGCTGCAAAATTACAACTTTTCTCTCTAACTGCCAAATATTTACTCAAGTTTTTCAAATAAAAAAGCCCCAAGTACTATCTCTAGCACTTGGGGCTTCTATCTAACTAAACCTAAACTAATCTAACAATCTAACCTAACTTCTAAACAATTTAACCTAACCAAACAATCTAACCTAATCAAACAAACTTTTTATGAAAACTTATCAACTTATTGACACTTCCTCTTATTGCAATCTCCATACCAAAGTCTCTATTTCTGCCAAATAGGCAGAAAAGAACGAGAAAGACAGAAAAAAAAGCCCGCCATTCTGTCGTGAATGCCGGGCTTATCATATTAATAACCTCAGTTCTTTTTTACATAAGAGAACCGCTGTTCCTCTCGGTTCCACCGAGAGTCCTCAGCTCCCAGTCCCCCCCCCAGTCTTTATTTCTCCATAAATTTCTTGGCAGCTCTGAGCTGGTGTCTCATCACGCTCAGGAACTCCTGGCTCTCCTGCAATACATTCAGATAAACCAGAGAAATCTGCATCAGCGAGTTGTCTGAAAGATGCTGGATGCGGTCGATATGCTTCTTGCGAAGTGCGCTCAGTTCATCCTTGCAGGCATCAGCCTCGGCGAGAATCTCGCGATAGTTCTCATAGCGGCTTGTCTCTATCTGCTCACAACTCATGCGCATCAGGTCGTTGATCTTCTGTCGAACAGGAGCAAACTCCTTGGTGTACTCTTCTGGCAGTGGGTTGAAGTTGTTGTCCACGTGCTCCTTGATAGGGTCGAGCATACGACGCAGAGAGTAGATAAACTGCTGATTGCTGTTGGCTCCCAGATGGAACCAGGTGTTGCGCTCGATGGCAATCTCCATTGGCGATTTCTTCAAGCCGAGCATCTCCTGACGACGGAGCTTCTTCAGCATATCCTGCTCCTTCTTCAACTCCTTGTTGGCATGGCGAAGCTCTTTAGGCTTCTCGTTGGCAAGACCATCCATAATCTGGTTGAACTCGTTCAGGGCGAAGTGGCAAACGTAAGCCTGGGTGCGTGATACCTGGCGACGAAGTAAATCCCATACGATCTCTGGGTCGTGTGAGCGCATCATCAGCTGGAAGGTGCTGCCCTTGCTCTCTTCCTTTGCCTTTTTGTTGTACTGGATGTTGCTGCGGATGAGCAGGAAGATAACCAATGCCATGAAGCAGGTCTGGATACCTACACCGCCGAAGTGCATGATGATACAAACAATGCCGCAGGCTGCGAAAGCCACACCGGCTGTGATGAACCATCCACCAATCACACTCAATACACCGGTTACTCGGAACACGGCACTCTCACGGCTCCAAGCTCTATCGGCAAGTGAAGAACCCATAGCCACCATAAAGGTAACGTAGGTAGTAGAGAGAGGCAACTTCAGGTTGGTACCGATGGTGATAAGCATACTTGCCAATACCAGGTTTACGGCTGCACGAACCACGTCGAAGGCAGCGCTTTCTTCCAACTCTACATCGTTCTTGTCGAATCGGCTGTTGATCCAGTTCATCAAAGACTTTGGCAAGAACTGCTTCAACCATGAATCTGTGGCCTGGCAGTTGCGTACAATCACGCGGGCTGCTGAAGAGCTTCCGAACATCTCGTCGCCCTCGTCCTGACGGCTCAAATCCACAGAAGTCTTGATTACGTTCTGTGCCTTCTTGGAAGTAGCCATAGCGATGATCATCACCGCACCGGCTGCAAGCAGATATACTGGAGTGGTCTTGGCACTATCCATCAGAGAAGTCATCATAAACTGGTCTGGAGCAGCACCATTGGCATTTGCCATATAATCCTGATATGAAGAAAGACCAGCCAGAGGCACACCTATGAAGTTAACCAGGTCGTTACCGGCGAAAGCCATCGCCAGGGCGAAAGTACCCATCAGCACAGTAAACTTGAAGATGTTGATACGGCAGAGATGCAGGAACTCCATCACGATGGCAGAACCCACGAAGGTGATGCAGAGCAGCAAGCCAAGGTTCTGGTCGATATAATTGCGCCACTCAGCTGGCAGGTAAGGACTCTTACCCAATCCCTTCATGAAGATGAAGTAAGAGAGGGCTGTGAAAGCGATACCACCGAAGATAGCGATGCTGTAGCGTGAATGCTTGCGATAATTGAAAGTGAAGACAATACGGGAAAGCCACATCACGAAAGCACCGAATACGAAGGCGATGATAACGGATGAGAAGATACCCATTATAACCTCCAAAGCTTTGTTACTGTTGAGCAATACGCCGTAGTTGAGGCTATCGTCTCCGTACATCTTCAATGTAGCGAGGATAAAGGCACCTCCCAATAGCTCGAACACCAGCGAAACGGTGGTGGAGGTTGGCATACCCAGCGTGTTGAACACATCCAGGATAATCACATCCGTCACCATGACGGCTAGGAAGAGCGTCATCACTTCCTCGAAGGTAAAGTGGTCTGGACTCATGATACCGTGTCGGGCGATATCCATCATTCCCGATGACATAATGGCACCCAGTACCACACCGCAGGATGCGATGATCAGCACAGTGCGAAACTTAGCCACCTTAGCTCCGATGGCAGATTGCAGGAAGTTTACAGCATCATTGCTGACTCCCACGAAGAGATCAAACACTGCCAGACAGAGCAGGAAGATCACGATACAAAGATAAATCGTACTCATTATATTAATGTTTATTGTTATATGTTTAATGAATGGGGGCTTTTCCCTTTTGGAATAGTTCTCTTTTTGAAGTTATCCTTCTTCCCCCTCGTTTTCGGGTGCAAAGATACGTAAGGGATATTACAGGTAATTTAAACAGATGTTACAATCTGGTTAAAATAAAGAAATGGCTGATTTTTAACAATAAAATAGATGAATGTAGTTTGTCGGGAAAAGAAAGAAAACAGAGGATAAAGATAATAAAAAGCATGATTTTCCGATAATATTAGAAAAGAAAAAAAGAATATGATGAAACAATTTGAACATATCAAAGCGATAGCTTTTGATGCCGATGATACGTTGTGGGCTTTGCAAAACTACTTCGAGGAAGTGGAACATGAGTATTGCGATCTGCTTTCGGAGTATGGAAACGAGAAGGAAATTTCTGCTGCCCTCCTGGAAACGGAGAGTAAGAATATGCCCGACTTGGGTTACGGCTGCAAGGCGTTCACCATCTCGCTGGTGGAGAATGCCGTGAAGGTGAGCCATGGAAAGGTGGAGGCAAACGTCATTGCCCAGATAGTGGATTTGGGCAAGAGTCTGCTGCATCTCGATGCCAAACCATTGGAGGGCGTAGAGAAGACGATAGCCTGTCTGAAGGATAGATTCATACAAAATGCAGGAAATGCGTCCTTGAAATACAAGCTTGCTGTTTTTACTAAAGGCGAGTTGATGGACCAGGAAAACAAGTTGTGGCGTTCGGGGTTGCAGCGTTATTTCGATGTGGTGAGCATCGTGAGCGATAAGACTCCCGAGGCTTATCGCCGCCTTTGCAGGGAGTTGGAAGTGAGTCCTGCTGAACTCGTGATGGTGGGCAACAGCTTCAAAAGCGATATTGCTCCGGCATTAAAAATCGGAGCTTCGGCTGTCCATATCCCTTTTCATACCACATGGGCGCATGAAAAGACAGAGGAATTTGAACATCCCAAGCTCCGTCGTATTTCAAGATTCGAGGAACTTCTCGATATCTTATAACTCGATATCTAATTTGATATCTTATAACTCGATATTTTATAAGGGTCTTATAAAACCCTTATAAAATACTCATATAATACTTTTATTCTTCTCCTTCTTCATCTTTCAGTGATTCCAAAGTCTCAACGAATGGACTGTGGAAGGTGCTGAAGAGATGCAGAATCTCCTTGCGCTGCTCCTCTTCCTCATCCCAGAGGCTGATTTCACCCTTCTGATGAGCCTTGATGAGCTTGGCGCAACGCTTAATCTTGCGCTTGTTGTTGCGAGCCTGCAACTGGTCGCCCTGGATTGGCTTCTGGGTAACGAACGAGAAGGCTACAAGCTGGTTCATGAACATGTCGAACATAGGGTCGTCGTGACTCCAGTCGCTGTCTTTTAGCCAGAACCACTGGAACAGATACTTCTGCTCCATGGCAATGAGCTGCTGTCCCAGGGTATCCATGTCAATGCCCTTAGCCATCTGCTCCTTGATGAAGCTTACCAGACTTTCCGGATTGATCTCCATTTCTGCCTCGCGGGCAATAGAACTGCCTGCAATATTGATGCGCCAACGGTAGTTCTTGTTCTTGATAAGTGCAGAGTGAGCATTCATCATCAGCTCGCTCAACTTTCCCTCTGATGGAATCTGGTCAACCACGGCAAGGCGCTGGCGCTGGTCGCGTACCACCAGCTGGGCATCCTCGTGGCGCAATACGCAGAGATATACCAACTTGTTCTCGTCAAGTTGCAAGGTGAAGCGGTCGTTGTTGTCATCGCCCACGAACTCATAACGGTAGTTGTCCACCTGGTCGTGCGGAATCTCAATCTCCTCGTGCACCTTGTTGTTGTCGGCATCATAGAGAGAGAAACCGATATAAGGAATCTGGATGTTCATGGTGAAAGGATTACCTTCTTCAGGAATCAGCGTCAGGCGTAGACCCTCGTCGCCGAAGTCTTCCTTCTTGCATACAAATCCGTCGTCGGTCTTGTCTGCCTTTTCCACCTTTACGTCGCCATGACGCCAATAGATGTCGAAGGTGATGGTGCTGTCATCCTCGGCTGTCACCTGGATGAAGTCGTCGATGTCCTGACCCAGATAGACCACGGTGGCTGGTTCGTAAACCTCCGTATCGTCGTCCTCAAGTGGTTTCACCTGAATCAGACCCGGCATTGGGTCATCTTCCCATTCGTCCTCTTCGGCAGCGGAAACCGATTTGAAGACGAGGAAAATCATTCGCTGTTCCTCCTTACTGCCGTCTTCACGGCAGAGAAAAACCTTCGACTCCTTAGGGATAAAGAAAGGAGAGGATAAGTAAGGGTTCTTACATAATGCTGTGTATTCCACCTCAGTCCAGACAGGCAAGGTGTGCTTGTTCGTATTATTTGTCATATCTGTTTTTTATGTATTATCCTATTTTACTGAATTGCGGAATTGAATTTCCGAAAACGGCTGCAAAGTTACGGAGAATTACAGACAATACAAAATTTCGAGCCGTTTTTTTTAGCATAATTGCCGTGTTTTCTTCATTTTTGGGCTTGATGATTTGGCTCTTTCAAATATTTATAGTAGTTTTGCAGAAAAAATTAGCTAGATTAATGAGTGATATGACAATGAAAATCAAGACATGGGGGGCGATGGCGCTGGCTGTGCTGGCGCTGGCGGCGTGCCATAGGGGCAATAAGCGCCCTCCACGCATGGATAATTCCAAGCTTGCCATCAGCCTTTCCAAGCCTGCCAAGGGCGACAGGGCTATCTATGGACTTGCCTGCATGGGCTGCTCGGATACTGCCGTGGTGCTGCTGCCCAATGGCGGCGGCGACCCCGTGAGATACAATATCCTGGATGCCAGCAGAAACCATCAGGTATTTGGCGACATCGAGATTGGCGACTGGATCTGCGTGATGCCTTGCACCGGCAAGAACGACCGCAACGGGGCGGATATGGTGATAGACCTCGACAAGCTGAAGGCCACCTGGACTTATCCCGTGATGCCTCGACTGCGTGATGTTTCGCATCTGTCGAAGCGCCAGCAGGCGCGCATTCTTGCCAATATGCCCGATAGCATCGTAGAGAATTATATGGTGCCACGCCAGTATGGCTTCACTCTGAAGCGCATGAGTGAGGCGCTCTCCGTGGGTCATGTGATGGCAAATGCCGGTGTGGAGGATGATAGCCCAGTGGAATATCCTGAAGTACCTTTCTATACGGAATGGCATCCTTATAACGGCAAGCTGATTCTGGTGAAAGGCAGAAGGGAGTTGGGAGAGATGGTGGTTAACGAGAAGACCACCTACGATACCCTCTCCTTTGTCTACATGAAGGGCGATTCTCTGGCTCTGCGCAACAGTGCCGGTGTGGTGACTGGCTACAAGCGTAGCAAAGATGCCCGTACCGTGAATGCCAAGGCGGATGCGGCGGCTGCCAAACTCAGCGAAAAGTTGAAGCGAGAGTTGAGATAAAGTAAGAAGATTACATAATAAAATTAAAAAAAAAGGAGATTAGACCGATTTCTCGATTTTTTTGTCTAATTTTGCACCTTGGTATGGAATGTCTGGGCTTTCTGATGGCTTTCAATAAGCTTTCTGATAGTTTTCAGAAGAGAATATGATGGCTTTGGCTTCAGAGGCAAGGCAAGTCCTATACCTTATTATATATAATAGGAATATAAGAAATTTAAGAATAAGAATGAAGAAGAAAATTCAGTTCAGTCTCGTTTATCGAGACATGTGGCAGAGTTCTGGTAAGTTCCAGCCACGCAAAGATCAGTTGGCTAAGATTGCCCCAGTTATCATCGAAATGGGTTGCTTCAGCCGTGTAGAGACCAATGGTGGTGCTTTCGAGCAGGTAAACCTTTTGGCAGGTGAGAACCCTAACGATGCAGTACGTGCTTTTTGCAAGCCTTTCAACGAGGTGGGCATCAAGACTCACATGCTCGACCGTGGATTGAACGCTCTTCGTATGTATCCAGTGCCAGACGATGTACGTGCTCTCATGTACAAGGTAAAGGCTAAGCAGGGTACCAACATCACCCGTATCTTCGATGGCTTGAACGATGTGCGCAACATCATTCCTTCTATCAAGTGGGCTAAGGAGGGTGGTATGACTCCACAGTGTGCGCTCTGTATCACCAACTCTCCTGTTCATACACTCGAATATTACATGAACATCGCCGACCAGCTCATCGCTGCCGGTGCAGAGGAAATCTGCTTGAAGGATATGGCTGGTATCGGTCAGCCTGCATTCCTCGGTAAGCTTACCAAGATGATTAAGGACAAGTATCCACAGATCATCATTCAGTATCACGGTCACTCTGGTCCTGGTCTCTCTATGGCTTCTATCCTCGAGGTCTGCAACAATGGTGCCGACATCATCGATACAGCCATTGAGCCATTGTCATGGGGTAAGGTTCACCCAGATGTCATCTCTGTTATCAGCATGCTGAAGAACGAGGGCTTCGAGGTACCTGAAATCAACATGAGCGCTTACATGAAGGCTCGTGCCATGACTCAGGAGTTCATCGACGAGTGGTTGGGCTACTTCATCAACCCAGGCAATAAGATTATGTCTTCATTGTTGCTCGGTTGCGGTCTCCCTGGCGGTATGATGGGTTCTATGATGGCAGACCTCGGCGGTATGCGTCAGACCATCAATAACATCCGCAAGAAGAAGGGTGAGGAAGAGTTGTCTATGGACGACCTCCTGATCAAGCTCTTCGATGAGGTTGAGTATGTATGGCCACGCGTAGGTTACCCTCCATTGGTAACACCATTCAGCCAGTATGTAAAGAACATCTCATTGATGAACCTCCTCACCATGGAACAGGGCAAGGGCCGCTTCGTGATGATGGACGATTCTATGTGGGGTATGATTCTCGGTAAGAGTGGTAAGATTCCAGGAGAGATTGATCCAGAACTCGTAGAGCTTGCCAAGAAGCAGGGCCGTGAGTTTACAGATGTTGATGCTCATACATTGCTTACTAATGCACTCGACGACTTCAAGAAGGAGATGGACGAGAACGGATGGGAGTATGGTCAGGACGACGAGGAACTCTTTGAGCTCGCTATGCACCCAGAGCAGTATCGCAACTTCAAGAGCGGTCAGGCTAAGAAGAACTTCCTGGCTGACCTCCAGAAGGCAAAGGATGCTAAGCTCGGCAGCACCTTGACTCCTGCTCAGCTCGCTGAGTTCAAGCACGCCAAGGCTGATGCCATCGTATCACCAGTAGCCGGTCAGATTTTCTGGGAGTTCCAGGGCGAGGGCGAGTGCCAGCCAGCTGTAGAGCCATTCATTGGCAAGGAGTACAACGAAGGTGATGCCTTCTGCTACATCCTCACTCCATGGGGTGAGTTTGAGACTGTTCCTGCCGCTTTGGGTGGTAAGCTCGTAGAAATCAATGCCAAGCAGGGCAGCAAGATCCGCAAGGGTGACGTCATCGCTTACATTGAGCGAAACGCTGAGTAAACATTAAATTTATGAATTATCAAGCAATTATTGATAAGTATTATCCTGAGGATAATGAGCTTCGCCATATCCTCATCACACATAGTCAATCTGTAGCGCGAAAAGCGCTACAGATTGTTTCGTATCATCCCGAATTGCAGCTCGACGCACAGTTTATCGAGGAAGCAGCCATGCTTCACGACTTGGGAATCTTCCTCACAGATGCACCTGGCATTCAGTGTTTTGGCTCGCAGCCATACATCTGCCACGGAAGACTGGGAGCGGAAATCCTGCGTAAGGAAGGGTATGAGCGTCATGCTCGGGTATGCGAGCGCCACACAGGTGCAGGCATCACCAAAGAGCAGATAGAGAAGCAGCAACTGCCTCTGCCTCACCAGGATTTTCTGCCTGAAACCATGGAGGAGAAGGTAATCTGCTATGCTGATAAATTCTTCAGCAAGACTCATCTCGATAAGGAAAAGAGTATAGAAAAGGCAGAGAAAAGTCTCGCTAAGTTTGGCGAGGAAGGAGTAAAGCGCTTCCAACAGTGGGAGCGGATGTTTGAAAAGTAGAATATAATTTTCTGAAGTTTTATTGGGTTTATGAAACTCTAATATTTTTCTGAATGAGAAAACAATCAACCATAGCTGTTCTGTTGCTTGCCTCCATCGCTACCATGATGGTGGCAAACCCTGGTATGCCTGCCGTCGTTAATTCCCTGGAGGATGATGCCGCCAGCGATACCACGAAGATGGATTCCCTGCAGAAGGCTATATGGAAACACAATAAGGTGGTGGATGACAGCATCCGGCTCGATAGTATCAATCGAAAGAAGTCGGGCGGCATCGACGCACCTGTCAATTATCAGGCCGACGACTCGCTGGTGTATGATGCTCACAGCAAGGTGGCGCATCTCTATGGCAACTCGAACGTGAAGTACGAGAACATGGATCTCACCTCCGACCGCATCTCAATGGATTTGGACAAGAGCAACGTCAGGGCGAGCGGTACAGCCGACTCTACGGAGGAGGGTGGCGTGAAGGGTAAACCTGTCTTCAAGATGGGCAGTGATACTTACGACACCGATACCATCAAGTTCAACTTCAAGAGCAAGAAGGCCCTTATTAATAATGTATATACTGAGCAGCAGGATGGATTCCTCACGGGTATGAAGTCGAAGCGAGATTCCTCGGGTGTCATCTATCTGCAGCATGGCAGATATACCACCTGCGATGATCCGCACCCTGATTTCTATATCTCGCTCTCCAGGGCAAAGATGCGACCGGGCAAGGACGTGGTCTTCGGACCAGCCTATCTCGTGGTTTGCGATGTGCCTATGCCGCTTGCCATCCCATACGGATTTTTCCCGTTCACCAAGAGCTACAGCAGCGGTTTCATCATGCCTACCTATGGCGACGAAACGGCACGAGGCTTCTATCTGCGTGATGGCGGATATTACTTTGCCATGAATGATAAATGGGATTTGAAACTGTTGGGTGAAATCTACACCAAGGGTTCCTGGGGTATCTCGGCAGCCAGCAACTATCGCAAGCGATACAAATATTCCGGATCGTTCTATTTCAGCTATCAGGATACCAAGAATGGTGATAAGGGCATGCCTGACTTCACCGAACAGGAGAGTTTCAAGATTCAGTGGAGCCATCGCCAGGACTCGAAGGCAAATCCGTTCAGTTCGCTTTCGGCAAGCGTCAACTTCGCCACATCGAGCTATGAGCGCAATAACCTCAACTCGCTCTACAATCCGCAGACGATGACGCAGAGTACGAGAACCTCTTCCGTAAGCTGGAGCACCAACTTCTCGAGCATCGGAATGTCGCTCAGCTCTACCGCCAACCTCTCGCAGAATATGCGCGACTCGTCGATAGCCATGACGCTGCCCGACCTGAACATCAGTATCTCGCGCTTCTATCCGTTCCGCAGAAAGAAGATGGTGGGCGACGAGAAATGGTACGAGAAGATAGCCATGAGCTATACGGGTCACATTTCCAACAGCATCAATACCAAGGAGGATAAGCTGATGCATAGTTCCCTCATCAAGGATTGGCGTAACGGATGGCAGCATCAGATTCCGGTGAGCGCATCGTTCACCCTCTTCAAGTATCTGAATGTAACGCCGTCGTTCAACTTCACCGACCGTATGTACACCAACAAGGTGGAGAAATCGTGGGATGCTACCACCCAAAAGGAGGTGTGCGATACCACCTACGGCTTCCACAACGTATATAACTGGAACATGAGCGTGGGAATGAGTACGAAGATTTATGGCTTCTGGACACCAAGCCGAAAGATATTCGGTGATAAGATTCAGACCATCCGCCACGTCATCACCCCAACGGTGAATTTCAGTTATGCGCCAGATTTCGGAGCATCCCGCTATGGCTACTGGGATACTTATCAGAAGACAGATGCCGATGGCAATGTATCGCTGGTAAGCTATTCGCCTTATCAGAACGCCCTCTATGGTGTGCCGGGCAAGGGAAAGAGCGGAAACATCTCTTTCACTCTGGGCAACAACCTGGAGATGAAGTGGAAGGATAAGAACGACAGTATCAAGAAGATTAGTCTGATTGATGCGTTCGATATCAACATGAGCTATAACACCGCAGCCAAGGTGCGCCCTTGGAGTGATATGAACATCAACCTGCGCCTGAAGTGGTGGAAGAACTATACATTTAATATGAATGCCGTGTTCGCTACCTATGCCTACGAGATGGACGATAAAGGCAACGTGTATGTGGGTAACCACACGGAGTGGGGCAAAGGTCGATTCGGACGATTCCAAGGTATGTCGCAGAACTTCTCATTCACGCTGAATCCGGAAAAACTGAAGAAACTCTTCGGTGGCGGCAGCGATGAGGACGACCGCGATAAGAACAAGCGCAAGGATGACGACGATGAAGGCTTGGATACCGACATCGAGAGCAACGTGGATGATAATATCGAAAAGGGTAAGACGGCTGCCAAGAAGAGCGGAGGCGGAAAGGCTAAGACCGACTCGGATGGCTACATGGCATTCAAGATGCCTTGGTCGCTCACCTTTGGATATGGTGTCACCATGCGTGAGGATACCCGCCGTGAGAAGTTCAACGAGAAGACGATGCGCTATCCGTATAAGTTCACCCAGACGCTGAACATGAGTGGTAACATCCGCATCAGCGACGGCTGGAACATCAGCTTCTCTTCTGGTTACGATTTCGATAACTCGAAAATCAGTATGACCACAGCCAGTCTGGCGCGCGACCTCCACTGCTTCAACATGAGCTGTTCGGTGGTACTTGCACCATACACCAGCTACAACTTCACCTTCCGATGCAATGCAGCCACATTGACGGATGCCCTGAAGTATGACAAGCGAAGCGGCTATTCTAATGCCGTGCAGTGGTATTAAGCAGAGTATAATCGAATGATATGCTGAGGAATTAGCAAAGAAATAATTAAACGAGGACAGCTAGTATTGAAAAAATGCTAGTTTTCCTCGTTTTTTTTTATGATATATTTTGTAATCTCGGATAATAATCGTATTTTTGTACCGAAGATTTTGAAAATAAATATTATACGTAAATTTATAAAACCATGAGTAAGAAAATTACAACTATCCTAACTTTCGCTATGATGGGGGCGCTTCAGGCTTCAGCACAGCAGCAGACACAGTTATCTTATTGGTTCGACACGCCTGTCACCCTGAAGGGACAGCAGATCTGGTATGGCGGCCATCCTGAGAAATGGACGAACAAGAAGCCTATCTCGGCTGGTGATACCGCCCGCAATCCCGATCCTGATTGGGAGTCTAAGTCGTTGCCTATCGGTAATGGTAGCATCGGTGCCAATATCCTGGGTTCCGTGGAGGCAGAGCGCATCACGCTGAACGAGAAGACTCTCTGGCGTGGCGGTCCGAACACCAAGAAGGGCGCAGCCTATTATTGGAATGTGAACAAGAATTCTGCCCATGTGATGCAGGAAATCAGAGACGCCTTTGCTGCCAACGATTGGGAAAAGGCATCCCAGCTCACCCGCAAGAACTTCAACAGTCCTGTGCCTTACGAATCTTATGCCGAGGACCCATTCCGCTTCGGTAGCTTTACCACGATGGGCGAGGCGTATATCGAGACGGGACTGAGCACTGTGGGCATGTCGAAATATCGCCGTGCCTTGTCCCTTGATTCAGCCTTGGCTTCGGTTTCCTTCGTCAAGGATGGCGTAAGATATCAGCGTGAGTATTTCATCTCTTATCCTGCCAATGTGATGGCTATCCGCTATAGGGTTTCCCGTCCGGGCAAGCAGAATCTCGTGTTCTCTTATGCGCCTAATCCTGTCTCTACAGGCACGATGGTGGCTGACGGCAGAAACGGCTTGCTTTGGGATGCCCGTCTCGATAACAACGATATGCAGTATGCCATTCGCATCCGTGCCATCAACAAGGGCGGTAGCCTCTCTAACGAAGACGGAAAGCTGACCGTGAAGGGTGCCGATGAGGTGGTATTCCTCATTTCTGCCGATACCGATTACAAGGCAAACAATAATCCGGATTACAATGATCCTAAGACCTATGTGGGCGTGGATCCGCTTGCCACCACTCAGGATTGGGTGAGCAAGGCAGAAGGCAAGGGCTATGCGCAGTTGCTCGACGAGCATTACAAGGATTACAGTCGCCTGTTCAATCGGGTAAGTCTGAACCTCAATGATGCGTCTCATGCCAACGATATGCCTATCGACCAGCGCTTGGCTAACTATCGTAAGGGTGCCAAGGATTTCTATCTGGAGCAGCTCTACTATCAGTTTGGCCGCTATCTCCTCATTGCCTCTTCCCGTCCTGGCAACATGCCAGCCAATCTGCAGGGTGTATGGCACAACAACGTGGATGGTCCTTGGCGTGTTGACTACCATAACAACATCAATCTCCAGATGAACTACTGGCCAGCCTGCACCACCAACCTGAGTGAGTGCGAGCTTCCGCTCTTCGACTTCATCCAGACACAGGTGAAGCCGGGCGAGAAGACAGCCAAGTCATATTATGGTACTCGTGGCTGGACCACATCTGTATCCAGCAATATCTTCGGTTTTACCTCTCCGCTGTCAAGCGAGGATATGTCGTGGAACTTCTCTCCATTCGCCGGTCCATGGCTGGCTACCCATCTCTGGGATTATTACGACTATACCCGCGATAAGAAGTTCCTGAGCGATACGGCATACGATATCATCAAGGGAAGTGCCAACTTCGCTACGGATTATCTGTGGCATCGCAAGGATGGTGTCTATACAGCGGCTCCTTCCACATCTCCAGAGCACGGACCGATAGACGAGGGTGCCACCTTTGCTCATGCCGTGATTCGTGAGATTCTGCTTGATGCGGTAGAGGCTAGCAAGATATTGGGCAGGGATGCCAAGGATCGCAAGCAGTGGGAAGATGCCCTGAAGCACATTGCCCCTTATCAGATAGGCCGCTATGGTCAGTTGATGGAGTGGTCTAAGGATATCGATGACCCTAAGGATGAGCATCGCCATGTGAACCATCTTTTCGGTTTGCATCCGGGCCGCACCATTTCGCCTATCACCACTCCTGAGCTGGCGAAGGCTTCCAAGGTGGTATTGGAGCATCGTGGCGATGGTGCCACGGGATGGTCGATGGGTTGGAAGTTGAACCAATGGGCTCGTCTGCACGATGGCAATCATGCCTACAAGCTTTATGGCAACCTGTTGAAGAACGGTACGCTGGATAATCTTTGGGATACGCATGCCCCATTCCAGATTGACGGTAACTTTGGCGGCACTGCGGGTGTCACCGAGATGCTGATGCAGAGTCACATGGGCTTTATCCATCTCCTCCCAGCCCTGCCTGATGCATGGCAGAAGGGTTCCATCAAGGGCCTCCGTGCCAAGGGTAACTTCACGGTAGATATCTATTGGGATAACGGTCGCCTTACCAAGGCTGTCATCCTCTCCGGTTCCGGCGAACCTTGCCAGGTAAGATATGGAGATAAGGTGAAAAAGATGAAGACTCAGAAGGGCAAGACCTACGAGGTTAAGTTCTAACAGGCTGCCTGCAAGGACAGTCCCAGACTGATTTTATTGTTGGCTTCTGCCAGGCACTTGTTGCCGATATGCAGATATTTCTGTGTGGTCTGTATGCAGCTATGACCCAGAAGTTGGGAGATGGTGTAGATATCCACGCCCTGCTTCAGAAGGCGAGAGGCATAGGTATGGCGCGCACAATGGAAAGTGATTGGCTTGCTGGTAATTTGGTTATCAGCAAGCCATTTTTTTAGATGTTCATTCAGATGATGCTGCGAAAGACGGGAGAAATAGCAGAAGGGTTCTCCCTCATTTCCTTCTTTTGTATCATTTCCCTCTTTTGTATCTAAATCTATCATTTGGTTTTTTCTGATGCTTCGCAGTATTTCCACCGATTCCTTCGATAGCGGGATGTGGATTATGCGCTGCGTCTTCTTCATCTTTTTATGGATATAATAAACCCCATCTTCCTCCATGATGTCGTCGGAAGACAGGGTGAAGATGTCGCTTTCTCTAAGTCCTGTAAAGCAGCTCAGGCAATAGGCTTCCTTCACCAGAGGTTTCTGGCAAGGTGCCGCCACCAGTTTCTTCATTTCCTCATCAGAAAGCGTAGCCTTTTCCTTCTGAACTGGTTTTATATGATAAGAGGAGGGGAGAAGCTGGAATGGATTCTCCTTCAGATAGCCCAGTTTTACAGCTTCCTGCAGCACGGATTTCAGGTTCAGAACCTTCTGCTTGATGGTGCTTTCCGATAGTTTCTTGTTTTTCTTCATATCATGATGCAAGTCGTTGGCATGGTAGAGATAGTCGATAAACTGCTTGCAGAATTCCACATCCACGTCTTTCAGTAGCATCTGGTCTGCCCCGTATTTCTCCTTCTTGTATTTCTCCTGAAAATTCTCCAGGTGCTTCACCATGGTAAGCACGTTTCCGCATCTTCCCTGATACGTTTTCTGTCCCGGTTTCAATCTATCCAAGGCGTATTTTCTGGCAAAATCAATGAGTTTGATTCCCTTCTTGTCATTCATTATAAAACCTGCAATACATGCGAAACGATTCTTTAGTCCGAAAAAACTCATAGCCATATCTCTTGAATAATTGATAGTTTAACTTTTTGCTTTTATTGTTTATTTAGAAGGCAAAAGTATAGAGATAATTCCAAACTGCCAAATAAAAAAGAGAAAAAGTACTGGAAAACGTGAATTTAGTGATACCGTTATTCGTTAACTTTATCGGGTGCAAAGGTAGAAAGATTTCTGAAACAACAATCATTTCAAAACGTGTTTAACACTTTATTAACTAAAATGTGTCAACTTTTCTTCAAATATGTTCAAAAAAGCGCTTTTTAGTTAAAGTTAGGGTATTGATACAATAAATATCGGTCAGTTATATGTCTCTTTTGTGGCAAAAGATAAAGTTAACGAATAACTGTATCGCAGTAAAAAGTTGGCTTTTGGTACAGTTAACGAATAACTGTTTCTGCAGTATCGTTCTGTGACGTGAATAAATAGAAGAGAATAAATAGTAAATAGTAGAAACTCAGAAATCAAGTCTATCTTTTATAAAGAAGACAAGTATAAACTCAAGTATTAATTTATAAATCATTCAACTATATGGTATAATGCAAAAACGAAAGAAATGCGGAGATGGCAACAGGTTCTAAGAACAGCCTGCCACTGACCTTAAATGAGTGATAGTATAAAAAATGGTATTATATGGTAAAGAAAATAGTTATGGTTGTGTTGATGCCGACAACCCTGTTGGCGAACGCATACGCCGCTTCCATTCAGGACAGCCTGCGGACCACGATATATTTCCGCCCAGGCTACTCCCTGCTGGAACTATCCTATAGAGACAATGCCGCCAACATGAAGGCACTGACTCAGGGAATCCAGACCATCAAAGGCAATCCGTGCGTACAACTGCAACACATCAGAATCCTTTCTGCGGCATCGCCCGAAGGTAATTCGGCACTCAACAAGAGAGTGGCGAAGCGCCGAGGTGAACGCCTGCGCGACTACCTGAAGGAAACATTGGTGCTGCCCGACAGTATCTTTACCGTTTCCTCAGCCGGTGAAGACTGGCAAGGCCTGGCTGCCCTGATAGCCAAGGAAAAGACCCCATGGAGAAACAAGGCTCTCCAAATCATCCGCCACACCCCCGAATGGGTAACCCGCAACGGAAAGGTGGTGGATGGAAGAAAGCGCCAGCTGCAAAACCTGGATGGCGGCAAGGCATGGAAATACATGCTCGATAACCACTTCTACACCCTCCGAACAGGAGCCATAGTAGTTTGCGAAGTAAAAACCCTGGCAGCCGAAAGCACCCCTTCAGCAGCCGAAGCCCGCCTGGAGCAAGCCCACCCCGGCGCTCACGCCGAAGCCAGCTCCGAGCAAGCCCGTCTGGAGCCCGCCTCCCAGCAGTCCGCCTCCCAGCAGTCCGCCCCCCAGGCGCCCCCAGTCGCCTCCTATTTCGCCCTGAAATCCAACCTCCTCTATGATGCCCTTCTAATCCCGAATCTATCCCTGGAAGCAAGCATCGGCAGCGGCTGGACCCTAGGCGCAGGCGGCATGTTCGCCTGGTGGAGCAAAGACGCCAAGCATCGCTACTGGCGCATCTACGGCGGCGGCCTGGAAATCCGAAAGTATTTCGGAACCCTCTCCAAGTCCAAGCCCCTGCAGGGCCACCACCTCGGCATCTACGGCGATTTCCTCACCTACGATTTCGAGTTCGGAGCCAAGGGCTACCAGAGCAAGGCCACCTATGCCGCAGGCATCAAATACGGCTACTCCCACCCGATAGCCAACCGCCTCAACCTCGACTTCGCCCTGGGAATAGGCTACCTCCATTCCAATTACAAAACCTACGTGCCGAGGGATGGATGCTACGTCTACCAGGAAACCAAGAAGCGAAAGTGGCTAGGCCCAACCCAGGCAGAAATCTCCCTGGTATGGCTGCTCGGCAAAGGAAACACCAATAAAAAGAAAGGAGGTAAGAAATGACAAAAGGCTATTATCATAAACAGATGTGGTATCTCTTCCTCAAGCTACTGGCATGCATGGCATTCCTCATCCTCCTGATAGAATTCCTCACCTCGTGCGAGCACAAGGATCTCTGCTACGACTATCCGCATCGCCAGAACGTAGAGGTAACCTTCGACTGGAGTGAAGCCCCCGACGCCAACCCTTCCACCATGAGTCTCTATCTCTATCCGGAAAACGGCGGAGCACCGCAGCGATATGAGTTCACCGACCGCAACGGAGGATGCATCTCCGTAGCCGCCGGAACCTACGATGCCATCTGCGTAAACAGCGACAAGGAAACCCACCGCATCAACGGCAAGGAAACCCGCAAGTCCTTCGAGGTAACCTCGGCAGAAACGCGAGTACTCCAGGGCCTCCTGGCAAGCATGGCGCAGTCGGCACCGAGAGCCAACGACAGCGGAAAGGAGCGGGTGATGTCAGAGCCCGAAATGCTCTGGAGTGCCCATGCCGAGCGCCTGGTGATAAAGACCAACGGAGAGAAATCGTTCATCATGCTGAAGCCGAAGGCGAGAGTCAAGCACTGTTCGGTAGAAATCAAGAACGTGCAGAATCTGAGAGGAGTGAAGGCGATGAGCGCCAGCATCTCTGGTCTTTCCGGCGGCTGGTTTGCCGGCATCGACGAGTTATCCTCAGAAAAGGTAACCATCCCATTCCCGGTAACTGTGGATGTAGCCAATTCCAAGGTAACGGGCAGCGTGAATGTCTTCGGTCATTGTCCCATCCAGCCCAACAAGCACATCCTGATGGTCTACGCCCAGCTCAACGATGGCAGCAACTGGTATTACGAGGACGACGTCACCGACCAGATTCACGACCCGGAGCAGAAGGACGAGACGCACATCAAGATTGAGCTTGACAAGCTCCCGTTGCCGAAGCCGAATCCCGGAACCGAAGGCGGTCTTCAGCCGAGCGTAAGCAAATGGAACGAGATTTACATAGATATAAAGATGTAGAAAATTTGGAATTTCCCTTGTCATAGGAATCTATCATAACAAGGATATTCTCTATCATTAATGAAATAAAAAACATAGTATTAATTTTTTAAAAGTATTAATTATGAAAAAAGCGTTTTACATGATGGCCGCAGCCGCCATCGCCCTGTCTTCTTGCTCTTCTGAGGAGACCACAGATGTTGCGAAGAGTTCTGCTATCACTTTCCGCACCACCGTTGGCTTGAATAGCCGTGGTTTAGAGATGTCATCAAAAAACATCCAAGAGATGTGGGTAAGTGCCTTCTATCAGTCAAATAGTGAATCTCGTTTTGATGAGCAGTTGTTCTCAAGAGAGTCTGGTTCAAATGTTTTTGTTGATCCAACCAATACATTGGTTTGGGAAGCTGGTAGAACATATCAGTTTGTTGCAATCTCACCTCAAGCAAGTGAGTGGAGCGCAACAAGTCATTCTATCACAAAAGAAGAGACAACCTTTACAGGTGTTACACCTAAGGATGCTATTAACGAACAGAAAGACTTGCTTTTTGGTGCTCATGGAGGCGCTTCTGATCTTGATGCTACTAATGGCGCAGCATTGAATTTGGATCATGTTCTCTCTCAGCTTAGAATTAAGGTTTATAACAAGAACCCTAATCTCATCTATACTATCCGTGGTATCCGTATCAAGGCAGTGAATAAGAGTGGAAATTATTCATCTAAGACAGGATGGAGTGATCAGAACAATGTTGGTTATTACGAGTTGAAATTTGATCCTGTAACTCTCGATGGTACAGATGCTACTCCTGTCGATTTGATTGAAAAGTGTTGTGGAGAGAACCATGGTGCTATGCTTGTTCCTCAGTCATTCAAGTGCTGGGATGGTAAAAAGATAACTACAGAAGCACCTTATAACGATGGCGGTTATATTTCACTTTTGCTGAATGTAAGAGACAAGAAGGATGTATATACATACCCAGCTGGAGCTACAGATCCTCGCCAGTGCGGTTGGGTTGCTGTTCCATTCCCAACCGATAGTGAAACTTCGGAGAATGCTACATGGAAAATGGGCAATAAGTATGTATACTCTCTTAATTTGTCAACAGGTTGTGGCAAGGTAGATCCTGTAGAGCCAGAAGAGAATCCTGACAAGCCTATTGTAAAACCAGGTGAAGGTGGCAACCCTGGTAAGGGTGATAACATCTTCGGTGCTTTAATTAAGTTTACTGTTACTGTAACACCTTGGAAGGATCGTAACAATGTAGAATCTGGTAAGCCAGGTTATGATGACAATGTTGACATTAACATGAGCAAGCAATAATTATTATATATCATATTCACAATCGAATTGGAGAATTTCCCCCTCTTATGGAGCCTCGGAATTCTCCAATTCCTTTAACCCCCATTGGCGTAAAACAATAGAAAGAAACCATTATGATGAAGAAAACTTATAAAAGCAGTTTATTGGCACTCTGTGTACTCGCATCCTTTACGTCATGTTCAGAAAGCGAATCACTGCAGCAAGCCAATCTATCAAAAGATAATTAAAAGGAAAATACGATATGAGCAATAAAAATAAACTGATAGGCTTGTCGCTCATAGCTTTGGCGACACTCTGCGCTTGCAACGACGACAATTATGCCGACGGCAAGGGCAACCGACTCGTGACTTTCAGCGTCAATGCGAAAGCAAACGGTGGATGGAGTGACATCAATGGATCAAGAAGCGCATGGATGTCACCTCAGGCACAACAGATGGGTGAACCCGTGGAAATGGAGGGAAAACTCAACGGAAAAACAGTTTATCTCACAAGCGAGGTAACAGAAGGTTTCCCTAACGATAACCCTACCTTCACCCGTGGCACGCAGATAACAGATGCCGATGGCATGAGTTCATTCGGAGTCACAGCATTCATGGGCAGCCAGAAATATATGGATCATGTAGAAATCAAGAAGTCTGCTGATTCATGGAAGCCGCAAACAGATTATTTTTGGCTCAACGGAAAATCGCTCGACTTCTATGCCTGGTATCCATACAACTCAGCAGAAGGCACAAACGGCATCCCATCCGGCATGACATTAAACCAGGAAGATTTTTCTTCCATTTCATATATTGTACCCACAGATGTATCTAAGCAGGAAGACCTGATGTTTGCAGTCAATAAGAATGCGTCAGAACCGAAAGATGGCAAAGCAACATCCTTAGATTTCAAGCATTCGCTTGCTGCCGTAAAGTTCGTGGTAGGCGATTTGCCTACAGGCACCAAGGTAACCTCTGTTGCTTTGAAGGGCGTGAAATATAAAGGTGATTTAGCCGTAACTACCAATGATAAGGATGAGGTTCAATTAGCCTGGTCTAATTTAGCAAACGATACAAGAGACTTCACTCAGGCAACCACAAAAGAAGTGAAGGAAAATGATACAGATAATGCCATTACAAAAGAAGACCAGACCTTCTTCATGATGCCGCAGACGCTGCCTGATGATGCAAAAGTAGAGGTGGTTGTGGAAGACGAGAAGGCTTCGAAGGTTACGCTGACCGGCGCCCTGCAAGATGCTACGGCTGCTGAACAAGCAAAAAACAAATGGGAGGCTGGTAATACATATACTTATAGCATCAGTTTGTCTGGTATAATACAAGCGGAGATTACTTTTTTCAAGGGTATAAATGGTCCTAATGGGCAACCGTATACTTCGCATAGTATCAGTGCTAACGGTGATCCGTTCACAGTGGATTTCAGCTGTCCTGCAACTGTAAATTCTATAAAACTCCGCTTTGCGTATAAAAACGCAGATGGTTCTTTTGAAGAGATTGGGCGAACTAATAATGCCTCTTATTACGATTTATCCGTAACGAAAACTTCCGAATTATTCAGATCTCCTGTCTTGAATAATTATGGAAATCCTAATAATGCCAAGAAAGACCCTACAGAGTTTGTGGTGCAGATGCAGGTAAAGGGCAGTACCCTAATGAGGATGCCATCTGATCCTTATCGTCAAGGGGAGGTAATAAAATATCATCCCGGAACCGATGATAATACATGGTATACTATTTGGAAAGGCACTATGTTTCCACCGAACTATATATACGATAGAGATATCAATGGTAATTATAATAGTAGTATTTATGTATTAATGTCTCGAAAAGATATGAACAGTGCTACTCAGAATGCAGCAATACAAATGGTAGCTGGATATTATGAAGTAGATGAAAACCATCCTTACTTGGGAAAAGGAAAATGGCAGCTTCCTTACTATTTTTGGTCTCCAGAGATGTTGCAAAGAGCGCTTGGTTTATTGTGTTTGATGGAAGTTCGGGTATCTCCTGGTTATAATCCAATCTATGGTGAAACAACATTAAGAAATGATAGATATTGGACATCCGGAAAGGGTGGTGCTAATGAGGGTTGGGTGCTTCAGGGAAAAGCAGTAGGACGCAATACTTTCTCTCTTAGCGAGTGGGAAATTACGCACAATAGAACTTCTAGTACGTTACAAATGCGCACTTATCATCCTGATTGGGACTACGCTGGTGTACGTGCAGAGATGTATAATCGGTACTACTAGTAGCGCCGGATATGTCCATCCTCCGTTAGGCGTTCCGGCGGATATGTTATCCGCCGTCAAAAAATGTCCTAACCTCTTTATGCTCTGGGGATTTGCAATCCCCAGCAACCAGGCTGTTGCCAGCATATCGATGGGATAGGGGATTGCAAATCCCCCGGCTTAATAGGTCGAACCTTTTTTACGACGGATTTCAAATCCGTCGGGACGCCTAGCGGGGTGGAACGCCTAGCGGAAGACATCCCTATGCATCATCCGCCGCAAAGGAAAAATAACTTAGCAACGTAATAAATGCACATCCCGAGGGCACCAGATTCGCCCTCGGGGTAAGATCGGAAGAAGATTACATGTGTTTGCGCACGCGTATGCTGCGCCTCGGCGGAATTTATGTCGCCCGCCGGGGCGCCTTTGCCGCAACAATATAATATCGTATAAAAAATATATAGTTTAAATTGTTTCAGCGGGCGTGAGCCCCCTAGAACTTTTACTTTTATTTATGAATCGTCAGCCCGACGCTGTGAAGCGGAGTGCTGTTTTTTATAGCATTATAAATACAATCATGGAATCCGCCGCACGGCAAAATCCCATGAACGTATAAGCCCCCAGCCCGCTTGAGAAAGTAGGCTGGGGGCTGTTTTTAATCATTTACTGCTATTTTAGTTATTTTCAAGGTGTATTTACTATAAAAACTACGTAGAAGGACATTATAATGATATATGAAGTATTATTATTTAGTCTTAAGGAAAAAAATATTTTCCCTTAAGGCTAAATATTTTTAGCCTTAAGGGAAAATAAAAAAGACTCTATGATAAAAGCTGCAAAGGGCTAACTAGTCCTTCAGATGCTTCAGCCTTCTCTTTGCCTCCGGATGGCTCGGATAAAGCGTCAGCGCTTTCTTGTAATTGGTGATAGCCGCTTCTTTCATTCCCTCCTTTTCACACTCCTTACCCATGATTACATACTCCGTGGCAAGGCGCTTCAGGAATTTCTCCTGCTTCTTCTTTTCTTCATCCTTCTGCTTGATTACTTCTCTCAACCGTTCGTTCTCTGCCTGCAACTCATTCACCTTGTTCAGCTTCTTGCGGATGAAACGCTTGGCAAGTGGATGCTCTATGTCGTAACGGCTGTGGATGGCTAGGAAGAAATTATCCAGGGCGGCTTGCATGTCACCCTTGTCATACGCTTTTACGGCATCGTGATACTGCCTGTCTGCCTTGCTCTGCGTCAATGCCGTGTTGATGGTATTCTGGTTGTTATACTGGCGGGCAAACTGCTTCACCTCGTTGCGGACGAATATCTCGCTTGGGCGGATAGGCTCCTGCAAACTGATTCCCTCCAGACTGGTGCATCTCGACAAAGCCACGTAAGTCTGACCACCTGCAAAGACGCCACCCGTAAAATCAATCTTCACCTGGTTGAAAGTCAAGCCCTGACTCTTGTGAACGGTGATCGCCCAGGCAAGTCGGATAGGGTATTGCTCGTATCTGCCAATCTCCTCCTCCTCAATCTTCTTCTCTACTTCGTTGAAATGATAGCGCATGTTGCTCCAGGCTGCAGGCTCCACCATCACGTCCAGTCCATTTTCCGTGCGTACATATATCTTGGCATCATCCTCATCATCAAAACCGATGATGGTGCCCAGCGTGCCATTTACCCACTGGTGTTCGATATCGTTCTTGATGAAGATGACCTGTGCTCCCGTCTTCAGATATAGTTCGATAGGGGTAGGCAAACTGCTTTCGGGGAACTCGCCCTGGATGTTGCCACGGAAGAGCGTTGGTTCACCCGGCAGAAGCTTGAGTTGGTTCTCGTTGATGTAATCCACGGTGTCGCGGCGGGTAGAGAGGGTGATGGCAAGCTTGGAATCACTCTCGTCGAGTTGGGCACCCACCCGCTGGTTGAGCAGCTGCAGGTCTTTCGTCTGCGCCTGACTGGTTCGGATATGGTCGAGGATGCTGATGAATACGGGGTCGCTCTGACGATACACCTTGGTGAGTTCGATGCTCACGAGCTGGAACTGCTGGAATATCTTGGCATCGAAGAAGAAACTGCTGCGGTAGAAAGGATTCAGCAGTCTGCGGTCATCCTCCCTTACCACAGGTTCTAGCTGGTAGATGTCACCCACAAGCAAGAGTTGCTTACCTCCGAACGGCTCCCTCATGTTTCGGCAATACACACGCAGCACCTTATCGATGAAATCGATGATGTCGGCACGCACCATACTGATCTCATCGATGATGATGAGTTCCACTTCGCGGATAATCTTGATTTTCTCAGAATTATACTTCAGCGTATTCCGGATATTGCGCACGGAATACATGCTGTCGTTGGGCAGCAGCGGATGGAAGGGTAACTTGAAGAAACTGTGCAGGGTACTGCCACCGGCATTGATGGCAGCGATGCCCGTAGGCGCCAAGACGATGTGTTTCTTCTTGGTATTGGCTGCGATGTATCGCAGAAAAGTGGATTTACCCGTCCCCGCCTTTCCGGTGAGGAAAAGCGAACGACGGGTAAACTGTATGATTTGGAGTGCGTTCTGCAACTCCGCATTGTCGAGATCAATCATATTAAAAAATTAGAGATCATCGAAGTTGATAGGCTGCTCTGTTGGCTTAGCCTTCTTCTTCTCTTTCTTTTCTTCTGTTGTTCCGGAACTTGGGGTAGAGGATGCTCCCTCGGTCTTGTTCACTGGAACTTCCTTGATAACAGGGTTGCCATTCTCATCGAGGATGATTTCCTCGTTGAAGGCGGTGCTGTCTACACGAGTGGTATCTACCTTAGGTTTTGGTGCATAGCTTGCGCAGATATACATATCTCGCGTGATGTCGGCATCCTGCGGCTTGTCAAACTTGGCGTGGTACTCCTTGAAGGCTGGGTCGCCAAACACGGATTGCAGGAAGTAACCGCATATTGGCAATGCTGTTCTGGCACCCTGTCCCAAGGCTCCGGTGCGGAAGTGCAGACAGCGGTATTCGCCACCTACCCAGGCACCAACCACCAGTTTAGGACTTACACACATGAACCAGGCATCTGAGTGGTTGTTGGTTGTACCCGTCTTTCCACCGAATTCTGTGTCACGGTAGTTGCCCACATAGCCCCAAAGGCTCTGCGATGTACCGCCTGGCTCCTTCATACCGCCCTGCAGCAATTGCTGCATCAGGAAGGCACTCTTGTAAGGAATCACCTGCTCTTCTGTAGAAGGAC
>ERZ1034913.449-NODE-449-length-33740-cov-9.024492_pt1 | contig 33740 bp, 25 predicted proteins | sample MGYA00520697_ERZ1034913 | MGnify/ENA primary metagenome ERZ1034913 (study PRJEB33766, sample SAMN09781786) | gut metagenome | biome: gut microbiome | host: Homo sapiens | place: Madagascar | study: EMG produced TPA metagenomics assembly of the PRJNA485056 data set...
AACCTCGGAACCTCGGAACCTCGGAACCTCGGAACCTCGGAACCTCGGAACCTCTCCTCGCGTTCATTGCCCCTCACGTGTTTTCGTCGCAGGGCGGCGATAGCTTGCGCTTACGCGTAAACGGCGTGCTTCATGGCGATTCACGGGGTTGTCGGGCCGCAGATGCCAAAAAACGCCCGAGTGCGTGCCCTGACCGGTGAGCCATTGCTTAAACGATTGGTTTTGTGCAACCAATGCAGGTGTACCGCCAGAATTGGCTCCGGCAGGGGAACGCGACTGCGCTCGGGAAGGCCAACATGACCTCGGTTTGCACGCACTCGCTTGTTTTTTGGCAGCAACCGCCTTAAACCCTTGGCGATTCGACGCGATATCGGCTCCTGGGTACTTCGCATCAGCCTGGATTGCGATTCGATATTGCAAGCAGTCCGTCTCGAAGCCGATGCTATCGTCGCTTCCGTGCGTTTCGTGTTTGCTTGGATGCTGCCTCCTTTCATCCTCCTCATCCGCCCGGGATCCGTATTCGCTCAGCCTTTGCATCTGCCTGGCCTTCCGCGCAATCGGGTCCCGTCCTCGTCCAACTCCCTGTTCGCCCGAGCCCTGTGCTTCCTCGGTCTCCCATTCGCCCAAACCCCGTGCTTCCTCAGCTCCCCGTTCGCTCGGGCTTCGTGCCTCCTCGACTCCTTATCCGCCAGCCCTCGTTCGCCAGACTCGTGCTTGCTTACAAGCCGCCTTCGCTTAAATAACGCATTCGTCAAGCGTCGCGTCCGTTTGGGCTTTGCGTTCGTCAAGGCGCCCGTCTGCCCGTCCGCCTAAGCGCCGCATTTGCCGGGGCGTCATCCTCGCGAAAGCCTTGGCCCATCTCCGGATGTCGTGCCCGCTCGGACATCATGGTCGCTTGGGTTTGCAATCGCCCAGGTGCTGCATTTCGATAGGCTTCGCGTTCGCCAAGGCGCCCGTTCGCCAAATGCCGCGCACCTACAAGCCCTCCGGCAGCTTGCCCTCGCATTCGCTCGAACCCCGCGCCTGCAGGTTCGCGCCGACGGACTCGCTCCGGCGTTCGAGCTGCCCTCCCTGCAAGGTTTCCCGGCTGCTGTTCGGCAATGCTGGCAAGGTTTTTGCAAGATTGCGTCGCTATGCTCGCTTTATGGGATTGGTCCTTACTGACATATCGGCAATCGAGGCGTACAGGCGCGACCCGGCCCTTGGCCCGCGTCTTCCTGTGGCTCTCCCGTTCGGCAAGGTGCGGGGCCTCGACTTGGTGCGCCCGCGTGCAGCGGAGCTTCGCGAACTCGACCAGCGCGGTTACGTAGGTCTATCGAAGCCCATCCATGTCTTGGTGCCTCACCGCGATATGCGCATTGCCTTTGACGATGTGAGGTGGCATGTGTGGTCGGGGTCCCTCCCGAAATCAGGCGCCGGGTTTCGCCGAGATGCCCAAGGGGTTTTCCTTGCAAGCCCGGAGCTGGCATTGCTTCATTATGCATCGCGCGCCGATTTGGCCGAGACGATCGCCGTTGCGTTCGAGCTATGCGGGACGTATCGGCTCGGTGGCATTCTGGGCTTCGAGAAGGCCGACCCTCTGACCTCGACGAAGCAGCTGAACTGGTTCACATCGGGCGTGCAAGGCGCGCGCGGGGTGAACCGCCTTCGTCGCGTCGCAGCCCGTACTCTCGGTGACTCGGCGTCTCCTATGGAAACCGCCCTGGCGATGCTCTTGTCCTTGCCGTGCGCGCTCGGGGGTTACGGCCTCCCTTCGCCTCGTCTGAACGCTCGGATCGATGTGGCGTCTAAAAACGAGCTCAATCAATCGAAGCGCTATTACGTCGCCGACCTTTACTGGCCCGAGGCGCGATTCGCCATCGAGTACGACAGCGATCAGTGGCACGTTGGACCCGAGCGGATCGGTCAGGATGCCGCTCGCCGCAACGCGCTGTTGTTCCAGGGAATCGATGTGGTCACGGTTTGCAGCCGGCAGATCATGAGCGAATCGAGGATGGATGATGTTGCTCGAATAGCGGCAAGGGCTCTTGGCCGTTCGGTGCGCCCGAGGGCGAGGGAGTGGCGCAAGCGCAATAGGGAGTTGCGTCGCATGGTCCTTCCGCATCGGGCCGATGGCTCGGGGAGCGTTGGTGAGGGGTCGGGGTCGGTCCGATGGTCTGAAAGGTTGCTGGTAGGGGGGGCTGGTTTGGGGCGAACGGTTTGGAGAGTCGTTGGTAAGAGAGTCGGCTCGGGGCGATGCGCCGGAGAAGTGCTTGCGAGGGGATCCGGGTTTGGGCGATGTGCTGCAGAACTGTTGGCCAAAGTGTTTGACTTGGGCTGATGGCTTGAAGGGCTGTTAGAAAGAGGCAATCGACAAGCGCCCTCCGCCCCGTGCACGCCCTGTATCCCATATTCGCGTTTACGAGAAAAGAGCGCGGCCGCTGCGCGAGAAGCGGCAGAAAGAATATATGAGGGGTTTGGCGAATCTGCTGCCAAAAAACGCGCGAGTGTGTGCTTCTCGGCTCGGATGCGCCTCTGATTGCTTGATTTCCGTTGCAAGTCGGGCACGCGAACGGCGATTTCGCGATGTCGATGGGCTTGCAGCCGAGGTTTTGCACGCACTCGCGCACTTTTTGGCGGCAACTTCCCGAAACCGTTGCTGATTGTCGGGCGATGTCGCGGTTATCGGTCGATGCCGCGAACTGCAGGGCGGTGCCGCTACTAGCTAACCGGCAGCCGGCAGGCCGCTCGCCCACGCAAAAGGCCCCGCGTTCGCGGGGTCTTCGACCTGTGGTTATTTCGTTTTCCATACTTTCACGCGGCAGCAGTTCACGGCTTCGCCGCCGATGGGCGTGTAGTCGATGTTGGAGTACGTGACCACCGTGTCGTTCTGGCCGCTGGAGGCCAGCCACTCGCCGTAGTCGTCGGCTCCGTTCTCCGCGGACAGCGCGAAGTAGCGCTTGCCCTGCAGGTCGACGCCGCATACGGCGCTCGTGGACTTCACCATCAGCCAGTTGCCGCACCATGCCGGCGCGGTGGTGGGCGTGCGGTCGAAGCGCAGCCACTTCTGCGCGCTGTAGCCGCCGCTGCCCGGCGACTCGGCGGGGGCGTACGTGCCCAGGCTGGCGATGCCGTCGCCGTAGCTGTACGTGGCGTCGAACGCGAACGTGAAGCCGGTCTTGCCGTAGCCTGCCTCGAGCGGCTTCATGGACGCGGGAAGCGTCAGCGTGTCGGTGACGTCGCCGTTCTCGCTGACGCGCGTGAGCTGGTAATACGACGACGCGCCGGTGACGCGCGGCGTGATGACCACGCCGTCGCCCGCCGCATACGGCGCCGTTGCCATGCGGCCGGCCGACTCGTACACCACGTTGGCGTCCGAGCTGCCCATGGAGGCGCTTTTGAGCTGCGCGATCAGCGACGCCGCGGTGACGGTGCTGTCGGCCTGCGGCATGACCTGCCAGAACGCGTGCCCGCCCACGGCGGCGATGGTGGGGGTCTCGAACTGGTCGGTGGACCCCTCATCGAGTTGCTGGATATTGGAGAGCGCGTCGCCGTTGGAGTTCAGCTTCCCGGCGAAGATCCGCCAGGTGCCGTCCATGATGTTCGCCTCGGTCCATACCACGCCCTGCGAGGTGCAGCGCGCGTCGTAGATCTCGAAGCCCTCGTCCTGCCCGCGCGCCTTGTCCAGCACCACGGTCGACGTGCCCGACGACAGGGCCAGTGTGGCCACCTGCGCCAGCGGCTTGGCCTTCTCCGTGGGGATCAGGCAGCAGGCGAGTTTCGAATCGTTGCACCAAACCAGGGAGCCGTAAGGCAGGTCGTAGGAGCCCTGCTGCTCCGCGCAATCGTCGGCGTTCTCAACCTGCGACAGGTCGGAGATGGTGAAAACGGCGTCGGTGGGCACCTTCAGCGTCTGGATGTCGGGCGTGGAAGAATCCTTGCCGCCAGCGACCGCGGCGACGCCGGCGCCTGCGGCCGCCAGCACGCCCACGCCGAGCGCGCCCAGCAAAAGGCCGCGGCGCGTGATGAGCGTCTGGCCGCCGTCGCCGACGGCGGGCCGCGGGGTGCCGCGGCCGGTGGGGGAGCCGCCGGAGATCCCGATGCCGCCCAGGCCCGGCGTGCCGGAGAGCGGGGTGGGCGTGGCGGCGCCTACGTAGGTGCCGGTATCGCGGCGCGCGCGACCGGCCGCGGCGCGCTGGGCGCGCACCTGCGTGCGCTGCGCGGTGCGTGCCGCGGGGGCGCCCGCCTTGCCCGCCTTGCCGGCGGCCCGGGGTGCGGAAGCGGTGCGCGGGGCCGTGCTTTTCGCCGTACCATGTGCGGAAACGCCGCGACCGGCGGTACGCGGGCGCGCAGATGCGCCGCGCAGGGGGCGGGCCGGTTGCGCGGCGCGCTTGCTCGTGCGGGTTGCTCGGGAGGGTTGGCGGCCTGCGCCGCCCTGTTGTGTCCTTCGGGTTGCCATGGCGGTAATTATGTCATTTCGCCTACAGGCGCGAAGGGGTTTGACTTGACTTGTTACAATAAACCCAAACACCCTTCACCCGCACGGCCGCGCAAAGGGGACGTGCGTGCGAGGTGACGAAAACATGGAAAGCAGCTTCCTAAGGAGTGAACCATGAGCAACGAAACCAGGCGCATCCTGCTGGTGGAGGACGAGAAAGCCATCCGCGATGCCGTAACCGCATATCTTGAGCGCGAGAACTATTGGGTAACCGCCGTCGGCGACGGCCAGGAGGCGCTGGAGGAGTTCTCCAAGCACCACTTCGACCTGGTCATCTTGGACCTCATGCTCCCGCGCGTTCCCGGCGAGCGCGTCTGCCGTGCTATCCGCGACAACTCCGACGTGCCCATCATCATGCTCACCGCCAAGGGCGAGGTCGAGGACCGCATCATCGGCCTGGAGCTGGGCGCCGACGATTACCTGGTCAAGCCGTTCAGCCCGCGCGAGCTGGTCGCCCGCGCCCGCGCGCTGCTGCGCCGCGTGCACGCCGATTCTGAGCCTCAGCGCGAGGTGCTCGAGTTCGGCGAGCTCACCATCGACGTGTCCGGCCACAAGGTCATGGTCTCCGGCAAGGAGATCGACCTCACGGCCAGCGAGTTCAAGCTGCTCACCACGCTGTCCCGCTATCCGGGCCGCGTGTACTCCCGTATGGAGCTGGTCGAGAAGGTGCTCGGCTATGACTTCGAGGGCTACGAGCGCACCATCGACTCCCACGTGAAGAACCTGCGCGCCAAGATCGGCGACAACCCGCGCAACCCCAAGTGGCTGCACACCGTGCACGGCGTGGGCTATCGCTTCGAAGACCCCACCAAGCAGGGTCAGTAAGCTAGCCGCCGCGCGGCCGCCAGCGCTCGGCCGCGCCTCCCTTCCCAGAAGAAAGGCCGCGAGCCCACGTGGATACCGATACCAACACAACGCAAGACGCTCCTTCGACCGGCTCCGCCACCACGGGGCCGGTCGTGGTTGAGCGCCCCTCCGAGGAAAAGAAAAGGCGCAAGCCGTACCAGGGCGTGGTGAACTGGTGGAACAGCCTGACGTACACCACGCGTATGACCATGGCGTTCGCCCTGATTGCCGCCATGACCGCCATGGTAGCCATCGGCGTGCTGTCGTTCGTGTGGCAGCAGCACTTCCACACTTACACGCAGGAGAACATGGAGTCGCTCGCCGAAAGCACGGCAACGCGCATCGAGGAGGTGTACAACACCTCCCATACCCTGCATGACCCGCAGGTCGAGGCCGTGGCGAAGTATGCCGAAAGCCTGAACAGCGGCGTGGGCGTGGCCGTTATCGACAACACCACGGGCAAGGCCGTGTACGATTCCTCGGCCGTCACCATCGACGACGGCACGGGGTCGTCCCGAAGCGAATCGGGCGCGGGCATGTCGCCGAACTCGGACAGCGGGCGCACCTTGGCGCCGCCGGTCAGTGCCAGCCAGCAGTTCGCCAGCGCGCCCATCGAGTATGGCGGTGCGGCCGTAGGGTCCGTGCGCATCTGGGTGTACGGAAGCGAAACTCTGCTCACGCAGGCCGACGAGCAGTTCTCCAACAACTCCTACCAGGCAATGGTGTTCGCCACGGTGTTGGCCATCGTGCTGGCGTCGTGCATTGGCTTCCTGTTCGCGCGCACCCTGGTGCGCCCCGTCAACACCATGGCGCAGACCGCCCGCGCCATCAAGGAAGGCGACCTCTCGGCGCGCACGGGCATCCGCGGCGAGGATGAGATCGCGCGCCTGGGCATGACCTTCGACGAGATGGCCGACTCCATCGAGCGCGACCGCAAGCTCGAACGCCGCCTCACCACCGACGTCGCGCATGAGCTGCGTACGCCGCTCATGGCCATCCAGGCAACGGTCGAGGCCATGGTCGACGGCGTGTTCGAAGCCGACGAGGAGCGCCTTGAAACGGTGAACGGCGAGGTCAAACGCCTGAGCCGCCTGGTCGACGCCATCCTGAAGCTCTCGCGCCTGGAGAACCGCAGCACGCCCATGAAGAAGGAAGTGCTCGAGGTGGGCGACCTCATCAGCAGCATCATCTCCACGCACGAGGCCTACGTGTCCGACTCGGGCCTCAAGCTCATCTACGAGGTGGAGCGCGGCGTGCGCGTGCGCGGCGATGCGGATATGATCCGCCAGGCTACGGCCAACCTCATCTCCAACGCGGTTCGTTACACGCCCGAGGGCGGCACCATCACCGTTAGCGTGTCCAGCCACGACGACATGTGTGCCATCGCCGTGCGCGACACGGGCATCGGCCTTTCTCCCGACGAGGCGAAGATGGTGTTCTCCCGCTTCTGGCGCGCGGACGCCGGGCGCACGCGCGAGAGCGGCGGCCTGGGCATCGGCCTTTCCGTGGTGAAGGAGATCGTCGACCGCCACAACGGCCACGTTGACGTGGAGGGCGAGAAGGGCGTGGGCGCCTGCTTCACCATCAACCTGCCGCTGTACCACGAGGGCGACGAGCAGCGCGAGCAGCGCCAGCAGCAACGCCAACAACAGCAACAGCAGCGCCAGCAGCAACAGCAGCAGCGTGAGCAGCAGCGCCAGCAGAGGGAGCAGCAACGCGCGCAGCAACATGCGCAGAAAACGGGGATACCGTTCGGGCGGTCGCACGACGACGGAAAATAGACGATAATGGCAACGTTACAGTCACGCCGCAAACGGCGCGCAAATGCCGGCTGGGCGCCGCCCGCGCCCGGCGCAACTCTCATGGGGAAAGGATAAGCAGGCATGAGCGGAATCGATATCAAGCCGGACGCACAGGGCAAGGTGCGCGACATCTACGACCTGGGCGACAAGCTGCTGATGGTGGCCACCGACCGCATCTCGGCGTTCGATTACATCCTGGAGGACGAGATCCCGCATAAGGGCGCGGTGCTCACGCAGATCTCGCTGTTCTGGCTCGAGCAGCTCAAGGACGTCATCGGCAACCACCTGATCAGCGCCGACGTAGCCGACCTGCCCGAGCAGTTCAAGCCCTACGCCGACTACCTGCGCGGCCGCTTCATGCTGGTGAAGAAGGCCGAGATGTTCCCCGTCGAGTGCATCGTGCGCGGCTACCTTGCCGGCAGCGGCCTGAAGGAGTACCAGAAGCAGGGCACCGTGTGCGGCATCCAGCTGCCCGAGGGCCTGGTGAACTCCTCCAAGCTCCCCGAGCCCATCTTCACGCCCTCCACGAAGGCCGAGATCGGCGACCACGATGAGAACATCAGCTTCGAGCGCTGCGCGGAGATCCTCGGCGAGGATGCCGCCACGCAGCTGCGCGACCTGGCCATCAAGGTGTACTCCGTCGCTCGCGACCATGCTGCCGAGAACGGCATCATCATCGCCGACACGAAGTTCGAGTTCGGCGTTATCGACGGCCAGATCATCCTGGCCGACGAGGTGCTCACGCCCGACTCCAGCCGCTTCTGGCCGGGCGACGCCTACGAGCCGGGCCGCGACCAGGCCAGCTTCGACAAGCAGTACGTGCGCGACTGGCTCAACGCCAACTGGGACCGTCAGGGCAACCCGCCGCATCTGTCCCAGGAGGTTATCGAGCGCACCAGCCAGAAGTACATTGCGGCGTACGAGAAGATCTCCGGCAAGAAGTTCGAGTTCTAGCCCCAGGCCCGGCAGGGCCGCATAAGCAGTGCAGGTTCGCAAGGACGCATGCGGCGTCCCGGATCGGCCCCAGGCTAGCGGCGCCGGCGTCAAGCCGGGCCGCGCGCCGAAGGAGATGCGGGGCGCCGCACGCGACCGCAGCAGAAGAAGGTTCGCCTGCCGGCAGGCGGGCGAAGGAGTGAGAATGACACAACGCAACCCCATGAACGAGCGCTACCAATCCGAGGACCGCAAGGGCGCCACGCGCAAATCGGCAGCTTCCGCGAAGCCGGTTTCGAAGGCCGCATCCTCGGTGCGCATCGAGTCCACCAAGAAGACGCCCCAGCAGAAGAAGGCCGAGCGCAAGCAGCAGCGCGCCAAGGACGCCGAGCGCGATCGCCAGTTCTACAACCCGCCCACCGCGGAGTACAAGCGCCTGCGCAAGATCTGGTGGGTGTGCCTGATCCTGGCCATCATCCTGACCGTGGTCAGCTTCGCCGGCAACAACCTTGGCATGCCCGCGCCCATCATGTACGTGACCTTGGCGCTGGCCTACGTGTTCATCATCGCCGCCCTCTACATCGACATGGGCAAGTGCCGCAAGGCGCGCCAGAAGTACGCCGATGAGGTGCTCAACCACCCCACCAAGGAGATGCGCGCGGCTGAGAAGAAGGCCAAGGCGCAGCAGCGCGCCGCCGAGAAGCAGGCGGCCGAGCAGCCCGCCGAGCCCGAGCCCCAGAAGAAGGGCCTGTTCGGCTTCGGCAAAAAGAAGAAGGACGAGTAGGCACGGCCAAACAGGCCGCCAGCCCGTCTCGGCCCAGCAAGACGGAAAACAAACGGGTGCCCGCGCGGTGCCCGCTTGCATTTTAGGAAGGAAGCGGGGCAGGGCCGTCGCCCTTGTCCCGCCCGATCGCGGATGGCGCGCCATCCGCACATACGACTAGGAAGGACGTCCATGGTTTCCCGCATCTATGTGGAGAAGAAGCCCGGCTTCGACGTTGAGGCCCAGCAGCTGGCGCACGAGCTGCGCAGCATCCTGGGCATCACCTCGCTCGAGGGTTTGCGCCTGGTGAACCGCTACGACGTGGAGGGCATCTCGCAGGAGCTGTTCGATCAGTGCGTTCCCACCGTGTTCAGCGAGCCCCAGGTCGATGTCGCCTCGACCGAGCTGCCCCAGGCCGACGGCGCGCAGGTGTTCGCCGTGGAGTTCCTGCCCGGCCAGTTCGACCAGCGCGCGGCTTCGGCAAGCGAGTGCATCCAGCTGATCAGCCAGGGCGAGCGCCCCGAGGTCCGCAGCGCGAAGGTGTACCTGCTGTCCGGCCCGCTGTCCGATCAGGACGTCCAGGCCATCAAGCATTACGTCATCAACCCCATCGAGGCGCGCGAGGCATCGCTTGAGCAGCGCGACACGCTGGCCATGGCGCAGCCCCAGCCCGAGCCGGTCGAGGTGCTCGAGGGCTTCCTCGACCTTGACGCCGCGGGCCTGGCGCAGTTCATCGCCGACCGCGAGCTGGCCATGGACGAGGCCGACCTGGCGTTTTGCCAGCAGTACTTCCAGAGCGAAGGCCGCTGCCCGACCATCACCGAGATCAAGATGATCGACACCTACTGGTCCGATCACTGCCGTCACACCACGTTCGGCACCGAGATGACCGACGTTGCCATCGACGACCCGCGCGTGCAAGCCGCCTTCGACCAGTATATGGACATGCGCAACGAGCTGGGTCGCCAGGCCAAGCCCGTCTGCCTGATGGACATGGGCACCATCGGCGCGAAGTGGCTTAAGTCCAAGGGCGTGCTCACGGGCCTGGACGAGTCCGAGGAGATCAACGCCTGCACGGTGAAGTGCAAGGTCGACGTCGACGGCGAGGAGCAGGACTGGCTGTACCTGTTCAAGAACGAGACGCACAACCATCCCACGGAAATCGAGCCGTTCGGCGGCGCGGCAACGTGCCTGGGCGGCGCCATCCGCGACCCCTTGTCGGGCCGCAGCTACGTGTACCAGGCCATGCGCGTCACCGGCGCCGCCAACCCGCTGGCGCCCGTGTCCGAGACGCTGCCCGGCAAGCTGCCGCAGCGCAAGCTGGTCACCACGGCCGCTGCCGGCTATTCCAGCTACGGCAACCAGATCGGTCTGGCAACCGGCCAGGTCAACGAGCTGTATCACCCCGGTTACGTGGCCAAGCGCATGGAAATCGGCGCCGTTGTGGCCGCAACGCCTGCCGATCACGTGCGCCGCGAGACGCCCGAGGCGGGCGACGTGGTGGTGCTGCTGGGCGGCCGCACCGGCCGTGACGGCATCGGCGGCGCCACGGGCAGCTCCAAGGAGCACAACTTGGAGTCGCTGGAGCATTGCGGCGCCGAGGTGCAGAAGGGCAACCCGCCCGAGGAGCGCAAGATCCAGCGTCTGTTCCGCCGCGGCGAGGCCACGCGCCTCATCAAGCGCTGCAACGACTTCGGCGCGGGCGGCGTGTCCGTCGCCATCGGCGAGCTGGCCGATGGCCTGCGTATCAACCTGAACAAGGTGCCGAAGAAGTACGAGGGCCTCGACGGCACCGAGCTGGCCATCTCCGAGTCGCAGGAGCGCATGGCCTGCGCCATCGCCGCCTCCGACGTTGACGAGTTCCTGCGCTATGCGCGTGAGGAGAACCTCGAGGCAACCGTGGTCGCCGAGGTCACCGACGATGCGCGCGTGCGCGTCATGTGGAACGACAACGCCATCATCGACCTCAGCCGCGAGTTCCTGGCAAGCAACGGCGCGCCGAAGCAGCAGGCCGTGCATGTGGGCCAGGCGGGTGCCTACGAGCGCACGTGGGAAGGCGATACCCTTGCGCAGCGCATGAACTCCCTGGTCACCGACCTGAACGTGTGCTCGAACAAGGGCCTGTCCGAGCGTTTCGACTCCACCATCGGCGCGGCCACGGTGCTCATGCCCTTCGGCGGCAAGAACCAGCTGACGCCGGCGCAGGCCATGGTCGCCAAGCTGCCCGTGGGCGGCGAGACCACCACGTGCAGCGGCATGGCCTGGGGCTTCAACCCCTACCTCACCGAGGCTGACCAGTTCACCGGCTCGTACGTGGCCGTCGTGGAATCGGTCGCGCGCCTGGTGGCTGCCGGCTTCAAGCGCCAGGATATGTACCTGACGTTCCAGGAGTATTTCGAAAGCCTGCGCGGCGACGCGAAGCGCTGGGGCAAGCCCACGGCTGCCGTGCTGGGTGCGCTCATGGCGCAGGTCGACCTGGGTATCGGCTCCATCGGCGGCAAGGACTCCATGTCCGGCAGCTTCGAGCAGCTCGACGTGCCGCCCACGCTCGTGTCGTTCGCCACGGCGGTGGGCAAGGTCGGTCGCGTGACGTCTCCCGAGTTCAAGGGCGCCGGCCATCGCGTGGCGCTGGTGGCCCCGCGCTGCTACGACGCCGAGGGCATCGCGCCCGCGTCCGAGGATGCGCTGGCGGCCATGGACGCCGTGCAGGAGCTCATCGGCAACGGCGCCGCGCTGGCGGTCTGCACGCCGGGCTACGGCTGCATGGCCGAGTCGCTGTTCAAGATGTGCGTGGGCAACGGCCTGGGCGTGAAGCTCGACGACGTCGACGCCGATGCGCTGTTCGCGCCTGCGTACGGCAGCTTCCTGGTGGAGCTGGCCGACGACGCGCAGCTGCCCGCCGCAACCGACAACCTGGACGTGGTCGTGCTGGGCGCCACCACCGAGGACTACCGCTTCGTCGCCGCGGGCGAGGAGCTTGACATGGCTGCGCTGCAGGAGGCATGGGAGGGCGCCATCGAGAGCGTGTACCCGTACCGCCAGGAGGGCGAGGCCGTGAAGCAGGTGACGGTGGACAACCGCCTGCCGCTCACCTACAACGGCACCATCGCGCGCCCGCGCGTGATCATCCCCGTGTTCCCGGGCACGAACTGCGAGTACGATTCCGCTCGCGCGTTCGAGCAGGCGGGCGCCGTGGCCGATACGCTGGTCATCAACAACCTCACGCCCTCGGCAGTCGCCGAGAGCACGAAGGCGCTGGTGGAGGCCATCAAGAACAGCCAGATCATTATGCTGCCCGGCGGCTTCTCCGGCGGCGACGAGCCCGACGGTTCGGCGAAGTTCATCACGGCCTTCTTCCGTGCTCCCGAGGTCACCGAGGCCGTGCGCGACCTGCTGTTCAACCGCGACGGCCTGATGCTGGGCATCTGCAACGGCTTCCAGGCGCTCGTGAAGCTGGGCCTGGTGCCGTACGGCGACATCCGCCCCATGGACGACGAGTGCCCCACGCTCACGTTCAACACCATCGGCCGCCATCAGAGCCGCCTGGTGCGCACGCGCGTGGCCAGCAACCTGAGCCCCTGGCTGTCCCAGTGCGAGCCCGGCGACATCCACACCGTGGCCATCAGCCATGGCGAGGGCCGCTTCGTGTGCGGCCCCGAGCTGCAGCATGAGCTCGAGGTCACGGGCCGCATCGCCACGCAGTACGTTGACGAGGCCGGCCAGCCCAGCATGGATTGGAACGTGAACCCCAACGGCTCCGTCATGGCCATCGAGGGCATCACTAGCCCCGACGGCCGCGTGCTCGGCAAGATGGGCCACGTGGAGCGTCGCGGCGACGGTCTGTACAAGAACGTCCCGGGCAACAAGTTCATGCCCCTGTTCGAAAGCGGCGTGAAGTACTTTACGGACTAGCATGCGAATGCGCCGGCCGCTCTGCCGGCGCAGCGTTTGAGAATCGAAGCGCCCTGTCGGCTTTCGCCGGCGGGGCGCTTTGGGTTGCGGGCTCGTCATGTCCTTTTACCGTCGCGTAGGTGCGTAGGCGGTATGGGCGGAGGCGGGGTGCTTCTTGAGAAAGTTAGATGGCAGGTACACTCGAAGCGATATATGCAGCTGCGGTGGCTAGGTTGGTCCTGGCGTCACGATTGGGGTTCGAATCGTAAACCGTTCCGAAACGCACGCGAGATTCGCTTGTGCTCGAACGCTATATGGGTAGACTGGCCGATGCCGACCGTTCTTGGTGCGCTTTCGAGCGCAGAAAGGAGCGAGTCATGACCATGTATGGATACGCAAGGGTGTCAAGCAAGGATCAAAACCTGAACAGGCAGCTCGATGCCCTGTCCGCCATTGGCGTTTCAGAGGAATCCGTGTTCGTCGATTACCTGAGCGGACGTAACTTCGATCGTCCCGGGTATCGATCGCTGCTCGAGCGCCTGCAACCCGGTGACGTGCTCGTGGTGAAGAGCATCGATCGCCTTGGCCGCAACTACGACGAGATACTCGGCCAGTGGCGCTTGCTCACCAAGCAGAGAAGCATCGACATCGTGGTGCTGGACATGCCGTTGCTCGACACGCGCTCGACGTCCGGCCACGGGGTGACGGGCAAGCTGATCGCCGATATCGTGCTGGAATTGCTCAGCTACGTGGCGCACGTCGAGCGCGACAACATCCGCCAGCGCCAGGCGGAGGGGATCGCGGCGGCGCGTGCGCGCGGCGTCAAGCTGGGGCGACCGGCGCTGGCCGTGCCCGAAGAGTTCGATGCGGTGTGCCGCAAGTGGGAAGACGGCTGTTTGAACAGCCGGCAAGCAGCGGAATCGTTGGGAGTTTCGCATACAACGTTTTTAAAGTGGGCCAAGCAACGGCCCGCGGACGTCACAATCTCACACAAATAGATGCGTTCATAGCAAGAATCGTATCGTTTGCCAATACCGATTTTGGATGTTGGCAAATAATCTAGACGTTTGCTTACAGCCCCCTCGGCCTGATAAAGCGTTACTCGTTTCGGAGTGCAAAACGCTTTATCAGGCCGTTTCTTTTCACTCGCTCAGTGAAATTAATATAGCCGACCACTCAAGTAATGTCTGCATTTGCTTACGCCTATATACAACGTATGCGCGGAAAGGCAGATATGCGCAAGATACATGAGAGTGATATATCGCTAACTCCCACGCAGGAGCGTCTGCTCGGCTATATCGCCGCGCAAACAACCATATCAGGTGCGGCGCAGGCAACGAAAAAGGAGTTGTCGCAGTTGATGGGCTGCAGCGTCAAGACCATCGACCGCGCCATCACGCGAATGAGTCGAGAAGGGCTTATCAAAGTCGAGCCATGCCACTCCGAAAACGGAGGGCAGCTTTCGAATGCATACAGCGTTGTAAATAGCTGATCGGGGCTCTTACGACCCGGTCCTTTCGTGATTGCGAACCAGACGAGAAACGAGCAACGCAAGGCGATAACGGGAAAGGGAGAAAGAAGCCCAGACTGAGGCCTCCAGCAGAGAAGGCTGAATCCGCCGAGCCAACAACGGACCAGGTCAACCAACTGTTACAGCCGCTGATAACGCAGTAGACGAACCGATAACGGTGGCTTTTTGAACAGGCGATTTGCATCGGTACGCATCGATGCCGATGCAAAGCATAGGTTGGGGGATTGCGAAAAGGAGCAATCCGGATAGCTGAATCTGACGAGGAGGTTAATCAATGAAAAGATTCAGAAAAGCACTGGGCATTGTGGCGCTGGCGCTAGTAGTCTCGCTTTCCCTTGCGATGCCGGTAAGTGCATGGGCAGACGAGGCGGAGAGCTATGGGAAGCCCGATGTTTCCGGTCCTCAGAGCGCATGGTACAACGGCCAGTCTCATCACTTCAGGTCTACGGTCAAGGACTCTGTAAGCGGTAAAGACCTGGTGGAAGGAGAGGATTACACCCGATCCTTCGGCTTTATTCGCGACCGTGGCAACGCGGGCAACATTGATACCTGGCTTCCGACCGACGACAGCATGGAAAGCTCGGGCTTCGTTTGGGAGAGAATTGACTTTAAAGGCAATTACACGGGGAACGGCTCCTATTTTGTGCGTCACAATATCATGACGCTGTATGAGTTCGAGGAGTTGAGCGTCACCAAGGTCGAGGGTGAAGCCGATCCGACCTTGGGAGCCACTTTGAGCCTGTTCGTCGGCGATCCCACGACCCCGCTTGATCTTTCGGCTTTTAACCTCAGCCGCGAGGCGGGCGAGCAGCCTGGTGAGTACGCGATCACCTATACGACCGATCCGGAGCAGCTTCCGGAAGCTTACACGAGCAACAGCAAGGGAACGCGCACGGGCCTTGGCGACGTTGACCTGGGCGACGGCTATATCTACAAGATGGTAGTCGGCGACGACATCTGCGGTTATAACTACATCCGCATCGTCCCCGGTACGCTCACCATCGTCCCCGCCTATACCGATGTCAGTGCCACGATCGCTTGGAAGGATTCCTCCGACAAGGACGGCCTGCGCCCGAGCGCCGAGGACTACGCCAAGCTTCTCTCGCTGACCGCCGATGGCGTTGCTTCTGATATTCTGCCCGTTGTTGTGGACAATGGCGACGACACGTATACCGTCACGTACACCGGCGTCCGCCAGTACGCCTACGACGACAACGGCGAGCGTTATGACGTCGATTACAAGATTACCCAGGCAGACGTTGATGGCTACACTACCGACAACGCTACCGTCGGTAACGAAGGCGTCATCACGAACACGCATGAGGTTAAGGCGGACCCCGCCGGCGAATCCGAGGATGAGTCCAACGACAAGTCTAAAGACGATTCCGGCAACAAGCCTGAAGCGAACCAAGTTGCTTCCAATGATGAGTTGGCTAAGACCGGCGATCAGACTCCGAACGCCCTTGTGGCCTTGGCGCTGGGTGCTTCTGCACTGGGAATCGCCGTCGTGGCAAAGAGGCGTAGCAAGCGCTAAGCGCGGCGTTTCTTTAACTTCATGATAACGAGAGAAGCCTGTCGGCTTGTGCCGGCGGGCTTCTCTTTTGGCGGCGGTGCTCATCGGGCTGGTGGCCCTGGCGGCGGTTGCCGCTGCGGTCGTTGCCTATCGCAGGCGCTCTCGCGAGTAGCGCGGCATCGCGTTAACGGTTTCGCTCATCAATGAATAGGGCGGCGGGTTCGTTCGAACCCGCCGCCCTATTCCCGTTTATGCTTGGATGCTCCCGCCTACGCGTAGATTTCCTTCTCCACCACCAGCTCGTTTTTGATCTTGCCGACCAGGTTCTGCAGCGCGTCGATGCAGCGCGGGCGGATGTCGGCGCCGATGAGCACGTACATGAGCGAATCGCCCACGTTCAGCATGCCTTCGTTGAGCCACACGCGCACATAGTAGACGCCCGGCCACGTGAGCGCCTCCTTGACGGCCTGCTCGAGACCCTCGGCGTCGTAGCTGAAGTTGACTTGTGCAACGTCGCCGAGCCCCTCGACGCCCTCGCGCACCTGCGCCTTGGGCGTGATGCGCACCACGCCGTTATGCGTGAGGAACATGCCGCACTGCGCGGCCTTCGGGTCCTGCTTCGCTTCCTTGAGCCATTCGTCCATGGACGGTTCGGGTTTCGCCATTTTGGCCTCCTTGCGTGACGTTGACGGTTTTTGCGGTGCCGACCGGGCGGGAATCGCCGCGATGGCATGATTTTTGCGACTCAAATTGTACCGCACACGTAAAGGCTCGGTGGGGCTTCTGTGAACGCTGCAAAAAGCCCTTTAAAACGTAAAAGTAAAAAGATAGTCTTGAACAATTTTCTTATGAGGCGTAGATTAATCGGCCAGTTTTTTAGTGGCCGATTCGCCAGGGCAAAAATCGATTTTCTACTGATAACCTGGTGAAACATATATTCACATAGCCTATCGGTTAAGAGGATTTCCATTGACTCAACTTTTGTGCAAGCGCACAAAAACATGGGAAAAGTGTCCGAATCGTGAAGAAAACGAAAGACATCTTCACTTCTGCTGCAGCCCTGATAGATTGGCAATCACACCGAACGCAACGAAGTTGTCAAGGAACAGATTTCCAACGTTGCCAAACGGTGAAGTAGACCGAAGCCTGAAACGGATTCAGGCGAGCGAGAAAGGATGACGGGTTAAAATGAACGCAGCAACGAACGTAAAGCAGATCCAAGGAAACCATACCCCGATTACCATGCTCGTCGGGTTCGTCGCCCTGCTGGCGATCGCGATCGCGGTATGCGCCATCGCTTCCTCGGCCGTGGCATCGCTGACGGGCTTCTCCCTGGTGGCGGCTCAGACCCCGGCCATCAGCCTCGCATGGTTCGGCAGCACCGTGGCGCCGCTCCTAGGCGAATTCGTGGTGTTGTTCGCCATCGCCGTCGGCCTGGCCTACATGGCTGCCCGCAAGTAAACGCACCTGCGCGGCAAACACAATCTCATATGCAAAGCCCTCGCGAACGCGGGGGCTTTTTCGTGTCTTGCGTCCGCGGACAGGCGTCCGAAGGCGGCTGCTCCCCGCAGCCTCAAAGGAACGTTATCCGTTCGACCCTCGTTATCGAAGCGGAAGGTGGTCGTTCGTCTCAAACCCGCCCTAGACATCCCATCGATACCCCTAAATAAAGTTACAAATTGCGAATCAACGTTTGCAGGCGAATTTACCAGGTTGACACAGTGGCGTGCGGTCGAGCCTGATACTATGGAACGGATTGAGAACAGCGTCAGTTTGCCAATTGCAACTTGACACCGGGAACTGCGAGAAAGCGAGCGCGCCTATGTCTTTGGCACCATCGGATCACACCAAGCAACCTGATAACCGCACTACCATGGAATTGGGCGCCGTGCTGCCCATGACCGCCGAGGTGCGCGACGACCACCTGTTCGTCGGCGGCGTCGACATGGTGGAGCTTGCCCATAAGGAAGGCACTGCGCTCTACGTCATGGACGAGGCCGACATGCGCAACCGCATGGAAACCTACCTCAAGGCGTTCCGCAGCCGCTATGAGAACTCCGACGTCATCTTCGCCTCCAAGGCGTTCCTTAATAAGGAAACCGCGCGCATCGTCGCGCAGGAGGGCCTGTGCCTCGACGTGTCCGGCGGCGGCGAGCTGTGGTGCGCGCAGCAGGCGGGCTTCCCCATGGAGCGCGTGTTCGTGCACGGCAACAACAAGACGCCGCAGGAGCTGCGCGAGGCCATCTCGGCGGGCGTGGGCCGCATCGTGGTTGACAGCCGCATCGAGCTCGGCCGCATCAGCGAGATCGCCGGAGAGCTGGGCGTCACGCAGGACGTTTATATGCGCGTCACCCCCGGCGTCGAAGCTGACACGCACGAGTATATCCGCACGGGTTGCGAGGATAGCAAGTTCGGCTTCACCATGCTCAACGACTTCGCCTTCAAGTGCGTCAAGGACGCGCTCGAGGCGCCGAACGTGCGCCTGGCCGGCTTCCACTGCCACATCGGCTCGCAGATCTTCGCGCTGCATTCGTTCGCCGAGGCCGTGCAGGTCATGGTCGAGTTCATCGCCCGCGTGAAGGAAGCCTACGGCTACGAGGTCGAGGAACTGGACATGGGCGGCGGCCTGGGCATCGCCTACAAGGCCGACGACAAGCCCTCCACCATCGACGAGTTCGCCGAATGCACCGTCAACGCGGTTCGCGAGAACTGCGAGCGCCTGGGCGTGAAGCTGCCGCGCCTGGCCGTCGAGCCCGGCCGCAGCCTGGTGGCAACCCCGGGCCTTACGCTGTACACCGTCGGCATCCTGAAGACGCTGCCCGGCATCCGCAAGTACGTGGCCATCGACGGCGGCATGTCCGACAACATCCGCACGGCGCTCTACCACGCCGACTACGAGCCCACCATCGCCAACAAGGCCGGTCAGCCCCGCACCGAGATCGTCACGCTGTGCGGCAAGCATTGCGAAAGCGGCGACGCGGTGGTCATCGACATGCCGCTGCAGACGCCCGAGCTGGGCGACGTCGTCGCGGTGTTCGGCACCGGCGCGTACTGCTACACCATGGCCAGCAACTACAACGGCCAGCCGCGCCCCGGCATCGTGTTCGTGAAGGACGGCCAGGCTCGCGTGGTCACCCGCCGCGAAACCTACGCCGACCTGTATCATCGCGATATCTAAACGCGTTGGGGCGGTCGGGCTCGTTCGGCGCTGGGGCCCACCCGGCAGCCGCAAACCCGGCCGCCCGCCGCATATTCCGCGCTTTCGCGGGTTTTGCGGGCTTGGCGGTCGTCTCGCCGGCTCCAGGGGGCCTGTGGGCGGCATCGGCGCGCGGCGCCGGCGTTCCTGCGGTATCCTCTGGTTTGCAACATAACCATCCCAAACCCGCCCGGCGCTTCGGGCACAGCTTTTCAACCTTTCGAAGGGGGAGACATGACCATCAAACTTGGACTCGTGGGAACGGGCACCGTCGGCGGCGGCTGCTTGGACATCCTGCGCAACCATCGCGAGGATTTCAAGCGCCATCTGGGCGTCGACATGGAAGTGGTGCGCGTGTGCTCGCGCAATCCCGAGCAGGCCGAGGCGCGCGGCGTGCTGCACCTGTTCACCGAGGACTTCAACGACATCATCAACGACCCCGAGATCGATATCGTCATCGAGCTGATCGGCGGCACCACCGCCGCGCGCGACGTGGTGCTCGGCGCCCTGCGTGCCGGCAAGAACGTGGTCACCGCCAACAAGGCGCTCATGGCCACCTTCGGCGACGAGGTTATGGACCTTGCCCGAGAGAAGAATCTGGAAGTGGGCTTCGAGGCCAGCGTCGGCGGCGGCATCCCCATCATCCAGCCGCTGAAGCATTCGCTCATCAGCAACGAGATCACCTCCGTCATGGGCATCGTGAACGGCACCACCAACTACATGCTCACGCGCATGGTCGACGACGGCCTGTCCTACGAGGATGCGCTGGCCGAGGCTCAGGCGAAGGGCTTCGCCGAGGCAGACCCCACCGCCGACGTCGACGGCTTCGATGCCGCCGCGAAGATCGCCATCCTGGCATCTATCGCTTTCAACAGCCGCGTGAAGCTCAACGACGTCTACACCGAGGGCATTCGCAACATCACGCAGCTCGACATGGACACTGCTGACGACATGGGCTACGTCATCAAGCTGCTGGCGCTGGCGCATCGCACGTCCGAGGGCATCGATGTGCGCGTGCATCCCACCATGCTGCCGAAGGCTCATCAGATGGCCCAGGTCAACGGCGTGTTCAACGCAATCTACGTCACGGGCGACGCCGTGGGCGAGACCATGTTCTTCGGCGAGGGCGCCGGCGCGGGCCCTGCCGCCGCGGCGGTCATGGGCGACGTGCTGGAGGTTGCGCGCCATATGACGCTCGGCATCCCGCCGGTGGTCGGCTGCACCTGCACCGACAACCTGCCCATCGTTCCCATGGAGCAGCTGAGCACGAAGTACTACATCCGCTTCTCCGTTGCCGACCGCTCCGGCGTGTTGGCCGCCATGGCCGGCGTGTTCGCCAAGCACGGCGTTAGCGTGCGCAGCGTGGTGCAGCGCGGCAGCGCCCAGCATGAGACGGTGAACCTCAGCTACGTCACGCACACCGCTAGCGAGGCGAGCGTGCGCCGCGTGCTCGAGGAGATCGGCGGGCTTGAGGACGTCCTGCGCGCCGAGCCCAGCGTCATCCGCGTTGAGGACTAGCGCGTTTGTTGGCATAATCGAAGAGAATTTGCTACTTTATCTGGAGCCGGTTTAACGGGGCAAAGGGATTGTTTCCCCGCCCCGTTTCTTTGCGAAAGGGGATTTCATGGAGCAGTATAAGGAAGAGTTCATCCACTTCATGGTGGAGAGCCACGTTTTGAAGTTCGGCAGCTTCACGCTGAAGAGCGGCCGTCAGTCCCCGTTCTTCATGAACGCCGGCGCGTACGTCACGGGCGAGCAGCTGCATCGTCTGGGCAAGTACTACGCCCAGGCCATCCACGACAACTTCGGCCTGGACTTCGACGTGGTGTTCGGCCCGGCCTATAAGGGCATTCCGCTGGCCGTGGTCACCGCCATCGCGTTGCAGGAGCTCTACGGCAAGGAAGTGCGCTACTGCTGCAACCGCAAGGAGGTCAAGGACCACGGTGCCGACAAGGGCAACCTGCTGGGCGCCGACCTGCACGACGGCGATCGCGTCATCATGGTCGAGGACGTCACCACCTCCGGCAAGTCCATCGACGAGACGTATCCCATCCTCAAGGGCGCCGCCGACGTGGAGGTAAAGGGCCTGATCGTCAGTCTGAACCGCATGGAGGTCGGCAAGGGCGGTGTGGTCACCGCTCAGAAAGAGGTGCAGGAGAAGTACGGCTTCCCCGTGGCGTCCATCGTCAGCATGGCCGAGGTCGTCGAGTGCCTGTACAACAAGGAGGTCGAGGGCGAGGTCGTCATCAACGACGACATCAAGGCCGCCATCGACGAGTACTACGAGCAGTACGGCGTCAAGGAATAGGCAACGCACGCCCGATCGCTTCGGATAAATCGAATAACGAAGCCTAGCGGCGCCGAACGGCCATGGGTCGTTCGGCGCCGCTGCTGTTTTCGGGTGTTGGTCTGCAGTTCTGGCGGGCGGGCGCGCTTCCTGCTAGGCTTGGGAAAAGGCAAACGCAAGGGAAGGATGAGTCATGGACGCAAGCAAGATCGGCGTGGTGTTCGACTGCGATGGCACGCTGCTCGATTCGATGGGCGTGTGGCACGGGCTGCAAAACGAGCTGGCCGAGCGTGCAGGAGGCACGCTGACCGCCGATGACGTGGCGGCGCTGGCGCCCATGAGCATTCCCGAGTGCGGCGCGTTCTTCCACGAGAAGTTCGGCTTGGGCGAAAGCGACCACGAGGTGGTCGGCATGATCGACGAGTACATGCTTGACTTCTACCGCCATCGCGCCGAGGCGCGTCCCGGCGCGCTCGAGTTCGTTCAGGGGCTTGCTCAGGCGGGCGCGCATCTGACGGTGGCTTCTTCGAGCCCCAAGCCCTACCTGATGGCCGGTATCGAGCGTTGCGGGTTCGCCCCGTATCTCGAGCGCGTGCTGTCGGTCGAGGACGTGCGTTCCACGAAGCGCGAGCCCGACGTATGGGACCGCGCTCGTGAGATTATGGGTACGTCCAAGGAGCTGACCTGGGGCGTTGAGGATTCCGCATACGCTATCGGTACACTCGGCGGTGCCGGCTACCGCACGCTCGCCATATACGACAGCGATGACGCCGGCACATGGGATGCCCTGCAGGCTTCGGCGGAGCACGCGATCCGCAGCTTCGAGGACCTCACGGTCGAGGAATTCCTCACCTGGAACGAGCAGCCGCTCTTCGTCGGCACGGCGAACAAGTAGGGGCAACAAGGGGATTGGCGCTGACTTTCGCTTGCCGTGCAGATGCTGACGCGAAACGGGCGTCGACAAGAGGGCGCGTCCTCTGATTAAGCGGGGAAGTCGGCAGGGCGGCTTCCAATGCGTGAGGGGCGCTGGTCTGCGCTCCTTGCGGGATGTCTCGCCCTCCAGCGGGATGTCTTGCCCTTCACCCTGATTCGCGGCGTAAAACTGATGGGCCCGGAACGATCGATCGTTCCGGGCCCATCGCGGTTTGTTGGCCGGCTGGATTATCCCTAGAGGAGGGCGCTCCCCCTAATCCCAAGGGTTTTCCTGGAACAGGGGCTCGGGTGTGGGCGGGCGGTCCGAATAGGGGTCGTAGCCGTCGTCGTCCTCGTTCTCGGCGCGGATGAAGGGGTCGTTCGCGGGCTGCTCCGATGCGGATCCGGGCACTGCGCCCTCCTTCGCCGACTGTCGCCCCGCTCCAGCCGACGGCCTCTTGCCGGCTTTGCCGGGCAAAGGAGTGACCTGCGGTTTGATGGTGTAGTGCTTCGGCATGGCGTTTCCCTATTCGCCAGCGCCCAAGTCGCTCAGGTCGTAAGGCGTGGTCTGGTACACATAGTAGTTCAGCCAGTTCGTGTACAGCAGCTGCGCGTGCGCACGCCACGTGCTGACCGGCTCCTGCGTGGGGTCGTCGTTGGGGAAATAGTGGGCCGGGACGGGGACGTCCATGCCCTTGTTCGCATCGCGCTCGTACTCGGCGCGCAGCGTGCCGGTATCGTACTCGGGGTGGCCGAACACGAAGAAGTGGCGGCTGTCGGTGCTCTTGGCGATGTAGACGCCGGCCTCATCGGACTGCGCGACGATCTCCAGGCGCGGGTCCGCCTCGATGTCCTCGGCGTACACGGTGGTGTGGCGGGAATGCGGCGCCCAGAAGCGGTCGTCGAATCCGCGCACCAGCGGGCTGGAGGGTTTGAGCACGTCATGGTTGAACACGCCGGAGAGCTTCTTCGGCAGCTCGTGCTTCTGGATGCCGTAGTGGTAGAAGATGCCGGCCTGCGCGCCCCAGCAGATGTGCAGCGTGGAGTGCACGTTGGTGGTGGACCACTTCATGATGCGGCACAGCTCGTCCCAGTAGTCGACGTCCTCGAACTCGTGCAGCTCGACGGGCGCGCCGGTGATGATCATGCCGTCGTAGCGGTTGTCTTTGACCTGGTCGAACGAGCGATAGAACGTCTTCAGGTGCTCTTGGGAGACGTTGCGCGACTCATGCGAGATGGTGTGCAGCAGCTCCACCTCGATCTGCAGCGGGGTGTTGGACAGCTTGCGCATGATCTGCGTTTCGGTCTCGATCTTCTTCGGCATGAGGTTGAGCAGCAGCACGCGCAGCGGGCGGATGTCCTGATGCATGGCTCGATGCTCGGTCATGACGAAGATGTTCTCGCTTTCCAGCTGCTCGGTCGCGGGCAGCTGGTCGGGGATCCTGATTGGCATGGATCGGTCCTTTCCGGATTGAGCGTCCCGCGCGCGGGCGGGACGGGTATGTGCGGTTGTGCGGCGGAGTTGGCGCCGTTCACCTGCTGAAACTTACCGCCTGCACCATAATATCAAAGCCTCAGAATACCGGGTTATTGGTAAACCAGAAAGCAAGTTATCGCCGCAAGCAAACGCAGCAGGTGAGCAGGCGGTAGGTGCTGGAGGTTGGGTTAGCGGCACAGGGTCTGACGGCATGGCACGGCGGGGTTTGCCGCCTGGCATTGCCAACTCGGCGGGGCGGGTCGGCCTGCTGCGAACGTTGGTCGGCGATGGTTTGTCGCGCGGTTGCGTGCGCGGCGGCGCAGCAGGCGAGCAGGCGAGAAGGCGAGCGGTGTCGGTGGTGGCTTGCTCGCCGCAATCGTGCAGTCCGTGTGAAAATCGCGGAGTAACCCCAGATGGGCACACATGCCCCATTGACTTCGAAGCGGCCGAAACCGTAGACTATAAAAGTTCGCTTTCAAAAGCCCCGTAAACGCAAGGTGGAGGCAGCGCCAAGAAGGGAAGTCCAGACCCGACGAAGCGCGCCGGCGTAGGAAACCGGCAGCATACAGACTTGCACTTTTGAAAAACGACACCCTGTGCGCTGTGGTCGCACAGCGTAACAGGAAGGACATGGAGGAAAAACAGTGAAGACGTATCACGCTAAGCCTCATGAAGTTGAGCGCAAATGGTACATCATCGACGCTGAGGATCAGGTCCTCGGCCGTGTTGCCACCAAGGCCGCTACCCTTCTGAAGGGCAAGCACAAGCCGCAGTACACGCCGCACGTGGACACCGGCGACTTCGTGATCATCATCAACGCGGACAAGGTTCGCGTGACCGGCACGAAGGAGCTGAACAAGGTCTACTACCATCACACCGGTCATCCGGGCGGACTGAAGTCCGAGACCTTCGCCGAGGCCATGGCCAAGCATCCCGAGCGCGTCATCGAGCATGCCGTCAAGGGCATGCTGCCGAAGAACACGCTGGGCCGCAAGCAGGGCATGAAGCTGAAGGTTTACGCTGGTGCCGAGCACCCGCATATGGCTCAGAAGCCGACCGAGATCAAGATGGAGGGCTAAACCATGGCGAATGAAGCATTGTACTACGGCACCGGTCGTCGTAAGAACGCTGTCGCTCGCGTGCGCCTCGTTCCCGGCACCGGCAAGGTGACCGTCAACGGTCGCGATGGCAAAGAGTACTTCGGTCGCGAGGCTCTGCTCGACTATGCCAAGACCCCGTTCAAGGTCACGGATACCCAGGATCACTTCGACGTGCTCGCCCGCATCGACGGCGGCGGCATCTCGGGTCAGGCCGGCGCTCTGCGTCACGGCATCTCCCGTGCCCTGCTGGCAGCTGGCGACTACCGCGCCGAGCTGAAGAAGGCTGGCTTCCTGACGCGCGACGCTCGTATGGTCGAGCGCAAGAAGTACGGTCTGAAGAAGGCCCGCAAGCGCCCGCAGTTCAGCAAGCGCTAAGGTTTGTTTCCTTTGGCTGCGCCACGCGTGGCCGTGCAAGCCTGGAAAGCCCGTTCCGCGAAAGCGGGGCGGGCTTTCCGCGTTGTTAGGGCGCAAAAAGCCGCCGACGCATTCGGCCCTTCCGTAACGAAACGTTCCATGGGCTGAAAACTGCCGGAAACATAGCGCCGGTACCGTAAGTTACAGCAAGTTGACGTGCTGCTTGCCGGTACAAGATGCTAAGCTACGAGAGTTGACAAACTCGCTAACCTGTAGCATGCAGTGGCAAGGGAAGCGCGCGTCTGAAAGGTAACTATGAAGGAGCTCACGCCTATGTCGAAAATTCCTGAGATCTATGGCTCGATGGTGTTCAACGAGCACACGATGCAGGAGCGACTGCCATCTGCAACGTACAAGGACTTGATGAGAACCATCAAGAAGGGCGAGCCTTTGAACCTCGAGGTCGCCAACGTCGTCGCCCATGCCATGAAGGAATGGGCCATCGAGAAGGGCGCCACGCACTATACGCACTGGTTCCAGCCCCTTTCCGGCATCACCTCCGAGAAGCACGACAGCTTCCTCGATCCCACCGGCGACGGTCGCGCCATCATGAGCTTCTCCGGCAAGGAGCTCATCCAGGGCGAGCCCGACGCCTCCAGCTTCCCGTCCGGCGGCCTGCGCGCAACCTTCGAGGCCCGCGGCTACACGGCGTGGGACCCCACCAGCTACGCGTTCATCAAGGACGAGGTGCTGTGCATCCCCACCGCGTTCTGCAGCTACACCGGCGAGGCGCTTGACAAGAAAACCCCGTTGCTGCGCTCCATGAGCGCCATCGACGAGCAGGCTAAGCGCGTGCTGGCGCTGTTCGGTGAAACCGCTGACCGCGTGATCACCACCGTCGGCGCCGAGCAGGAGTACTTCCTGATCAGCGAGAAGGACTACGCAAAGCGCTCCGACCTCATCATGACGGGCCGCACGCTGTTCGGCTACTCCCCGCTGAAGGGCCAGGAGCTTGAGGAGCATTACTTCGGCGCCATCCGCCCCACCGTCAACGAGTTCATGAAGGAACTCGACAGCGAGCTGTGGAAGCTGGGCGTATCGGCGAAGACCAAGCATAACGAGGTCGCCCCTGCACAGCATGAGCTGGCCCCGCTCTACACCAACGGCAACCGCGCCATCGACGAGAACCTCCTGACCATGGAGAAGATGCGCCTGCTGGCAAGCCATTACGGCCTGGTGTGCCTGCAGCATGAGAAGCCGTTCGAGGGCATCAACGGCTCCGGCAAGCATAACAACTGGTCCATTTCCGCCGGCAAGACCAACTTCCTGGATCCCGGCGAGACCCCCATGGATAACCTGCGATTCCTGGTGTTCCTCACCGGCGTCATCCAGGCTGTCGACGACTACCAGGAACTGCTGCGTATGACCGTGGCCTCCTGCGGCAACGACCACCGTCTGGGCGCCAACGAGGCCCCGCCGGCTATCGTGTCCATCTTCCTGGGCGACGAGCTGGGCGCCATCGTGGACGCGCTGGTGGACGATCATGAGTACACCTCTGCGGAAAAGGTTGCCGTCGACCTGGGCGTTTCGGTTCTGCCGAACTTCCTGAAGGACAATACCGACCGCAATCGCACCAGCCCCTTCGCCTTCACCGGCAATAAGTTCGAGTTCCGCATGCCGGGCTCTGCGGTGAACCTGGCCGACTGCAACATGGTGCTCAACACCGCCATGGCAAAGTCGCTGAAGGACTTCGCCGACGCCATGGAGGGCAAGTCCGGCGACGAGTTCGAGTCCGCCGCCATCGCCTACATCAAGGAGACGCTGAAGAAGCACCAGCGCATCATCTTCAACGGCAACGGTTACTCCGACGAGTGGCCCGCCGAGGCCGAGCGCCGCGGCCTGGCCAACAACCGCACCACCGCCGACGCGCTGCCGGCCTACGTTGCGGAGAAGAGCATCAAGCTGTTCGAGGAGTTCAACGTGCTCACCGAGGTGGAGGCTCGCAGTCGCTACGAGGTGAAGCTGGAGAAGTACACGAAGCTCATGAACATCGAGGTCCGTACGATGAAGCGCATGACGCGCCGTACGTTCCTGCCGGCCATCAACAAGTACGCCACGCTCGTTGCCAACGAGATCAACGAGATGAAGGCCGCTTGCGCCGGTATCGACACCTCGGTCCAGGATCAGCTGCTCAACACGGTGGTCGACGGCATCAAGGAGATCAACGACGCCTTGAACGAGCTGCACGCCGCGCACCTGGCCATCCGTGATTTGACCGACGAGCAGGAGAAGGCGAACAAGTACGCGCACGAGATCGTCCCGATGATGGAGCGCCTGCGTGCGGGCGTGGATGCCATGGAGATCGTGGTCGCTCACGACCTGTGGCCCGTCCCCACGTACAACGACATCCTGTTCTACTGCTAGCAAACGGGATTTATCGGAGATGCGAAGGAAGCCGCCCTCGGGCGGCTTCCTTTTTGCGTTTTAGGTTGAAGGGGCGAAGCTGAAACGGCGGCGTACCGCGAAAGCGCTTGGGAGCGGGAGCGTGCATGGCGCGGCTTCCTGCTTTTCGTCGTCTTGCTTTTCCGCGGCATGTGCGCAGGCGCGTCCCCGAAGCGCCTGGAATCGCCATGCGCGTGCCGCACAGCCGCCCTGCAGGCCTTACAGCTGGTCGGTGTCCAGCCAGATGGTGAAGGGGCCGTCATTGACCAGGCTGACCTGCATCATGGCGCCGAAGCGGCCGGTTTCCACGTGCGACACGTCTTGGCGGGCGCGTTCGACGAACTGCTCGTAAAGCCGTTCTGCCTGGTCGGGCGCGCCGGCGCCGGTGAACGAGGGTCGGTTGCCCTTCTTGCAGTTGGCGTACAGGGTGAACTGCGAAACGATGAGCACCTGGCCGTCCACGTCGGCAAGCGAGCGGTTCGTCTTGCCGTTCTCGTCCTCGAAGATGCGCAGCTTGAAGATCTTGCTCCACAGCCGCTCGATCTGCTCGGGGCCGTCGTCCGCGCCCACGCCCAGCAAAACCAGGTAGCCGTGCTCGCACGACCCAACCGTTTCGCCATCGATATCCACCTGCGCATGCGTCACACGCTGCACCAAAGCTCGCATAAGGCCTCCTTCCGTGTTTTGCCCAACAGCATATCGCATCGCGGATGTCCCAGCCGCTCTCTACCCGTTCTCCTTTTGGATCAGGTCGATCATCTCTTGGGCGGAGTGCACGCCGAGCTTCTGGTAGATGTGCTGGCGGTGGGTGCTCACGGTGCTTTTCGACAGGCACAGCTCCTCTTGCACGTAGGGCAGGTTGCGGCCTTTCGCGAACATGATCATGATCTCGCCCTCGCGCTCGGTCAGGCCGTAGCGCTCGATGACGGCTCGGCAGCGGTCTTGGAAGCGCTGCTTGCGGTCGGTCGGCATGATGCTGAGCGCCTTGGACAGCGTGTTCTCGGTGAACACGAAGTTGTTCACGAGCGCGATGAGCAGCACGCATGTGCAGGCCGCGGTGAACGCGCCGGCAACGTCGAGACCGACGCCGTACCACAGCCACCGCCCGATCAGCATGCCCACAAGCGGGCCCGCCGACCATGCAGCACGGATGAGCCCGAACGCGAACAGGCATGAGGTTTGGTAGCGGCGGCACAGACCGGCGATGAGGATCCACATGCCCATGCCCAGGCATTGGAACGCGCCGACGTCGATGGCCAGCGGCAGGTAGGCGGGCACGTAGGGAAACAGCATCGGCGCAGGTAGGAGCAGCGCTCCGGCAAGCAGGAACGTGGTGATGAGGCGATAGCACGCCTCGGGGCCGCGGACGCCTTTCGAGGTGATGAGCACGAGCGCCACGCCGATGGACCCGATGGCGGTGAGCGTGGTGATGCAGGCCTGCGCGACGGCGTAGGGCGTCACATCGCTGCTGGCGAACTGGCCCATTTGCACGTACAGCGTTCGCGACAGCTCGTAGGACACGCCGCATACGAGCATCGTCAGGCCGAACGCGCAAATCAAGCGGAGCAGCTGGTGATGTTCGGCGGGGTCCTCGGGGTCGGCCTGACGGGGCAGGGCGTTGGCCTGCTTCTTATCGATCTGCAAGCTGGAAACCCCGTAGAACAGAAACGCCGCGGCCACAGGACCCATGCTGGCGCAGAACAGCACGGACTCGAAGCGCCCGAAGAACAGGAAGGCGAAGAATAGCATGGTGGACGCCAGGTACCCGATGGCGATGGCCGCGGCCGATTGCTTGAGCGACAGCACGCCCAGCACCGCGCCGAAGTTCATGAGGAACAGCGCGGAGAACACGCCGGTGCCTATGCCGTACGCGGTGACGAGCGTCGTGCCGATCGTTTCCTCGTTGCCTGCGCCCAGCACCAGCAGCGTACATACGGCCATGCCGGTGGGGAACAGGTAGCGCGCCGGCACCGAGCCCAACAGCCGGTCGAACTGCTTATGAAAGATGCCGCAGAGCGCCAACGTGGCGGTGGCGGTAACGATGGACAGCAAGTAGCCCTGATCGAGGATCCATTCGCGGTGCGCAAGCCCTGCATACAGGTTCATGCTCTGAAACGCCATAAGCGGCCATGCCAGCGTGCATCCCAGCGCCACGCCGATGCCGATGATGGCGGGCGTGAGAAGCCCAGCGGCCTGACTCCGCGTTCCCTTGTCGCGCTTACTCGTCTTCAAGTTCCCCAAAACCTGCTCCCCCGGTAACCCATATCAACTTGGTTTCATTATACGAATGCTCGACGGTTCGAGGGCGTTTGTCGGAGCCTCGATTTCGTTATTCCGCAAAACCCCCAGGTCAAACATCTCATGCATATCGCACGATATTGCGAAATCGGCTCTCGTGCCCGATTTCGAAGCCCTATCGCGCTCGCTATCTTCGGATGCGTTGTGAAAACGCAAGGGCTGAGCGCAACACGTCGGCGGCAATGCAGGCGAAGTCGCTTGATGCTCGGGGAAGCGCCCGAGGGAGCGTTTTCCTCCCCGCGACGCGATGCTGCTGCAGCGTGTTCGCGGGAGCGAGAGGACGAGAGAAGGAGGAGAGCATGGGCAAGCTGAATATGACGCGCCGCGCGTTCACGAAGCTGGCCGCCGCCACCGCGGCTGCCGCTGCCGTGGTTGCGCCTGCGGGTGCCGCGCTGGCCGAGTCGAGCAGCGCTACCCAAAGCAAGGCTGGCGAGACCAAGCGCGTGCGTTCCTGCTGCCGCGGCTGCGGCAAGATGGAATGCGGCGTGTGGGTCATCGTCGAGAACGGCCGCGCTATCCGCACGGAAGGCGACGAGAGCGCGTTCCATTCCATGGGCAACCATTGCAGCAAGGGCCAGGCGTCGCTGCAGGCGGCGTACCACCCCGACCGTCTGTACCACCCCATGAAGCGCACGAACGCACGCGGTGAGGACGATCCCGGTTGGGTGCGCATCAGCTGGGATGAGGCGATGAGCACCATCGCCGAGAAACTGCAGGAGACGATGGACCGCTACGGCGGAGAGTCCATCTTCGGTATGTCGGGCACCAGCCGCATCTGGGGCATGTTCGCATACGGCGCGCTCGGCCAGCTGGTCGGCAGCCCGAACATGTGCATCCCGTGGCAGGTGTGCAAGGGCCCGCGCTTCTTCGCCACCGCGCTGAACTCTATGATGCAGGCATCGTGGATGGAGACGGTCGGCCGCCCGAAGGTATACACGTCCTGGGGTACCGGTCCGGAGCTTTCGAACTACGACGACTCCTGCCGTACCGTGGTCGACGTCGCCGAGAAGGCCGACACGCACATCGTGGTCGATCCGCGTATGACAAACCTGGGCAAGGAGGCCGACATCTGGCTTAACCTGCGCCCCGGCACCGACGGCGCCATGGCCATGGGCTGGTTGAACGTGCTGATCAACAACGACCTGTACGACGACCTGTTCGCCAAGAAGTGGACCGACGCGCCGTTCCTGGTTTGCAACGACGTGGAGCCCTCCGGCTATGAGGTCTACCGCTTCACCAGCGGCAAGTGCCAGATCAAGACGCGCCTGCTCAAGGAAAGCGACTTGAAGGAAGACGGCGATCCGCACAAGTTCATGGTGTGGGACAACCTGAACAACCGCATGACCTACTTCGATGCCGACAGCGGCCTGTGGGAAGGCGAGACGTGGAGCAAGCCGACGGCCGGCCATGAGGGTATGCAGGAGCATCTGGTGCCCGGCGTGAGCCAGGGCTGGGTTCCCGATCCGACGCCGTTCGACCCGGCCATCGACCCGGCGCTGTACGGCGAGTTCGAGGTGGAGCTGAAAGACGGCAGCAAGTCCAAGGTCAAGCCCGTGTGGGAGTACTTCACCGCGCGCGTGGCCGAGTACACGCCCGAGAAGGTCTCCGAGATCACCGGCGTGCCGGCCGAATCGATCGAGCGCGCCGCGAAGATCCACGCCACGCGCATCGACCCGTCCACCGGTTACGGCAACGGCGGCGTGCAATATCAGCTGGCCATCGAGCACAGCTGCAACGCCATTGCCATGTGCCGCGCCATGGACACTTACATCGGCCTGTCCGGCAACTGGGACGTTCCCGCAGGCCATCGCGGCGGCACGCAGGGCGACTTCGTGTTCAAGGCCGGCCTGGGCGCTGTTGCCCCCGGCATCCCGAACATCTCCGCCGAGGAGTTCAACAAGACGCTCGGCATCGAGGACTACCCGCTGCTCGGTTGGTGGCAGGGCTGGGCGGACGATGCAAGCGTGTGGAAGGCCATCGAGACGGGCGATCCGTACCCAGTCAAGGCCGGTTGGTGCTCCACGGGCGACTTCATGTGCATGTCGAATTCCCTGCAGAAGTGGAAGGCGTTCCCCAACCTGGACTTCTTCGTGTGCGAGGACCTGTGGAAGACGCCGACCGCCGGCATGGCCGACATCCTGCTGCCCGCGCAGCACTGGCTTGAGACCGACTGCCCGCGTATGTCGCAGGGCCCCTCGGGCGCCCAGGGCGCAACGTGCCGCGCCATCGAGCCTCCTGCCGACACCCTGCACGACATCGAGATCGCCACGATGATCTACAAGTACATGGGCAAGCAGTGGGGCCCCGATGAGAACAAGTGGCCCAGCCGCATCGAGAACCTTGACATCATGCTCAACACCGGCCGTCAAGGCGATCCCATCACATGGGAAGAGTACAAGGAGGACTTCCAGAAGAACGGCTGGAAGGATGCCAAGGTGGTCGCACCCGACACATGGGGCACGTATCGCCGCTACGAGACGGGCATGATGCCGCTGAAGGCATACGGCGACAAGAACGCGCTCGAAGAGTTTGCCAAACCAGGCTTCGGCACGCCGACCCGCAAGATGGAGATCTGGAACACGCTCATCGAGACGTTCATGCCCGAGGACGAGGAAGACTTCCTGCCCACGTACAAGGAGCCGCCGCTGAGCCCGATCGCCGACCCGGAGATGAACGAGAAGTACCCGTTCACCGCAACGACCGGCCGTCGTATCCCGGTGTACTTCCACTCCGAGCATCGCCAGCTGCCCTGGTGCCGCGAGATGTGGCCGGCTCCGCGTATCGAGATCAACCCGCAGGATGCCGCGCGCTTGGGCATCGAGCAGGGCGACTGGGTGTGGATCGAGAACGACAACGGCAAGATCCGCCAGGTGGCCGACCTGTACCACGGCATCGCGCCCGGCACGGTGAACCTGGAGCACCAGTGGTGGTTCCCCGAGCTTAACCAGGCCGACAAGGGCTACGACCTGTGCGGCTGCAACTGCCTGGTCACTACGGGCAAGGGTTATCAGGACCGCATCTCCGGCACCAGCTACCTGCGCGCGTATCCTGTCAACATCTACAAGGCAACGGCGGAGAACTCGCCGTTCGGCAATCCCGTGCCGTGCGATCACAACGGCAACGAGATCATCCACGACGCCTCCGACCCGCGTCTGAAGGAATGGCTGCCGAACTACGACGTTCGCGATGAAGCGTAAAGGAGGTGCGCGAAGATGACCCATTATGCGATTGCAACGGATCTGAACCGTTGCATGGGCTGCCTGGCATGCAGCGTGGCGTGCAAGGCCATGAACAACGTGCCGGTGGGCGATTACTGGAACAAGACGCTGCGCGTCGGCCCGAACCCGAAGGCCGACGGTTGCGGTACGTGGCCTGATGTGGAGATGTACTTCCTGACCGTGCAGTGCCAGCACTGCAAGGACCCGGAGTGCGTGAAGGTGTGCCCGACCGGGGCCAGCCACATCGCCGAGGACGGCACCGTGCAGATCGACAAGTCGAAATGCATCGGCTGCCAGTTCTGCGCCATGAGCTGCCCCTATGGCGTGCGCTACCTCAATACCGAGGAGCGCGTGGTTGAGAAGTGCACCTTGTGCGAACAGCGTATCGCGCAAGGCGAGCTGCCTGCTTGCGTGGCTCAATGCGGCGGCCGTGCGCGCTTCTTCGGCGACCTGGACAAGGGCATCGATTCGTTCGAGGCGCCGTGGGTGGTCGACGTGACCGAGGGCGATCCGAGCTACGACAAGACCGAGCATACGCGCATCACGCTGAAGGAATGCGTGCAGGAATACAAGCAGTCCGACGTGCATCATCTGCCGGACGTGGGCAACGGCCCCGGCTTCGTGTACATCCTGCGCGACCGCGATTGGCAAGGGGAGGAGTAGATCATGGAACTGCAATGGCCTCTGATTTTGTTCACCA
>ERZ1034913.454-NODE-454-length-33598-cov-17.201353_pt1 | contig 33598 bp, 22 predicted proteins | sample MGYA00520697_ERZ1034913 | MGnify/ENA primary metagenome ERZ1034913 (study PRJEB33766, sample SAMN09781786) | gut metagenome | biome: gut microbiome | host: Homo sapiens | place: Madagascar | study: EMG produced TPA metagenomics assembly of the PRJNA485056 data...
TGCCGCCCCTACATGGGCGACCTGGCGGGAGTAAGGGGCAATAAAGGCAATGTGCAGCGGAGGGGCAAGCCCCCTCCCTACAATTAATGCAAGACTAAATTGCAGTAACGGCAAGGTGGAGGGCCGGGCATTCCCGGCCCCTACCGGGGTTACGAAAGATTATATGGCAATAAGGGGATGGCCGCCGGGAGGGATAAATCCCTCCCCTACTGCAAAAGGGAGAGGTTGTCCCTCTCCCTTTTGCTTATTTTTTATGGTACATACGGTCGTCTTCTTCGTAGGTGGGTTCGCAGGTCAGGTACATGCCGAGCTTTTTCAGGGTATCGGCGTCAACGCTGGACAGGATGACCGTGGAATGGATATCGCAGCCTTTCAAGTTGGGAATCTGCTCCATGGCCTTGGCGGCGTACTCATTCTCGGAAACCGAGCTGGACAAGGCAATCAAAATCTCGTCGGTGTGCAGGCGCGGGTTCTTGCTGCCCAGGTAGTTCGTTTTCAGCATCTGGATCGGCGCGATAGCGCGGGCGGACACCAAATCGATCTCCTGGTCGATGCCTGCCAATTTCTTGAGGGCGTTCAGCAATGCAGAGGATGCCGCGCCCAGCAGCGGGCCGGTCTTGCCGGTGACGATGGTGCCGTCGGCCAGTTCAATGGCAGCGGCGGGTTTTCCGTCGGTAGTCTCCGACGTGGCGTGGGCGCGTTTTTCGACCTCGCGCTGGCCCAGCGCAATGCCTGCCTGGTTCATCAGCAGTTCCAGCTTAAAGCGCTCCTGTTTGACAATGCCGCTGGCCTTCTGGTCACAGAGGCACTTGAAATACCGACGCATGATCTCATTCAGCGAGGCTTCGCGGCAGACCTCATCGTCGATGATGCAGTTGCCCGCCATGTTGACGCCCATATCCGTGGGTGAACGGTAGGGGCTCTTGCCCGCAATCAGTTCAAACATGGCGTTGACGACCGGAAAAATCTCGACGTCGCGGTTGTAGTTGACTGTGGTCTTGCCGTAGGCTTCCAGGTGAAAGGGGTCGATCATATTGACGTCGTTCAGATCGGCGGTAGCGGCCTCGTAGGCCAGGTTGACCGGGTGCTTCAGCGGCAGGTTCCAGATGGGAAACGTCTCGAACTTGGCATAGCCCGCCTTGACGCCGCGCTTGTACTCATGGTAGAGCTGGGACAAGCAGACCGCCATTTTGCCGCTGCCGGGGCCGGGGGCCGTGATGACGACGAGCGGGCGCTCGGTCTCGATGTAATCATTCTTGCCGTAGCCGTCGTCGCTAACGATATGGGCCACATCGTTGGGGTAGCCGGGAATCTTGTAATGGCGGAAGGTGCGGATGCCCAGTGCGTTGAGCTTCTGTTCAAAGGCTGTGACTTCAGGCGCGTCGGTGTACTTCGTCACGCAGACGCTGCCCACAAACAGACCCACGCCCTGGAACGCGTCGATGAGACGCAGCACGTCCACATCGTAGGTAATGCCGTAGTCACCACGCATCTTGTTGGCGACGATATCCTCGGCGCTGATGACGACGACGACCTCGGCCTGCTCCTTCAGCTGCAAAAGCATCTGCAGCTTGGAATCTGGCTGGAAGCCCGGCAGCACGCGGGAGGCATGGTAGTCGTCGAAAAGCTTACCACCAAATTCCAAATAGAGTTTATTGTCAAACTGGGCAATGCGCTCCCGGATATGGGCAGACTGCATCGCAAGGTATTTGTCATTATCGAATCCTATTTTCATCTGCGTTCCCCTTTTCCCTGTCTTTAAACCATATGAATTAAGTATAGCATTTTTCGCGGGCCGTTGCAATGCCATTTTGTGGCGGTACGCTTTCCTGGCCGGAAGAGGCCCTGCGCGCCAACATCATTGCCCAGGTCAGTCTGGCGCTGAACCGCATCTGGACCGAGTGGTACCCCAGCCGGGGATATAGTTTCAACATCACAGGCTCACCAGGGTACGACCAGGCGTATGTCAACGGCCGCACCGTGTTTGCGGTCATGGAGCGGCTGACCGCCGAGTTGTTCAACACCTTTGTGCAGCGCAGCGGCGACGCCGAACCGTACTTTACCGAGTACTGCGACGGCAAGACTGTGACCTGCCCGGGCATGAAGCAGTGGGGCACGGTTGACCGTGCACGGGAGGGGCTGAACGCGCTGCAAATCCTGCGCTACTATTATGGGAACCGCGTGCAGCTGGTGACGACCAACAACATTGCGGCCATTCCGTCCAGCTACCCGGGCAGCCCCTTACGGCGCGGAAGCACCGGGACGAATGTGCGCATCCTGCAAAAGCAGCTGTCCCGCATCGCGAAGGACTACCCATCTTTCGGCAAGCCCGCCGTGACCGGGACGTTCGACGAGGCGACCGAGAACAGCGTGAAAAAATTTCAGAAGCAGTTCGGCCTGACGGCGGACGGCATTGTGGGCAAGGCGACGTGGTACAAAATCAGCTATATCTACGTCAGCGTCAAGGACCTGGCCGAACTGACCAGCGAGGGTGAGACCGCCGAGGGCATCCAAAGCACGGGCGGCTGGCCGGGGACCGTACTGCGGCGCGGCAGCACCGGCAGCAGCGTGGAGCAGGTGCAGTTCTGGCTTTCCGACCTGGCGCAGTTCGATTCGTCGCTGATACGCGTGAGCGTGGATGGCAGCTACGGCGCAGCGACTGAGCGGGCCGTGCGGGCGTTCCAGCAAAAGCAAAACCTGACGGCGGACGGTGTCGTCGGGCAGACGACCTGGAACGCGCTGTACGCCGCGTGGGTGGACGCGCAGAGCGATTTGGGCGGCACAGCCTGGCCCGGGACGGCACTGCGGCGCGGGGATACCGGCATGGAGGTACGGCTCGTGCAGTTTTGGCTGCGGCTGGCAGCGGACAATTACAGTGCCCTGCGCACCGTGACCGTGGACGGCAGCTACGGCGCAGCAACGGTCAGCGCGGTGACGGCGTTTCAGAGTTTGTTCGGGCTGACGGCTGATGGCGTCGTCGGGCGCAGCACCTGGAATAAGCTGAAAGAGGTCGGCCTGGCGGTGGCAAACAAAATCGTGGCAGCCAATGTCGCACCCGGGCAGTTCACGGCCACGACGCGGGAGGGCAGCAGCGGGACCGCGGTGCGGGCTGTGCAGTATTACCTGCGGCGGCTGGCAGCCTATTACAGCGATGTGCCCACCGTGACTGTGGATGGAAAGTTCGGCGCAGCGACGACCCGGGCTGTCAAGGCGTGGCAGACCCGCGCCGGGCTGACCGTGGACGGCGTGGTGGGGCGGCTGACCTTCCAAAGCCTGTATGACGCCGCACTGGCATTGGACGCCAGCGGGCCGGTGGTGCGCACGGTCAGCCTGCCCGCACCCGATGCGGCACTGCGCCCCGGCGATACAGGCGCGGAGGTGCTGCGGCTGAACCGGATGCTGCTGTTCTTGAGCCAGTGGATACCGGAGATCAACTTTACGGCCGGCGGCACACCGGGCAGTACCTTTGACCCCGAGCTGGAAATCGCCGTGCGCAGTGCGCAGCGGTACTTTGGGCTGGACGAGACCGGCGTTGTCACCGCCGACGATTGGGCTGTGTTCCGCCAGGCAGCGCTTGACCTTCTGGCTGCCAGCCCCGCCGGGGCCAGCCCGAAACCGGGCGGCGTATGGCCCGCCGGGGCGCTGGCGCTGGGCAGCTCCGGCCCTGCCGTTTTACAGGTGCAGCGGTGGCTCAATGTAGTGGCCTCCGTCGACCAGACCGCCGATTTTGTACCCGAGAGCGGCCAGTTTGACGCCGCGACCCAGGCCGCGCTGGAAAGCTACCAGCTGACTGCCGGACTGGAGCCGCTGGGTGTTGTGGACGCCGACACCTGGGAAAGCCTGCGCCTGGCCGCGCAGGGACTTTGCCGCGAATGTCAGGAGGGATAGGGTATGCCAAAAGTCTATGTGTACGATTCCTACGACAACAAGTTTTTCCGCTACAATTTGAGCGAGAACGACCCGATGCCGTACAGCGCCGACACGACACTGCGGGTTCGGGAGTTCCGCGGGTCCAGCAAAGCCAACGTGCTGTGGACGACGACCGCCGCCATGGAGGCGTGGAATCTGACCCGCCGCACCTACGGCAGCGGCATCCCGGTGGGGTACGCTTTCAAGCGCATCTGGGAGGGTGGCCACGGCACGACGAGCCAGCACTACGCGGGCGTGGCCTTTGACGTGGGGCAGCGCACCACCGCTGCGAACCGCCGCAAGATTTACAAGGCCGCCGCGCGGACCGGGGCGTGGGGGTATGTGGAGCCGCTTTCGATGACGCCGACCTGGGTCCATTTTGACAGGCGGTACGGCAAGCCTGCGTGCCGCAGCACCACAGCGGGCTACCCCACCCTGCGGCGCGGCAGCCGCAGCACGTATGTGTTGATCCTGCAGGACGCGCTGAACGCGCTGGGGTATTCCACCAACACACTGGACGGCATCTTCGGAAAGGCGACCGAGAACGCGCTGAAAGCCTGCCAGCGGCGGTTCAGCCTGACCGCCGACGGCGTATGCGGGTGCGCGAGCTGGCGGAAGATCGCCGAAGCAACGGTGGGCATCGGGAAAACGGCAACGGTGATTGATGCGTGAACAGGAAACGTGTTATAATGAAAATACGAACTCTATATAATAAGGAAGTGCTCCCAAATGGATATGATGGAATTTCTGCGCAGCCGCCGCACCTACCGGCGGTTTGCACAGCGGGCTGTTGCGCCCGAGATTCTGACCGAAGCCGTTGATGCGGCCCGCATTGCCAGCTGCGGCGCGAACCGCCAGACCGTGCGGTATTGTATTGTGGAAAGCCCCGCCGCCGTGGCCGCCGTGCAGCCGCTGGTGCATTGGGCCGCCTACCTGCCCCGCGAGCAGGGCACACCGCAGCCCGACGAGCAGCCCACTGCGTTTATCGCCATCTTGCAGGATGACCGTCTGCCCGGTGCGAACGATGTGGACATTGGCCTGGCGCTGGGCAGCCTGACCGCTGCCGCCTGGGCACACGGCGTTGGCAGCTGCATCATGGGGGCCATCGACCGGCCCGCGCTGACCAAGCTGCTGGGTCTGCCCGAGGGACTGCGGCTGTGCTATATGGTCGCACTGGGGTATCCGACGCATGAGAGCCACCTGGTGGAAATACAGGACGGCAGTGTGAAGTATTATCTCGATGAAAACCGCAACTACTGCGTACCGAAGCGCGGGATGGAGGAAATTTTAATTAAGACATTATAATAGTATAGCAAAACCCGCAATCCCGGTTATAACATCGAGATTGCGGGTTTGTTTTGTTGTAGGGGGCGGCGTCCTCGACGCCCCGCGGGCCAATGCGGACATCGGCCCCTACACGTAGGGGGCAAATCTCATATCCGCCCGTGGATGTTTATAGGAAAATTGCAGGGCGGTTTTCCATTTCACCCCAAAATTACAAAACTCTGTGCCCCCAGAGACAGGGTATCATTGACGATCTCGGCCTGGCCGATGGTGTACTGAATCTTCAGATCCTCGGCCAGTTCCAGCGGCAGCTCAATGGAGACGCCTGCCGGGTTGACGGCGCAGATCAGGTCGCCGCGCTGCCAGACAAAGGGACGGTAGTCGTCCTTGGCCTTGGGTGCGTACAGTACCTTGAACGGCGCATCGGAGTTCAGGTCTTTGTGGGCATGGCGGAAGGCCAGCAGCGACTTGACGCTGTTCAGCAGGCTGGCGGGGTCATCGGCCTGGCCGGCCACGGTGGGGGCATCCTCGGCGGTGTCCACAGGCAGGTAGATATCCTTTGCGTCGGCGGTGGAGAAGCCGTGGTTTGCGCTGTCATCCCACTGCATCGGGGTACGGGAGCCGGTGCGGAAGTAGCCGCCCTCCTTGGTGGGCAGCGGCAGGTAGCGCATACCGATTTCATCGCCGTAGTAGACAAACGGCGCACCTGGCAGCGTAAAGAGGGTCGCATAGGCCAGGCGCAGTTCCTCCACAGTCAGGCCGGCCGAGGGGCGGATCGTGTCGTGGTTGCAGGTGATAAAGCACCACAGACCGTCCTTGTGGGTGGCCTTGTAGGTGGGCAGATACTCGTCCAGGAACTTGTCGATACCGGTGCCGGAGTTCTTGCAGAAGTACGCCTTGCCGATATTGTGCGGGTGGGAGTCTGTCGCGCCGTCATAGTTGCGCATCAGCCAGCTGTACCCATTGCCGCCCCACTCAAGGTAGAAGTCCATGTCAAAGCCGTTTTTCAGCGACATACGCGGGCCGTTCCACTCGGACACAAGGGCGGCCTCCGGGTACTCCACTGCCAGCATATCGGCGATATTGCGCCAGATCTTGCAGGTGTATTTCTTGTTTTTGGTGTCGTTCTTGACCAGGCTGGACGCCATATCAACGCGGAAGCCGTCGCAGCCCATATCCAGCCAGAAACGCATAACGTCCTTCATGGCCTCGACGGTGGCGACGCAGGCGGGGTCATCGGTGGGCTTCTGCCACTTCTGGTTGATCTTACCGTAACCGTAGTTCAGTGCAGGCTGGCACTTGAAGAAGTTGAGAATGTAGGTGCCGTTGCGCGGGGTCTCGCCGCCGATGAAGGGCATACCGTCGCCGCTGGCAAAGCAGGAATCCGTCCAGATGAAGCGGTCGGAGTATTCGTTCTTTTCGGGTCGGCAGCTGGCCTTGAACCACTCGTGTTCCTCGCTGGTGTGGCCGGGGACGAGGTCAAACAGGACACGGATGCCCTTCTCGTGGGCAGCTTTGAAGAGGGCGGCGGCGTCCTCGTTCGTGCCGTAGCGCTGGGCGATCTTTTTGTAGTCGCGCACGTCGTAACCTGCGTCTTTAAACGGCGAGTCAAAGCAAGGATTGATCCACAGAGCGTTGCAGCCCAGATCCTTGATGTAGTCCAGCTTGGCGATAATGCCCTGCAGGTCGCCGATACCGTCGCCGTTGGTATCGTAGAAGCTCTGGGGATAGATTTCATAGAATACTGCGTCTTTGAGCCATTGTTTCATGGTGGTTTCTCCTTTATATAATAAGTAGGGGGTCTAAAGTCTCCCCTTGAGGACATACTTCCCCGATACAGGGGGGGCGGCGCATAGCGCCGGAGGGCGGAGCTTTCCTCAAGGGGGGGCCTTTGGGGATTCCGTGGAAACGTTTCATCCTCTTTCTATATCTTATACTATCCCCTTCCGCACACTTTGTCAACGGCGCATCTTGTACAAAACGTGACATAAATTTTCTACATTTTGTACCAAAAACCTACACATTGCCAAATTATGAACATCATGTTGACAAATTGCGAACAGCGCAGTAAAGTAGAGTGCACAAGCGATTGTAAAATCTAGTAGGAAAGAGGGATCTATTCAAATGAATACGCTTGTAATCGTTCTGATTGCCGCGGTCGTCCTGGTATGTGCGTACGCAGGATACGGTCGCTGGCTCGCCAAGACCTGGGGTGTTGACCCCAACGCCAAAACTCCCGCTGTGCGGCTGGAGGATGGCAAAGACTACGTTCCCACCAACGGCTGGACTGTGTTTGCACACCAGTTCTCTTCTATCGCAGGTGCCGGCCCTGTCACCGGTGCCATTCAGGCTGCGGCCTTCGGCTGGCTGCCTGTTCTGCTCTGGGTACTGATCGGCGGCGCCTTCTTCGGCGCTGTCACTGACTTTGGCGCTTTGTACGCTTCCGTCAAGAACGACGGCAAGTCCATGGGCCTGCTGATCGAGAAGTACATCGGCAAGACCGGCCGCAAGCTGTTCCTGCTGTTCTGCTGGCTGTTCTGCGGCATCGTCATTGCTGCCTTCGCAGACATGGTCGCCGGTACGTTCAATGCCTTTGATGCAGAGGGCGCACAGGTCGAGGCTGCCTTCGCCAATGGTGCAGCCGGCATGGTCTCCATCATGTTCATGGTTTTTGCCGTCATCTTCGGCTTCATCCAGAAGAAGTTCAACTTCTCCGGCTGGAAAGAGGCTGTCATCGGCATCGCCTTCATCGTGCTGTCTTTCGTGATCGGCATGAACGCCCCCATCATCCTGGGCAAGGCTGGTTGGAGTTATATCACCTTCGTTTACATCTTCTTCGCCGCCGTCCTGCCCATGTGGATGCTGAAGCAGCCCCGTGACTACATGACCACCTTCATGTTTGGCGCTATGATTGCCGGTGCGGTCATCGGTCTGGTCGTTGCCCACCCCACCATGAACCTGCCTGTTTTCACCGGCTTCAACAATGAGAAGCTGGGCACCATGTTCCCCATCCTGTTCGTCACCGTCGCCTGCGGCGCTGTCTCCGGCTTCCACAGCCTGGTCTCCTCCGGTACTTCTTCCAAGACCGTTGAGAATGAGAAAGATATGCTCAAGGTCGGCTACGGCGCCATGGTGCTGGAAAGCCTGCTGGCGGTTCTGGCGCTCTGCGTGGCCGGTGCTGCCGCCGCTGCGGACGGCACCCCTGCCGCCGGTACCCCGTTCCAGATCTTCAGCCGCGGCGTTGCCGGTTTCTTTGAGATGTTCGGCGTGCCCGTCTCCATCGCTACCGTCTTTATGACGATGTGCGTTTCCGCGCTGGCACTGACCAGTCTGGATGCCGTGGCCCGTATCGGCCGTATGAGCTTCCAGGAGCTGTTCAGCGTTGACGATATGGAGCATGCCGAGGGCTGGCGCAAGCTGTTCTGCAACGTCTACTTTTCCACCTTCATCACGCTGGTGTTCGGCTTTATCCTGACCCAGATCGGCTATGCCAACATCTGGCCGCTGTTCGGCTCCGCCAACCAGCTGCTCAGTGCGCTGGTCCTGGCTACCCTGTGCGTCTTCCTCAAGGTCACGGGCCGCAACAACAAGATGCTGTTCCCGCCGCTGGTCATCATGCTCTGCGTCACCTTCACGGCTCTGGTGCAGCGCTTGATTGCCATGGTCAAGGCCATCTCCGCCGCTGCGTCCACCGCCATCCCTGCCGGTGAGACCACCTGGGGTGCTGTCTTTATCGCCAACGGCCTGCAGCTGATTCTTGCAGTGCTGCTGATTGTGCTGGGCCTGAACATTGTGTTCCACAGCGTCAAGAGCTACACCACCTGCGATGCACCCGAAGCAAAGGACAACGCCAAGACCACCGCAAAAGCCAACACCTGAGGGCAACCGGTACTTGACAAACCGGTTTCCATGGAGTAATATTTATACATAGCCGCAAGGGCGCGGCCGCACGCTGCGCTATCCGGCAACATCATGCTTCAAGCTCCGGTATCCGCAATCAGGACGCCGGGGCTTTTTGCATGAATATGAGGGAAACACTTATAAAGGTAAAGGAGAGTTCAAGATGAAACTCAAGAAAATGCTTGCCCTGACCATGGCCGCTGTGCTGGCCGCCGGTCTGACCGCCTGCGGTTCCACCGCTGACACCTCTGCCGCCCCTGCTGCTGAGAGCACCGAGGCCGCCGGTTCCCCGGACGGCGACGGCGACCCCACCACCCTGACCGTTGCGATGGAGTGCGCTTACGCCCCCTACAACTGGACCCAGAGCGATGATTCCAACGGTGCCGTTGCGATTCGTGGTTCCAGCGACTACGCCTACGGCTACGATGTCATGATGGCCAAGAAGATTGGCGAGGCACTGGGGCAGAAGGTCCAGATCGTCAAGCTGGACTGGGACAGCCTGATCCCCGCCGTCATGACCGGCGATGTGGACTGCGTCATCGCCGGTCAGTCCATCACGGCTGAGCGCGCTGCACAGGTCGATTTCAGCAACCCTTACTACTACGCCTCGATCGTCACCCTGACGAAGAAGGACAGCGCCTACGCCAATGCGGCGAGCGTGGCCGATCTGGCCGGTGCGACCGCTACCAGCCAGCTGGGCACCATCTGGTATGATACCTGCCTGCCCCAGATCGAGAACGCCAACATCCTGCCCGCGCAGGAGACCGCGCCTGCCATGCTGGTGGCCCTGAACAGCGGTGCCTGCGACATCGTCGTCACAGACCGCCCCACCGGCCAGGCAGCACTGGTCGCCTACCCCGACTTCACGCTGCTGGATTTCGGCGGCGGCGACAATGACTTCAAGGTCAGCGAGGAGGACATCAACATCGGCATCTCGATGAAGAAGGGCAACACCGCCCTGCAGAGCGCCATCAACGAGGTCCTGTCCACGATGACCGCTGATGATTACAACGCCATGATGGATGAAGCCATCAGCGTTCAGCCCCTGAGCGACAACTAATACCGTCCGCCCCTGCCGTTTTGCGCGGCAGGGGCTTCGGTGTTGAGGAAACATAAAGGAGACTCTCATGCAAGACTTTTTCGCAAACTGTGCCACAGTGCTGCAAAAGTACGGCTTCTCGTACCTGCGCGGTGCGGGCACCACCCTGCTGCTGGCACTGGTCGGCACGTTCTTCGGCTGCCTGATTGGCTTTGCGGTCGGCGCATTGCAGACCATCCCGGTGGATAAGCAGCGCGACCCGGTATGGAAGCGCGTGCTCTTGAAAATTCTGCACATCTTCCTGCGCTGCTATGTGGAGCTGTTCCGCGGCACGCCCATGATCGTGCAGGCTGTGTTCATCTACTATGGCCTTTTGCAGGTTTTCGGCATCAAGATGGGTATGTGGCAGGCCGGCTTCTTCATCGTGTCCATCAACACCGGCGCGTATATGGCCGAGACAGTCCGCGGCGGTATCGTGTCCATTGACCCGGGCCAGACCGAGGGCGCAAAAGCCATCGGTATGAACCACTGGCAAACGATGATCCACGTCATTCTGCCCCAGGCACTGCGCAACATCATCCCGCAGATCGGCAACAACTTCATCATCAACATCAAGGATACGTCGGTTCTGTCCGTTATCTCCATCACCGACCTGTTCTTTGTACACAAAAGCGTTGTCGGCGCACTGTACACCTACTTTGAGAGCGCGGCCATCGTCATGGTTATCTACCTGACGATGACGCTGTTTGCCAGCTATCTGCTGCGCTTGTGGGAGAAAGCGCTGGACGGCCCGCAGAACTACGACCTGAACACCACCGACTCGCTGGCCTACACCAGCGGTATGTACAACGCCCCGGACCCGAACCACGAGTCCCAGAATCTGGATATGAAGGGAGGCGCAGCCCATGTCTGAGCCTGTTATCGAGGTGCGCCACCTCTCCAAGAGCTTCGGCACCCACGTTGTCCTGCGTGACGTTGACTTTACCGTCAACGCGGGTGACGTCACCTGCATCATCGGTGCATCCGGCAGCGGCAAATCCACGCTGCTGCGCTGCATCAACCTGTTGGAGACGCCCACGAACGGCAAGGTGCTGTTCCACGGCAACGACATCACCGCCAAAGGGTCTGACCCCTGCGCCTACCGCGCCAAGGTGGGCATGGTGTTCCAGAGCTTCAACCTGTTCAACAACATGACTGTGCTGGACAACTGCACGGCGGGTCTGCGCTATGTGCTGCATCAGGACAAGGAGACCGCGCAGAAGACCGCGCTGGAAAACCTTGAAAAGGTCGGCATGGCACCCTATATCCACGCCAAGCCCCGCCAGCTGTCCGGCGGCCAGAAGCAGCGCGTCGCGATTGCACGCGCGCTGGCGATGCAGCCCGAAGTCCTGCTGTTCGACGAGCCGACGTCTGCGCTTGACCCCCAGATGGTAGGTGAGGTCCTGGCCGTCATGCGCCAGCTGGCGAAGGAGGGCCTGACGATGATCGTCGTCACCCACGAGATGGCCTTTGCCCGGGATGTTTCGAGCCATGTGGTCTACATGGCCGACGGCGTCATCTGTGAGGAAGGCACCCCTGCCGATATCTTCGAGCACCCGCAGAATGCAAAGACGGTGGAGTTTCTGAGCCGGTTTAGACAGGCGTAAACGCGTAAAATAAAGCGACCGATGGTATGTGATGTGCCATCGGTCGTTTTTTGGTTATGGGGCAGTAAAGGTATCGCTGCGGGGCGTCGAGGACGCCGCCCCCTACGGCTAAAGGATAAAGTAATTGTAAAGGCACAGTGCGGCGGCCTGAGGGCAGGCCGCCCTACGGAGCAGTAGAGGAAAATCGAGAGGGGCAAGGGAGGGCGGAAGCCCTCCCCCGACGGCGCGGGCAGAGCAGAGCCCCGCACCACGTCGCAACAGCGGCAATTTTCTTTGGTTCTTTCTTTTGTTGGCAAAAGAAAGAACCTCTCCCGGGAGGATGCCGTTTCTCCTTTAGCCAAGCGGCACGTCGATCTCGTCGCCGATGGCAAAGCTGTAAATCGTCAGCTTCGTCACGGGGACGCTCAGCCGCTGGGCAAACGCACGGCGGTAGAGCCGCAGCTGGGCGGCGTACTCGTCGATATAATACTGCGCGTCGCGGCTGCGGTCGGTCTTGTAGTCGAGAATTTCCGCGTGCTCATCAAACACCAGTACCAAATCGGCGATGCCCTGCACGAGCACTTCCGCTTCGGCGGCACTCCCCTGTTGTGCGGCGGGGGTGACTTCGGCGGCGGGCAGGGCCGTGATGAACGGTTCCTCCCGCAAAATTTGTTTCGCATGGCGGATGCGCCGCCAGACTGCACTCTCAAAGAAGGGCCGCACGGCGTCCAGGTCGAGCTTGTCTGCCAGCGCGGCATCCAACAGCTGCAAATCCGTCTGGCGTTTGACCTCGGCGTCCAGGTCGGGCGCAGGGCCGTCGAAGGGTACGCTCTGCATAAAGGCATGGATGGCGGTGCCGCGCTCGGCCCCGGTCATGCCGGTTTTCTGCAAAAAGGCCGGGCGTTCCAATGCCACCGGGCGGGCCGCATGGGCCACAGCGCTGACGCTGACCTTGGCGGGTACTTTTTCCAGCGCGGCGCGGGGGCTGTGCCAGGCAAAGCTGGCTTTCAGCATTTCGACTGTGGCCGGGTCGGGCTGGGGTGCGCGGGGGTCGGGCGGCTGCTCGACATTTTCCGGCAGCGCCACCAGACGTATCGTCAGCGGCACCTCCGTTGGGCGGTGGTGGGGCAGAAAGCTCGTGTACCCCCACAGCGCGTCGCTGTCCGGGTGCAGCATGGCGGCGGTCAGTATCCACCCGGCCCAGCTGCCCATGCTGCGCATCGACTCACTGCCGGTGGCCTCGGCTGCCGCGCAGAGGGCCGGTGTTTTCAGCGCACTGGCGGTCTTTTTCAGCGGCACGGTGATGATGAGCGCATCCTGGGCGCGGGTCAGCGCCACATACAGAACGCGCATTTCCTCGCTCAATGTCTCGGTGCGGATAGCCTGGGCCAGCGCCGCATAGGGCAGCGTTTTGAACCGCTTGGCCGCCCGGGGCGCACGCAGCATAACGCCCACGCCCAGACGGCTGTGGGTCAGCACCGGGCGGATGGCATCGCTCTGGTTAAATTTGTGGTCGGTGTCCGCCACAAAAACGACCGGGAATTCCAGACCCTTGGAGCGATGTACTGTCATGATGGAGACGCACCCCGGCCGGGTCTGGCCGCCCACGCTTTGGCTCAGGCCGCCGTTGGCTGCGGCGGCGTCCATGGCGCGGATCAGCGCCGGCAGGCCCGCGCGGCCTGCACCGGCGGCCCAAGCCGTAAAGCTCAACAGGTCCTCACGGCAGCGCGGGCCGTCGGGCAGTGCGCCCACGGCGGCCAGGTAGCCGGTGCGGGCCAGCAGTTCCTCGATCAGTTCATCCACCGGCAGTGTGCGGGCCAGGCGGCGGTACTCGGTCAGTGTCTCGATAAAGACGGCAAATTGTGCCTGCCCGCCGTGCAGCACTGCGCCGTACAGGCTGCCCTCCGGGCAGGCGCAGCGCAGTGCCACTAAATCATCCGCCGTGTAGGGGAACAAGGGGCTGAGCAGCACCGCCGCCAGCGGGATATCCTGCGCAGGGTTGTCGATAACGCGCAGCAGCGCCGCGAAGGGGCGGATGTGCGGTTCGTCCAGCAAATCGGTGGCAGAGTCCGCAAACACCGGGATGCCCGCCGTGCGCAGTGCGCCCTCGTAGGCGGCAAAGCCCTTGCGGCCGCGAAGCAGGATACAAAAATCATCGTATTTGCAGGGGCGCACGCCATCCTTTCCGCGCACGGCAAAGCCGGTCTCGACCATTTCGGCAATGCGCCGGGCAATGGCCGCCGCGTCGCCGTCCACATCCGCGCCGTCGATGACGTCGATCTCGCACATACCGCGGTAGTCGCTGTCCTTGCGGCCCACAACAAGGCGCTGGCCGTCGCCGTACTGCACGCCGCCCAGCCCCTCCGAGAAGAAGGTCTCAAACAGGTAGTTGATGCCCTCGATGACGCCGGGCGCACTGCGGAAGTTGGCATCCAGCGCCAGCGTGGCGGGCTTGGGCACGGGCTGCGGATAGGGCCGCCACTGCTGCTGTTTGCCCACAAAAATGCGGGGATCCGCCAGACGGAAGCGGTAGATGCTCTGCTTGATATCTCCGACAAAGAACAGGTTGTCGGCCTCGGGCCGGGCCAGCGCAAAGTAGATGGCGTCCTGCAAAGCGTTTGTGTCCTGGTACTCGTCCACCAGTACGGCGGCGTAGCGGGCGCTGACCGTGCGGCAGAGCGGCGTGCGCTCGTTGTCCTCGGTCAGCAGAAGATCCAGCGTCAGGTGCTCATAATCGGCGTAGTCCAGCACTTTTTCGGCGCACTTGGCCGCAAAACAGTTGTCGGCGAAGGTCTGCGTCGCCCGCACCAGCGCGGCCACCAGGGGCGCGGCGCGGCGGCGGTCGGCAGCAAACTCATCGGCTGTGCAGAGCAGCGCGTCCTTGCGCAGGCTCTCCATCTGCTTTTTGGCGCGGTCACGCAGTTCGGATGCCGCGCTTGCGGCCTGGTTGGCGTCCTTGCCGCCTTTGACCGCCCCGGCCCGCCGCCAGCCCGCAAAGACCGTGTCCAGCGCGGCCAGGCATTTATCCCAGTCGCCTTCGGCCAGCCAGTGGCAGAGATTGCCCACCCGGGCCGCGTCGTCCTGCATGACGGCTGTGTAGGCGGCATCGGCTTTTTCGTCCCGGGCTGCAATGGCCGCACCGCTTTCCAGCAGCGTTTTTGCGCCCTGGGCGCGGGCCAGCGCAATGCCCAACAGTTCTTTGCCCCAGGCGGTCTCCTGGGGCGGGGCGTCCTGCTGCCACATTTCGGCAAAAGTATTCAGCGACGCGGCCGGGTGCGGCAGGGCGCGGGTAAAGTGGTAGAGGTCGAGGATGGCGTCCCCGGCCGTGTTGTCGGTACGGCCCCGGTCGTACAGGTCGGCAAAGGCGCGGAAATCCGGGTCGGTGTAGGCGGTCTCCAGCGTGGCAGCCAGCGTTTCCTGCTCAATGCGGGCCAGGTCGGCTTCCTCTGCGGTCTCAAAGTCGGGCGGCACATCCAGCATGGCGAAATGCTGCTGCACAAAATGCAGGCAAAAGGCATCTACCGTGCCGATGGACGCCCGCTGCAGCAGCAGCTGCTGGCGGCGCAGATTCATGTTGCCGGGGTGGGCGCGGACCTCCTGCGCCAAGCGAGCCGTGATATCCGCCCGCAGCTTGGCCGCGGCGGCATTCGTGAAGGTCATGATGAGCAGTTCGTCCGCGTTGGCCGGGTGCTCGGGGTCGGTGATGAGGCCGACAACACGCTCGACCAGTACGCGGGTCTTGCCGGACCCGGCTGCCGCCGAGACCAGCAGACTGCCGCCCCGCGCCGTGATGGCCGCCGCCTGGGCCGGGGTAAATTGAATTTTGGGTTGTTCAGGCATGGGGGTCTCCCTTATCTTATTCTGCAAACGGGTCGTCTTTTATCGTAATTGTCCGTTCGTGCTCGCCGTCGCGGTGGGCACAGGCGGTGCGGAAATCACAGTAGGCGCAGGGGGATTTGTTCCCGACGCACAGCGGCTCGGCGTCGATTTTACCGCTGTACAAATTCGCCGCCATATCGATCAGCAGGCCGTCCAGGTGATCCCGGATGCGGCCCAGCTTGGCCTCGTCGGCCAACGTGCTTTTGCCGTTGGTCACCTTGCCGGTCTTGGCGTTGAAATTCAGCGGCACAAACTCGCCGGTGCCCTTTGTGTCCATGGCACGGTAAACGCTCTCGTCGTCCAGCAGCAGGCCGTTCATCGGGTAGCTGGGCGTGGGGTCGCCGTCCTCGGTCAATTCACGGCGCTCAACGCTCTCGGGCGCGGGATCTGCCAAAAGGTACTCCACCCCCGCCGCCGCTGCCCCCGGGAACTGCACCCCGCCGTTGCGTTCCAGCGTAAATAAGTACAACAGCATCTGGCAGTCCAGGCCGCAATAGACTTCCTTTAATTTAAACTCTTTGCCGCCGGTCTTGTAGTCCACGACCCGCAGGTAGGTCTTGCCCAGTTTTTCCAGCGGCATGGCGTCCACGCGGTCGATCGTGCCCACCACCCGCACGGTGTGCCCGGCGTCGTCGCACAGTTCCACCGGGTCAATGCGGGGCGCGCCGGGGTCGTCGGCATCGGGGCGGTCGTCGATGCGCAGCTCAAACGCCACCGGCTGGAAGCCCGACTGGTGCAGATCGCGCTGAATGAAGCCCAGCAGCCCCACCAGATTGCGGCGGATGCGGGCCACCAGATATTCCATCCGCACGGTCATTCCGGGCAGGTTTTCGGTCACGTACTCGTCCACCAGGTCATTGACCAGTGTTTCCAGCTGCTCCGGCGTCAGGTCGCGGAACGCGGCCCCCTGGCGGCGCAGGGCGTTTTCCAGCACCCAGTGGGTCAGCGTGCCGCTGATGTTCGGGGCCAGCTCGGCCTTCTGGCGTGGCGCAGCTTTGACGATATACTGTAAAAAATACCCAAATGGGCAGTTCTGGTATTTTTCAAACCGGGTGGGGCTGATGCGCAGCCCACGGCCCAGCAGTTTTTCAAGTTCTTCGGTGTTCTCCACCCGCTGTTCCGCACCGGCGGTATCGGCGGCGCGGCGCACGGCCTCGTATCCGGGGGCCAGCGTGGGGTTCGCATCCAGCACGGCCTGCACGGCGGCACCGGCGGCGGCTTCCTCCGCCCCAGGCTGCTGGCTGAGCAGCCCCAGCACATCCAGCGCGGCGGCGGGTGCGGCGGCCAGCTGGGCCGCAGTGGGCGCGTAAGGCGGCACAGCCAGATATTGCAGCACCGGGGCCAGCGCGGCACTGGCGGGGGCGGTGTCCTCGCCGTGGGCGGCACTGGGCCAGCTGAGCCAAAGGTACTTCCGCGCCACAGTCAGCGCCTTGTAGAAGCAGATGCCCTCGCGCAGCACCTTGTTGGCAAAGCAGTCGGGCAGTTCTGCGCCGTTCTCCATCATCATGTCACGATCGGCATGGGTCAACAGCCCCTGGTCGCCGGGCGTCTGGGGAAACTCGCCCTCCAGCAGTCCCACTACAAAGACGGCGTCGGTCTCGGGCAGGCGCATACGGCCCGCCGTCGTCACGATGACGCTGTCCAGACTTTGGGGGATGTGCCCCATGTCAGTGGTGCGCAGCAGCAGGGTGAACAGCTCAGCGTAGTCGGCGGGGGGTAAAATTTCATCGCCCAGCAGCCGGGCCAGCTGGTCCAGCAGGCTCATGACGGTGTTCCACTCCCGCAGGACTTCATCGGCGGCGGGCAGACGGCCCTGCGTGCGCAGCTCTCCGGCCAGGCGGTCCAGTGTTTTCTCTGCGCCGAGGGCCTGCAAAAAGATAAAAATTTGCTTGGTCAGCGCGGCGGCGGGCGCACCGGACGCTTTGGCGATAAAGTCTGCGATCCGCTCCATGATAAAGGCGCGTGCGGCCTCGGCGTCGGCCAGCGTTCGTTTATCCTGCTCTGTGTCGTGCCCCGCATAGCCAGCTGCGCTGCGGGTGAAGGGCACGCGCCAATCGGCAGCGGTCAGCCGCCAGGTATAGGCGTAATTTTCCAGCGCGCACTGCTGGGCGTCGGGCAAATCCACAAGGCCGGTTTTCAGCAGGCGCAGCACGCTGCGGCTGGACACGCCGCGCAGCAGGTCCAGCGCCGCGTGGACAGCCCGGGCCGGGGCGGTGTTCTCGGGGCTGGTAGCTTCGTCGCAGAAAAGCGGGATATTTTGCAGCCGGAACTCGTACCGCAGGGGGGCCAGATATTGGTCCGCATTGCGGCAGATGACCGCCATGCGGCTGTACGGCGTGCCCTGCCGGGCGCGGGCGGCGATTTCGGCAGCCACGGCCTTAGCCTCGGCCTGGCGGGACGCCGCCGCGTGGTAGGTGATGGCCGGGTGCGCGGGGTCAACGGTGACGTCCGGCGTGTAGGCCGGGTCGGCCAGCAGCAGGTTCAGCTCGGCCAGGGCCGGGGCGTCGGCGTGGCGGCGGTCGTCGGACAGCACAACGGTGTGTGTCGGGATGGCGGCATCCGCAGCCATACGTTTTAACGTATTGACAACATTTTTGGCGCCGCTGAACAGCCCCATGCCGCCGGCGGTGTCCTGTTCTCCGTCGCAGCACAGACAGACCGTGACGTCGGCTGCCGGCAGCATGGCGGCCAGCAGGGCACGCTTCGGCGCGTTGAAGGTATCAAACTCGTCTATGTAGACCGCGCGGCCCGCGAAAAAAGCCGCGTCCAACCGCTCGGCGGCGCGCTGCTGGCGGTCGCCGGGATCCATGGCGCTCTGGGCCAGCAGCCCCTCGTAGGCGTTGTAGATCAGCGCCAGTTCGCTGAGTTTTTCGCGGTCAGCGCCGGGGGCGTTGGCGTACTGGGCCAGCATTTCCGGCGTTACACCGGCGCTTTTCAGTTCGTTGATGGTCTGTGCCGCTTTCTCGCAGAAAGCCGCGCTGCGGCGCTGGCGGTTGTAGTAGACGACCTTGTCCAGCAGCGAATCCGTCGCGCGGCGCAGCAGCAGGGCGCGGCCCGCCTCGGTCAGGGTGGGCACCGCCGCCCCGCCGTAGCGGCGCAGCAGGGCCTCCGCCAGCGAGGTGAAGGAGTAACTTTCCACATAAGCGGAAAGGCTGTCCCCCAGGGTGCGGTAGAGCTGCCCTTCGGTGGAGGAGGTGAACTGTTCCGGTACGATGAGGATACTGCGCTCCCCGCGTTCCGCACGGGTGCGCAGTTCAGCCAGCATCTGATAGGATTTGCCCGAACCGGAGGGGCCGAGGATGAAGTTTAGCATGGCGGTGTCCTTTCTAATAGCCTTCTCCCTTGGGAGAAGGTGGCTCGAAGGGCCGGATGAGGGGCGCATATGCCGCAGCGGCCCATTTGCGGGCGGCAGCGGCAAGGCCGCCCCTCATCAGTCAGCGGGCAAGCCGCTGACAGCTTTCCCCGCGGGGGAAGCCAATCTGCCTATAAAGTCCGCAACTGCCCACCTTACCTCAAACCTTCCAAACACCAGCGCGTTTTCATCGGCGGTGGGGTAGGCAGCGGTGCTGCCGGAGACGCAGAGGGCCGGATACAAAACACAGAACCAGTTGCGGCCCCGGGCTTCGCCCAACTCAATGCGCAGGGCTGTGTAAGCCCCGCCCGGCAGGGTGAAGCTGCCATAGTCCCGCGCGGCAAAGTCCCACTGTTCCAACCGCAGGCGTGCGGTCTGGGGGCTGTGGGCGCGGTGCAGAGCCGTGTCGGCGGCCTGCTGCAAGGCGGGCAGCGCGTATTGCAGAGCCGCAGCGGCCTCGTCCGGGGTTGCGGCTTCGGTCACGGCGGGCGGCAGGGCAGCCAAAACGGCGTCCCGCACCTGCAATTTCAACAGCTGGTCGTCCAACGTATCGCTGTTGGCCAGAATATGCAGCCGCAGGGTGTCCGCCCGTACCTGGGCGGCGGTGCGCTGGTGCCAATCGGCGCTGACAGTAAGTACAATGGCCAGTGCCAACGCCAAGCCTACGCCCAGTTCCAGCACGCGGCGGGTATGCTTTGTCATAACAGTTCTCCCCTTTCAACCGGAGTATGGGCAGAAAGGGGAGCTTGTAAACTTATTTCTTGGCACCGAACACGCGGCGGACCGTCACGCGGGGGCCTCCATGGGTGGGCTTGCAGACATAGACCTGCTTGTAGCCCTTTTTCAGCTCGACGGCGGCATTGCGGGCGGCGTCCTCGTCGTCAAAAATGCCAAACACCGCCGCGCCGCTGCCGGTCATCTGGGCCGTGACGGCCCCGTGCGCCCGCAGCGTTTTACAGATGGCGGGCGTTTCCACCGCGCCGGAGCAGTGTTCCAGCGCATTGCCCGCCGCCGCACAGACGCCTCGCAGGTCGTTGGCGCGGATGGCCTGTTCCTGGGCCTCACAGTCAGGGTGGATCGGGCTGCCCATCGTGTCATACCGGGCAAAGGCCTCGGGCGTCGAGACACCGACGCTGGGCATCGCCACGACGAACCAGCAGTCCGGGCAGGGCGGCAGGGCTTTCATCAAATCGCCCACGCCGCGCACACGGCAGGTACCGCCCAGCAGCGCAAACGGCACATCCGCGCCGATGCCCGCGCCGATGGCGCACAGTTCGCTCATGGAAAGCCGGGCGTTGTACAGTTCGTTCAAACCAACCAGCACGCCCGCAGCGTCAGCACTGCCGCCCGCCATACCGGCACGCACCGGCACCCGCTTGTAAATCGTCATATCCACGCCCGCCAGCAGGCCGGTGTAGTGGAAAAACGCCAGCGCCGCCTTGACGGCGGTGTTTTTATCGTTGGCGGGCACAAAGCTGCCGGGCAGGGTCAGCGCCAGGTCATTGCTGCGGCGCAGCGTGATTTTTTCGTACAGGTCGATGGTCTGCATGACCATGTCCAGATCGTGGTAGCCGTTGGGCAGCGTGCCCACAACGTCCAGCGACAGGTTCAGCTTGGCCGGGGCCAGCACCGTTACCGCGCGGTATTGCACTGTTGGTCACTCTCCTGTTGTTTTATTTCTATATCCAGCCGTGTTCCTTTAAAAATTCACGGATGCGCTTCATGGCAGTCTGCAAATGGTCTACGCTGTACGCATAGCTGATGCGGGCGTACCCCTCGCCCGACGCACCGAAGGCCGAGCCGGGAATGATGGCGACTTCCTTCTCCCGCAGCAGCTGCTCGCAGAATTCACTGCTCGTCAGGCCGCTGATTTGGATGGAGGGGAACACGTAGAACGCGCCGCGCGGCTCAAAACAGGTCAGGCCCATCTCGTTCAGCGCCTTGACGACGTAACGGCGGCGGCGGTTGTACTCATCGCGCATCATCTCGATCTGGTCGTCGCACTGGCGCAGCGCCGTGATGGCGGCGTACTGGCTGGTGGTGGGGGCCGACATAATGCAGCTCTGGTGAATTTTCGTCATGACTTTGATCAGCGGCGCAGGGCCGACAGCGTACCCCAAGCGCCAGCCGGTCATGGCGTAGGACTTGGAGAAGCCGTTGACGACGATGGTGCGCTCGGCCATACCGGGCAGCGACGCAATGGACACATGGCGGTCGAGGCCGTAGGTCAGTTCGGAGTAGATTTCATCCGACAGCACCAGCACGTTCGTTTCCCGCAGGACGGCGGCAATTTCCTCCACCTCGGCGGCGCTCATGACCGCGCCGGTGGGGTTGTTGGGGTATGGGAAGATGAGCAGCTTCGTTTTCGGCGTGATGGCCGCACGCAGCTGATCCGCCGTCAGGCGGAACTGATCCTCGGCCCGGGTGGCGATATGCACCGGCACGCCGCCGGTCAGCTGGGTGATGGGCTCATAGCAGACAAAGCAGGGTTCGGGGATGATGACCTCGTCCCCGGGCTGCACGAGCGCGCGGATGGCAAGGTCGATGGCCTCGCTGCCGCCCACCGTGACGAGGACATTTTCTTCTTGATAATGCAGCTCAAACCGGCGCTGTAAGTAGGTGCAGATTTCCTTGCGCAGGTCTTTCAAGCCCGCGTTGGCCGTGTATTTGGTGCGGCCCAGTTCCAGGCTGCGGATGCCTGCGTCGCGGACGCTCCACGGCGTTTTAAAATCCGGCTCGCCGACGCCCAGCGAGATGCAGTGGGGCATATCGGCCGCCAGATCAAAGAACTTGCGGATGCCGGAAGGGCGCATGGCCTTGGCGGCAGGGGCAAGCAGTTCATCGTAGTTCATCACAGGACGGTACACTCTCTTTCATCGGGTTCTTCGGCCAGGTACAGGCGGCCGCCGCGCTTGTAGGGGCGCAGCACAAAGCTGGTAGCAGTGGAGAGGACATCGTCCAGCGGGGACAGGCGCTTTGCCACAAAGATAGCGATTTCCTGGAAGCTGCGGCCCTTGATGATGACCTGCAAGTCGTAGCTGCCGCTCATCAGCAGCACGGTATCGACCTCGTCAAACTGGGCGATAGTCATGCCGATATCGTCAAAGCCGCGGGCCTTATGAGGGGTGACGCGCAGCTCAATGACAGCCTCCACGAGGTTGACGCCGGCCTGCTCCCAGTCGACGAGAGTCTCATAGCCGCGGATATAGCCCTTGGCAGCGGCCTCGTCCATCATGGCGGCGACTTCCTCGGGGGTCTTATCCAGCATAGCCGCGATATCCTCAATGGGCATACGGGCGTTCTTTTCCAGAATACGCAGTAATTCTTCCATAGTACCACACCTCACTCAAATATATGTGGCTATTATAGCATATTTGTCGGGAGATTGCATCCCTGTTTATGGGATTGCAAAAAAATCAGCACCCCCATACAGAGGTGCCGATGCTGATATAGAAACTGTTTACTCCGCCGTGCTTTCGCTGTCGACGGTGTCCTCCGTGGATTCTGCAGTGTCCTCTGCAGGCTGGGCGTCGCCCTCTTCTGCGGGCTGCTCGCCTTCCGGCTGCGGTGCTTCCTCCGCCGGGGCAGTGTCGGTGTTCAGCTGGTCGTTTTGCAGGTCTTCCACCAGGGCGTCTGTCGGGGCAGGCGTGGGGGTAGCTTCCACCTTCATGTCGCTCTCGCGCAGGGCGGTCAGGTACCACTGGCGGTTCTCGCCGCGGGTGAACACGTAGTCCATATACTTCGTCGGTTCGGTGGGGGCCATCAGGCTCAACTCACCGGTGGTGTTGTTCGTGGCGGTGGGCACATAGCCGACCGTGACGATGCGTTTGCCATCCTTCTGGGAAATCATCTCCACCGTGGGCGTGTACAGAGCCACCGAACTGGTGACAGGCACGTAATAGGCCTGCTTTTCCTCATCGTACTGGTAGACGAACTCCGACGTGCTGAACGAGCCTTCCGTCACCTGGTAGTCCGGCCCCAGCAGGTTGGCGATATAGGTGTCGATTTCCAGCGCAGGGATCAGCGCCGAGCCGGTGTCGGGGTCGCGCTCGTACTGGTCCAGGCTGCCGCCGCTGTTCTGCACCTGGTAGACGGTGCCCCAGATGGCCGCCTGCTTGAACACGCCCTCATCGACGGTGCTGGCATCGTCGAAGGCGACCGGGTCCAGCATGACCATACCGTACAGGCGGTCGTGGTACTCGTCGCGCAGGCTGCTGTCATCCAGCGCCGAGCACACCAGCCCGACGACCCAGCCCAGCACGGTAAACAGACCGATGAGCGCCAGCAGCAGCGCCGCGCCGCCCACGATCTGCCGCGCCAGGCGGCGGTTATTGCGGATTTGTTCTTCTCTGTAATTTGCCATTGTGGATGCGTTGCTCCTTTGGGAGATTGAAAAGCGGTGTGGCGGGGCGAGGGCCCCCCGCCCTACACGCCCATTGAAAGGGATCGTAGGGCGGTATGCCCCATGCCGCCGCAGGTGGGCTTCTTACTTATTCTTATACATCTGCTCGTAATATTTCTGGTAATCGCCGCTGGTGACGTGGGCCATCCAGTCGGGGTGGGCCAGATACCAGTCGATGGTCAGCACAATGCCCTTCTCAAACGGAGTCTCCGGGTACCAGCCCAGATCCTCCTTGATCTTGGTCGGGTCGATGCCGTAGCGGCGGTCATGGCCCAGGCGGTCGGCAACGTGGGTGATCAGTTCCTCGCTGATGCCCTCATCCTTCAGGCGGTCATGCAGCTGGGCAATGACCGTCTTGACGATGAAGATGTTCGGGCGCTCGTTGTGGCCGCCGACGTTGTAGACCTCGCCGTCCTTACCCCCCTGGGCGACCATATCAATGGCCTTGCAGTGATCCATGACGTACAGCCAGTCGCGAATCTGCATACCGTCGCCGTAAACGGGCAGGGTCTTGTGCTGCTTGGCGTTGTTGATGAGCAGCGGGATCAGCTTCTCGGGGAACTGATAGGGACCGTAGTTGTTGGAGCAGCGGGTAATATTCATCGGCATACCGTAGGTATCGTGGAATGCCTTGACGAACATATCCGCGCTGGCCTTGGAGGCAGAGTACGGGCTGTGGGGGCACAGCGGGGTCGTCTCCATAAAGTAGCCCTCGGCACCCAGCGCGCCGTAGACCTCATCGGTGGAAACCTGCAGGTACTTCTTGCCCTCTTTCCAGGTCTTGGCGGCAGCATCATACCAGGCATCCTTGCAGCACTGCAGCAGGTTCACGGTGCCCAGCACGTTGCTCTCGACGAAAATTTCGGGGTTCTTGATGCTGCGGTCGACGTGGCTCTCGGCGGCAAAGTTGATGACGTAATCGGGGTCATACTTGGCGATCAGATCGGTAACGAGCGCCTTGTCGCAGATATCACCCTGCACAAAGATGTGGCGGGCGTCGTCCTCGATGTCCTGCAAATTCTCGAGGTTGCCGGCGTAGGTCAGCTTGTCAAGGTTGATAAGGCGGATATCCTCATACTTTTCCAGCATATAGTGGACAAAGTTCGAGCCGATGAAACCGGCGCAGCCGGTAACGAGATAGGTTTTCATAAATCAAAGTTCTCCATTCCAGTTTGCAAAAAAGTCCTTGAGGGCATCCTGCCAGTCGCGCATCTCGTCGCCGACGGTGCAGCGCAGCATACGGTTTTCCAGGGCGCTCCACGCCGGGCGGTTGGCACTGGCGGGGTTGGCGGCGGCGTACTGGGCGCTGGTGACAGGCTCGACCTTGCAGGAAAGCCCTGCCCCCTGCATGATGGCGGACGCGAAATCATACCAGCTGCAAATGCCGTTGCCGGTGCAGTGGTAGATGCCGTAATCGTGGCTGACGGCCAGCTTGAGAATATGGTAGGCCAAATCGACAGCGTTCGTCGGGTTGCCCAGCTGGTCGTTGACAACGGTGATTTTGTCGTGGGTCCGGCCCAGGCGAATCATCGTCTTGACGAAGTTTTTGCCGTAGTAGCTGTACAGCCATGCCGTGCGCACAATGAAGTGGCGGCGGCAGAACCGCTCGACATACTGCTCACCCAGCAGCTTGGTCTGGCCGTAGGCAGAGATGGGCGCGGGCACGGCGCACTCGTCCAGTGCAACGCCGCCGTTGGCCGTGCCGGGGAACACATAGTCGGTGGAAACGTGGATAAGCCGCGCCCCGATTTTCTCGCACGCCAGGGCCAGGTTGCGCGGGCCGATGGCGTTGACTTTAAACGCCGCGTCGCGGGCGGTCTCGCAGCCGTCCACGTTGGTGAAGGCGGCACAGTTGATGACCGTATCGGGCTGGTGGCGGCGGATATAGTTGATGGTGGCCTCCCGGTCGGTGATGTCCAGTTCGTCCACATCTACCGGGATGACCGTGGCTTTGCGCAGGCGCTCGGGCAGTGGGCCGATGGCGCAGCCTTCCTCAGAAAGCTGGCGCTGCAGCTCGGTGCCCAGCTGCCCGCGGCAGCCGGTAATCAAAATTTTCATGCGTACTCCCCTGCTCTATCAGTATTGCAGCTTGTCATCGGCGACATTCTTCAAATGCTGGCCGTAGGGGGATTTGCCATAGCGGGCGGCGCTTTCCAGCAGCTTTTCCTTGGTGATCCAGCCGTACTTGTAGGCAATTTCTTCCGGGGCAGAGATTTTGATGCCCTGGCGCTGTTCAACGGTCTGCACAAAGGTAGCAGCCTCGACGAGGGAGTCCATCGTGCCGGTGTCGAGCCAGGCATAGCCGCGGCCCAGCAGCTGGACATCCAGCTTGCCCTGGTCGAGGTACATCTGGTTCAGGGTGGTGATTTCCAGCTCACCGCGGGCACTGGGCTTGACCTGCTTTGCCATCTTCACGACCTCATTATTGTAGAAGTAGAGGCCGGTGACGGCGTAGTTGCTCTTGGGGTTGGCGGGCTTTTCCTCAATATCGGTGGCGTGGCCGTCCTTGTCAAACGCGACGACGCCGAAGCGTTCGGGGTCGTTGACATAGTAGCCGAACACCGTGCTGCGGCCGTTGGCGGCGTTGGCGGCGGCGGTCTTCAGGCGCTTGGAGAAACCGGCGCCGTAGAAGATGTTGTCGCCCAGAACCATGGCGCAGCAGTCGTCACCGATGAACTCCTCACCCAGGATGAACGCCTGGGCCAGGCCGTCCGGAGAAGGCTGGACCTTATACTGCAGATGCAGGCCGTACTGGCTGCCGTCGCCCAGCAGCGCCTCAAAGCGCGGGGTGTCCGTGGGGGTGGAAATGATCAGAATGTCCTGGATGCCCGCCAGCATCAGCGTAGACAGCGGATAGTAGATCATCGGCTTGTCATAGACGGGCAGCAGCTGCTTGGATGTGACCATCGTCAGCGGGTAAAGTCGGGTGCCGGCGCCGCCGGCAAGGATAATACCTTTCATCGTTACAACTCCTTTAAAATTTTGGTGCAGTGCGCGCCGCCCATCCCATTGGGGCATAATCTCACACAATACGATTAAAGCTATTATACAGCATTTTGCAAGGGCACGCAAGGGGGAAATCTTGCCGTGATGTGTACCCATTTGTTGCCAATTTGTTACTATTTCTTTGCAATGCCTTGACGGATAGAACAAGCTGTGCTACAATACAGACAGTATAAACCACGATGGCACGTCGCTGCATCGTTTTTGATAGAAGCTAAAGACTGAATATGAGGAGGCGTTTTCTTCGATGAAACGCTTTTTTTGTGCGGCCTTTTTTGTGGCCGTCGTTGCGTTGCTGGCCGCCTGCGGCGCACTGAATGTAAACTCCGCCGCAGCCCAGGCTACGGCTACCCCCACCAGCTCTACTTCCCGCACACAGAAGAGTGATTCCACCGTTAAGGTCAACGAGACCGCTGCCAAGGTGGATGTCGTCACGGCGCAGAGCAGCGCCAGCCCCACCGCTACGGCGGCCCCGGCCCAGGTCGAGACCCCGGCCACCGGGGATTTCCCCGTTGTGTATCTGGCTGGCGTGGTAGGTCTTATCCTAATTTGCTCCGCCGGGCTGCTGATGCTGCGCAAAATCTGATGTAAACGCCCTCCGGGGCGTTTTTTGTTTTTAAGCCTCCCCTGTCAAAAAAGGGTAGACGCCGAAGGCGGCCGGAGAGATCCCGACGAGCGTTCCCTTATGTGCCGCCACTTCCACAGAAAGGAGCCCCGTACATGCCCAGACGCTACCGCAAGCTGCGCGGGGATACCGCGTACTACCCTTTCGCGGCCCGCACCGGGTTACGCGCCCGGCAGCGCCGCCATGCGCGGCTGCTGCGCGTTCTGGGCACAGCGGCGCTGGCCCTGGCGGCGGTGCTGCTGGTGCGGCAGACTGTGTTCCGCGGCGGCCAGCCCAACGCCCCCGCGCCGATTGCCGCCGCACAGACCACCACCCCCGCCCCCGGGCAGACCCATGTGACCGTTGCGCCGGTTGCCGCGACCCGGGACGCCCTGGCCGATACCCGCGAGGCCGATGCTGCCGCCCACACCACGCCGGAGTCTGCCGCCGCGCCCACCGTGGAAAGCACCGCCATTTTGCCGCAGTACCGCGCATTATATGAAGAGAACCCCGATCTCGTCGGCTGGCTGCGCATCGACGGCACTGACATCGACCTGCCCGTGGTGCAGACCCCCGGCGACAACGAGTATTACCTGCGGCGCGGATTCGACCGCTTTTACGCCATGGGCGGCACGCTGTTTCTGGACGAGCGGTGCTCTCTCTCCCCCGATGCGCCCGCCGACAACTGGCTGATCTACGGTCACAATATGCGTGATGGTTCGATGTTTGGCCAACTGGTGTACTACCGCGACGAGGATTTTTACAAAGCGCACCCCACCTTCACGTTTGACACCCTGTACGAGCACGCCACCTGGCAGGTCGTGGCCGCGCTGGATACAGCCCTTGGCGCAGACGAACAACCCTACTACACGTTTTTTGACGCCGCCAACAAGCTGGACTGGCAGCGCCGGGTCGAGGCCATCACGGCGCTGGCGCTGTACGACACCGGCGTCACGCCCGAATACGGCACCCAGCTGTTGACCCTTTCCACCTGCGGCGATACCCGCCCCGACACGGACACCCGCTTCGCGATTTTGGCAATGCGAGTGGGATAACCCCTTGACATTTGCCCCCAATGCAAGTATAATATCAAAGTACCTTCACGCCGGTGTGTTGGAATTGGCAGACGAGACGGACTCAAAATCCGTTGGTGGTGACACCGTATGGGTTCGACCCCCATCACCGGCATTTCTTATACCTAAGCCTTTTAGCGGCTTAGGTATTTTTTGTGTGGCAGACAAGATTTCGGCTTGTCTGCCATTTTGTCTGCCACTTTTACCCCAAATGGCAGACAAAACGGATTTATTTTCCGTTGGTTTTGGCGGACAAGTTCGCCCAACGTAGCTTTTCTCCTAAGCAATTTTTCGCTTGGGAGATTTCTTTTTTTCAGGAAGTTCGCCAAGGTTGATTTTGCTGGCAATCATGTTCGCGGCTTCCATTTTGCTGTCCACGTCGATGTGGGCGTAAATGTTGGCCGTAGTGGAAAAGCTGGAATACCCCAGCCACAGCTGTACATCGTTCAGGGCCACAAGATACCGGCACCGTAATCTTCTGTCCGCATCAAAGGTATTTCCGCAGGGTCGGCACAAGAACGCTCATATCGATTGGCTTTGCGATATGGTCGTTCATCCCGGCGTCCAGCGCCACCTGTTTATCTTCGGAAAAGGCATTTGCCGTCATAGCGACAATGGGGATATTCGCTTTTTGGGGATCGTCCATCCGCCGTATCTTTTTTGTCGCATCGTAGCCGTTCATCACGGGCATCTGGACATCCATAAGAATCAACTGATAGGTTCCGTCCGCAGCTTTTTCCAGCATATCCACACATTCCACGCCGTCTTTTGCGCGGTCTACCGTACAGCCTTCTTCCTGCAATAGCTCGGTGGCGATCTCCGCGTTGAGGTCGTTGTCCTCGGTCAGCAGGATCCTGGTACCGCACAGGCACTTTTGGTTCGAAGGGTTGATCTCTCGTTTCGCCTGTGCTTCCTCCTGCAATGCAATGCGGCAGGGAATGGTCACGGTAAACGTGGAGCCGACACCGATTTTGCTCTCCACCTCCACGGTGCCGCCCATCAGCCCGACCAGCTTTTTCACGATGCCCATCCCGATGCCGCTGCCTTCCACCTTGCTGACGGTGGAGGTGCGTTCTCGTTCAAACGGCTCAAAGATACGCTCCTGGAACTCCTGCGACATACCGATGCCGTTATCGGCAACCGTGACCACCATATCGCACCAGCCCTCTTTTTCGCCGGGCTTCTGCGTAACATCGCAGCGGATCGTGCCGTTGGCGCCTGTGTATTTGACAGCGTTGCTGACGAGGTTCGTGCAGACCTCGGTCAGGTGCGGAACATCCACATAGATATACGGGTGCAGCAGATGGGTCGTCACCGCAAGCGTTTGCCCCTTGCTGTCCGCCTGATTCCGAAACATGGCAATGCAATTACGGAAATCCTTCTCGACATCCGAAACCGAATACTCCATCTCCGTCTTATCGTTCTCGATGCGGGCAAGGTCCAGCACATTGTTCAGCAGCATCAGCAGGTTCTGCCCGCACACCTGAATGTTCTCCATGTATTTTTCCAGCTTGGCAGGCTCGTCCGAATGCCGAGCGGCAAGGTCTGCGTAGCCGATAATCGCGTTCATGGGCGTGCGGATGTCATGCGACATATTGAACAGGAAGGTGGATTTGGCGCGGTTCGCGCTCTCGGCGTTTTCCACGGCAATCTGCAATTTTTCATTCAGCTCCTGCGTGTCGTCGGCGGCTTTTCTTGCGGCAGCTTCGGCTATACGCGCCTTTTGGAGCAGCTTCAGGATTGCGAGCAGGATTACTGCCACAAAAATGCTGCTGACCAGCAGAACCATAACGAAGTTGTCCCTTATAAACTCGCCAAGGGTAACCTTCCGCGCGGCGCTTTTGTACATTGCCAGCGCGCCGGTAAGCATATTGGCCGGCATGGCCTTGATCGTTTTGTTCAGGATGGACAGCAGGATGCAGTCTCCGCTGTTGACCGCAAAGCAGGATTTAGCAGGATTTGGCAGCGGAACGCTGTAAAAGTCGTATTTCTTGCTGTAATTTTCCTGGCTGCTGACCCCTGTGACAAAGCAGTCCGCCTGTCCGTCCTTGACCAGCTTTGCCGCATCCTCCGGTGTGGCGCAGTCCACGATCTCCCACTGCGGATAATAAACCGCAAGGTACCTTGTCAGGGAGAGCTTGTTTTGGGGAACGGCAACGCGGTTCGCTTGATTTTCGTTAAAGTGCTGTTTGTTCGTGACCGCCATCATATTGGAGGTCCACGTTGTGTTGGTGCAGGCAACGCGATACTCTTCCGCCAGATTGGGACTCTGGTCGAAATGGAAAACCATGTCGATCTCGCCTGATTTCAGCGCACCCAGTTCCGCTTCTTTGCTGTCATACCCGACCAGCTGGAATTCCAGTTCCTGATTTCCCAGACAATCCTTGGCAAACTGAATATAGTCCGTGATGGTTCCGGTGATTTCCCCGGTGGACGGGTTATTATGTGCTGACGCCGCTGTCGCTCGCCAGAAAGCCCATCCGGATCGCACCGTGCTCTTTGAGCCACGCCTTTTCCTCACCCGTAAGAATCGGGGTATACTCCAGCGAGAAATATCTTTTATGCAGATCCGCCGTATAAAAAGGATCAGCATCCTCCAACGTGCGCATCGCATAGTCCAGTTCTTCCTTGATATCCGCACGGTCTTTGTTGATTGCATAGTAGATGCCGGAGCTTCCCACGCGGGTTATGGTTGAGATGCCAAGCTCTGCCCAAAAGGATTCTTCTAGCGAAACAAAGCAGTCGATCTCGTGGTTTGCCAGCTTTTGCTTTACATCCGTGTTGTTGGCGATGTTGACGTGCTGCGTTTTCAGGTCGTATTTTTCTTCCCATTCGGTCAGCATCACCTCCGGCTCGGTTCCCATCAGAACACCGATCTTTTTGCCGTTCAGCGTTTTGAAGTCGGAAGCGGTGATGTCCTCGCGCGAAAGATCGGCGTAGAGGTAGTATTTTTCTTCGCCCATCGGCTCGTCCGAAAACAGCATTTCCTCGGCGCGGTCCGGCGTATAGGAAATGTCGCCCATGATGTCGATTTCGCCGTTTTTGAGTTTTTCAAAGCAGTCGGACCAGTCGCAAGTCACATACTCGAACTGCCAGCCTGTATAGCCGGATAAGGTCTGCAATAATTCGTAGCCGTAGCCCTTTCGTATGCCCTTCTCGTTGACATAGTTGAAGGTGTCCTCAAACGAGCCGACACGGACGACCTTTGCAGAGGCAGTTTCTGCGGCAGCCTTCACAGGGCGCGCGGCTGGCAGCAACAGCAGCAGGCACAGCATCGCACAGATGCTTTTCCATGTCGGGGTCTGCATGGCTTTGCACGTTCCGGAGTTTTTCATTCTTTCCCATCTTTCTCCGCTGATTTCAGGGAGAGCATGGAAGCACCATCCCCGTCAGGTTGTCAGCAGCGTCTTTGAACAGTTTATACCTATAAGTATAATATGTATTATAGCATTGCCGCAAAATCGTTTCAAGATTTTTTTCGTTATTTCGTTATGCAGGTATAGAATTATAACTGACGGTTGAGCCGGTAGCATAAGCAAGCTCTTAAAGGGCGTCGGGTTCGCCAAAATTGCAGCAAATCGTCGTGTGACCGGGCGGCGGCCAGCACAACTCGCCGTCCTTGATGATGCCGACGCCACAGCCGCCCGTGACCATCCCCCAGACCGGCGACAGCATGAACGTCACGCTGCTGTTTGCGCTGACCCTGTGCAGCGCCTTGCCGCCGAAGCGGCATATGAATATCATATTTCGACACGCCACGCAAGCCTTACCGCGCGCTTTGTGGCGTGTCTTTTTTTGCATACGCAGATTTGCGGCAAAAATATTGCCCTGCACGGCGTTTTTCTGATTGACAAGTTGCCCCCCCCCCGGAGTAAAATTGATATCAATATGTGCAAGGTGCATAAGTTTCTGTCCACAACATAAAGGAGGAATCACAAAATGAAGAAACGCATTGCAAGCCTGTTGGCTGCGCTTGCGCTCTGCCTGACGCTGCTGCCCATGGCGGCGTTTGCGGAGGATGCCGTCGGAGCTGCGCAGAGCAGCCGCACGGTTATTACTACGGTTGATGAACTGATGCAATTTGCGGCGGACGTAAACGCGGGGAAATACACCGACCCAAACGCCGTGGTCAGTTTGGAATCCGATTTGGATTTGAGCGGCATTGATTGGACGCCGATTGGCGGTGCGCTTGACGCTGAGGGATATATTATCTGTTTCAACGGAAAATTTTATGGCAACGGTCACACCATTTCTAACATAGATTTTTCCAAAGTATATAACGAAAAGGAATGCGGCGGCTTCTTCGGCGGTATTGAAAATGCGGCGTTATATGACCTGACAGTACAGGGCACCGCCACCGCAGCCCAAAGTGACTATCCCACATTCTTTGGTGTCATTACCGGCGTGGCTGGCAACGCTACTATCTCCGGTTGTGTATCGGATATATCGTTTCAAAATAATGGCAATACTCTTGTCGGCGGCTTGGGTCTGTGTGGTTATGCTGAGAATTCCACTATCGAATACTGCCAAAGCAAAGGCCACATCTCAATAACCGGCAGCCAAACAGGTCTTTATGTTGGCGGCATTGCTGGTTCTGCCAAGGGCTCTTCTAACATCCGCTATTGCACTAATAGCACTGATATGGAAGTTTACGCCGCCTATACTGGTGGCATCGCTGGTTATGTCTGCGATACTTCATCTGTAACGAACTGCTACTCTGTCGGCAAGCTAACTGCTCTTGGCACTCCCGCTGAGAATAATATCGGCGGCATTATTGGCTATATCCACGGCAACGTGCCCATCAAGCATTGCTATTTTGCTGGTGAAATTGATTTGACCAATTATGGTGTCACCACACCGCCATATAACCGTCTCGGCGGACTTGTTGGTAAGGTTGAATCCGGCACCCCTGTTTTTGAGAACAACTACTATACCGCAACGGAAAATGTTGCTTCCTGTGGCACTTCCACTTTTGCCGCTGGCACCGCAGAATCCATCGATTCCATGAAAACCCAGGAATTTTACGACAAGCTCACCCAGAACGGCGGCGACTACCGCTTCAACCCGAACGGCACGCCGCTTCTGCCCGGGCCTAAGTATACCGTTACGTTTACGGTGTCCCCTGCCGAACTGACCAATGTTGTTATCACTGCCAACGGCCAGACCCTCACGAACGGTTCCATCGACTTGGAGGCCGGGGTCTATCCTGTCACGGTCACTGCGGACAACTGCGAGCCGTTCAGCGCGGATATCACCATCACCGCTGACACCGCTACCCACGCCCAGACTTTGACCCTCACCTACAAACCCGCCGACTACACCGCGGTCGATGCCGCGATTGCCAAGGCGGGCGCGCTGAACCGCGACGACTACACGGATTTCTCCGCTGTGGATGCCGCCATCAACGCCGTGGACCGCAGCAAGAACATCACCCAGCAGGCCGATGTGGATGCCATGGCAAAGGCCATCGAGACTGCCCTCGCTGCGCTGGTCGTCAAGCCCACGGCCACCCCGGCCCCGGTCGTTAC
>ERZ1034913.459-NODE-459-length-33505-cov-5.156114_pt1 | contig 33505 bp, 28 predicted proteins | sample MGYA00520697_ERZ1034913 | MGnify/ENA primary metagenome ERZ1034913 (study PRJEB33766, sample SAMN09781786) | gut metagenome | biome: gut microbiome | host: Homo sapiens | place: Madagascar | study: EMG produced TPA metagenomics assembly of the PRJNA485056 data set...
TGCGCAGATAGAACGACCACGCGGCGTTGCCTCGCAGCTCGTCGGGAACGAACACGGCGAAGCACTGGCACCAGTTGAATTGCGCCGTGCGCTCAAGCGAGATGTGCGCGTCATTGGAAAGAAGCGAGCTCATACGCGCATGCGGGATGGAGCTATCGCCCTCCATGTACTCGAACGCAGCGCCTCCCGCCTCGCCGTGAAGCGCCAAACGGTCGAGCGTATCGCAATGCAAATCGAAAACCCTCATGTCAGCCTTTCCTTTCCTGTCCCACATTCACACCACCCGAAAGCGGTGGGCGTGCAGAACCCGCCGCAGGCTTCACGCCCTCGCCAAACGCGGGCCTTGTACCCTCGCAGGAAGCGGGCTTCCCATCCCCGCAGGTTGCAGCCTCCGCGTCCATGCCGCGCAAGGGCTCCTCGTCCGCAGGCTTCTTCCCGCCCGCCACGGACACGAGCAGGATCATCGACACCATAAGCAAAAAGCCGGCCCAGTCGTAGCCGGTAAACGAGGTCCCGAGCCACAGCGCGGCGAACACCGTCGCGCTCACCGGCTCCATGGCGCCGAGCAGGCTACCCGTCACGGGACCCACGAGCGCGACGCCGTGCAGATACAGCGTAAAAGCCGCGAACGTTCCCAAAACGGCGATGGCTGCAAGGAGAAGCCATCCCGTCGCATCGAGAGCAGGCACGACGACGCCACCGCCCCACGCGGCAGGCGCCGCCCACGCGATTCCCGCAGCAACTCCCCCGATTGCCATGCCAACGCCTGTCGTCAGGAGGGTTCCCCACACGAACATGAGGCGTTTGGGGTACATGATGTAAATCGCAACAGTGATGCTGTTCGCAAGACCCCACGCAAGCCCCGCAGCGGGAAGCGCCAAACTTGACAGGTTTCCTTGTGTCGCAATAAGGAAGGTTGCCACCAGGGCGAACACAAGCCCTAGCGCCTCTCCTGCGCGCGGAGGCTTCCTCGCGAGCGCGCACGCGGCGAGCATGACCCACACCGTGCCGAGCGATTGCAGCACTGTGGCTGTACCGGCATTGGTGCAACCGATCGAGGCGATGTAGGAAAACTGGCAGGCGAAAAGCCCGAAGACGCCGAATATGACGAGGCTCCGCAGCGAGGCCCTATCGCGCAGCATTGCAAGAAAGCGCTCGCGACGCGTCGCAAGCAGCAGCACCAAGAACAGCGCACCCGAGCCGAGCATGCGGGCCGCGGTGATGAAGGAGGCGTCGATGTCGTAGTGCGCGAACAGGTACTGCGAGCACGCACCCGAGAAGCCCCAGAGCGCACCGCCCGCGAGCGCGCACGCCACACCGAAGAGGAAGCGCTCCCTATTCCCCTTCCTCACCGCTGAGCTCCTTTAAGAAATCGAGGACCGCACCGAAGAGCGCATCGCCCTCTTCAACCTTGAAATACCTGGTGGGAAGCGTAAGCTTGCGTTTCTCCGCGAGATAGCGGCCGCCCGCTCGGCGAATCGGCACCATCTTGTCGCGCGGTACGGCGACAGGCTCGACGATGAGCTTTCCGCCCGCGACCGTCACCGTGTTCATATGATGCTCGTTCGCGAACGCCTTCACGCGCGCCTTCGCGAACAAGTTCCTTGCCGCGGCGGGCATGTCCGGCCGCTTGGCGAGCATGTCCTGCTCGATGGCCTCGACGTCCTCCATCGTCGCCGCTGACGCGATCTTTCGGTACCACAGCACGCGCTCGTCGGTGTCGGGGACGTACTCTTCCGGCAGGTAGGTGTGGCCTGGCAGGTTCACGGTGATGTCGGAGAGCGCTGGCGGCAGCCCGTCGGCGGCGCCTGCATCGCCTTCGCGCGTGGCGGCAACCGCCTGCTCGAGCATCTGCGCGAACAAGTCGAAACCGACCGCGCTCATGTTGCCCGACTGCTCGGCGCCAAGCATGCTTCCCGCGCCGCGGATCTCCAGGTCGCGCATGGCGATGCGCATGCCGCTACCGAGCTCGGTGTGCTCGTCGAGCGCAGTCAGGCGCGCCTCAGCCTCCTCGGTCAGGCTCACGTTGTCGGGGAACATGAAGTACGCGTACGCCTGCACCGACGAGCGCCCGACACGCCCTTTTAGCTGGTACATCTGCGCCAAGCCGAGGCGCTGGGCGTCCTCGATCACAAGCGTGTTCGTATGCGGGTTGTCGATGCCGCTCTCGATGATGGTCGTCGCCACGAGCACGTCGAGTTCGCCTGCGCTGAAGTCCTCCATCACGCGCTCGAGCTCTTCGCGCGACATCTGCCCGTGCGCGATCCCGACGCGCGCCTCGCCCGCCGCCGCTTGCACGCGCGCCACGGCATCCTCGATCGAGTGGACGCGGTTGCTCACGTAATACACCTGGCCGCCGCGCGCAAGCTCGCGCCTGATCGCGCCGGAAACGATGTCGGGGTCCCATTCGCCCACATGCACCTCGACTGGCCTGCGATCGCCCGGCGGCGTCAAGATCAGGCTCATGTCGCGCACGCCCGACAGCGACATCTGCATGGTGCGCGGAATCGGCGTCGCCGACAGTGTCAGGACATCGATCGACTCGCGCAGGTTCTTCATCTGCTCCTTATGACCCACGCCGAAGCGCTGTTCCTCGTCGATGATCACCAGCCCCAGGTCGTAGGGGTTCACGTCGCGCGAAAGGAGTCGATGCGTGCCGACGAGCACCGACACGCTGCCATCGGCGAACCCCGCCAGCGCCCGCGATTGCTCAGCCGGCGTGCGGAAACGCGAAAGCACCTCGACCGTCACACCGAAGGGCGCGAAGCGGTCGTGGAAGTTCGCGAAATGCTGTTGCGCAAGAATGGTCGTCGGGCAGAGCACCATGACCTGCTTGCCATCCTGCGTCGCCTTGAAGGCCGCACGCAAGGCGACCTCCGTCTTCCCGAAACCGACATCGCCACAGATGAGGCGGTCCATCGGGCGCGAGCTTTGCATGTCCGCCTTCACATCGGCGATGGCCGCGAGCTGGTCGGGCGTCTCCTCGTAGGGGAACGATTCCTCCATCTCGCGCTGCGCTGCGGTGTCCGGGCCAAAGCTGAAACCCTGCGTCGCCGCACGGCGCGCGTACACGTCGACCAGATCGAACGCGAGCTTCTTGGTCGCCTTGCGCGCCTTCGCCGTCGCGCGCGACCAATCCGACGTGTTCAGCCTGGTGAGGCGCGGGCTTGCCCCTTCGGGACCCACGTAGCGCGTCACACGGTCAAGCTGCTCGACCGGAACGAACAGCTTATCGCCTTCCGCATACTTCAAAAGCAGGTAGTCGCGCGCCGTGCCGTCGATCTCGCGCCTTACGAGGTCCTCGAAGAAGGCGACGCCGCGGGCAGCGTGGACAACGTAGTCGCCCGGCTTATAGGGGAAAGTCACCTCCGTGATGTCGGTCCGCCTGCGCGCGCGGGCCGTCGTCTGGGTGCCCTGGGTGTCTGAGAGCGCCACAATCGCGAGCTTCGCCTTCGGGAAGATCATTCCCAAAGGAACGTCGATATCGACAACATTAACGACCGACCTGCGAAGACGACGCTTCGCCGACCCGTCACCCGAAAGACCGTCCGACTCCGAGAAGTTCGCGTCGAGCGCCTCCTGGAAAGCAATGCCGCTATCGACGAGCGCGAGCTCGATGTCGTGGCGCGCGCGTGGCTCCGGCGCGCAAAGGGCCACCGTGTTGCCCCCCTCGACGAGGCTCATCAAGCGACCGAACAGCTTGTCGGGATGCCCGGCGACTTCGACCCGCTTCACGGGAAGCTCGACGTCAATCGTACCGCCGACGCGCATGATCGACACGTACGTCGCGCGAACGCCCCTGCCGAAGTCGAGCGCGGTCGGCCCGGCGTAGAGCCCCGCCGCGGGAATCTTCGTCCCCTTCGCGCGCGCCTCTATTTCCTCATACGCATGCGTGGCGTCGTCGAAAAGCGAGCGCGGCTCGATAAGGCACGTCGTCGTATCGGGGCCCGCCCATGCACCGAGCGTCACCGGCTTATCGTAAAGATACGCGAGCAGCGCGTCAGCGCCCTCGAAGCGAAGCCCGCCGTCGAGCTTCTCGAGCATGTCGCGCAAAACCGCGTTCGATTTGGCGGGCGCTGCGACCTTCCTGCGCGCACGGGCAATCGCCTCCGCTGAACAGGAGTACTCTCGCACAGGATATATCTCGACGCGCGAAAGTGGGGAGATGGTCTGCCCCGTCGAGGGGACGATACGCCTGATCTCGTCCACTTCGTCTCCGAATAAATCGATGCGCACGGGATACGTGAGGTTACCAGGGAAGACGTCGATCGTGCCTCCATGCACGGCGAAGGTTCCCGGCCCGTCGAGCTCGCCGGTGTTCGCGTAGCCGCGATCCTCGAGCGCGCGGGCCACGTCCTCGAAAGCCTCGACGCAGCAGCGCTCGCGCATCGCGCTCGGAAGCGCCGCCTCGCCTTCCCGCGCCGTATCGGCAAGTTCAACCCCTGCCTCGAACACGAGGGGCGCCGCCACAAGGCTGTCTTTCGGCGGCATCATTCTGATAAGCGCACGGGCGCTCGCCACGACGACGCATGGCCTGCCGCATGCAAGCGAGAAGGCGGCCTCCATACGGCGGGCGACCTTGCGGGCATCGGGCGTTTTCGGGGAAAAGGGGGTATCGGCGCGCTCGGGGAACAACAGCACGCGGTCTTCCCCCAAATAAGCTGCCATATTGCGAGCGAAGGCAATAGCGGCATCCTCACCTGCGACGACAACGAGCGTCGGGCGTGGCGAGCGAGAGAACTGAGCGCTCGCGAGGAAGGGACGCGCAGATGACGCGACTCCAAGCGTCGCATCGGTTCCCGCATCGAGCTTTCCCCAAAAGTCATCTAACGCGCCCGATTTCTCGAGCACGAACGTCAGCGAATCGATGAGCATGCGCGTCCTTCCAAGCATCTGCGGGGCAAAACAGCCCGCAGACAGCACAAAGAGCCGCATCGCGCACCTTTATGACGGTAAACGCGAATACGGCTTCAGTTTTGATATTGTTCCCAACAGGGAATTTCCAAGCGCAAGTGTATCACAGCGAGCCTTCGCACCCCAACCGCCCATGCCCGCATCTCCCAAACCATCACGATGATTCAAAAAAGTACACGCTTCGTGCCAGAATTCGGGTTCAAGCGTGCACTCATTCCCTCGAACCCCGAAGAAGCCGCTATACTTTCAGCGGAGAGGAAAGGATGAGCCATGCCCCGTGAGACCGTCGCCGCGAAACGCGAGCGAGCCATCGAGATCGCCCGCCGAATGAATGAGCGCTACCCCAAGGCGGAATGCGCTCTGCATTACGATGGCGAACCATTTCGACTGGTCATCGCCGTGCTGCTTTCCGCGCAAACGACCGACAAAGGCGTGAACAAGGTGACGCCCGCGCTCTGGAAGCGCTACCCCACCCCTGCCGACCTTGCGTCGGCCGACGTCACCGACGTCGAAGAGATCATCCGTGCCATCGGCTTCTATCGCACGAAGGCCGCGAATTGCGTCAAGTGCGCCCAACTGGTGGTCTCCGAGTACGGTGGAGAAATCCCGCGGGATATCGACGAGCTGCAAAAGCTTCCCGGCGTGGGAAGGAAAACCGCGAACGTCGTGCTCAACGAGGCATTCGGAATCGTCGAAGGCATCGCGGTGGACACGCACGTCTTTAGGATCGCGCACAAGCTGAAGCTCGTCGGCCCCTCGGCCGACACGCCCGCGAAAACGGAAACCGCCCTGCTCAAGCTCTACCCGCGCGACTTTTGGGGGCCGATCAACCATCAATGGGTGCTCTTCGGGCGTGAAACGTGCATCGCGCGGCGGCCCAAGTGCGAGGAGTGCTTCCTTGCCGACCTGTGCCCGAGCTGTGGGAAGAAATAGCGATTGGAGCCACCCCGCGAGCGAAGGCTCTCCCGCAAGCACCCTACCGAACGTTGCCGTACACGAGGGCAAGCTCCTCAGGCGACGCCCCCTTCACATAGCGCGAGCGCAGGCGTGCCATGCTCACCCACGTCCTCAGACGATTGATCTCCCCATTGGGAAAACGTCGCGCTGACGTGCGTATACGATCCCTCGTCATGCCGATGGGCTCGCCGAGGCGCTTCAGGTTCAAAGCGAATTGGAAGTCCTCCATAAGCGGCACGTCGGGAAACATCCCCGCCTTGAAAAACAGGTCCCTCTCGACGAAAAGGCCCTGGTCGCCGTAGGAGATATGGCGGAACCTCACCCGCAGGTTGGACATCACCTGACACAGCATGAGCACCGGGGTCAGCTCGCTGAAGCGGATACCAAACGTCCCGACGCGCACACGCGATAAAACCTCGCCGATTTCGCGGAAGGCCCCCTCGGGAAGCACGCTGTCGCAATGGAGGAAGAAGAGCACCTCGCCCGCTGCCGCTCGCGCCCCCGTGTTGAGCGCGCCACCGCGCCCGCGTCCCTCCTGGTCGATGAGGCGATAAGGAGCACGCACGCGGTCTCGCGTACCGTCGGTGCTGCCGCCGTCGACGAAGATCACCTCGCAGCGACTTCCCGCGAAATCAATGCGGTCGAATTGGTCCTGCAGCGCATCGATGGTGGACGCCTCGTTGAAAACAGGCACGATGACCGAAATGCTCGCCGGACATTGACTACTCTCGACTGCCACCCGCGCACTCATCGGATCGCCGCCTTCGCCCGGTTGAGCACCGTCGCCGAAACCGCCGGTGTTTCATTGACCCCCATCAGGGCCGACAGCGCGTGGACCACCCGAACGCTGCCGGCAAGGCCGTCCGAGCACTGGCGACGTGCCCGCTCGAGCTTGCCCGCACACGATGCGCAATACACGTACAACACGGGTTCCTCCATGCCCGCACGGGCGCACTCGCGAGCAACCGACTCCAGCACGCGCTTTGCAGCGACAAACGAGGCTTCAGGCTGAGAAAGCTCGAAGGCAGCACCGCAGCAAGCCGAGCATTCCGACACGAATACCGAGGGCTCGAGGAAATATGCCAGGTCATCAAGCCATTCTCGATGCGCACGATCGGGACAGGGAACGAACACCGCACCGGGAGTCGCAACGCACGCGCAGTCGATGAGCCCGCGCTTGGTAAGATCGCGAAGGCAAGCATAGATAGTAACCTGAGAAATAGACCGGTCGAGCACCTCCGTGAACGCCGAGCCGCAATTCGGGCAGAGCGGCACCACTTCGCGCGCACCAACACGCACCAGGCGCTCCTCGACGCGCGAAAGCTCCACGCGATACGCCTCGGGGCCCTTCAACCCCTCAAGCGGCAGGCCGCAGCAATCAAGGGCGAAGCTCACGCCGGAAACAGGGCGCAGCGCGTCCTTAAGGGCTACAAGCGTCTTCGGGAAAAACGAAGTGAAGCCGCAACCAGGGAAAACAACAGTTCCCGCACTTGCATAACGCCAGTTCTTGAACAGGTAGTTCGTCTTCTCGAAGGCAGTCAACTTCGAGGGAAGCGAAGACAAGCCCATCGTCTACTCTCCCCCTTCCCCATCGTTACTCGAAATCGCATCTTCCAGGCCGTAGCGCCTCTTCAGCACCACAGCCACTCCAACCACCACCGCGCCGACGCCTAAGGCGAGCGCAAAATACCACAAGCCCGACGCGCCCTGCGACACGCCGGCGCCGGCGAGCACGTACATCGCGGTACCGGGAATCATGAACAGAAACGAAAACGCCGCATATGTCGCAACCTTCATATCGGTTACCCCGTATGCGAAGTTTTGCAGATTGTACGGAAACAGGGGCACAAGCCGCGTGATCGCGAGCAGGACCACGGCGTTCACGCCCGTCTCCCCGAAAAGCCATCGACGAAGATAGGCGTTGCGAAGGGCGCGCGGCCGCACCGCATCGCGCAGGAAGAATCTGCCGACGAGAAACGACAGCACCGCGCCCACTGTCGCCGCCGTGGCACACGCGATCGTCCCTAAAACGGGACCGAAGAGCGCCCCCGCCGCCAACGCGAACACCATGCCTGGCAGCACGAGCACCGTGCAGCCCACCACCGTGCACAGAAAGTACACTGCAAGGGAGAGCGCAAGGTTCTCCTGCACGAGCGTTTCCAGATTCGCCCACGGCCCGAACGCGGCAAGGCCCGCTTCCCCGCCGAAAAGGACGCTTGCGGCCACGACAAGAAGGGTCAAACAGGCGAACACCGCCGGTTTGACCCATTTCGGAAAGGACGATGACGAACCTTGCGGGCTCCCTTGAGAAGCGCCGAGACTCAGCACGTGCCCTCCCGAGCGTCCGCCGTATCTTCTGCGCACGGCACATCGGGCTCACCCGCACTCTGCGACGCGCACGCCGCCGCGTCCGTCCCCTCCTTGACGCGCGATGCGTGCTCGCGGTAGAGCTGCCGCGCTAAAACAGCGAGCGCCGCGAGGGCAAAGAGAATAAGCAGGGCCGTGACCAGCATTTTCGCGCCACCGGTGAGCATGCCGCCCACATAGGAGTACACAATCGTCGCCGGAAGCTGCCCGATGCCCGTCGCAATCATGAAGCCCTTGAAAGACATCGAGGTCAAGCCTGCGAAGTAGCTCACGAAGTCGAACGAGACGAACGGGAGCAGGCGCGCGATGAGCACGCTTTGGTCTCCATGCCGCTCGAAAAACCGCTCAATGGTCGCAAGTCCCGTCTTCGAGCACAGCTTCTCGACCGCTTCGCGCCCAAGCGACCGAGCAATCCAAAAGCAGACCGCCGCGCCCGCCATGGCGCTCGTCCACGACAGAATCGCGCCCTGCCACCAGCCGAACAGATTCGCGTTCACGAACGTCAGGATGAAAGCAGGCAGGGGCGCCGCAACCGACTGAAAGATCATCAGGGCAAACGACACCACGGCAGCCCATGCGCCATACGACGCCATGAAATCGCGCATCTCCGCGAAGTCACCGGTCGAGAAACGGCGACACAGATCGTTCACGAATGAGTTCACGCTCGGAACAGCGAAATACGCCACAGCGGCCGCCACAACGACGACCGCGATGGCGATTCGCGATACCCAAGCGTTGCGCTTGGAAGCCATATATTCCTACCCGGGGAAACTAAGCTTCGGTTGCGCCGGTCCAAGCCTTCATGCCGCCCTCGAGGGTGAACACGTTGTCCATGTTCGCGCCGATGACGGAAAGCACGTTAGTGCCGGCCTGGGCATAGCTCTTACCGGAGTAGCAGATGAGTACAAGCTTCTTGTCCGCGCCGTTCTCGGAACCAGTAGCATCCTTAAGGGCCGCCTTCATCGTGTCGACGCCGTTTTGGAAGTCGCCGCCCTTGCAAGCGTCCATGTCAGCCGCGATAGCGCCCTTGATGTGGCCCGCCTTGTAGTCATCGGCCTTGCGCAGGTCGATGAACACGTAATCTGAGGAATCAAGGTTAGCCTCGGCATCCGCTGGGGTGATGTACTTCATGGCGACGTCGGACTCGGGAGCCTTGACCTCGTCGGTGGCCGCAGCCTTCTGCTCGGTAGCGGCAGAATCGGACTTCTTCTCGGCGTTGTCGGAATTGCCCGAGCAACCAGCGAGGACGCCGCCCGCGAGGGCGAGAGTGCATACGACAGCGAAAACCTTCTTCATCATGGTGAAGCATCTCCTTATATTGATTTGTTCGAGATTGTCAGCCTTCAAGACGACGCAGAATCGCCATGACCTAAAGCCCACCCTTGATCCGGGCACCGCGCGCAAGGCAGAAAGGCGCGAATAACTTGCCCGATAATACCCGTTGCAGAATGGGCATTCGGTTGGTAAGGCTGTGGGAAATGATATCATGCAGCATTCAAATAACGCAAACGCAGCCCGCGCTATTCGGATGCAAGCGGCCTCTTTTTCAGGTAAAAGCCGCGGCGATGCAGCTCGGCGACGAGAGTCTCCACCAAAAGGGGAAGCGCCGCTCGCACAGGCTCGGTCAAATCCATCGCATACTCGGAAGGAGACATGTTGGCAACCTGCATCCCCAGGCAATAGCCCTCGGCCTCGTACCCAAGAAGCGACGCGGCGTCGAAAAGGTCGACGAGCTTCAAATCGTGCAGCGAGGCCATCGCACCTGTATGCCGCGCCATGGCATCGGGCGAGAAACGATACACCGTGCCCGGAGCGTCACCCGTGCCATCAACTGCGTCGACCGTGATGATCACGTCGAAGCTCTCCACGTAGGGAAGCATGTCTAAGCTCATGCAACCGACGTCGAAGAGACGCACATTACTAGGAACCTCATAATCGCGCAGGACGATATCGTACACAGCAGGCCCCACGCCCTCGTCGAGCATGAGCCGGTTTCCCACGCAGAAGACGGCGGCTTTCCTCTCCCCCATACGCTTACGCCCCCAATCCCGGACGGATGGCAAGGTTGTAATAGGTGGCGGCAGCAATCATCGCGCAACCCACAAGAACGGAGACGACGGCCCAGATGCGCTGGCGCGAGAGGTACTTCGCGCGCGAGACACCGTGTTCTGCCGCGCGGTGGGCCGCAAACGGCTGGCTCACGATGGAGAAGGCCACCGTCGCCGCGGTCAGAAGCACGAATACGATCACCGCGAACACGATGGAGAGCGCGCTTGGGGTCGCAAAAGCCGCGTAGAAGGTGTTATCGGCAAAAAGCCAGATCGGGTAGAACAGGATAGACGCCCACATGCCATGCGCCGGTCCCCAGATGGGCGGCAAGAAAAGCGCGCCAATGTTCACGCGCGGAACGCCCTTCAGGAACTTCTCTTCGCGGGCAATTTCCTCATCAGTGAGCTCACGTGCCACGATGACGCGCACCTCTCTTCAACGTCGGTTTCGAAACGATGGGATTGCAAGTTGCAGCATATGCCTCGGTGCGCGCGCTTTCGAAAAGTGCGCACATCGCCTGCAAGCTGCGAAGATAAAAGGAGCCCGCTTTTGACGGCGGGCTCCTTCACGTTGCAAACGCCTAGTGCTTCTCGGACTCGCCGAGGTCGTCCTCGCCCACGATGGTGTGGGTATCGGGGTCGTACACCAGTCCGCCATGCTCTTTCCAGAGGAACATGAGCTTGGTCGGGGCAATACCTTCGATGTTCGCCAGGTACACATGGATGAACATGAAGATGATGAAGATGTACATCATGAAGTAGTGGATGATGCGCATCGACATAAGACCGCCAACGAGGTTCGTACCGGCAGCGAAGAACGGCAGGTTCATCGTCGGCACCCACAGGCACATGCCAGTGTAGAACATCACGATGATGAGCACCGGAATGAACAGGTAGGAAATCTTCTGAGGAACGCCAAGCTTTGCTCCCAGCGGATGGTCCTTCTTCAGGAACAGGTAGTACTTGATCCAGATAAGGCCCTGATGACGGTTATCCTTCTGCGGCAACCAGGTCTTGTAGTCGGTGACCTGCTTGCGCGTGCCGCCCGTCGGCGCCGTCTTCACGAAGAACGCGGCGATGATGCGGAACACGCAGTTCAGGAAAATCACAAATCCGAAGAACACGTGCATGCCGCGCGCCAGGCTCTCGAAATAGGGCCAGAACGGGAAATGGATGCAGAAACCGGTGACGATCAGGACGATCATCGCGATAAGGTTGATCCAGTGGGTGATGACGAAAACGAGAGGATGCGCCTCACGGTAGTGTGCAAGATGTGCCATCCTACTTCACCCCCCAAGGGCTCGTAACGGTTTCAAAATGCTTGCCCGTGGCAGGCTCGGTCACATGCACGGCGCAAGCGGTGCAGGGATCGAAGCTGTGAACGGTGCGCAGCGCGTTGATCGGCTTCTTGATGTCGCCGACCGGCACGCCGATGAGCGCCTGCTCGAGCGGGCCGTACTCGCCCTTCTCGTTGTGAGGAGCGAGGTTCCACGTGGACGGGATGATGATCTGGTAGCCCTGGATGCGGCCGTTTTCGACCTTCTCGGCATGGTAGAGTGCACCACGAGGTGCCTCCCAGAGACCCTCGCCCTCGCCGGAGATGCGTGCGGGCTCGCGGAAGTACTCGCTATCGCCGCTCTTCACGGCCTCGATGAGCTCGTCGACCCATTCCTTCATGAGGCTTGCGATGTAGAGCGTCTCGACCTGGCGGATGCCGGTGCGGCCGAGCGTGGAGCCGAGCGCGTTCAGGTTGCCTGGCGCGCCGAGCGCCTCGAGCACCGCGTCGACATGCTTCACGATGAAGGGCACGTTGCGCTTGTAGGCAACGAGGATACGGGAAAGCGAGCCCGCCTCCATCGGCTTGCCGTCATAACCCGGGCACTTGACCCAGGAGTAGCGGTCGTTGACCGTGTCCGAACCGTTCTTGTAGTACTCGGTGTACTCGGGCTCGGTGGTGTAGTCAGGAGACTGACGGGTTGCATCGCCCTTGTACCAGGAATGGCCCACGTACTCGGCAATCTTCGAGGTGTCGACGTCCTCGAGCTTGAGGCCGTCCTGCAGGACGCCTGCTGGCATGTAGCGCTCGTTCAAAAGCATGCTCTTGTTCTCGAACACGCCCCAAGCGATGTAGCGGCCGCAGCCCTTGCCCCAGTTGAGAGCGTCGGTGTAATACGGCGCCAAGGCGAGCACGTCGGGAAGCATGGTCGCTTCGACCCAGTTGTACAGCTCGTCGACGAGGTACTTCAGGTCATCAAGCTTGCTCGAAGTCGGGACAAACGCGGTGCCGCCCGGAACGATGGTCATGACGTGGGGCATCTTGCCGCCGAGCAGAGCCGCAATCTCGGAAGCCTTCGCCTGCATCTTGAGCGCCTCAAGATAGTGCGCAGTGAGGATGAGGTCGAGTTCCGCGGGAAGCTTGTAGCCCGTGCCGTCCTCGGCGTCGAACCAGTTGCCCGAGAAGATGGACAGCTGGCCGTTGTCGGCGAACTTGGAGAGGCGCTCCTTCAAGGCGTACATGTCGCTTGCGGTGGCGCAACCCTGGGCAGCTGCCAGGTCGTACGCGTCGCCGACGTTCGCCTTCAGAGCGTTCAGCGGGTTCACGTAGTCAAGGCCGGCCAGGTTGTAGAACCACAGGATGTGGCTGTGCAGGAACTGGGCGCCCTCGATCAGGTTGCGGATGATGCGCGCGTTGTTGGAAATCTCGATGCCGTAAGCCTTCTCAGCGGCGATCGAGGAGGCGTGGGCATGGGAAACCGGGCAAACGCCGCAGATGCGCTCGACGATCTGAGCCGCATCCTCGGGAGTGCGATCCTTCACGACGAGCTCCATGCCGCGGAAGCAGCCACCCGAGACCCACGCATCGGAGACCTTGCCGTTCTCGACTTCCATCTCGACGCGGAGATGACCTTCGATACGGGTAATCGGGTCAATGATAGAACGGGTCATTTACTCCTGACCTCCTTCCGTATCGTTTTTCTTCAGGTCGGGACGAACGCCGATGGTGTCGTAGAGGCGCTCTTTCTGGGTAAGGTTGCCGGAATTCTCCTTGCAAGCCTGCGCCTTCTCCTCGTCGGTAAGGTCGTAGGTGCCGATGGAGTTCTCGGGGTGATCCTTATCCCACTTGCGGATGGTCTCGAAGTCCGCGCCGCCGTCCATACGTCCGGTGGCCTTCATGCCGAAGCCGTGCACGACGAGCGCTGCGGCCACAAGGCCGGTGAGCGTGAGGGCGATCGTGCCAGGCTGAACCATCCAGTCGCCAATGCGAAGGTCGCGATGGCGCTTGTAGAACGGGGTGTTCACCTCGACCCAGTTGTCGCCCGGATCGTTGGGGTTCGCCTCGCAGCAGCCGATGCAGGGAGAACCAGCCTGCACGCACCAGCTGCGGCGGTTGTTCCACATCGTGATGCCGCACGTGGACTTCGTCTGCGGACCGCGGCAGCCGAGCGGATAGAGGCAGTAACCCTTTGCCTCTTCCTCGGAGCCGAACTTGTAGACGAACTCGCCATTCTCAAAGTGGCCGCGGCGCTCGCAGTTGTCATGGATGGTCTGGCCGAAGATGCCCTCAGGCTTGTTGTCGCTCGTGAGCTTAAGCTGCTTGCTGTCGAGCATAATCACGTCGACGAGCACAGAAACGAGCCACTCGGGGTTCGCCGGGCAGCCGGGGATGTTCACAACGGGAACCTCGATACCGGACTTCTTCAGGAACTGCTCGACGCCGAGCGCATCGGAGGAGTTCGGGTGAGCGCCCATCCAGCCGCCGTTCACGGCGCAAGAGCCGAGCGCAACAACCGTCTTCGCGTTCTTGGCAGCCTCGATCAAATGCTCGGTGCCGGGCTTGTCGGCGACGCGAAGCGCCTGGCCGCCCCAGCCCTCGAGCACAGCGCCCTCGTACACGAGAACGTAGTTGCCGGATTCGATCGTCTGCTCCTTGGCTTCCTCCATCGACCAACCGGCCGCCGCGGAAAGCGTCTCGGAGTAGTTGAGCGACAAAAGCTCGAGCACAACCTCCGCCGGATCGGGAGTCTCAACCTGAGCGAAGGACTCCGTGCAGCCTGTGCACGACGCGCCCTCGATCCAGATGACAGGATACAGGTTTCCCTTAGTTGCACCGATAACGGAGTTTTCCAATGCAGAAGCAACGCGCGGAGCCGCGAGCTCGGAAAGTCCTGCTGCGACCGCGATCGTACCGCAAAGCTTCATAAAGCTGCGTCGCGTGACCCCCCGCGCTTCAAGCATGCTGGAGAACTCGGAAGCAGTAGCTTCGTTTACCATGTGCACACCTCCTCTTTTTCTCTCTCTCAAGAATCGATTACGGAGTGCCCGCGCATACCGATCCGTGCATGCGCGAACGTTCCTTGTATAAAACCTAGCCATTGTATGCGCATTATGTTACGGAATAAACGCAGAGGGATAAAAAAATAGGTGCTTGTACCGAAAATGTTACGCCAATATCGCTATGTAACACCGATTATGCCTGCTCAAGCATTGTATTGCGTATCGAATGTTTAACCGAGAATCAGCAAACGAAATAACACAGCCCAAAGATTGCGCAACGGGAAGACTCCCCGTTCAAAGACTTTTTCAGGGAATATCGCGCCCTATCGAATGCGACCGCTACAATGTTCGCGCACGTGAAAACCGCTTCCAAGGAGTTGCCCATCCATGAAATCGCCCGACAACACCATCGCATTCCTCGGCCCAACCGGCACGTACTCTCACGAGGCGACGCTCGCCTTCGCGAAGCGCCTCGGCATCGAGAGCCCCGACTTTATCGAGTGCACCTCCTTCGACGAGGTATTCGATTGCGTCGACCGCGGCCGCTGCGAGTTCGGTGTCGTCGCGAAGGAGAACTCCATCGAGGGACCGGTTACCGCCACGCTCGACGGTTTCGCGCTGAAAAGCACCTCCGTTATCTTGGGGGAAGAAGTCGTCGATATCCACCACTGCCTCGTCGTGAACCCCGACGCCAAGCTCGAGGACATCACCACCGTGGCGTCTCATGCGCAGGGGCTCGCCCAATGTCGCCGCTTCATGTCGGAGAAGCTCCCCAGCCGCACGACCGTGACCACATCGTCCACCGCCGAGAGCGCGCGCCTCGCGGCAGCCGATATCCATACGGCGGGCATCGCGAACGCCTTCGCCGCGGAAACCCACGGCGCGAAGGTTTACGCCCACGACATCGAGGATCACTTCGGCAACCAGACGGTCTTTGCGCTCATCGGCCGTCAGGGCCATGCGCCCGTGTTCACGGGAACGAAATTCAAGACATCGGTCGCGCTTTTCCTGAACATGGACCGCGCGGGCACGCTGAACATGATCCTGTCCGAGTTCGCCTATGCGGGCGTCAACCTGTCGCTCATCCAGTCGCGCCCGACCAAGCAGGCCCTCGGCGACTACATGTTCTTTATCGAGTTCGAGGGCAACGCCAACGAGCCCAACATTCAGACCGCGCTGAACTGCCTGCGCCTGAAGCTGCGCGAAGTGAAGGTGCTCGGAAGCTATCCCATCGGGTAGTAAGCAGGCGTTCTTTCCCGATTTCCTCCTATCGTGGACAGAAATCGGCGATATGTGAGTCGATACAACTCCCCAAGCGCTTGTCATAATTGCTTTGCCTGGGAAAGCCCAGGTCGTAAATCGACAGATATGTAAGGTGGACGACGCTTCACCTGGACTGACTCACATATCGACCAATTATGTCCACGGCGAGCCAAGAAAAAGGCCATGCGTGCTGTGACGGGGGCTACAGCTCCGAAGGCCGCGGGATACAGCACGTAGGTCGCAGCGCTCTGCCAGCAAGCTGTGGCACCAGGGTTACAGCGCTATAAATCCCAAGTGCTCGAGAAGAATCTTGCAGCCTATCAAGATGAGAACGATGCCGCCCACAATGGTCGCACCCTTCTCGTAGCGCGCGCCGAAGGCATGCCCCACGGCGACACCAACCACGGAAAGAACAAACGTCGTCACGCCGATGATCGCGATTGCCCAAACGATCTTCACGCCTAAAAACGCGAAGGTGATGCCCACGGCAAGCGCGTCGATGCTCGTCGCAATGGCCAGCATGAGCAGCTCTTTAAGGTCGAGCCTCGCATCTTTCGGGTCGGCCGCCTCCTCCTCGTCGCCCTCGCGGAAGGCGTCGAGGAGCATCTTCCCGCCAATAAGCGCGAGCAGGATGAACGCAATCCAGTGATCGATCGGCGTGATGAAATCGGCGAGCTGCGTGCCGAGCGCCCACCCGATAAGGGGCATGAGCGCCTGAAAGCCCCCGAAGAAAAGCCCGATCACGAGCGCCTGCTTCATGTTGAGGCGTTTCATCCCCAACCCCTTGCAAATAGAAACGGCGAAAGCGTCCATCGACAGCCCCACGCCGATCAAGAACAGCTCGACGAAGCCCACAGCCTCATTCCTCCCGTCTTAGCGCCCCCCGACTAGGCGCGCGCAATGCCGTCTTCGACGGCGAAAAAACCCTCTCGCTCGAGATCGGACGCAATCGATGCGAACAACTTGTCATCGACGCCATCGCGCCCGTGGTCGCGCTCGAAGCTATTGAGAAGCGAATGGGCCTCCTCAAGCGAAATCGTCCCCTCGGCCGCAAGCACGATGCGCACCACTTCCGCTCGCTTCTGACGACGCGACCCCTCGAACGCGCTTTGCCGCGTGTAGTGCGCACTACGACGGGAGGCGTTGCCGAAGGTGGCCTTCAAATGCGCGCCGTAATCGAGCAGCGCGTAATACCACGACCGGGGGTTATCCGCAGGGCATGTCGTGCGGACAAGGGGCTCGAGCTGCTTGTCCCGAATGGCTTCTTCATCAGGGAAAAGCTCATGCAGAAACACGGTGCGGACGTTGGTCTCCAGATACATCGCGGGGCGGTTGTGCGCGAACGCGACAACGCCTGCCGCCGTTGCAGGACCGATGCCTGGAAGAGCCTTAAGCTCGTCGACCGTTTCGGGCAGCTTCCCCCCGAAATCTTGCGAGCAGATCTCGCATGCGCGTTTGAGAGCGAGTGCGCGGCGGTTGTAGCCAAGCCCCTGCCATTCGCCCACAACGTCCGACGTGCTCGCGCTCGCCAAGGCATCGGGCGTGGGGAACTTCGCCAAGAAGCGCTCCCAGCGGCCGAGGACGCGCTTCACCTGCGTTTGCTGGAGCATCACCTCGGAGACCAGCACCGCATAGGCGTCATCGATATTCCGCCAGGGCAGATCGCGGTAGAGCCGCGCGCCCTCGCGGCTCACCAAAGCAACGAACGCCTCCGGGGAGGGGGCGTTCGCAGGCCACGCGCAGGAAGGCAGCTCCATGCTAGCTGGATGCCTTCCCATGGCAGGATTCGGTTAGGGCGAGGTTGATGCGGCCCGCGCAGGCGTTGCAACCGCCTTCGCAATCGCCGAGCGCCTCGCGCACTTTCGGATGCTCGCCGCCCATCTCGAAGAGGTCCTTCAGCGTGATGGACCCCAGGTAGTCGCTTAAGATGCGATCGGCGCCGCGCCAAACTTTGTTGTAAGCGCAGGTGTCACTTTGGCCGCATGGCGCGCTTCCTGCGCCACATTCAGAGACGCTTACCGGCCCCTGCACAGCCTCGACCACATCGCGAACGGTCACAGTAGCAGGGTCGCACCCAAGGCGCAGACCGCCGCGGGCACCGCGCGTCGTGTTGACGAAGCCGCACTTCGTGAGGTCATGCTGGATGCTGCGCGCAAACGCATAGGGAATTCCCTCGCGCTCGGCAAGCTCCGCAACGGACATACGCTCATCACCATTACGGTATGCGGCGCGCAGGATTCTGCACGCATAGTCGCAGCGTCGTGTGATATCCATCGATGAGCCCTCCCCCTATTGGCCCGAAAGTAGGTCTTCGATGTTTTCCAAGTCAGAGCGGAAATCACGCACTACCTGATCTTCCAGCTCGCGGTACTCCTTGGAATCGAGCGGCTGGTAGGCGGCAAGCTTATCGAAGAGGTTGTCACGCGTGACCGGAACGTAGCGGCGAGCGAAGAGGCTTTCCTTGTAGGCCTCCTCAATAGCCTCGCGCGCTGCCATGTAGATGTCGAAACGGGGCATGTTCACCGAATAACGCACCAGGTCGGCAACACGAATGCTGCGAATCGAAGGGTGATCACGGGCGATTTCCATCCAGATTTCGACGCGTTCCTCGGCCGTCGGGCATTCGATGTCGATAAGCGACAGCGGCTCAAGAAGCTCCAGGAAGAACGAATCGATATCGGCGTTCTTTGAAGCCGAGGCCAAGACGTAGACGTCAGGGTTGTCCACCGCCGAGCGAATAAGCTCGATTGCCTCGCGGGCGCCGCGCGAGAGCGAGGCATACACGAAACCTTCGAAGTCGTCGCCCCCGTCCGCCTGGGGAGCACTCCACAGATCGATGTCCTCGAGCACGAGAACACCGCGCCCCGAGAAGACGCTGTCCGCGCGCACCGCCCGCGTCGCATTGCCCGAAGGCCCCATCACGCAAAGAATCGGCATGCCCGAGAGGTTCTCCTCCATGCGCATGCGCATCGCCGGGAGCTTAAGTTCCCCGATTGTCGCCTGCACGAAGCGACCCGCATCCTCGCGCGCCGGCGAGCGAAACACGAAGGTGTCGGTCACTGGAAGGCGGTCAAGCCCATGGCGCGCGTTCAACATGGTGACGAGCGACTTGAAGTCGGGGTCATCCTGCATGCCAATGCCGAAATCGCGCATCGTGGCAACTGCCGCGTCATATCCCGCAAGGTCGTCGTAGGTGAGCTTTTCCTTTTGATCGCCCGGGGACTTGACTCCGGCGTCGACCGCAAGCTTCGAAAGCACAGTCATGCCATCGCGCTCCGCACGATCGGATGCGCGGGAGACATCGCCGTCAGAAGAGGGTTCCCCTTCCGCCTCGGCCTTGCCCTTCCCTGTCAAAAGAGACGACAGGTCCCCCGACGGGAAATCGCCGAGAGGCTCCACTTTGAACAGCTTGGCGTCAAACCCGAGGAGATCCCTCGAGATCGCCTCCGCCACATCTTGAAGATCCCCCCTGGAAAGCCCGAACTCCTCGAGCTTGTCGAGGGCGAGCTGCTGAAGCCGCTCCGAGCACTCCGAGGACTCCCCCGCGCTCAGGAACGGGTCGAGCTTGCCAAAAATGTACTCAGCGAGAGAGCGCTCCTTAAGATCGCACGCCAAATCCCACGCCTTCTTCAGCGCATCAACAGCCTCGGGGCTCGGATCGCCGGCAGCTCCCGCTGCCTTTTCGAAGGCGGTCAAATACAGATGCATGCCGAGCACGGCGTCGCCTTGCGCGCACGCGTCCTTGGCGCGAAGCAGATAATCGACATCGCTTCCGTCAGCACCTTCACCACAGCTTTGCTTGTCAGCGTTCTCCAGCATGGACCCACCTCCATTCGTAAAAAGCGGATGCGCACGCGCATCGCATTTTCTATGTTTAACCTCTTATATTAAACTACGGGAGGCAAATCTGGCCCCAAGTGACGGTATTCCCGCGATTCTTTACACGGACGAAAGAAAACGGGAAGACAGCTCCGCGACATGCCAGGGAAGCTACCACTCCGCGATGCGCCAACCTTCGCTTTTCGCCGTTCTCGCAAGGGGACGATCGGGAGTCACGGCAACAGGATTTCTCGCAGCCCCGAGAAGCGTGCGGTCCGAATGGTGATCGCCATAGGCGGCATCGAGAACCCAGCGGCCCGCGCCGAAGCGCTCATCGGCGAACTCGCGCAGGCGCACGATCTTCTGGTCGCCTTCCACGGGAAGCCCCTCGACCTCGCAGGTGTAGGTGCCGTCCTTTGCCGCACGCATGCGCGTCGATATCTGAAAGTCAATCGGATGGAACTCCATCGCGCGGGAGACGATGGGTTCGAAGGTCGCCGACACGAGTACGACAACGCGGCCCTGCTCCTTTTGACTTAGCAGTTCCGCCGTGGCCCGCTCGCGGAACAGCGGCGCCACGTCCGAGTCGTAGAAATCCCGCAGGAACGCATCGACATGAGAGACCGGCTTGCCCGCGAATGCGCGGAAGACGAGCCCGCGTACCCAGCTCTCGTTCTGGGGAAGGCGCAGCTTGTAAGCAATCCCCCACAACATGATGCGCGCAAGGACGCTTTTTTCCAGCATGCCGAGCTTCATGAGCCGACGGACCAGAAGCACCGGCGAGTTACCCGAGATGCAGGTCCCATCGAAATCGAATGCGGCGATATGGACCAGCCCGTCTTCCTGCACGAAAGGCGACGGGTCGTCGGATGAGTCGGCAGGCGATGCGACCGAACCGTCGGCCTCCGACAAAACTTGAGAATTATCAGCGCTTTCTTCCACGAACACTCCACTGAGAATCTAGTAGCGAGCAAACAAGGGCGCCCCAGGAGGCGCCCTTGCAAAGCATACCTACTCTTCGCCCTCGTCGAACTGCGAATTGTACAGTTCCGCATAAAAGCCACCGCGAGCGAGCAGCTCGTCATGAGTGCCCTGCTCGACGATGTCGCCGTGCTGCATGACCAAGATCAAGTCCGCCGAGCGGATCGTCGAGAGGCGATGCGCGATCACGAACGACGTACGGCCCTCCATAAGGTTATCCATGGCCCGTTGGATGCGCTCCTCCGTGCGCGTGTCGACCGAGCTCGTCGCCTCATCGAGAATGAGCATGCGCCGGTTTGCCAAGATCGCACGCGCAATCGTGAGAAGCTGGCGTTGGCCTTGGCTGATGTTAGTCGCGTCCTCGTTAATCACGAAATCGTAGCCGCCAGGCAAGGTGGTAATGAAGTGGTGCGCGCAGCCCGCGCGCGCCGCAGCCTCCACCTCCTCGTCGGTCGCGTCGAGCTTGCCATAGCGGATGTTCTCGCGAATCGTGCCGCTGAACAGCCACGTGTCCTGCAGCACCATCCCGAACATCGAGCGGACGTCGGAGCGCGAGAAGTCGCGCGCATCGACGCCGCCGATACGAATTGCGCCTCCGTCGACGTCGTAGAAGCGCATGAGCAGCTTCACCATGGTCGTCTTGCCGGCGCCCGTCGGACCCACGATGGCGACCGTCTGGCCCTCGGAGACCTTCGCCGAGAAATCGTTGATGACAGGCTTGTCGGGTGAGTACCCGAAGTGCACATGGTCGAACTCCACGTTGCACGGGACCTGCGAGGTTTGCGCCCTCGGCTCCTCGGGTGCGACCTCCTCTTCTTCCAAGAAGGCGAAAATGCGCTCGGCTGCGGCCGCCATCTGCTGGAGCACATTGCTCACCTGGGTCAACTGGGTGATCGGCTGCGTGAAGTTCTTCACGTACTGGATGAACGCCTGGATATCGCCCACCGTGATGGCGCCCTGCACCGCGAACACGCTGCCCGCGAGCGCCACCGCTACGTAGCCGAGGTTGCCGACGAAGTTCATGACCGGCTGCATGAGGCCCGAGAGGAACTGCGATTTCCACGCGCTCTCGTAGAGCTTGTCGTTCGTCTCCTCGAAGCGCTCCTCGCACGCCTGTTCCTGGTTGAACGCGCGCACGATCGCATGGCCGGAGAACGTCTCCTCGACTTGCCCGTTGATTTCCCCGAGCTTCTCCTGCTGAGCGCGAAAGTGCTTCTGCGAGAGTTTCACCACGACCATGATGAGCACAAGCGAGACCGGGAGCATGACAAGCGTGATCCCCGTCATCACCAGGTTGATCGAGACCATCATCGCGACGACGCCGATGAGCGTGGTGATCGACGTGATCATCTGCGTGACGCCCTGGTTCAGGCTCTGCCCGAGGGTGTCGACGTCGTTGGTGATGCGCGAGAGCGTGTCGCCGATCGAGTTGCGCTCGAAGTAACCGACAGGAACGCGGTCGATCTTCTCGGCGATGGCGCGGCGAAGCCCATAACAGGTGCGCTGCGACACGCTCGACATCATCCATCCCTGCAGGAAGCTGCAAGCCGCGCTGACAAGGTAAAGAGCGAGCGTCGCACCGATAATACCTGCGATGGCGTCGAAGTTGATGCCGCCCGTGCCGCCGATTTTCGCGACGATGCCGTTGAACAGCTCGGTCGTCGCCCGCGAGAGCACCTTCGGACCCACGATGCTGAAGGCCGCAGAGAAGATGGCGAACACGATGGCGACGGCAAGCGAAACCTTGAATTGGCCCATGAAACGCACGAGCTTCGCGATGGTTCCCTTGAAATCCTTCGCCTTCTCGCCGGGCATCATCCGCGCGCCCGGTCCGTGCGGATGACGGCGCCGCTGCGTCACTTTCCTCAAATCCTGAGCGTTCTCGCTCATCGCGCACCACCTCCCGCAAGCTCCTCTTCCGATAACTGGGACATGGCGATTTCTCGATACTCCTCGCAGCTATCCATCAACTCCGCGTGCGTGCCCTTGCCGACGACGCGCCCCTCGTCGAGCACCACAATCTGGTCGGCAGAGAGGACGGTCGAGATGCGCTGGGCGACGATGATCACGGTCTTGCCGCCCAAGCGGGCACCAAGCTCATGGCGAAGCGCGGCGTCGGTCTTGTAGTCGAGCGCGCTGAAGCTGTCGTCGAAGAGGAAGACGCGCGCGTCGGTCGCAAGCGCACGCGCGATAGCGAGGCGCTGCCGTTGGCCGCCAGAGACGTTCGTGCCGCCCTGGGCAATGGGACCTTCAAACCCTTCGGGCTTCTCGCCGATGAACTCGCTTGCCTGAGCGATGTCGGCCGCGCGGCGAATCCGCTCGTCGTCGGCGCCTTCTGCCCCGTAGGCAATGTTGCTCGAAATCGTGCCGCTGAACAAAAACGCCTTCTGGGGAACGTAGCCGAGCTGCCTGCGCAGCGCGTGCTGGCTCACATCGCGAACGTCGACGCCGTCGATGGTGACGCTTCCCTGGCTGACGTCGTAAAACCGAAGCACCAGCTTCACGATGGTCGATTTCCCGCTGCCCGTGCTGCCGATGATGGCTGTGGTCTTTCCAGGCTTGCACGTGAAATCAACGTGGTCGAGGACGTTCTCGGCGGAATCGGAGTAGCGGAAGCACACGTCGTGGAATGCGACCTCGGCACCTGGCACGCAAGAGGCCGAAAGCTCAGCATCCTTGGAATCGACAGGGGCGGGATCGCAGATCGAGGGCTCGCATTCGAGCACTTCCTCGATACGCTGGGCTGCGACGTCGGCGCGCGGGAGCATGATCGAGAGCATGCCGATCATAAGGAAGCCCATGATGATGACCATCGAGTAGGTGATGAACGCGATGAGGTCGCCCGTCTGGAGCGTGCCCGCGTCGATTGCATGGCCGCCGAACCACACGATGCCAACCGACACGAGATTCATGATGAGCATCATGAGCGGCATCATGAACGTCATGACGCGGTTCGTGAAAAGCTGCGTTTTCATCAGGCGCGTGCTCGCCTCGTCGAAGCGCTCCTCCTCATGCTGCTCGCGGTTGAACGCCCTCACGACCGAAAGGCCCATGAGCATCTCGCGCGACACAAGGTTCACGCGGTCGATCAGCTTCTGCATAATCTTGAACTTCGGCATGGCGACCTTGATGAGCATCACGAGAATAAGCGCGATCGCAAGCACGGCGACGATGACGATCCAGCCCATCGAGAGGTTGGTGCGCGCGATCATGATGACGCCGCCTATCGCGAGGATGGGCGCATAGAGAACCATGCGCAGCAGCATCACGGTAACCATTTGCACCTGCTGGACATCGTTGGTCCCGCGCGTGATCAGCGACGCCGCGCTAAATGATTGAATCTCGGCGTCGGAGAAGGTGACGACCTTGTCGAAAAGCCGCCCGCGCAGCGATCGTCCCACCTTTGCCGCGGTTCGCGACGCGAGGAAGCCGATTGCGATTGCCACGACCATGCCGAGCGCGGAGAGCATGAGCATCTTGGCGCCCGTGAAGAAGAGATAGTCCATCTGCATGGCGTCCATGTCGACACCCAGCTGCTCGTATTCCGCTCGAGCTGCGGCGATGCCTTGCTGCGCGATAAGCGTATCCGCCATATCGCCCAACGACTCACGAGACTCATCGAGCATGGACATCACGTCGTCTTTGCTCACAAGCCCGGCATCGAACGCTGCTTTCACCTGGTCAAGGTCAAGATCGGGAATCCGGTCGGCATAGTGGACGACAGAGAGCGGAAGCGCCATCGCCTCGTCAAGGTCCTCTCGCTGATCATAGCCCACCTCGGTGAGGGTATAGTCTCCGCCTGCGGTCTCGTCGTACGCCTCGGCGAAGAGCTGCTCGTCGGATTCGGACAGCATCATCTCCACGAGGTCGTGGGTGCGTGTGGACAGCTGCGACGCGGACGCATGCTCCACACCCGATTGTTGGATTCCCACGTCAACGATGTCGGAGGTGTACCTCGGAAGCGACAAGTCGCAGAAAGCCTGCACGGCCAGAAGCACAACGATAAGCAGCACCGCGATTTTATGGTGAGCAAGGTTTTTGGCTATTCGCATCGCTCGCCGCCTTCCCCCGAACTGCTTTCTGCGAAAGCCTCTTGCGAAGGCTCCTTCCGCGTGGAATCGCCCTTAAGCTCGCGAGGCCCCTCGACATAGGCGCTCCAAGGGTGGGTGCTCTCGAAGTCGGACAAGCGCTCGGCGATGCGAGCGAACTCACGCGCATCGTCTGCCCCGAGGAACTCGAGAAGGTCCTCGAGGCGGCGATCGTGCATACGCCTGTTCATCTGCTCGTATTTCCAGCCGAGCTCCGTCAGCCGCACCGTAACGCCGCGGCTGTCGCCCTCGTCGCGATGCCTTGTGATGAAGCCCTTCTCCTCAAGCGACCTCAATGCCTGCGACGTCGCACTCGGAGTGTTGTGGCCACGCTTGGCGATATCGCCCGACCGGACGCGCTTTCCGTCAGACATAAGCTGCGAAATCGACATCAAAACGAAGCCCTCGGCCGGTGTGATGCCCTCAGGCAAAGGCCGGTGCGATCGGCTTTTGCGCACGCGCCTCGTGGCCTCAAAGAGCCGCTGCTTCAATTCCTCAATGGATTGTTCCACGCAGCAAACCCCTTTCTTCCTCATCTTTTCCATCCTAAATATTTTAGCTGCGAAAATATATCACAGCTAAAACACTCTGCAAGGAATAAATGGTTCAATGCATCTTTTCATCAAACATGTGCTACCCTTCCGAAGCAACCACCAAGGAGAGAGCCATGTCGAAGCAAAAGGAAACGAAAACGAACGCCATGAGGGAAATCGAGGCCGCAGGAGTGCCCTTCGAGAGCCATCTTTTCCCATGCGAGAAGGCACTTTCAGGCGTCGAGGTGGCGAAACTCCTCCAGCAGGACCCAGATCAAACCTTCAAGACGCTTGTCACCGTCGCGAAATCGGGCGAGCACTACGTGTTCATGGTGCCCGTCGCCGAAGAGCTCGACCTGAAGAAGGCGGCAGCAGCTGTCGGCGAGAAAGCAGTGAGTATGCTGAAGTCGAAGGAGCTCTTGCCTCTGACCGGCTACGTGCACGGAGGATGCTCCCCCGTCGGGATGAAGAAGCTGTTCACGACCACCATCGACGAAACGGCACAACTCTTCGACACGATCATGTTCTCGGGCGGACGCATCGGGTGCCAGGTCGAGCTTGCCCCGAGCGACCTCGAGAAGGTCATCCCGCTCCACTACGCCGACATCACAGTAAGCTAGCCGCATCGCGCTGGCAAAACCCGCAGCAAACGAAAAGAGCCTGCCCGCGCATCGACAGAACTGCGCAGGCAGGCTCTCTTTTTCTTACCAGTGCGACACCACGACGTCGCCCACAGAGCAAAGCCCGTGCAACTCGGCAGCTTTGCTCGTCGGAAGGTTCACACACCCATGCGACCCCGCGCCGTCCCGATATCGCGTTCCGCCGAACGCGTATTGCCAGTTGGCATCATGCAGGCCGATCAAATTCCCAACGAATGGCATCCAGTAGGTGACGGGCGTCTTGTACTTCGATCCGTCATCGTTGGTGCCCTCGAGCGTCGATCCGCCCGAATTTGAGTTAATGACGTACACGCCCGTGGGAGTAAGACTTCCCGAACTGCCGCGCGGCTTGCCGCTCACGATGTCAGATTCCCAGATAACCTCGCCGTTCTCATCGAAGAGGCGCGCATGTTGCGCCGACAGGTCAATATCGATGTAGCGAGCGCCCCAATCGCGACCGCCGACCCCGTTCCACGCGTTCGCGGTCTGGCTGCACGGCAAGTCAGCCTCGCCCGTCTGGTCAGCCTCGATCGCCGCCTTCGCCCAATCGAAGAGCGCGTCGCGGTCGACCTTCCAGCCATACGAACCGCCCGATACGCTGAACCGCGCGCCGTCCGCGCGCGTGTAGGAGCGCGTGGATCCGACCGTCGTGTAAGCCGAGGCGACCTCGTCGGCCCAGGCACCGAGCGCATCCTCGTTCAGCGAGACCGAGCAATCCTCCCCAATCGAGATGCAAGGGCCGATAACCGACGCATCGAATACGAGGGCGTTCTTCCCCGCCATCGTAAGCTGCACGTTGGCGAGGATCATGCCGTTCGCTTGCGACGCCGCGTCGATCACGCGCTGGTCATCCGAGAAGATCGTCGGCTGCGAGAGCGCGCGCTCGTCGAGCACGACCTCACTCTCGAGCGTGGCGACGGCCCGCTCCACGTCTTGCATCACCACGTCGGTGTTGATCTGCGTGCCGTACTTCTCCTTCACGATCTTGAACATCTTCGCGTCCTCGTCGAACGCCACCGTGGCGTTCACGGGAGCTTCCGTGCTCTCGTTCACCGCATCGATTGCCTGATGGAGCTTGTCAGCAACGCCGGACTTGTCAAGGGTAGCGACAAGGCTTTCTGTCTCATCGTGCTCACGGAACACCTCGACCGGCCAGGCCCATTCGTTCGCCTGCGCGAACATATCGCTCACGATCTGCTCCGCATTGAACCGCACGCCCGCTTCATCAGCAGAAAGCGTCACATCCAAGCCGTCGCCATGAACGCGCAACGAGTACTTGTCGATTCCCCGCTCGAGGACCGAGGCGACCTCGTCGGGCGTTTGGAAGGAAATGTCGGAAGAGCCGATCGCCGCCTTCGGCCAGAAATGGCCTGAGAAGACGGCAACCCCCACAAGGTAGACGACGAGCAAGATTCCGAAGACGACACCGAGAACGATTCCCGCGATGCGGGCAGCGCGAGGCTTGCTGCCGAGAGTCGGCGCGTCGGCGATTTCGGGGGCAAACCCGTTGCCGTTATGCGGCGCTGGGACGCCAGGTGTCTTCATGCCCGCAGGAACCACAGGGGGAATCGCCTGAGTCTTCCCGTGCGAAGGCGCAACGCGAGGCGGCTCATTGGGAGCCTTTTTGGCGTGTGCCGCATGTTTTCCGTGGGAAGGAGCGGGTTGCTCGTTACGTTTGGTCATTCCTGATTCATCCGGTTCAGCTTGCTTCTTATATCCGACTCATTGTAGCAAGAGAACCCGCCTTGGCAGGACACGTTCTGGCACGTTGCACGAATACTTGACGCACGGCTCAAAAGTGAGCGGAAAGCCAGGCTTGTCGTCCTAATCAAAGCCGCGGAAATAAAACAGGCAGACCCGTTTTCGGACCTGCCTGGCATGTTGTGGTGGAGGCGCGGAGAATCGAACTCCGGTCCATACTATATTCTCGCTGAGGCTCTACAAGCTTATTTCGCGTTCAGGTTCAAGGCCGTCTCGGTCCGCGAACTAACGTTGCCGACCCGGATCGGTTCAATCTTTACCAAAGCCATACCGATTACGTGCTTTGGTGCAGTCCCCTAAAATGACGTCGCACCCGAGTCGGGGACAACCCGGGGTTGACGTGCCAGGTGCTGATTAAGCAGCCATGGCGAGCGCAGGAGCGCTCTGATAGTTCTTCTTGCCAATTAACTTGACGTTACCCCTGTTTTACGTGGCGAGGAGACCACGACCTGCTCCTCAGTTCAAACATACCATGTCGAAACCAGTCGCCCCCGAATTCGTCGGCGCCAATCGCCGACGGGCGGGAACTCATACGTTCCACCTTGTCAAAGTGCGCAAGACGTGCTCTTGCAGAAGAAATATTGTAGCCGAGCGGCCCGCCCTGTCAAGGCGGCGCAGAGAGGTTATTTCTTCTTCGTCGGGAGGATGTCCGAGAAATCGAACGCCTCCTTGATTTCGGAGAGCGCGTCTTTCAAATCAACCGCAATCGCGACGCCATCGCGATAAATGTCGTTCATGTCGCTCGTCGCCTCGGCAACGCCTTCTCGGGTGATGCCCAAATCATAGGGGTTGTCCTCATCGGATTCCCCCTTCGCGGCTTCCTCGTCGTCATCGTAGTAGTACTCGATCTCGTTGCCATCCTCGTCAAGCAGGATAAACCCGATCTCGTTGTCGTCCTCGTCGACGATATAAGCCTCGATGTCGTCTTCAGAGTACTCAATCTCGACGGTTTCGTACCCTTCGGCCTCTTCGGGCTCTTCTTCTACCACGTTTTCCGAATCAGCAAGTTCGTCTTCGCCCGCGGCTTCCTCGACGCCTTCGGAGTTGACGACTTCCCCCGCCCCCTCGGACAGCACCTCACATATTTCTTCCTGCGTCTCCTCCGATGGCGAATCAGCCTCGTCAGCTGTGGTTTCGATCCGATTCTCGCTCATGGCAGTGACCCTTTCTAACGAGAGCGCGCCTTCAGCGCTCGATCGATTTCCCGTTTGGTGTCGCGCTCTTTCATGCTCGCGCGCTTGTCGTAGAGCTTCTTGCCGCGGCAAATCGCAAGCTCGACCTTGACCAGCCCGTTTTCCTTGAAGTACATCTTCAGGGGAACGAGCGCCATGCCCTTTTCGCGCGTCGCCTCCGCAAGGTAGCGGATCTGCTTTTTATGGAGCAGGAGCTTTCGCTTGCGATCGGGGTCGGGATTGTTAATGTTGCCGTGGGAAAACGGCGTGATGTGCACATTGTGCATCCATACTTCCCCGTTGCGCACAAGTGCGAAACAGTCGGTCAACTGGCAGTTGTTCTCGCGCAGCGACCGCACTTCCGTTCCCGAAAGCTCGACCCCCGCCTCAAACGTCTCCACGACCTCATAGTCGTGGAACGCACGGCGATTCTTCGCGATTGTCTTCTCTTCACGTTTCATGGGGCGACGTTACCTCACGTTCAAGCGCCTCGACGCTTTATGCTCAATCGCCGAGGCGCTTCATTCATTCCTTCACAGCCTGCGCGGCCGTGGCCAAAACTTCCATATCATCAGCGCATATGCGCCTTGCTTCATGCGCCCATGATACACCATGCCCGCAGGTTATGCGCGAACCTTCACGACGACCTTCTTCACGTGGACAGGCGCGTCCTCCGCGATGCAGCCCGGCTTGTGCGCGTCCTCAGGAGGGAGCACCGCAATCTCGCCCGCATGAAGCACAACCGATGTTGCTGGCATCGGAGACTCGAACAGCGCGTAATCGTCAGCTTCATCATATTCCTTCGCGCAGGCAAGCCCTTCGACGGGAGCCACTTCGACGCGTTCGATTCCGCTGGCCACGCACTGCACATCGTAGTAGAGCTTGTGGGCCTCGAGCTTCTTCGCCTCCGCGGGGACGGTGTCGTACTCCATGACGTTCGCGAACACGTCTTCCCCGTCGATTTCATGGCGTCCGCAGGAAAGTGCGCCAAGGTCGTTTTCGCGCAGGAAGGCATATGCCTTCTTCAGGCGTTCGGACAGGTAATCGCGCGCTTCGGCGTTTTCAATAGAAGCTACGAGCATGGTATCAAGTCCCTTCGATGCGATTCGTTTGAACGTCACGAAATTGTAGCAGAGCGGCACACAGCAACAGGGCGCGTATTCGCATCGACCCATCTTGTCCATTGCAGTAACTGGTTTATACTGAATTCAGGTGAAAATATCAGCATGCAATCAAAGGAGTTCTGCTATGGAGCACACGCCGGAACCTTCGACAATCGCCTTCCCCGGCACCGACGACCCAGCCTCACCTTGGCGGCTCTACAACCACCTCATCGCGGGCGTCCCCGAGGACATCTTCGTACGCGATTACTGTCTCGGGCTCAACTGGTCCTACGTTGAGGCAGATTGCGGATGCGGCGTCGCCTTTACCGCACGCAACGGCGGTAAGCGCATGTACAAGGGCGATCTGCGCGGGAAGTCACTGCGCGAGGTGGCCGAGCTGTCGAAATCATGGTGCTTCGAGGAGGCTACAATCGGCATCGCGGCCCTGAACGCCTGGTACGCTCGCCGCGAACTGCTCGACCCTCTGGGCGCAACCTACGACGCCGAGGAGGAGGAAGACAAGGGAAAGCGCGGCGGCACGTCGTCGAAAGACGCCTTCGAGACGTATCGCCCTCGCATCGAGCAAGCGGGCGGCGACGCCCACGTCGTCGTCGTCGGTCACTTCCCCCACGTCGAGAACATCGCGGAATACGCCAAGCTCACCGTGCTCGAGCGCTCCTGCCGCGATGAGTGGGATACCCCCGATCCAGCCTGCGAATACGTTATGCCGACCGCGGATTACGCCTTCATCACCGGCGTCACGCTCATCAACAAGACCGCGCCGCGCCTTCTGACCCTCGCCAAGGACGCTACCGTCTGCATGGTGGGTCCCAGCGTGATCATGACGCCGTACCTTTTCGAGTGGGGCGTCGAATCGCTTTCGGGCAGCGTCGTGGCCGATCCAGAAGCCGTGAAGTTCGCCTGCAAGAACGCTGCCGGCAAGCTGTTCGGCAAAGCGCTTCAGATGACCACCATCAACGCGCAATAAAGGCAAGCAACTGGTCGTGTACGAAATCGACGATAAGTTGTGAAGGCTTTGTAAAGACTGCCGAATTCAGTGTTGAATAATCCCCAATCTGCTTAAGTTTGGGGATTATTTTTTTGCAAAATGCCTGATAATTCGCTCATTTGACGAGTTCTTCGCAACTTATCGTCATTCTTGTACAGTTTTGGTCCTAACCAGTAATCGTCCCTCCCGCGAAAACCGGTCCTACACACTATCCTCCACATCCATCAACATAAGGTTCGTGTTGTCGCGCATCCGTTTCGCCTCGGCACGGGTCAGCTCGCCTTCTTCGTAACGCGACTGGATTTGCTCAAGCTCGAGCAAGTAGCCAAGTCGCTTCACGTCCTCCGCCTTGTCGGACGCACGCATGATGACCGTCGCCGAAGGGGCTGCAAGCTCGGCGGCGAGCATGGCAACTGTGCGCTGATATTCGATGAGAAGCTTGCTCACATACTCGCTCGGGACGTTGCAGTCGGAATCGGCGAGCATGTCGTTCAGACGTCCAATCACGCACTCGCCTGCCTTCTGCTGAATCTTGCGCATCTCTGCCGCCTGATCGGCAGCCGTTATCGGGGACGACGACATATGCGAAACGTAGCGCAAGACAACGCCCTTCGCGCGCCTCAAAAATGTGCGCAACACAAGATAGATATTTTGGATGGACCAACGTCCCGAGCTATGTTTCCTTAGCTCCTCGATATGCTTCAAACGCTTCAGGTACTTAAGCGCAATCTCGCTGTCGATATCGTCTCGTTCAGCGAGCTTCTTGACACACTCCCGCTCCCATCCGATTGCGCGGATGCGCAAATCGGAATAGGCCTCATCCTCGTCCTCGTCGAAGCCATGCTGCTCTTTGATGCGCTCGATGCGATCGTTGTAAGAGCTGACCACGTTTCTCGTCGCGCGGCGAGTATCCGGCGTCTGCCGTGCGGTGAGCTCTTCGACGACGCTTCTGAGGATATCAATTTTCAACTCCGCCTCGCGCTCGCGGGCCGCTTCCTCGCTTTCGCTCACTTTCTTCGGCGCGATGAGGGGCACAATGAACGTCGCCACAAGCAAGGTGCATACGATAACGCCGCACCCAAGGAAGATGATCAAATCACGCTGCGGGAACCGAGCGCCATCCATGAAATACGGGATGGTGAACAGGATCGAAAGCGTGATGGTTCCCTTAGCGCCCGCAAGGGTCGTGATGAGGCTCTTGCGAAGGTCGAGCTTGAACTTCTCACTGTGCTTCTTACCGCGTCGGCGCGTGTAGAGCCAGTCGCTCGCGCAGACCCACGCGAATCGAACAACATAGAGAAGCAACGTAAGCGCGACAACATAACCGATGAGTGTGAAGTTGCTGAAGGTGACATCATCCCACGTATGAACCATGGCCTGCGGCAACTGTGTGCCCAGAAGCACGAACACAAAGCCGTTCAAGGCGAAGGTGAGCACACGCCACACGCTCGAAGACACGATGTTCATGCGCGAGATGGAAGGTCCGATCGCATGCGGGGAGATCACGTTGATGAGGCCCGCAACGACAACAGCGATAATGCCGCTCACGTGAACGGCATCGGCAATCGAATACACCAGAAGCGGAATGAGGATTTCAAAGAGCACATGGAACGTCGTGTTCTCAACGCCAAGGGAGCGCGCCTTATTGACGAGGAACTTGCCGATATAGGCGAGAAGCGCACCGACCGCGATACCGCCGAGAAACTCAACGAAGAAATTCCCCGTCGCATTGAGAAGGGAGAACGACCCCGTCACCGCGGCGGCAATGGCGAACTGGAACGACACGATGCCGCTCGCGTCGTTTAAGAGAAGCTCGCCTTTGAGAATGCTCCCCTGCCTGTCAGGGATGTTGACCTGCTTCGAAAGTGAGGTGACGGCAACGGCATCGGTCGGACCGAGCGCGGCACCAAGGGCAAATGCAGCAGCAAGCCCGATTGACGGGATGACCGCATGCACAGCAAATCCAATCGCGAGTGTCGTTGCAACGACCAGGCCGATCGCGAGAGAAAGCACAGGACGCTTATGGTGCCAAAGCGCCGCCTTGTCGGCGGACTTCGCCTCTTCGTAGAGCAGCGGCGCAATGAATAGCACAAGGAACAGTTCCGGGTCGAGTGTAACTCGAATTTGAGAGGAGGCGAACAATGCGATGAGAAGACCCAGGCCAATCTGTATGAGCGGCGATGACACCCTCGGCACCACCTGGTCGATGATCGAGGATGCGAGAATCGCCGCAAAAATCAGCATGACGAGCGTAAGGGTCTCCACCTAGCAATGACCTCCTCAAATAGGAAACTTACATATGCACTACATCTTTTCGGGTGCGCTAACCCCCAGAAGACTCAGCGTCAGGGCGAGCACGATGCGCGAGGCGTCGCAGAGCGCCAAGCGGGCGCGGCGAGTCGCTTCGTCGTCGGCGAGCACATGGCAGTTCGTATAGAACTGGTGGAACAGCGCTGCGAGATCCTGCGCGTAATGCGTCAGGCGGAACGGCGCGCGATCAGCTGCCGCCTGGGCAACCATGTCAGCGAAATCTCCCATCTTGCGCATGAGGGCAAG